>Ga0194054_10000789_pt1 | contig 15662 bp, 21 predicted proteins | sample SepL2210m_MetaG_FD_163628 | JGI IMG/M metagenome (GOLD analysis project Ga0194054, IMG submission 163628) | Anoxic zone freshwater microbial communities from boreal shield lake in IISD Experimental Lakes Area, Ontario, Canada - Sep2016-L227-10m | ecosystem: Environmental > Aquatic > Freshwater... | reverse complement strand
GAACAAGAAGATGCCCGTCGGTGATCTGTCTGGGGGTTTGGACCCAGAGGGGAAGGGCAACGCCAGATTGCGAATCGGAAATTTGCGTGATCCGACGTTCCCGCCTCATCGTTGCAAGCATTTCCCGGGAGGTTGTCACCGAGATATCCACCTCTGGAAGTTGGGCGAGAATGCGAACAAATCCCAATTCGGTGATGCTGCAGGATGCAAGGGATTTTCCCGCAGCCCAGCCGGAGACACGTTTGTGAAAAACATGTTGTTTGTAGCCGAGCGCGATCAGCGCGTTGACGTCGAGAAGGAATTTCACGGGAAATCGGCCAGCATTTCTTTGACGCGCTCGCTGGTGAGCTTCGGAATGTTCCCGCTTGCTTCAAGAACCGAAAACCGGCTGCCGGGCGCCTTGACGATCTTCCCCTTCGATCGGGCGGGAGCGATCGGTTCCAGAACGATCGCCCGGTTTTCTCTGCGGACAGAAAAAACGGTGCCCGTGGAAAGACCCAGAGACCGCCGCAGAGCTGCGTTGAGAACCACTTGGCCTTTGGATGACAGGATCGTCGTCATAGTAAGACTATCTTACGCGATGGCGGTGGTGTCAATGGAGTTTTATCTCCTTCTCACTTGTCACCTTCCCTCTTCCTTCTCGGCTTCCCACGACGATGGAGGCTCGTATCCGATGATCCGCCGGGCGCGATCGCAACTGAGGCGGCAGGAATCAGGGGGACAAAGGGAGAGTGAGGAGTGAAAAGGGCAGATCAGGGTTCAATGAGCGTGAGGCTGTCGAAGGTACCAGATTCTCAATGGCAGCCTGCGGAGTTTCCCCTTGGCCATTGGCTTCGGGAAACTCGGGAGCGGACGGACGAGATCGGTTTCATTGACAAACCGCCTATGACAACGCAGGTTATGCCTATGCTTATCACGACGAAAGTTCGCAAGATCGGGAATTCGCTGGGGATTGTTCTGCCCAAGGATGCATTGCAAGCGCTTCGCGTCGAGGAGGGTGCCACGCTTTATTTGACCGAGTCCCCGACAAGTTCTCTGACAATCACGCCGGAATGTCCGGGGTTTGATGTGGCGATGCGGGTTGCTGCAGAGGGGATGAACCGCTACCGGAACGCGCTTCGAGAACTTGCGAAATGACCGAGCCTTTGTGGCTCACGCGCGAAGTGGTGCTCGCCATTCAAGGGGAACTGGTTGTGCGCTTCGGCGGGCTCGATGGCATTCGTGACGGGGGATTGCTCGACTCGGCGCTCAACCGTCCGAGGCATTTGTTCCACTACGACGATGAGTGAAAAATCGAACAACAGACACGCATGAGTATAGGATTTCATAAAGCATTCGTCACCGGCGCGGCCGGGTTCATCGGGAGCAGCCTATGTGAACGGCTTCTGGCCGATGGGCGCGAGGTGATTGGCTGGGACAACTTTTCGACCGGGCAGCGCCGGTTCCTGGAGCAGGCGGAACGGAATCCCGATTTCTGCCTCTTGCGTGGGGACAACCTCGATCTGGGTGCGCTGACCGCCGGGATGGCGGGATGCGACATGGTTTTCCATCTGGCGGCAAATGCGGATGTGCGATATGGCCTTCAGCAGCCCACCAGGGACTTTGAGCAGAACACGCTGGCGACGTTCAACGTGCTGGAGGCGATGCGCGCGAACGGGATTGCGCGGATCGCGTTCAGTTCGACCGGCAGCGTCTATGGCGAGGCGATAGTGATCCCAACGCCAGAAGATGCGCCATTTCCGGTGCAGACTTCGCTTTACGCCAGCTCGAAGCTCGCCGGGGAGGCGCTTATTTCCTCGTATTGCGAGGGATTCGGATTTGAAGGCTACATCTTCCGTTTTGTCTCGATCCTGGGCGAGCGATACACGCACGGGCATGTCTTTGACTTTTACCAACAACTGCTTGAGCACCCCGACCGCTTGCGGGTGCTTGGCGATGGAAAGCAGCGGAAGTCTTATCTGCACGTCGGCGACTGCATTGACGCAATGCTGCATGTCATCCGGCAGGGCACGGCTCGCGGGGCCAAACACAACGTCCAGATCTACAACCTCGGGACGGAGGAATATGTCGAGGTGAACCGCTCGATTGCCCTCATCTGCGAGGCGCTCGGCTTGAACCCACAACTGGAATACAGCGGGGGCACACGCGGGTGGGTCGGAGACAATCCGTTCATTTTCCTGGATACGAAAAAGGTCCGCGCGACGGGCTGGAAATCTACCCTCAGCATCGAGCAGGGGATCCGCAGCACGCTGGATTGGCTTCGGCAAAACGAGTGGGTGTATCGCAATCGGAAGTGAGCTCATCAAAAAATGGCAAGTTGACATTCGGACCTGGTCAGACCAGACTTGAAATATGAAAGTGATCAATGTCCAAGAAGCCAAGACGCATCTTTCGCGCCTGATTGACTCGGCTGCGGCGGGGGAATTTATTTTGCTGGCCAAGCACGGCAAGCCGCTGGCCAAACTATGTCCTTACGCACCGGAGCGAGAGTCGCGCGCGCTGGGAGGGCTGGAAGGGCAGATCGAAATCGCGGACGACTTTGACGAGGAGGACCCCCGCATTCGGGCGCTGTTTGAAAACGCATGAACTACCTCCTTGATACGCACGTTTTTCTTTGGATGCTTTCCGCGCCCGGCCGCTTGAGCTCGAAGGCCCAGGCGGTCATCCGGAATCCCGACCGGGCCGTGTATGTGAGCGCGGTCACTGCCGTCGAGATTGCCATCAAGACAGCGATCGGGAAACTGGAGGCACCGCAAAGCCTCTGGAGCGAAATCCCTGCGAGAGGCCTCCGCGAGTTGCCCCTGCGCTATGTCCATGGAGAGCGGATGCGATCTCTCCCGTTCCACCACTCGGACCCCTTCGACAGAATGCTCATCGCGCAGGCCGAGGAGGAAAATCTGACGATCATCACACATGACAAAAAATTCGGCGCCTATCAGGCCAAGGTCTTGTGGACTTGAGCCTCTTGTTGAATGAATATCACCGTTCTCGGCCTCTGGCATCTGGGCAGCGTCACGGCGGCGTGTTGCGCGAGGCATTTTTCTGTCATTGGTCTGGATTTTGACGGGGTGAATGTCGCGCGGCTGAATGACGGCCGTGCGCCGTTGGCTGAGCCCGGATTGAACGAACTCATCACCGTCGGGCTTGTGGCAAAGCGGCTTTCGTTCACGTCCGACCCGAAAGCAGCTTGTGAAAATGCGGAGGTTCTTTGGCTGGCATACGATACCCCGGTGAACGATGACGACGAGTCTGATGTCGATGCCGTGCTGGCTAGTCTTCGCCTGGCATTGCCTCATCTGCGGGACGATGCGCTCGTCCTTGTTTCCGCCCAGATGCCCGTCGGAACCTGCGCCCGGCTCGAAAGGGAATTTCCGCAATTTCATTTCGCCTGTTCGCCGGAAAACCTGCGCCTCGGCAAGGCGATCGAGGCATTTGAGAAAGCGGACCGCGTGGTGGTGGGAATCCGCAACGACACAAAAAGGGAACTGCTCCGATCGCTGTTCGCGCCGTTCACGCCGAAGATCCTGTTCATGCGAACCGAGTCGGCGGAAATGGTGAAGCACGCGCTCAACTCGTTTCTTGCGCTCTCGATCACATACATCAATGAGGTCGCCCGCCTCTGCGAACTCACGGGCGCGGACGCGAAGGAAGTTTCCGCCGGACTGAAAAGCGACGCCCGCATCGGGCGCAAGGCGTATCTCGGCCCCGGCGGGCCGTTTGCCGGCGGGACGCTCGCACGCGATGTGGTCACCCTGACAAAAATCGCCGAAGCGAACGGCGAAGAGATCGCCGTCATCCCGGCCATCAAGCACAGCAACGATAGACATCGTGGTTGGGCGTTTCGGAAGTTGCAATCCCAGCTGGGTGACTTGCGAGGAAAAACCATCGCTGTTCTCGGACTCACCTACACGACAAACACCGACACTATCCGGCGAAGTGCCGCCGTGGAATTGTGCGGGCATCTCGTCGCGGCTGGAGTGACAGTCCGCGCCTTCGATCCGGCCGTAAAATCTCTTCCAACAGCATCCGTGACGCTTGCGGGCGATCTTTCGACAGCGTTGGCTGGCGCGGATGGTGCTGTGGTCTGCACCGAGTGGCCGCAATTCCGACAGGCCGATTGGGTGAAAATCGCTTTGCAAATGCGGCGTCCGGTTTTTGTGGATGCCAATCGTTTTCTGGAAAAAGAATTGCTTGCGATTCCGGAGGTGGAGTTCATTTCTGTCGGTCGCGCCTGAATATGAAACTTGAAAACCTCAATGCGATCATCACCGGCGGGAGCCTCGGACTGGGCAGGGTGATCGCCGAACACTTTCTGCGTGAAGGGGCGAATGTTCTGATCTGTGCGCGAAAGGAACAGGAATTGCAGGTCACACGCGAGGAGTTGGCGAAGAAATTTCCTTCGCGGAAAATTATCGCAAGCCCCTGCGATGTTTCCGACGAGTCCCAGGTGAGCAGCCTTATTGCCGATGCGCTGCGGGAGTTCGGTCACATTGATGCGCTGGTCTTGAACGCGGGAATTTACGGCCCGATGGGCGCCACGGAATCCGTGGATCTGGCGGAGTGGCGTCGGGCCATCGCCATCAACCTTTTCGGGGTTCTTCTCCCCAGCCGCGCGGCGATTCCTCATTTCAAGGCAAATGGGAGAGGGAAAATTGTCGTTATCAGCGGCGGCGGCGCAACAAATCCGTTGCCAAACATCAGTGCCTATGCGGCTTCCAAGGCAGCAGTCGTCCGCCTGATGGAAACCCTGGCTGAAGAACTCAGACCTTTTCATATCGATGTGAACGCCATTGCACCCGGTGCCTTGGCAACCAGAATGGTTGACGAAGTTCTGGCCGCAGGGCCCGACAGAGTTGGAGTTGCATTTTTTGAAAAAAACCGCCAGTTGAAAAAAAAGGGTGCCGCCCCGCTGGAGCTCGGCGCCGAGCTGGCCGTCTATCTTGCCAGCAGCCAAAGCGACGGCATCACAGGCAAACTGATCAGCGCCCAATGGGATCCCTGGCGCACGCTGCATGAACATCTCGACGAACTGGCGAAGTCTGATATCTACTGCCTGCGCCGGATCGTTCCCGAGGACCGCGATAGAAAATGGACATAACTCCTCAAGTTGCCCTTATCGGCTGCGGGCTGATCGGGCGGAAGCGCTTGGATTCGCTTCCGCCCGGGAGCGTGGCAGTTGCCTGCGATGTGAAGTTGGATCAGGCCCGGAGACTTGCGGCCCAGTCTCCCGGGTGCGTCGCAACGGATTCCATCGAGAAAGCACTGGTTTCGCCAGACGTGGATATCGTGATGGTCTCCACGGTGAATCGCGATCTTGCCAAGATCGCCAGGCAGGCAGTTGAGGCGGGCAAGCATGTCCTGGTTGAAAAGCCGGGCGGCATCTGCGTGAGAGAGATCGAAGAATTGGAAGCGGCCGCCAAACGGAACAATGTTCTTGTGCGGGTCGGCTACAATCACCGGTTCCACCCGGCCGGCCTCAAGGCATTGGAACTTTTCAAAAATGGCGACCTCGGGCCGATCATGTTCGTGCGGGGACGCCACGGGCAGGGCGGACGGATTGGGTATGAGAAGGAATGGCGCGCGAATCCTGAGCTTTCCGGCGGCGGAGAACTCATTGACCAGGGGGTTCACCTGATTGACCTTGCGGGAATTTTCCTTGGCCCGTTCACGAAAATCGAAGGCCATGTGGCGACCTGCTTCTGGAACATGCCGGTCGAGGACAACGCGTTTTTAAGCCTGCGAAATGCCGAAGGAGCAACGGCATGGCTCCATGCGAGCTGCTCCGAGTGGAAGAATTTATTCAGCCTGGAAATCTATGGACGCAACGCAAAGCTCCATTGGGAGGGGCTCGGGGGCAGTTATGGAATCGAGCGCCTGACCTGCTACAAAATGCTTCCCGAAATGGGACCGCCGGAGACGACGATCTGGGAATTCCCTCGCGGCGACGATTCCTGGCGGCTTGAAATGCAAGAGTTCTTCGGGGACATCCGGCTCAAGCGGACCCCGGTTCCGGGGTTGCACGAAGCCAAGCGGGTGCTCTCCGTTGTTGAAGAAATCTACCGGCAGCCAAAACCAGCCTTATGATTATCGCCCGCTCTCCCCTCCGTATCAGCCTCGGCGGCGGCGGCACCGACCTGGCTTCCTACTACGAACCATTCGGCGGGTTCCTTATCGCCGCCGCAATCGACAAATACGTTTACATTACGCTTCACAAAACCTTCGTGCCGGATCTGATCGTGAAATATTCGGAGTTGGAGCGGGTGGCCGATGCCTCGCAACTCAGGCATCCCATCATCCGCGAAGCCTTCGCCATGCTGGATATGCAAGGCCGTTCGCTGGAGCTGACCTCGATGGCGGACATCCCCGCAGGCACCGGCCTGGGATCCTCCGGGAGCTTCACCACGGCGCTCCTGAAGGCTCTCCATGCCTGGAACCGGAATTTTGTCCATCCGCACCAACTCGCCGAGGAGGCGTGTGACATCGAGATCGGGCGACTGCGGGAGCCGATTGGAAAGCAGGATCAGTTCATCGCGGCCTACGGGGGCATCACCGCGTTCACGTTCCACCCGGACGGGCGAGTCGAGGCGCGGAAAGCCACGGTGAGCAACGAGACGATTTACGATCTGGAAGACAACCTCCTCCTCTTCTTCACCGGATATTCGCGCTCAGCCTCTGTGATCCTGAAGGATCAGAAATCGCGGAGCGAGGCGGCAGACCCGGCGATGATCGAAAATCTTCACCGGACGAAAGAACTGGGCTACAAAAGCCTCGCCTGCTTGGAGTCCGGCGACACGGCGGGATTTGCCGCGCTCATGCACGAACACTGGACCGGCAAGCGGACTCGCTCGGACGGGATGACCAACGACAAAATCAACGAGTGGTATGGCCTTGCGATGGAGAATGGCGCGCTGGGAGGCAAACTGATCGGTGCCGGCGGCGGAGGCTTCCTCATGTTCTATGCCGGCGACCGCGCGCGTCTGCGGTCGGCGATGGCCAACGCCGGGCTCCAGGAAGTCCGGTTCCGCTTCGACTTCGAGGGCACGAAAATTTTGGCGATGGATTGAACAGCGCAAGAAGTTTTCAGCGTTCAGTCTTCAGTTTTCAGGAGAGGAAGGAGTATTGGGTTGGTTGAGCTATTGAACAGCATCCACTCCAGATTTGACGATCAGAGCAAGAAGGAATAGCATTTCCTCATGCCCGAGATCAGCCGTTTTTACGGAATTCGTATCACAATCAATTGGCTCGACCATGTGCCACCGCACTTCCATGCGGAGCACGGGGCTCATCGGGCCAGCGTCTCCATCTCCACAGGTGAGATTATTGATGGCCAACTTCCCCCGCACAGCCGCCCGCCTTGTTAAAGAATGGGCGCTTGAGCGAAAATCCGATCTCGAATCGGCATGGCAGGCAGCACAGGCCCACCGCCAACCGCAGCAGATCGCCCCACTGGAATGAACAAAACACGCCTCACCAATATGCGCTACAATGGCGATGGGCGCTATGCGTTCGCCTACGAAGACGGGCTCCGCGCAGAACTGAATTTCAACGGTTTTCCCGGTGAGCCTTGGACGGAGTGGACGCGCAGCTTCCAGAATGAGGCGTTTCTTGGCATGGCTTACCTCGACCACGGAGTCATGACATGGCCGAACACTTTCGACATTTGTCCGGATGTGCTTCGTCTCTGGTGCGAAGCAGGACGGGTGCTCCCGCGCGAACAAGCCGACCACATGCCGGCCATTTAAGCCTCGCTTATTCAGCACCATGAGCTTAAACGGAAGGTCGGTCGTTTGCCGGATGCTGAGATGAAGACCGTGAGAAAAGCTGCATCATGGGTTTTCGACCTCCGAACAGAATGACTATTGCGCCCGAATTTTGCAGTCGGGGTCTCAATAACCTTCCGCCCGTAGCCATCCTTGCCGGCGGGCTGGCCACGCGGCTGCGTCCGCTGACGGAGAAGATTCCCAAGGCCCTTGTGGAGATTGCCGGGCGCCCGTTTATTGACTGGCAACTGGAATTGCTGGCGAAGAAGGAGATCGAACGTGTCGTGGTGTGTGCGGGCCATCTGGGAGAGATGATCGCGGCGCATGTCGGAGACGGCTCGCGATTCGGGCTGGCCGTCTCATTTTCTTACGATGGCGAAACTCTTCTCGGCACCGGCGGAGCGATCCGCAAGGCGCTTCCGCTGCTGGGCGAAGAATTTTTTGTTCTCTACGGCGACTCGTATCTGCCGGCCGATTACCGGTCGGTTGCCCGTGCATTCGCCACCTCAAAAAAACCGGGACTCATGACTGTCTATCGGAATGACGGCCAGTGGGATGCGAGCAACGTATGGCTCGAGGGCGACGAGGTGCGGATGTATGACAAAGCGGCAGGATTTCCGCAAATGCATCACATTGATTACGGGCTTACCGTTTTCCGGAAAGAGGTTTTCGCGCGACACGCGGAACGCTTCGATCTTGCCGAGGTGATGAAAGATCTGGCGGGCCGCAGGGAGATGGCGGCATTTGCGGTGGCGGAGAGATTTTACGAAATCGGCTCACTGGAAGGGATCGCCGATCTGGAAAAACTTCTTCGACGAGCAAACCGCGTGGTCTTCTTTGACCGCGACGGGATTTTGAATGAGATCGTGATGCGAGGAGGTGGCGTCGAGTCACCGCGCACCGCAGGGGAATTCCGGATCAAGTCAGGCGCAATAGAACTCTTCCAAACAGCACGCGCTGCCGGATTCCTCTGCATCGTCGTCACGAACCAACCGGATATCGAACGAGGTCTCCTCGCACAAGCGGAACTGGATGCCATGCACCGGGTGCTGGCAGAGGAACTCTCGCCCGATGGAATCGAGGTATGCCCGGCTGGGTCCGCGGACGACCGCCGGAAAAAGCCGAATCCCGGAATGCTCCTTGATGCGGCCGAGCGGTGGGGGATTGATTTGAGGCAATCATGGATCGTCGGGGATTCCGACAAGGACATCGAAGCCGGGCGGCGAGCAGGGATCGGGACGATCCTGCTTGCAACCGAATACAACAACGGCGTCCAGGCAGCAGCGGATTTTTGCTTTCCCTCGCTTGCTGAAATCGCCCGTTTCATCTCCACTACTCGCGAACCCAAGACACGATGAATTTCACAAAAGATTTCCTTGAAAAAACCGCCCTCGTTGCCGAGAGCCTCGATGCCGTGGCGATTGAAAAGATGGTTATGGTCTTGGCGGAGGTTCGGGAAAGCGGAGGGAGGGTTTTTTTCGTGGGTTCCGGCGGCGGAGCGGGCCATGCCTCGCACGCGACGTGCGACTTCCGAAAACTTGCAGGGTTTGAAGCGATCTGCCCGACCGATAATGTTTCCGAACTCACCGCGCGGATCAATGACGAAGGATGGGAGACGTCGATTGCGGAATGCCTCAAAGCCAGCCGGATCAGCGGGCGCGATGCGCTTTTTGTGTTCTCGGTCGGCGGAGGGAGCGAAGAAAAAAATATTTCTCGGAATCTTGTCAACGCGGTCAACCTCGCAAAAGAACGCGGCGCAAAAGTGCTCGGGGTTCTCGGTCGCGATGGAGGCTTCACGGCCGCAAACGCCGATGCCTGCGTGGTCGTCCCGACCGTGGATCCGGCTTTGGGCACGCCACTCACCGAGGCATTCCAGGCGGTTGTCTGGCATCTGCTCGTCTCCCACCCGGCACTTCAGAAACACGGCGCAAAATGGGAAATGACCAAATGAACCGTAAATTCAAAATTAAAATCTTTGCCGACGGCGCCGATCTGGCGGGAATCCTCGAAATGACCCGCAACCCGCTGATCTCGGGATTCACGACCAACCCGACGCTCATGCGGAAGGCCGGCATCACGGACTACGAAGCCTTCGCCAAACAGGTTCTCGCAGAGGTCAGCCGACTTCCGATCTCGTTTGAAGTCTTCAGCGATGAACTGCCGGATATGGAGCGGCAGGCACTCAAAATCTCATCTTGGGCGGAGAACGTGTATGTCAAGATCCCCGCCACCAACACGCGGGGCGAATCCACCCGACCGGTTGTTGAATCGCTCGCACGTGCCGGCGTGAAACTCAACATCACCGCCATGACAACGCCCGCCCACATCGCCGGAATGCTCCCCGTTCTGGCGGGTGGCCCTCCGGCCATTGTATCCGTCTTTGCGGGGCGTGTGGCCGACAGCGGGCGCGATCCTGTTCCGCTCATGCACGAATGCCTCGCCATCATCGAGGACACCCCAAACATCGAACTCCTCTGGGCCAGCCCGCGCGAGATCCTCAACCTCGTCCAGGCGGATGCGATCGGATGTCAGATCATCACGATGACAAACGACCTGATCGCAAAAATCCCGTTGCTCGGAAAAGACCTCGATGAGTTCGCGCTCGACACCGTCCGCATGTTCGACCGCGACGCCAAGGCGGCTGGGTTCAGATTATAACGGGATGTCGAGCAACTATGTCAGAGTCATTCCGACGCGTTCGATGTGCTCGCGGAGCGAAGCCTGTTTGATGAGGTCGAAGGGGACAACATCGAAGTGGTATGGGAGCGGGAGATCATCAAGTTCGGCGGCGACGGCCTCGGCACGCAGGGCATCCACACCCCACAGCGCCAGATCGACATCAGAGCGGGCCGTGTGAGTGCCCTTGGCGCGGGAACCGAAAAGTCTCACCGCTGAAACCTCGGGGTGTCGGCTGATCACGCCGGCGATCAATGCAATTTCTCTGTTGGAAAGCGATGTCATCGGTTCCCCTCCCGTTCAAGCAAGCCATGCAGGGATCCCATCGCAGGAAGATAGCGGGCGGCGATGTCTTCCACCGCCTTCGCAAACACCGTGAAATCATAGGTGTGGGAAAGAAGATTGCGATGGTCCAGCATATCAATCCAGACCTGCCCGTCCTCGATGAGTTTGGCGGCGAAGGCGTCTTTCACGACCTGCCTCGGGGTGACCGGGGCGATGACAACCCCGTTTCCCTCCAGGTAGTCCTTCATGCTTTTCCATGCCAACTCGAAGGTGTATTCGAACCGCTGAATCACCCCTTCCTGCTCGAGTTTGTTCAGGGAGCCCGGACCATTTTCGAGAGCCTCGTGCAAGAGCAAAAAGCCCTTTTCGAAGTTTTGAAAGCGTTGTTTCCAACGGGTATCAGGATTCATGGGTGTAATTAGACGCAGAATTGCAGTTTTTGTGCAGACAAATTCTACCTCCCCTGAATTTTCATTGACGTTGGGAGCCCGCTCATTCTCTCTGTTTGCCCATGACCTATCGCACGCACCATTGCAACGCTCTTCGCGCCGAAGCGGCCGGCACCATCGTGACTCTCTGCGGGTGGGTGGCCTCGCGTCGCGACCACGGCGGCGTCATTTTCATTGACCTCCGCGATCGGGAGGGGCTCACGCAGGTGGTGTTCCGCCCGGAGGAAAACCCGGAGGTCGCGGCGCGTTCGCACGAGCTTCGCGGAGAGGATGTGGTGCGTGTCACCGGCCGCGTCGCTCCCCGGCTCGCCGGAACCGAGAACATGAAGCTGGCGACCGGCGCGATCGAGATCGTGGCCGCCAGTCTCGAAATCCTGAACGCATCCGGGGTTCTTCCCTTTCCTTTGGACGAGCGGATTTCCAACGAGGATCTGCGGCTGACCTACCGGTATCTCGATCTCCGCCGCCCGGAGATGAGCGCCAATCTCCGCCTGCGCCACCGCGTGATCAAGACGATCCGCGACGAGATGGACGCCGAGGGATTCCTCGAAATCGAGACCCCGATCCTCTCGAAGAGCACGCCCGAAGGGGCGCGCGATTTCCTCGTGCCCTCGCGGCTCACGCCCGGCGCGTTCTACGCCCTGCCGCAGGCGCCGCAACAATACAAGCAGCTCCTCATGGTCGCCGGCGTGGAGAAGTATTTCCAGATCGCGCGCTGCTTCCGCGACGAGGATCTGCGTGCCGACCGGCAACCCGAGTTCACCCAGCTCGATGTCGAGGCGTCGTTTGTGACGCAGGACGACATCATCAGCCTGATGGAGCGGGTGCTGGTCGCGGTTTTCCGCGAGGCCGCAGGCGTCACGATCCCGAGTCCGTTTCCACGTCTGACCTGGCGGGACGCGATGGACCGGTTCGGCAGCGACAAGCCGGACACCCGTTTTACGATGGAGATCGCCGACCTCGGGGACGTCTTTCGCGATTCGCAGTTCAAAGTCTTCCGCGGAGCGCTCGACGGGGGAGGGGTCGTGAAGGCGATCAATGCAAAAGGCTTCGCGAAGATCACCACCGGACAGATAGAAGCCCTCACCGAGCTCGCCAAGCAGTCCGGCGCGAAAGGACTCGCGTTCATCAAAGTCGAGAACGGCGAGTGGAAATCCCCAATCGTCAAATTTTTCAGCGACGCGGAAAAATCCGCGCTCACGGACCGCCTGCGGATCGGGGAGGGGGATCTCATCCTCTTCGGCGCGGACAAATGGGAAGTTGCCTGCGAAACGCTCGGACGCGTCCGTCTCCGCGTGGCCTCGCTCCTCGGGCTCGTGGACGATCCGGAAAAAAAGAATTTCCTTTGGGTCGTGGACTTTCCGCTGCTGGCCTGGAGCGAGGAGGAGCAGAAATGGAATGCCGTCCACCACCCGTTCACCCGCCCGTGTCCGGAGGATGCGGCTTTGCTCGAGTCCGGAGAATACGGGAAGATCCGCGCGGTCGCCTACGATGTCGTGCTCAACGGGGTCGAGATCGGCGGCGGAAGCCTCCGGATCCACGAGCCGGGCCTCCAGGCGCGGATGTTCTCGGTGCTCGGAGTGGATGAAGAAAAGCAACGGACGATGTTCGGCCACATGCTCAAGGCGTTCCAGTTCGGCGCGCCACCGCACGGCGGGATCGCTCTCGGCTTGGATCGCTTGGTCATGCTCATTGCGAATGCCGAAAGCATCCGCGACGTGATCGCGTTCCCGAAAAACAACCGCGGAGTCGAGCTCATGACCGGATCGCCCTCGGAGGTCGATTTCCGCCAGCTCCGCGAACTGGAGATCCAATCCAGCAAGGATCGCAAGGGCTGAATCTGCGGTTCAAAGATCATTCGTCCACCACGCGCAGCTTGGTGAGGACGCGGAAGTCTTCGAGCGTGGTGGTGTCTCCGGCGATGGCTGTTCCCGCCGCAATCTGCTTGAGAAGCCGGCGCATGATTTTCGTTCATACGCGTTCGAGAGGAACGCGGCGGTGCGCGGCCGCGTCGGCGGATTGGAAATGTGTGAGCCCGATCGCCATGGCGTCCGCGGCATCCGGCGGCGGGGTCACGGTGAGTCCGAGAAGCGCGCGGATCATGAATGCGACCTGGGATTTCTGCGCGCCGCCGCGTCCAACAACCGCCTGTTTCACGCGGCGCGGCGCATATTCGTAAATGGCGAGGCCGCGCTGTGCGGCGGCCAGCAGAGCCGCGCCGCGCGCCGAGCCCAGCGTGATCGCCGTCGGAAAACTCTGCACATAAATCACGCTCTCGATCGCCATGACCGGCGGCGCATACCTCGCGATCACGTCTCCGAGCTGCTCATGGATCGCCACGAGGCATCCGGAAACCGCGAGCTTGGGGGGATTTTTGACGACCCCGAAATGCAGGCAGCGGATTTTCCCTCCTTCCCGTTCCAGCACCGCATACCCGGTCCCGCGCAACGACGGGTCCACCGCAAGGATTTTCTCTTTCATTGGGGTTTAAAAAATTCCGGGATCCGCTCGAGGACATCCTCGACAGGGAGGTTGTGCATGATCCCGGCGGGGGAGCGCAAGACATTCACGCCGGGATTCCGCGGCGCCCAGACGGCGGGATCGGTCGGGCCGAAGAGCAGCATGCAACCGGCTCCGGCGGCCGCCGCAAGGTGCGAAATCCCGCTGTCGTGGCCGATGAAGAACGTGCAGCGCGCCAGGACAGCTCCCAGTGTGCTCAGCGGAAGGTTCTCGAGGAAAACCAGCCGCCCGGGAAATTCCTTTTTCAACTCCCCGACACGACCGGAATCGCTCTCCCCGGATATCACGAGGATGGTGGCGTCCGAACGCGCGATGCCCGAGATCAGCTCCTTCCAGAACCGAAGCGGCCAGTTCTTTTTCTCCGATCCGCTGCCGGGGTGGATCGCGACGAGTGGTGAGGGGAGCCCCCGGAGAACGAGCTCCGCCGCCGCGCGGTCATCATCGGCAGGGAAGATCCGCGCGGCCTCGTCGTCGAGGAAGAGCGCGAGGCTCTCCATCGGACGCGCCAGTTGGCGGGCGGCATGTTGTCCGCCCGTGATTCGGGGATCACCGGAAATCAGGTTTTTGACCCCGCAGCGCCGCAAGTTCCCCTCGAAGAATCCATCGGGGTCGAACAGATAGGAAACAACCTGTCCGAAGCCCGCGAAGTAATCCGAGAGGGCGGGATCCAGTTCCGAGCGCGGGTTGAAAAATCCGGCCATCGGCGCGTATTCGATCGACCGGACGGCGTCCGCATAATACCTGCCCTCTGCCACGCTGCAAATATGCCGGTAGCCGACAATCTCGATCCGGCAGCCCGGGAACCCCTCGCGCAGCAGCCGCAGCGCCGGAAGCGTCAGGACGAAGTCCCCGATCGCGCCTCCGCGGATGATCAAAATGCTGCGGGGGGAATCAGGCAAGAATTACTTCATCAGGAGCACCGCACGGGCCCGCTTGACCTCGCGGGTGATCTTGCGGTGGAGGCGGGCGGACATGCCGGTCACCCGGCGGGGAAGGATTTTTCCGCTCTCCGTGACGAATCGCTTCAGGAGGTCGGGGTTCTTGTAGTCGATCGCATCAATGTTGAGATCCACGCGTCGGCGCGGCATCGTGCGGTTGGCTTTGCGGAAATTGGAACGGCGTTGTGGAGTTTTCGGCTGCATGGCAAATTATTTGATTTCGCGGTGGAGCGTATGGCGCTTCAGGAAAGGGTTGTATTTTTTCTTTTCGAGGCGGTTCGGCGTGCGCGGGCTTTTTTTGTTCCGCGTGGTGATGTAGCGCGAAGGCGGTTTCCCCTCGGCGCGTGCCTCGGTGCATTCCAGTGTGATATTTTCCTGTGCCATGGTCTCTAGTCTTTGCTGTCGTTGGATGAATCGTCGTCGTCGCTTTCGGATCCCTCGTCCTCACCGAGGCCGAAAAGCGAGGCGATCGGCTGGCGGATCCGGCTGTAGCGGGCGCGCTTTTCAATATCCGCCTGACATTCGACGGTGTAGCGGGTGAAGGGAAGGGCTTCAAGCCGGATGTGAGGGATGGATTTTCCGGAGACTTCGCAAACCCCGTATGAGCCGGATTCGACCCGTTTGAGAGCCTCGTCGATCTCATAAAGGGAATCCTGCTCCTGTGAGAGGAGGCTGAGGGCGAAGTCGCGGTCGTAAGCGTCACTTCCGGCATCGGCCTGATGCATGCCGAAAGCGGAAGCCTCGCTGCCATCGGCGCGGGAACGCAGGCTGTCCTTGGCCACGCCGTTCATCGAGTCAAGAAGGGTGTCCTTCAACGTGAGAAGCCGGTCGCGTTGTTTGGCGAGAAACCCTGTCAAAACGATGGGTTTTTTCGGAGGGCGGATGACAACAGGAGCAGCGCGCGCGGCCAACGGTTTTTTAGCCGGAGCGGGCGGCTTGGCAACCGGCTTCTTGACCGCTTTGGCGGGAGCGGGTTTCGGAGCCGGCTTCTTGACCGCTTTGGCGGGGGCGGGTTTCGGAGTCGGCTTCTTGAC
>Ga0194054_10000785_pt1 | contig 15692 bp, 8 predicted proteins | sample SepL2210m_MetaG_FD_163628 | JGI IMG/M metagenome (GOLD analysis project Ga0194054, IMG submission 163628) | Anoxic zone freshwater microbial communities from boreal shield lake in IISD Experimental Lakes Area, Ontario, Canada - Sep2016-L227-10m | ecosystem: Environmental > Aquatic > Freshwater >... | reverse complement strand
CCCGTGATCTCGCTCCAGCAGCGTCACCATCCGTCTGCACCCGATGCAGGGATCTTTCATATAGATCTCGTCCATCAAGCGCATGATCCGCTCGTCTTCTTCGTTTTCCTCCACCGGTTGGTAGTTCCGATATCTGGACCGATATAGGGGTTGAACAACTCAACTTCGGAAAAGTTGCACGCTTTCACAAGAAATACTGATTTTTTATTTTTGACTGCCGCAAGGAGCGATGAATCGACGAGAAATGGCGCAGCGGTTTTCAAAAGCAGGTTGAGCAGAAGATAATGATGATCGGTTGGTTAAGATCACGTTCCCCTCTATTGCGGACCGGTTGTCGGAGGCATGGCGAGAGGAGGCTTGATTTCGATATCGGCCGAGGCACCCGGGCCTTTGCGGGCAACGGCAGCCCACCCTTTCAAGACTTTGCCTCCAAGATGAAGCTGGTCGCGCGCTTCCCAGGCGATGCCGACCTCATCGATCCGTCCGTCGGGCAGGGTGACCTTGCATTTCACGACCAACGGATTGGACGCCTGGACAAATTCCATTTTGGGTGGCACGGATTGCGTCTTTGAAAAAAACGTGGCAAATGGAGCTGGCAGCGTGAGTTTATAAGTCTCCGAAACAGCACTCGACCCGGGCGAACTCGGGATAGCAGGATTAGCCAAGGGGAGCCCAGCGCCCAGGTGCTGCACGGTAAACCCCTGGCCATTTCCGCAGTCGACCTGTCTCGCCCCGTTATCCATCTTTACCTCGCTGGCAGGCAATTTCACCACGCAAGAAACCTCATGCGCCCCCTTCCATCCGTAGAGATAATCAACGACAACCCCGTAATCAGGCTTCACAATAAGCACCTCCCTCTGATGGACAATATTACCTTGTGTGTCCCTCCAAACGCCGACGATAAAGTCGGCATCGGCACCGGACTTTTGAAAGACAATTTCTGGAGCCTCGTAGGACAATGCCTGCTGATCAACCCTCACGACAAAATTCGCCCTAGCGTCCGTTTTCGTTAAAAACGCGCTTGCCGAGTGGGTAAGTAGCAGGGGATCGATGCCGCTCGCTGGTTCTTGAAAGCCGTTAGCAGCTCGACCGTCTGTCGCTGATACGGCGGAGGCAAGCAAAGCCAGCGCCATCGATTTGATAGATAATATTTTAATCATTTGGGATTTCCTGCGAGAGGAACCGCTTGAGCTCTGATGGAAACGGGGGCGCAGACTACCACGTCGGCCTTGCGTACCTTTGGGGTGATGTCCCACTTCTCCAGCTTGCCATCCTTGACCGTGCCGGTGAGCACTGTATTTCCTTGCAAATGGAGTTTGAAGTCTGCGTCCCACTCGGCCGGCCAGGCCGGCAGCAAGAAAATCTTCCCCATGCCTTCCTGCACGAGCATCCGCTGAAGCGCGATCGATCCGGAGCCAAAGTGATCGAAGTCGGGGATGCCATCGGTAACCTCGTTGCCATAGATGGGAAATCGCAGGGCGGTCGAGGCGACTCGGAAGCGGTGAACCAAGCCCTTGGCGGCTTCGTCGGCATTGCCTGCAAGCGCCCAGTCGATCTGATCCTGTGTCCAGCACTGCCCCCCGAAAGTATCCTTGCAGGTTCGATTTTGCATCGTCCAATCCACCACATCTTTGCTTCCCAGGGCGAAGCCGAAGCAGCGGAATGGGAATACCGGATACAGCTCGGCATTTTCGCCATTGCCCTGCTTTTCCCATTGGGCCCCTGGTGCAATCGCTTGGCGGCCCTGGAGAGTTTGCATCGCCACTTCGGGAATTTCGGCGCGGAACTTTTTCCATTGCTCCTGATCTTCCGGCGTCCCGGCCTTCATCGCGAGCAATTGGTCCAGGCAGAAGCGCAAGCCGGCGACATCGGGAGCCGGGTTCACAGTAACCCACCATGTTTCGATCGCTTGGGAGGGATCGAGGCGAAGCTTGCCTTTGGAATCGCGCAGATAATGCTGATCGTAAAAACGGAAGATTTCACGGGCAAAGGGAACCAAGCGCTCGTCACGGAACTTCAGATCGCCTGTGTAGCTGACGTAATCTTCCATGACGGCCACCATTTCCAAGCCGCTGGTCCAATAATAGTCAAAGTAGTTCCCATCGTATTTCTCGCCCGGTTTGGTTTTTGGCGGCGGGGTCCAACCGTCGGTACCGGTTACCGGACACATGTTCTCACGGTAGAAGGCGCCGTCGTGGCCAAAATGTTTTTTGGTGATCAGCTTTCGCATTTCCAGCAAATTCCAATAGTGGTCGAAGAACGGCTTCATCAGATCGAAATCCCCACTCATCAGCAACGGCCAGTAAAGCAGGCGCTGGTTTTGGAAGGTAAACTTTGGCGCCCATGCCCGCTCGTTCTCGCTCGCCAGCCAGCTGCCATCGGGCTGCTGCGTGGCGGTCGGATAAACCTTTTTCACGTCGCCGTACTTTTTGACCACGGAGGAGATAGCGCCGTCACTTAGCCGATACTGTTGGGTAAAAAGCCCCCCGTTGAAGCGGGTCTGGTAACGGCCTCGGCCCTGGGCACCCATGTAGAAGCGGAAGACATTGTAGCTCTGGGCCGCCAAAGCCGCCCCATCTTTTTCTTCGCGCAAGCCCTTGGCATTGACTTCGCCGCTGAACTTCTCTCGCTCTTCGGCCGGGAGGGTGCGATCCGAGGCGATGATCCAGCCACGGCCCCAGAAGCTCGTCCACCACTGGCAGTGCTTTCCCCAATCTTCAGCCGTGTTCACGGGCTTTGCGGTCAGCTCCTCGATCCCCTGAATCCAGACGTTAAGATCCGGCGTCTGCTTGGTGTAGGCATGGACACGCAGGTCAAATTTCCGTCCCTGACCGGAGAGCGCGCCATTGCTGAGGGTCATCCCTGGGCTCTCCAACAGATTGCCGAACGTATTAAAGCGCCACAGATCCGGCAGCATCTTTTCAGGATCTTCGATCTTCCATGCTCCCTGTGAACAGGCATCAAGAGCTCCGCGATAGCCACTCTTATCGCCCACGGCAAAGTACCAAAGCACATTGTTCCCCCGATCCACTCGCTGATAAGGGGTGGGATCAACCCCTTTCCACTGGGTCAGCCCCTGGAACAACTCCGGCTGGGCACTGACCGAGAGCTCGCAAGGCGAATCAATTTCGACATGGTAAATCGGACGATGCGCATCCGCCCAGATCCGCAGTTTGACGCCATCGGCCTCGATTCGGATCGAAGCGGTCGGCAAATCCAGCGTCTGACGGAACGGTTTTCCTGCAACGAACGGATTAGGCTTGAGCGAGACCCGCAGGCGGCCGGTCTTGTAGATATTGCCGCTGAAACAAAATGCGTCGTCCTTGGCGAGAAGCAGATAGAGATCCCCATTTTCGATGGCATAGACCCCGGCACCGATCGTGCCGTTGCCGATGGGCATAACCCCCGAAGCATTCTTGGAAGGGCTGTTCCAGACAACGTTGTAGCGGGCCATGCGCTGGGCTGCCTCAGTATCCGCCTTCGATTGCGCAAGGGATTTGGAACTCAACCCCGTGCACAACGCGGTGCTCCACATCAATACCAGTATTTGTTTTATTCTCATTTAATGTCTCCCGTCCGCTCTAAAACCAAACCAGAAATCACCGCTTTGCCTGCCACCGGGGTCAGGGTAATTGTCACATTGCCCGGATGCTCCAGAACTACTGGAATGACTCGTTCGCAAAGCCGATTCTTTCCGCCGGCCTCCTTGAACACATCCACGGATTCGATCGGCTCGGCCGATTTGCCGTCGGGCTGCGTTTTGACTGCGACGTTGAAGACGCGTTGTCCAGGTGCCGTCGAGTCAGGGTCGAGAAACAACAGGCGCAGACGATAATTCCCCGGGCACAAATCAGGCTCCTTCATCAGGTTCTGCTGATAAACATTCGGGCACAAATCCCCGCCTGTCATCGGTTGCACGGTCAGGGTGATCGGCTTGGCGCTTTGCACCCCATGGCTGCCGATTTCCTTATCCGCTTGAGGCGCGTCGAAAAAAGCGGCTCCATTTACCCCGATCGTGTCCCACATGATCCGCTCCTCATCGATGAATCGAGTTTGGCCGGACTCGCGCCAAGTGGGAGCAAAGTTGCAGCGGATCGGTTCGAGCCCCATCATCTGGCGCAGGCGAGTTACGGTTGGCAGCCACTGCAAGCCCATGCAGGCGAGCTCCCCCAATTCCCCACGGGTGAGGCTCCCTCGCGCATCGGTCTTGGCAAAAATCTCGATCGCATCCTCCGGGCGGCATTGGGCCATGGCAGCCCGTGCGGCATCCCACTCGCCTTTCTCCCAGAGTTTGCCGGCGGCATCATAGCGTTCCAGGGCAACGCAGGCGGCTTTGTTGAACGCCTCCAGTTGGCGGTAATAAGCGACCTCGGCATTGCCGCCAGTCCCCAGCACCGCCAACCGCTGATCACAGCCGCGTACGATCTGCTCGACCTTCAGATCGGAAGGGCTGGACAACCCTCCCGCCGTGCCAAACATCGGAGCTTCGGTTGCCCAGAGTTTGAGGTATTCGGCCAGCGACTTGTCACCAAGCAGATTTTCGGCCAGATCCGCGCAGGTTGTTTCCAACGACTCGTTTCGTGAGCTCTGCCAGACTTGACGAACATGGTTGCTGAAATAGAGATCGAATGGCCGAATCGCCCAGTGGTTGATCCCAAAGCCGCTGACCTTCAGCTTTTCAAGCGTCGTGGCAAAATCGGGAAATGGCGTAAAGCTGCGACCGTAATAACGAACATCATCGCCATGCGACCAGATGACCGGAATCAGCGGGCGGTGGCTGGCAAACTCAACGAGCGCATCGTGATCTTTTCCCGGAGTGATCAGCGAGGATTGGAGATGATGGATGTTGTAATCCAAACCGATGTAGGGCACCTCTGGCGGAAGGAAAAGCTCGAGCCCCGCGAGGAATCGAGGGTTGAAGTTCCAACTGCCCACCGCCAGCTTCACATCCGGACGACCGATCTCATCCAGCGCCAGCCGAAACGCTTTCGTGATCTTGGCGATGCCCAGCATTTCCGGTGCGGCCAAGGGGGTCTCACCAGCGGGCGTACCGGCGGTTGCCTTGTGGTACTCCTCCTGCCAAGCCGACGGCAATTGTTCGAGCTTCAGGTTCAGCCATGGTGTCCAGCCCATGCGGAACCAGACGGTCAGACAAGTGATCTGCGGATAATCGTACAGCAGCTTCTCGATATGAGCCTTGTAGAAGCGGTAACCTTCCGGATGGTCAGGATTGGCAAGCGTCAAATTGGATTTTTCTTTCGGAGCGACCGTTTTCGTGACCGCCGTTGCGGCGGTATCGGAGATGCTGCCCGAGCCGATGAGTGCATCTTCGGGAAGCGTGGAGATCAGCTCCTTGGGATTCGCCATCGAGGTATCGACGTCCAGCGCCCAGTACACCTCCATCGCTCGCTCCCTGGCGAAGTCGAATATCTGCTGTGTTAAGGCTCGGGCCGCCTCGGCACGTTGCTCGTCGGGCACCAGCGCGGCGTCGGCACCGAACACAGGGCCATAGAATGCCGATCCGCCCACCATCCGGCGCACGTCATTGACATGCGGGGTGTGCCAATCGCGACCTTTAATCGTCGTGGGGAGGCTGCCGTACGGTTTGGTTTTGCCGTTGAAGCTATACACGTCCATCGGGTTGTTTCCATAGGTATGAACCATGATCGTGTTGTAGCCCATCTTCGCCATTTGGCTGATATACTGCTGCCATTCCGTCAGGTTCCAAGTCGAACAGCCGCTCAGGAAGTTGTGCCAGTCGAGTCCCATCCGAGTCGCCACCAGCGGCCGATTGGATAATTGCAGGTTAGCGAATGTCAGCTCTTCCTTTTTTGCCGGCGGAACGACGTCGCCAGTCAGATAAAACCGGCACCCCAGCTTCTCGAGGAGCGCGTACGCGCCGTAGAGCACACCGCGGGGACCTCCTCCCTTGATGACTGCCTCGTCGGCCGTTCCAGTGATCTCGTAGGCTTCGGGAGTCGGCAGATCCGCCACCAGCCGGATGCGTTTGCCGGTGGCATCCGGGTACATGCGTTTCAAGTAACTTTCGAGTTCCCTTGCCGCCAGCTTTTCGGCACTGGAGGCAGAGGCCCCCACTTCGACGCGGATGCCTGAACCTTCAGCCAAACTGGTGGTCGGTGATGCAAGACCGAGTCCAACACCAGCCGCGAGGGCCATCATCCATAAGCGCGTTTTCTTAGGCATCGTTCTTTTGAGCATTGTGTACGTTTCTTCCCTATTCTGGCTCTCAGGTTGACTACTTTACGACTGCGCCCGCCGCTGGCGCCACCTTCATGGGAACGGGAGCACATACCACGACATCGGCCTTGCGTGCTGCCGGAGAGATGTCCCACTTCTCCAGCTTGCCATCCTTGACCGTGCCGGTGAGCATCGCTTCACCGGAGAGGTGGAGTTTGAAATCCACGTCCCATTCCGATGGCCACGCCGGCAGCAGATAAATTTTGCCATTTCCCTCCTGCGCCAGCATCCGTTGCAAGGCGATCGAGCCGGATCCGAAATGATCCCAATCAGGCACCGAGTCGGCCCCTTCCCGAGCGTAGATGGGAAACCGTACAGATGGCGAAGCGATACGAAAACGGCGAACCAGCCCCTTGGCTGCCTCATCGGCATTGCCGGCAAGCGCCCAATCGATTTGGTCTTGGGTCCAGCAGGTGCCGCCGAAGGTATCCTTGCAGGTCCGGTGTTCCATCGTCCATTGGACAAGGTCCTTGCTGCCATTGGCCAAGCCAAAGCAGCGGAATGGGAAGACCGGATAGAGCTCGGCATTTTCCCCGTTCCCTTGCTTTTCCCAATGCTCTGCCGGAGCAAGCGCCTGGCGGCCCTGGATCGTTTGCATCGGCACCTCTGGCATTTCCGCGCGGAACTTTTTCCATGCTGCCTGGTCTTTTGCCGTGCCAGCGTTCATGGCCAGAAGCTGATCAAGGCAGAACCGCAAGCCGGCTACGTCAGTGGCTGGGTTGACAGTGATCCACCATGTTTCGATCGCTTGGGAGGGATCGAGGCGAAGCTTGCCTTTGGAATCGCGCAGATAATGCTGGTCGTAGAAGCGAAGGATTTCCCGGGCAAATGGAACCAAGCGCTCGTCGCGGAACTTCATGTCCCCGGTATAGCTGACGTAGTCTGCCATCATGGCCACCGTTTCGAGGCCGCTGGTGAAATAATAGGAATGGTAGTCGCCTTTATATTTCTCTCCGGGCTTGGTCTTCGGCACTTCTCCACAGTCGTGATCGCTGCCCGTAAGCGGCATGGTGTTCTCGCGGAAAAAAGCGCCCTCGTGCTCGAAATGTTTTTTGGTGATCGCCATGCGCATCGGCAGCACGTCCCAATAATGGTCGAAGAAGGGCTTCATTAGGTCAAAGTCTCCGCTCATGAGAAGGGGCCAGTAAAGCAGGCGCTGGTTTTGAAAGGTATAGCGTCGACCCCAAGGCCGGTAATCCGCACCCGAAAGCCACTGCCACCCCTCGCCTTGACGCTCGGCATCGGGGTAGTCTTTCTTCATCTTTTCAAGGTCGTTTTCCTTCACGTAAGAATTCGAGGGCGTCATGCGATATTGTTGAGTGAAAATCCCACCGTTAAACTTGGCCTGCAGCCGACCACGGCTTTGGGTTGCCATCGCATATCGGAAAAAGTTGTAGCTCTGCGAGACCAAAGCGGCACCGTCGGGCTCGTCGCGCATCCCCTTTTCATTCGCCTCGCTGTTGAGTTTTTCGCGCTGTTCGGCCGGCACGGTGCGATCCGAAGCAATTATCCATCCTCGCTCCCAGAAGCTTTTCCACCACTCGCAATGCTTTTCCCAATCCTTCTTGATGTCGACCGGCCTGCTGGCAAGGTCCTCGATCGCCTGCACCCACGCATCCGGGTCGGGTGCCTGCATCGCGAGCGAATGAATGCGGATGTCGAACTTGCGGCTTTTGCGATCCTTCACAAACGCAACCACCCCGTGCTTGGCCCTCATCGATGGGTCGCCTGGAATTTCGAGCAGGTTGCCGAACGTGTTTAAGCGGTAGGGATCGGGTGCAATCTTCTCCGGGTTTTCCATTTTATAGGTCAGACGCATCTCTTCGGGATAAAAGGTTTTGTCGCCAACACTAAAATACCAGAGCACCTTGTTGCCGCGGGACACTCGCACATCGGGAGTGGGGTCGAGGTGTTTCCATTGGTCGTAGCGCGGCCAAAATTCCGGCTGGGCGCTGAGCGCCACATCATGCGATGAGTCAACCTCGACATGGTAAATCGCGCGATTGGCGTCCGCCCAGATCCTGAACTTCACACCATCGGCCTCGATCTGAACCGATCCGGTCGCCAAGTCGAGCGTCTGACGAAACGGCTTGCCCGCAACGAAAGGATTGGGATCAAGAGAGATTTTTACCCGTCCTGTCTTGTAAAGGTCTCCGCAATAGTTAAACGCATCATTTTTGGAAAGCAATAAGTAGAGAGCCCCATTTTCGATGGCATAGACCCCGGCGGCGATGTCGCCGTTGCCGATGGGCATCACGCCCGAGGCATCCTTGGAAGGGCTGTTCCAGACCACGTTGTAGCGGCTCATCCGCTGGGCAGCTGGCTGGGGGGTGGCGGATTGCGCCAGCGATAGCGGGTTAAGCCCTGCGCAGAACGCGAGGGACACGACCAGGAGACATGTTTTATTCATTATTTGAGATTCCCATTCGAAGCGGTTTCAGGTTTGACGGACGCGGGACCGCACACCACCACATCACGCTTGCGCGCCGACGGTGAAATATCCCATGTCACCAGCTTGCCATCTTTCACAGTGCCGGTGAGCACGGCCCCTCCGGAGAGGTGCAGCTTGAAATCCACGTCCCATTCCGCAGGCCAGGCCGGAAGCAGATAAATCTTGCCCTCCCCTTCCTGGGCCAACATCCGCTGCAAAGCGATCGAGCCGACTCCAAAATGATCCAGGTCGGGCATCCCATCTGCGTAGTCGTTGCCATAGACCGGAAAACGCAAGTTTTTTGAAGCCCAACGAAACCTATGAAGCAGGCCTTTAGCCGCTTCCGCGGCATTCCCCGCAAGAGCCCAATCGACCTGATCCTGGCCCCAGCACTGGCATTCGTAAACATCCTTGGATGTGCGATTATGCATCGTCCATTCGACCAGATCCTTGGTTCCCAAGGCAAGCCCGTAACAACGAAACGGGAATACCGGATACAGCTCGGCATTCTCGCCGTTGTGCTGTTGCTCCCATTGGGCCGCCGGCGCAAGGGCTTGGCGGCCTAGGATCGTTTGCATCGGCACTTCGGGCATTTCCGCGCGGAACCTCTTCCAATTCGCCTGATCCTCCGGAGTCCCTGCCTTAATCGCCAGAAGTTGATCCAGGCAGAAGCGCAGACCGGAGACGTCGGTTGCCGGGTTTACTGTAACCCACCAGGTCTCGATCGCTTGGCACGGATCCAAGCGAAGCTTTCCATCCGGCCCCCGCTGATAATGCTGATCGTAAAAACGAAGGATCTCCCGGGCAAACGGAACCAGCCGCTCGTCGCGGAACTTGGTATCGCCCGTGTAATTGACGTAGTCGGTCATCACGGTCACCATCTCCAAACCGCTGGTGAAATAATAATCGAAGTAGTTCCCGTCGTATTTCTCGCCCGGCTTGGTTCTAGGCGCCGGCCCCCAGCCGTCGCCTCCGGTCACTGGGCACATATTCTCGCGGTAGTAAGCTCCCGCATGACCAAAATTTTTCTGAGTGATGAGCTTGCGCATCTCAAGGATATTCCAGAAATGATTAAAAAAGGGCTGCATCAGGTCGAAGTCCCCGCTCATCAGCAGCGGCCAGTAGAGCAGCCGTTGGTTCTGGCTGGTGAAGAGCGACCCCCATTCCCGGTGGTTCTCGCCACAAATCCAAGAACCATCCGACAATTTGGTCGCCCCCGGATAAATTTTACTGGCGTCCCCGTATTTTTTGATCACGTCGGCAATGCGTTCGGGCCTGAGGCGCATCTGCTGGGTAAACATCCCACCGTTGAAACGAGTCTGATACCGCCCGCGGCTCTGGGCGCCCATGTAGAAGCGGAACAGGTTGTAGCTTTGCGCAATGATGGCAGCGCCGTCAGGCTCGTCGCGGAGGCCTTTGTCGTTACATTCTCCATTCAGGCGCTCACGCTGATCAGCCGGCACGGTGCGGTCAGAGGCGATGATCCAGCCCCGATCCCAGAAACTCTTCCACCAGGCGCAATGCTTCACCCAATCCTTTTCCAGCTCCGCCGGCTTCGCCGCCAGATCCTCGATCGCCTTCACCCACACGTTGATGTCTGGCGTCTGCATCGTGTGGGCATGGATGCGAAGGTCAAACTTACGCCCCGCTCCGGTGAGCACGCCGTCGCTGACCGTCAGCCCTTGGCCTTCCACCAGATTGCCGAAAGTGTTGAAGCGCCACAAATCCGGCAACATCTTCTCGGGGTCTTCGATCGTCCACGCCTTTTTTGAGAAGTCGTCAAGGGCGCCACGATAGAAGCTCTTGTCGCCCACGGCAAAATACCACAACAGGGAGTTGCCCCGTGTCAGGCCCTGATAAGGAGTGGGATCGAGCCCACGCCATTGCGTGATCCCAGGGAAGGACTCCCACTGGGCGGAGAGGGCAGCTTCCTTCGGTGATTCGATTTCCACATGGTAAATCGGACGGTTGACGTCTGCCCAAATCCGCAGCTTCACCCCATCGGCCTCGATGCGAATCGAACCGGTGGGCAGATCGAGGGTCTGGCGGAACGGCTTTCCCGTAGTGAACGGATTAGGGGTCAAGGAGACGCGCAGACGACCCGTCTTATACGGGTTTCCGCTGTAGCTCATGGCATCCTCCTTGGCGAGGAGAAGGTAAAGATCGCCGTTTTCAATGGCATAAACCCCGGCGGCGATGGAGCCGTTGCCAATGGGCATCGCCCCCGCGGCATCCTTAGACGGGCTCGTCCAAATCACGTTATAGCGGGCGATCCGCTGGGCGGCTTCCGGGCTCGCCGGCAATTGGGCCATCAATTCGGATCCTGCCCCCACGCAGAAAGAGAAGGAGAGAACGAGTGTTGTAAGAGAATGTAATCGGCGAAGTCGCATATTCAAGGGGGATCCTGCAATCAGGTGCAGACTAGCTGCCTTTTGACGATTTATCCTGCCACGTGTGATAACCCATCGGCGCAATCTTCACCCCGCTAGCCAGCGCAAACTCTGTACTGCCAAAATTGACGACCACATGCCAACCGTTCGAAAAATCGGTCTGCTGAACATTTCTGTCGGGCGTCAGCCAACGATGGTTCACCAACGCGGCTCCAAAGAGCTTTTCATAGACTGGGACGACCCGGTTGTAGGATTCCAGAATTTTCGCTTTGTTTTTCTGATACGTTCCAAGCGAGATGTGATACGAAGGTGCCGTGCCGTAAAGGATGTTAAAGAGATCCTTCTTCAGCAGGTAATCAGGCTGCACGAGAGTGTTGTCACCCCAGGCCCAAGTGGCAACCCGGGCGTCGCCGTACACAATCCCATTGGCAGGCACTTTCTTTTGCTGCGACATGTTGAATCTCTTATACTCCTCCGTGGGCGGCACCGGCTCCATGCGTCCCTCCATGTGATAGCTGCAGCTCATACCGCCTTCACTCACGGTATAGTACGGCGTCGCCCAAGCGCCCCCGCCCTCTCCACCCAGAACCACGCCATGGTCATAGAAAAGCTTGAAAACGCTCAAGCGCGCTTCCATCGATTGCTTGGGATTGGCTGGATGCTGGGGATTGTAATCCTGATCCAACCACAGCGCCGCTCCCGGCGTAACGTCGAAGAACCGATAGGTAAACCGATAGTCAGGCAACTCCGCTTGGAGGCGTTCCTTGGCAGCCTCCAAGCTCATTACCGGTGAGTCAACATACCGGCTCCCATACTTACCCCGATTGGCGCGTAGCTCACCACGTTCATCAGTCGACACATGTTCGGGAATGCGACCAAATCGTTTGTACCGCTCCATCCAATCGACCTCAGCCTTGGGGTAGCCGTTATCTTGCCACCATTCCTTCGACATCAGGTCGAAGTAGTTGTCATAGATGCCGACAATCCCATTAAATTTCTTTTGAATTTCTCGGGCCTGCTCCGGACTGATATAAGCATTGAACCCCAGCCCCACGATTCCTTTATTGATCCCCGAAGCGGCCATGTCGTCCAGGATTTTCAAAACATCCTCCCCGTTATGACCCGGATAGAGCCAAAATACCGGTGCCCCCCTCAGCTTGGCAATGGCTGGGTTATCCTTCTCCTTCTGGGCAAGGCTCCGATAGCTCCCGCTCGCCATCAGATACTTGCGAAAATTCAATGCAATGCTCACATAGCCGCCCGACTGCTGAAAAATATACGTGACGTTGCGCGGCTCTTGGAATTTCCCAAGATAGCTTCCAAACCCAAATTCCGGCACCAACGTGTTTTTGCCCCCAATATCCCTCAGCTTGAGTGACAAACAGCCATGATAGAAGTCTTTATCGATCAGGGTATATCCCTCGCCAGTTTCCGGGTGAAATAATCCTGCCCATTCCACGCAATGAGCAGTAATCGCTTTGGGAGATCGGTCCGGCATTTCCGGCTCGTCCACCTTGTATAACAACCCATAGCCGTCAGAAATTAGCCACTCAAAGCCCTTTCCACAAACCGTAAATGGGACCGGGAAGTTCACGATTTGAATCTTCTGATTCGGATCCATGTCCAGCTTCACGTCGATCACCGGCGAGTCCGGTGACAGCCTGTATTCGAGCACCGTCGCGATCTTATTGAAGGTGAATGAGACATGGGCCGTCCTCCCACTGTCCTTGACCTGCACCGCAACATCCTTGATATTGCGCACGTCAAAACCAGGCAATTGCTCGTAAACGGTGCCGGTTTTGAGATTGGTCACCTGCGCCAATGAAGTCGTCGTATCCAACCGCAAGGACAAAAATGCATTTTTCAGCTCGATATCGTTCGCAAAACTGCACGCTGTGGAAAAACAGACCAAAGCTGGAACTAACCACGCATGAGGCACATAGGAATTAAGCGTTTTCATAATTTCGAATTTTTAACAGGACGGGGTGTTTTCTCCGTTGCAAGGCGTCGGCGGCTTCATCAAATTGGGGGAGAGTCATTGAAGAATGAATTCATACTAGATCGTTCTTGTTTGTCAACGCAATTTTGTGAATTTTTCTACACGCCCACGAAACAAATTTCGACTTGGAGACAATTATTTCGGCATTCGCTTTGCATTGTAGCAAAGAGAATATTGCGTCTCCCGCTATAAATGAGCTCAACTCATCTTTTTTTCATCAGGGGGTTCAACGAAATCCAGACCCGCCGCATGGACAAGCGCCTGCGAGTTCTTCGCCTTGGCCGGGTCGGTCACCCCCGGGGCGTGGAAGGTTCCGTTTTGATCGTAAGCGGCAGCGTTGATCTCCCTGATCTTAAACCCTTTGTTTTCCGGCAACTGGATCTCCTGGCCATTTTCCCATAATCTCGGCGGATAATAGCTGTGGGCACAGGTCTGGTTGTAGTGGCCGTAGGAGTAATCAAACCCCTGTTTATTGGGGGCGCCCTCGTTATCGACGTCCCCCAACCCCCACTTGCCGACGTAGCCGGTGGCATAGCCGGCTGACTTGAGCACTTCGGCTACCGTCACATCCTCCGCCTTCAAATAGGCGTCACCGCCTTTGCGAAATCCAGGCCAGGGCTTCTGCACCCCGTTGCTGCGGATCCGGCAGTGGCCCATGTGCAGTCCGGTCATGAGTCCGGCCCGCGATGGAGCACAGGAAGGCGCGGCCGAATACGCCTCGGTAAAGCGCAGCCCGCCGGCTGCCAAGCGGTCGATATTTGGCGTCTGGATCAACTTCTGCCCGGTATAGCCGAGATCGCAATAGCTCAGATCATCGGCCAGGATGATGATGACGTTGGGTTTGGAATCACGGGCCAAATCCGCCGCGAGAGCCGAGGAGGCCAAGCCCAAGGCGCAGGCGGCCAGGAGCGACCGGAGAATACAGAGACCGATTTGGGAGTTTTTTTGTGAGATTTGCATTGGAGTAGAATTGACGGATGTGAACACCCTTCTGGAGCGTTATAGTTTTCAACACCGCGGATTAGAAAAGGTTTCAGATTTTTTTACTTACTCAAAATAAATCCGCCTCAGATGGGGAAGGATCGTGACGACCTGGGCTCCGATCACATCCATTCCGAGGATATTTAGGTTCTTATAATTCTTCACTTCATAGGGTCTGATCCTGAGGTCGGATTTGGTGAAACCGCCCAACTTGATCCGATTCCCGGGCAACACTTCCATCTGCGCAACCTCTGACTGGTTCATATCGCATATACGGGCTTCCTGCCGCTCCACTTTTCGGGAGGTCAACGCTTTGAGACGCGTCCAATCCCTGGGGCAAAGAAAGGTCCATGCCGCCCCCGTATCGATACACATGCAAAAGATCTCACCATTGATCTCCACCATTGCTTCCATCATGGTGAGCTTGAATACCCCCGGGCGTTTGAAACCAAACCGGGCTGTCTGGACGTTCTTTGACGACGGCACCGGCGGAAATACGGCAAGCTCCCGTTTGCCCGGATCAATACGCAACCCTGAGACCCGCCAGATATCCAACCCAATAACCCCATCAATAGGACGATCCATTCCTGCGTTGCTATGCCGGAAATCATAGACACCGACCATCAACTTCTCGAATTCGGCGTCCCCCATTCGCAGGGTCGCGATATTCGCCCACTTCAGTTCACCTTCAGCATTGCCTTTGAAGAACAGAGAAAGAAACCGATTAATCCAAGATCTCTTCGTGGTCGCCAATCCCATCTTCCTGGCAAAGTTGACGTCGAGCGTCGTTCTATCGGATCCCGTATCAACGAGGAATTTCCCTTGTGTTCCATTCACCGAGGCGGCGATCAAAAGAACCCCGGATTTTTGCCACTCAATAGGGATCACAGCGGATCTGCCATTGTTTTCTATGGGTGCGGGGTCACCGATCGATATCCAACCCGAAGAGCCAATCAAGACCATCGCGCTGACGCCCAGGCTCGAGAGCAGAAGAACAACGATTTTTCGATTCATGGGAGCTGCGTTATTTCGGGTTGGGCCCTTGCAGCGGGCATCAAGTGCATCGACCCATCTGGAAGTTCTGTTGTGAGGTTTGCATTTAAGGAGGAGCAACGGCATGTTGATACCTCGCTCGATATAGGCTGTCAACACTGCGGCAAAGATTGCGGAGTTTTTCCATGAAAAGCGGTCCAATATTTCGGCCCAAGCACCCACGATTTCAAACCATGCCAGCCCAGAGTGGGAGCTTTATCGGTCTGCGATCAAGAATATTTTCTTGCCAAGAGATAGACTAGCCTGTTATAGCCTCGATCATGCGAAATCCATCGATTAGTTGTCACTGTCCTCGGCCCCGAATCCTCCTGCTGGGCGCGGCTTGGGTTGCCAGCATTCTCTGCGGCGATCTTCATGGAGAGGTCCTCAAGGAATCCATAGCCGCGGGCGGGGATAAGCTTACGTTGGTCTCAGTGAATCCGGCCCCAGGCACGACCCTCAAGGCTGGCGAGTCCGTGAAAATGACCATTCGCTACGAGTTGTCATCGGGAAAGGCAGTTAAAATCTGGGCGAGCCCCATCAAGGGCGAGAGACTACGGATACACACCTCTCCGTCCAAGACCTTGGCAGGGCCCCAAGG
>Ga0194054_10000782_pt1 | contig 15716 bp, 14 predicted proteins | sample SepL2210m_MetaG_FD_163628 | JGI IMG/M metagenome (GOLD analysis project Ga0194054, IMG submission 163628) | Anoxic zone freshwater microbial communities from boreal shield lake in IISD Experimental Lakes Area, Ontario, Canada - Sep2016-L227-10m | ecosystem: Environmental > Aquatic > Freshwater... | reverse complement strand
CTACTTTATAGGGCGCAGCATCACGTGAAACGGCGTAGAACAGTGTCACATTCTTGATGGGATTCGCGCCGGGCATCACTTGTGCCCTGAAAAGAACGTCCTGCCCCCATACGGCAAGAGTGACGGGAGCATGCTCAATATGGAGGGAGGGGGGGACTGGCGCCGAAAAGGCCTGAATAGTCGCAAACCATGAGGCTAATACCAAGCCAAACAATCGATAAGATGTAGAATTCATGACGATTTCCTTATTTCGTACAACGCCAAATCAGGCGAAAAGATAAGATGATTGGGGTATGCAGACAAGAATATAAATGTCAGAAACCCGAAATCATCTTTGATATGCTTTTTTGAAGCTGATGAGGATAGCGGGGGATTATGAGGACGCCAATAATTTAATTGTCTTGATAATCTTGTAATTAGTGCTAAAATTAAAATATGAGATATATAGCAATAATTTTGGTTTTGCTGTTTGCGGGCTGCGATCCGCCTATCCCTTCTAAGAAATTCGTTACTAGGGAAATTTCAATTATTTGTGTCGATGAAGCCAATATGGCTGCCATGCTTGCCGAGCGTGTCCCTTATGATCCTTTTGCCCCTTATTGCAATTCATATTATGATGCATTTAAAGGCATTATTTATGTCTCATGGTCAAAAAATAAAGATATCAATGGTAAGCCGATGCCCAACTTTGAAGACTTGGGGCACGAAATGTGGCATGTAGCTTCAGGCTGGTGGCATGGTGGATCTGTATTTAGCCCGCCAGATACTAATGCCACCATCCAGGCCATCAAAGTATCTACTACAAAGCTTAAACCTGATAGAGACGAATTGTAGGTGCTCCTCGTCATTCATTTCTCAAGGCTTCGGAAGGAGAAATTCGGGCGGCAGCCCGGGCGGGCCAGTAACTGAAAATGACTCCCAGAATGATGCCTGACAGGAGTGGAATAGCGGCTACGGTAGCACCAAGGTAGACGGGAAGGGGACTCCAGGCCAGAGTCATCTTCAACAGAATCCATGCGCCACCCGTGCCTACCACTGTAGCGGATAGTGTGATGAGTAGGGCTTCACACATGAATAAAATGCCAATGTCAGCAGGGGATGCTCCCAATGCCCGGCGCAATCCGATTTCCGGGACACGCGTTTGAACACCGGTCAGCAGCAGACTGGTCAGCGTCAGGCCTCCCAGAATGAGACATAAGAGTACGATGGTTCCGCCCGCCAGCATGATCAGGCGCTGGTAACGCATGAGACGGTGGATCAGGCTTTGGGGGGTGATCCAAGATAGGCCTTCCACGGCATAGTCGGGCTGCTGCATTAAGGCCCTGGTACGACGGGTGTTGTTGTCAAAATGGGCGGGTGCGGAACCCTTGATGAAAATCGCGTCCACCCGGGCGGCGTCGAACACCGTTTCGGTGGACCAGCAGGCTGGGACGCTCCAAGGGACTAGAAACAGACGATTCCCGGGCGTGACGCCGGGCTGGGTATCGCCAGACTCTAATGTGCCTGCTTCGATTTCTACAAGCCCAACGATGCGAAAGGTCATATTTCGGAGGCGCACATCACTGCCTACTGTGAGATTCATGACCTGCGCCAGGGCTGTGCTCGCCATGGCATAATGGGATCGGGTTCGGATATCTGTGGCGTCGATGGCGCGGCCCTGGACGATGCGCCAAGGGCGTACCTGGAAGAGGCTTTCATCTGTTGCCACCAGCACGGCGCCGACAGGGAGCCCTGCCGCGGCACCGTCGTCAAGTCGCATGCCGGTTACTGTGGTTTCCGGGAGGTTAGCTGTTAGGTAATCCGCATGGCGACGCGAAAGCGGTGAATTTCCTGCTTTGCGTGAAATCTCCGCGGGTTGGACGAGACCAAAGACGTTAACGCCGAGTTCACCAATCATAATTTGGGTTTTCTGACGAACTCCACCCAGAATGGCGAGCAGAGTGACCAAGGCAACCATTCCGATTGTGAGGCTGGCAAAAGAGAGGCCGGTACGTGTCGGCTGGGAACGCGTGCCTTCGCCAAGGTCATATATTAGTGCCATCCAGCGCATGGGGTTACTCCTTGGTGGATGTTTCGACGACCGTTCCGTCGCGGCAGGTGAGGCACCGGTTACAATATTTCAATAGAGCGGGATTGTGGGTAGCCAACAAGATGGTGATTCCTCTCAGGTTCAGGTTCTGGAAACACTGCATGACGACTTCGGCGGAATCCCGGTCAAGGTTTCCTGTGGGTTCATCAACGAGGAGTAGGTCGGGCGGAGCGGCAACGGCGCGGGCAATTGCCGTGCGCTGCATTTCCCCGCCTGATAGCAGCCGGGCCGGCTGATCAGCATGGGGAGTGAGGCTCATCTCTGCCAAGGCCTGCCGTGCGAGGTTTAAAGCCTGAGCCCTTGGGACATCGAGGTATCGAAATCTAAAGAGGACATTTTCCATCACAGTCCGGTGGCTCAACAGGCAGAAGTGCTGAAAAACCATCCCAATACGGTGCTTCCGGAGGGTGTTCATCGTGGTCTCATCCAGAACGGAAATATCCTGCCCCCCGAAATGTATAGTTCCAGAGGTCGGACGATCCAAAAGTGCCGCAAGATTAAGGAAGGTGGTCTTGCCCGAGCCGGAGGGCCCCATAATGGCCACAAACTCACCGGGATGAATGCTGATATTGACCGAGCGCAGAACCAGCGCGGAACCGTGGGAAGTGGAAAACGACTTGGATATGTTCTCCAGTTTGAGAATGGGTGGGGGCGCGGAGGTCATGGCTGGATCAGTTTGTCGCCTACGACAACTCCTTCAAGTACTTCATGAAAGCGGGTATCACTCCATCCAAGTTTCAAGGGGCGGTGCTCAAAACCTCTCAAAGTACGAACCCGGCATGATCCTTTCCCCTGATCCCATTGAACGGCACTCCGTGGGATCAGGATGGCTGCAGGCTGAGTGTAGGAACATACTTCCACGTGTAGCGACATCCCTGGTCGTAGCCGACCGTCAAGTTGATCAATACGAATCACCACACGAAAATATTTCTGCCAGACAGGATAACCTGGTTGTGTTTGCGCCATGATGCCAACACTTTCCACGGTTGCTGTCAAATGGAGGTCGGGATAAGCCAGCGGAGTGACAAGTGCGGACTGACCAATCCGGACTCGTGAAAGATCCGACTCGGGAATGAAACACGGGATAATGAATTCACTCATGTCCGGGATACAGAGGAATGGCTGGTTGGGATAGAGCGTATCGCCCACCCGGAGAGCTCTGAATTCATTGCCGACATGTAGCGGGAGATATACGGCCAATCCGTCCGATGGGGCGGTGACCACACAGTTGGAGAATTGTTGCTGTGCCAGTAACAATTGCTGCCTGGCAGCATCTACAGCCGCACGGGCCTGCGTCAGTTTTGCCGGGTGCAAGTGGGTTTCGGCGAGTTTTCGATGTTGTTCAATTTGAGAGGCCTTAGCCTCAAGGCTGGCCAGTTTCAATTCCTGCTGGGCAATCTCTCGACGTGATACCAATTTACGTTCCACGAGCTCACGGGTATCCACCAGGATCTGTTTTTCGGTATCATATTGGTAGTTAAGATCATTGAGCTGAACCTCAAAATCCTGTCTTTCCAAGGGGATAGTGGCGTTTTGTAAGGCATCCAATTCAGCCTCAGTCCGGGCGTATTCACTCTTCAATTTGACAAGATCGGTCTCCAATTGGGAGGCGTCCAGACGTGCCAGTAGGTCGCCCCGTTGCACGTGTGAGCCTTCGGTAATCAATTCGATGAGAGTGGCCCTTCCTTGAAACTGGGAGAGAATGGTTTCAACCCGCCGGGCTTCGAGTGTGCCGTCGCAGGGGGTCCAGACCGACAGGGGGCCACGGGTGACAATGGCTTCATCATGCGATGCGGGTTCAGTGGCGGAGGGTTTTCCGCAGCCTCCGACGAGGATGGTCATGATTAATATCAGGATGATGTTTTTCATAAGGGGTTGGGTTTTAGAGACTGAGGGGCTTCTGTAAGGATACCCATGATTCGAAAAAGATTGTATCCGGCCACGCAGATTCTGGCGCGAGTAGATAGGAGCGTAGATTCGGCCTCGACGAAAGCATTTTCAGCATCGGAGACCGCAAAGTTGTCGCCCCGTCCCATCTCAAACAGGCGGCGGGCCAGTTCTGCCCGGGACTGGGCTGCTTCATAGTTCCGGCCCGCAATCGTGAATTCAGCACGAACCTGGCGATAGGCAGAGACCGCTTGCTGAACTTCGCGAGCCAGGGTTCTCCTTTTAATGCAAATGGCCTCCCACGCAGACTGGACATCCACCTTGGCCGTGTTGACGGCCGTTTTGTTGCGATGTTGCAGGAGATCCATCTGGCCTGCAAGACCGACAGTCCAAAGGTTGTTATTAAAATCCGTTGAACCAGAAAAGTGGTTGTCTTGATCATATTGTTGGTTTTCCGCCACAAGTGTGAGATCCGGTTCAAGTTTTCGCCGAGCCAGTTTAACCTGGCGTTGCAGACTTCGGTAATCGTCCAGGGATTGAGCATAGTCAAGACGGTTGCTCAGGGACGTTTGGATGGCGGCTTCCATGGGTGGGACGTCCAGATCGGGCAAGGGGGTTGTTGCCAGTTCAATGCTTTGTTCAGGCGGGAAGCCCAGTAGTTCTGCCAGCTCACGGGAGGCCGAGAAAAATTCTTCCGTGTGGGTTTCCTGGCGTGATTGAGCCTGGCCATAGAGAAGATCGATCCGCAATGTGTCGACATGTGAGGCACGCCCCTGTCGTTCGCGAATACGTGTCAACTCGCGCAGTTTATCAGTTCTCTCAAGAATAGCCTTATCGCATTCAATTTGTTTTTGGAGGCGGAGTATGGTTTCGAATGAACGAACCACATCCACGACAATATCCGCCTTTTGAAGTTCCCAGCGGCGCTCCTCGGCACGGAGCCGTTCGCTGGCCGCGGTGATGCCTTCTTCGTTTACCAGTTTTCCGAAATTTCTGAACAAAGGTTGGCGAATGTCCACTTTTACAGCCGAACGCCAGGCATCATCCACAAAAGAAGGATAGTGGGTGACTTCGGGGCCCAGCCCAATTTCTGTTCCCCAGAGAAATTTCTTTTGCGCCCGGATCCCATAACGCCAGTCCGTGTTGCCGTCGGTATTGTTGAGGGAGCCATTCGGGGAAATTTCTGGATCGAACTCCTGGCGGGCCGAGGTTACGCCCAATCGTTGGCGATCCACGGCCAGACTTCCATAGGCCAGGCGGGCATTATGTTGCAGAGCCGTTTGAATGGCCTCGTCCAACGCGAGAGGTGAGGCGGAGAGGGGAAGTAGAGGAATGCTTATCAACATGCAAAAGAGATGCAGGAACAATCTCTCTCTCACTGAAGTCCGTCCTTCATGTTGGTTCGGTCAGGCATGGCTCTGGAGTAGCGTGTGTGTTTCAGTGCGAGTTCCCATTGCTTGGCATATTTAAGAAAAGCGCCATAGGAGGACATAAGGGCAATGGTTAGCCCATGTTTTCCATCACGGAAGCCCTGTTTAAGGATGTATCCCTTGAAAAAACGGGCGAGGGGATGTATAATCATTTCTGACCAGTGGAATCGGCGGCCCTGAACGAAACGTTGTTGCGCGGTGATGGTTGAAAAACGATTGAGGGTATTGATGTGGTCGGCAAGATCGTCATAGGTATAGTGCCAGATAGGATTATTTAAGCGCCTGACGGGGCCGCGAACGACGACTTTGTCATGGGGTTCCTGCCCTTCTGTCCGTCCGAAATCCTTTTTAAAAAGGCGGAGTTTGACATCAGGGTACCATTCGCCATGGCGAATCCATCGACCAAGATAGAAGACCTGGCGCGGGAATTCATACCCCACGATTCGATTATTTCCGGAATCCATTGTGGCTAGAATTTCTTCACGGAGCGCTGGCGACATTTCCTCATCGGAATCCATGAACAGGACCCAGGGGTGTTGTGCGAATTCGCGGACCGTATTGCGTTGGCCCACATATCCGAGCCAATGGCGCTGATAAACATTATCGGTATACTGGCGGCAGATCTCCACCGTACGATCCGTGCTGAAGCTGTCGAGTACGATCAGTTCGTCGCACCACGTCAGGCTTTTGAGGCACTGTCCGATTTTCTTCTCTTCGTTAAATGCTAAAACACAGGCTGAAATTTTTTCTCGCATAATCTTTATCCAAACTGGTTCGCAAACGGTCAGGGAGCAGGAGGCGTGGCCTCATTTGTGGCGGTAGAACCGATTCCTTTAGGAAGATCCTTGGGCTGGCTGAGTTCATCCTGTAGCTTCTCAAAATAAAATACACGGATTCTGAACCCGTAATATTGAACTGTGCGTTCGGTTGGGGGGAGGGTTGCCGGGACGACATAGGAAGCCATTATGGTTTTCTGTTCGGCAGACTGCCACTTTTCCTGTACGGTCAAGGCCGACGATGGCCCGCGGGACGAGGCGGGGATAATTTGGCCGGAACGTTTATCCCGATCGATGAAGATCACCTCTACCCGCACGCCATCCGGATCGATTTCCTTTTGAAGCTCCGAGGCAGTCAGACGGATTGTGAGCAGCCGCATTTCGCGAAATTGCTCGGTTTCCGGGAATTTATTGATGTCTGTGCCCATGATTTTGATGAGGCCGCCAAGAGGCGTGACAGCGGGTTCCTGGACTGTGGGCGGGTTGGTGGGGATGATGGTCACAGGCAGAGGGGTGTCATTCGAGGTGATGTTCATGACGTTTTCTGTTGTCCCTGTTGACTTGGTCCCCATCAGGATCAGAGTGGCTTCCTGAAGTTCCTTCTGGGCAGCGGCAATCAGGTCGGTGGTCGGGTTTTTCTTAGGTTGAGGGTGTGCCACAGCAGGCTCCACTTTGATCGGTGCAAACTCGGTTTTGACCGGAACGGGTTCCTCCTTGACCGGTACGGGTTCGATTGTTTGTACCGGTTCTGCTTTGACCGGTGTGGGTTCGGCGCGGGGCTTGGGAGGAACGTTAACCGGTTCCAGTTTTAGAGGTGGCGGTGTTACTACCACCGGCGCAGGAATGGTGGTCGGCACCACGGATACCGGAACGACTGGCACGGGCTTTTTAATTACCGTCCGGACGAGTGGGGGAAAGACGGGGGATGACGTCGGTTTAGCCAGAGGAGTCCGAGGGGTGATCATGAGGCGCTCGCAACGGGGAATAAATATAAACATGCAGGCCACTACCAGGATTAATCCGCCACCCACGAGCCATGGTTTGCGGCGATTCGCTTGATCTTCGGAATCTTCCTGGTCGCCCCCCCCCTGAACTTCAGCCTGAACGTAGGCTTGGATCAGAAAGCGTGTGTGGCCCACTTCAACGACATCGCCATGTTTGGGGTGTGCCTGATGGACCTCATGATGGTTGATCAGAAGGCGGTTCATAGACCCGAGATCGCGGATGAAAAGTCCTTCAGGGGTATGGGTGATTTCTGCATGAGATAGCGCAATTTCGGGGTCATTTACCAGGATTTCGCACGAGTCAGCCCTGCCGATACGCATGGGATCCTGGGTAAGCGTAATTTGTTCGCCGCGCCTATCCCCACTGAGAATGATGAGTCTGTAAATCATGAGTTGTCAAACAGCATACACAACAGGGCGACAAGGTTGGAGTATTTTTTTGCAGGAATCAGGTTTTGTAAATATCCTCGCAGTTCAAATTGACATTGCCCTGCGAGTTACATACTTTATCGCGATTATGTTTTCGTTGCGGAAATTTATTTCATTTGTCCTGATTATTGCTGCTTTCGATGCTGCGATGGCGGATTTTAAGGTTTGTAGTGACTCTTACGGGGACACCTGCGAAACAACTTGTACGTGTGTTTGTCACTCGGAACCGACTTTTGCTTTCGGCGATAATCCCAATACCCCATTTGCTTCAGTGTTTCATTGTGTCATATTTTCCGACACCCAGTGCTCGGGAATTCTTCTGATAGCTGACGTCTTCCGTCCACCTATCTCCGCCTAAGGGCGTTTCGCCCTTTTCCGTCATTGAGCTTTAGCCTGGCTTTACTTGCTGGTGCCAATACCAAGGGCGGATTCCGTCTTGTCGCGCCTCAAAAGCGGCTGATAACACTTACTTTTTCAAGCAATAGGAGAATTCATGAAACAGAAATTGATTTTTTTTCACGCATGTATGCCAGGCCTACTGTCGCTAGCCTTGATGGGAACGGGATTGCAGGTGTATGCGGACAACCAGGAGCCTGATGGAGTACTTACGCTTCGGCAAACACTTGAATTGGCGATGATGCATAACCCCGAATTGACGAGCTCGTTGCATGGAGTTCAGGCTGCAGAGGGGTACGCGCAGCAAGCGGGCGCTTGGCAGAATCCAACTCTTGAGCTGAATGCAGAGGAGTTCGGGGGTTCAGGGGCACGCCAAGGATACGATGCGGTGCAAACAACGGCCCGCCTAATTCAGACTATTGAACTGGGAGGGAAACGAGGCAAACGCCAGAAGGTAGCGCGGACGGAAGCCCGGTTAGCTGGCTGGGATTATGAGTCTAAACGCTTGGATGTGCTTACTCAGACTAAGAAGGTGTTTGTGGATGTTCTGCTGAAGCAGGGCCAGCTTAAACTAGCTGAATCTCTTCTCCTTGTTTCTGAAGACGTGCATCAGGCCGCGGCACAAAGGGTGAAAGCCGGTAAAGTCACGCCTCTTGAGGAAACGAAAGCGGGCGTCGAAGTAGCTGCCGCCCGAATTGTGCGGGATCGAGCTAAACGAGAGTTAGATACGGTGCGCAAACGCCTTGCGGCATCATGGGGCGGGACAATACCCTTGTTCAAAGAGGCTGACGGCGATCTAGACGATGTCAATGATGTTCCTTCAGTTGAGACATTCACAGCATTAATAGACAAAACGCCTGAAGTTGCCCGCTGGAAAGATGGAGAGGCGCTAAGCAAGGGTGCTCTGGCGCTAGCCAAGGCGGAGCGTATTCCCAGCATCGAAATCAGTGCCGGTATCAGTCGCTTTGCGGAAGATGGCTCCCAAGCTGGTATTGCGGGGCTGTCGATGCCTCTCCCGTTGTTCAATCGCAACACTGGAGGCATTCTTGCGGCGAAACATCTTGCAAGCCGCGCGGAATATGAACAACGCACAGCCCGCTTGCGTGCAACCACGGATCTGGTTGAGGCTCATAACCTTCTCGTCATGGCGAGGGCCGAAGCGTTGACAACCAAGGGAGAATTGCTCCCGGGCGCGCAACAAGCTTTCGATGCGGCACAAATAGGATATCGAGAGGGGAAATTCGGGTATTTGGAGGTGCTGGATACACAACGTACGCTTGGTGAAGCAAAATCCCGTTACCTTGACGTGCTGGCGACCTATCACAAGGCTGCGGCGGATGTGGAAAGATTGACGGGAACCCCGACACAAGTCAGTCAATGATATACAAAGGAGTAATAAGAATATGAGTACTAATAAATGGACAATTACAAACGGGCTTTGTGCCTTGTTGGTTTCTTTATCGATATCGAATGGTTATGGAGCGGATCAGCCTGCGGGATGTGGAAAAGATGATGGGTGCGGGAAGGGGAATTCCCTCGAAGAGCGTCTGTTCGTGAAGTGCGAGCATGACATACCGATCTATCAGTGTGACGAATGTCGCTACGAGGCAGGTGTCGTGAAACTGGATCCCACCCTGATGAAACATAAGGACGGTACCGGATTGGTGCAGACGCAAGTGGTGGCGTGGACGAAGGTAGTTGACATACTGGCGACCACAGGGGAGGTCGCGCTGAACGAGAATACGACTGTGCATATCAGTCCCCGTATTGCCGGTATTATTGAGACCGTTTCTGTGGATATCGGAAAACGCGTGAAGACGGGTGATGCCTTGATCACTCTCGCCAGTGTGGAATTTGGCAAGGCCCTGACTGATTATGAACGTAATCGTACCCTTAGTGACCTGTCAGAGAAGGTGTTCGTGCGTGAATCCAGGCTCAAAGAACAGAAGGTCGGATCCGAGCAGGACATGATCAACGCTCAGATGGCATTTGAGCAGCATCGCACAGATCTTAAAGCCTCTGAACAGATGCTCCATGTGCTGGGACTGACTGATGAGGATCTGGCGAAAACTCGTGATTCCACGCACTGGGTAAGCAAGGGCGTTCTGACCGTTCGTGCACCTGCCTCAGGAACCATCATTGAAAAGCATGCGGTGGCCGGCGAAGTTGCGGAGCCTGGAAAAGATTTCATGCTGCTTACTGATCTATCCTCAGTCTGGGTCTGGGCCAATGTGCATTCACGTGATCTGGCGGAACTGCTTGCAAGTGAAAAACGCGGATCGGTAGCCGTTAAAATCAAGGTGGCCGCCTTTCCTGCCCAGAGTTTTAAGGGCCAGCTAGATTATGTGGGCGCGACCATGAACGAGCAAACCCGCACGGTGAAAGTGCGCGCCACGATTGATAATCCCGAGATGCTATTGCGGCCTGGAATGTTTTGTGACGCGACAATCTCACTCGGCACTAATAATGCGGAGGAAGTGGTGGCGACCCCACGGGGCGCGGTGTTTTCGGATGAGGGTAAGTCCTTCGTTTTCAAGCACTGGAAGGATGATTATTTCGTCCGGCAGGACATACGTAAGGGACGGGAGTTTTTTGGTATGGCCGAGATTCTGGAAGGCCTGCATGCGGGCGAAAAGGTCGTGACCGACGGGGCATTCCTGCTCAAGTCAGATGTATTGCGTGAAAAAATGGGCGCTGGTTGCGCTGATTAATGGGAGGACATGGCCATGTTTGACAAATTCATTCAAGTTATCCTGCAACAGCGGTTGCTGATCATTCTCGGCACGGTCTTACTTGCTTTTCTCGGGATACTGGCCTGGAAACAGCTCCCCATCGATGCCTTTCCTGACGTTACCAATGTGCAGGTGATGATCCTGACCAAGGCCCCGGGGCTGGCGGCTGTGGATGTCGAAGAGCTGGTGAGTTACCCAATCGAGCAAGTCATGGGCGGACTTCCTAAAGTCAAGCAGGTGCGGTCGCTTTCCAAGGCTGAACTCTCACAGGTCGTCATCATATTTGAAGACGGTGTGGATACGTACTGGACTCGCCAGATCGTTTCAGAGCGTCTGGCCATTGCCCGTGACCGGTTGCCGCCGGGTGTTGACCCGGAGCTTGGGCCAATCAGTACGGGCCTGGGCGAAATTCTGCAATACACGGTGGAGAGCGAGAAACATGATGCCATGGAACTTCGTACCATCCAGGATTGGCTTATCGCGCCGAGGTTGAAACCCACCCCTGGCGTCAATGAGGTCAACAGTTTCGGAGGGTATGTAAAACAGTATCAGGTGCTCGTCTCCCCGGAAAAACTGATCAAATACGGGTTGACTGCGAATGAAGTGGTCGAGGCCGTGGAGCGAAACAATGCCAATGCCGCTGGTGGGATCATTGTTCGCGGATGGGAACAATTCTACCTGCGCGGAGTCGGATTATTAAAGGATCTACCTGATATTGGCAGCATCGTGTTGATGGCGCAGGATGGGACGCCTGTATTCCTGAGAGACGTCGCGGACATCACGATTGGCTCTGAACCCCGGCAGGGGGCCGTTACCCGGGACGGGAAAGGGGAGGTGGTCGCGGGTATGATCATTATGCTCAAAGGGGAGAACTCCCAGGATGTGGTGAGTCGTGTGAAGGTCGCCATCGGGAAACTGGACAGTGCTTTGCCAGAAGGGGTTCGCGTCAATGTGTTCTATGATCGGACCTCGCTGATCGATGCCTGTATTCGTACGGTTGTCGACGCCACGCTGGAAGGTGGCATTTTCGTGATACTGATACTGTTTTTATTCGTGGCCGAATTACGTACGGCACTGGTGGTTGTCTTTTCTCTGCCATTCACCTTTCTCGTCAGCTTCATTATCATGGGCTGGACCGGTTTAAGTTCCAATCTTATGAGCCTTGGTGGACTTGCGTTTTCCGTGGGTATGGTGGTGGATGCCTCGATTGTGGTGGTGGAAAATATCCGGCGGCATCTCGCGGAAAAGCATGAAGGTGCTGACAAGCGGCAAATTGTGGTTGGAGCGGTTGTTGAGGTCGCGCGACCTGTGGCCTTCTCGGTGTTGATCATTGTGGTCATTTTGGTGCCGCTGTTCACATTACAGGGGGTCGAGGGCAAAATGTTCGCGCCCATGGCGTTTACCATGTTGATTGCGTTACTGGTATCATTGGCCGTGGCCCTGACGGTTATTCCGGTCATCTCGGCTTCCGTGCTGAAACTGGCTCCGGAAAAAGAGTTCAAGATCATCCGTCGGCTTCACGAGTGGTATCTCAGGGTGTTGGAGCGTGCGATCAGGCGGCCAGGTATTACTCTGGGAGTCTCCTTTACCGTATTGGCCTCCGCGGTGGCACTGGTGCCGATGATCGGAACCGAGTTCATGCCTCCGCTGGATGAAGGCGCCATTGCCATTAATGCGGTTCGTCTGCCCAATGCTTCTCTGGATGGTTCCGCGCGCGTGGCAGGTCTGATCGAGCAACGCCTGCAGAAATTTTCCGAGATCGAAGCGGTGATTAGTAAAACCGGACGAGCGGAGGTTTCAGAGGATCCCATGGGGCCCGAACAAACGGACGTTTTCATCATGCTGAAACCGCGCCGCCAATGGAAAAGTGACCGTAACAAGGAAGCCCTTGTTGAGGCGATACAAAAGGATTTAGCGGTGATTCCCGGACTCCGATATTCGTTTTCGCAACCGATTGCCCTGCGGGTCAATGAGCTTATTTCCGGTGTAAAAAGTGATTTGGCGGTAAAGGTATTCGGCCCGGATCTTGAGGTACTGAAGCAGTTTTCAGATCGTATTGCGCCGGCGATGCAGTCGATTGAAGGCTGCCAGGATGTGAAAATCGAGCAGATATCGGGCATGAATCAGGTCAATGTTGTCATTGATCGAAGCGCCGTGGCTCGTTACGGGATCAATGTGGCGGACGTGAATGAGGCGATAGAGACGGCCGTGGCTGGCAAAGTAGCCGGGACCCTGATTGAAGGGCAGCGTCGGTTTGCCATCGTTGTCCGATATCCGGCAGCGGCACGCGAGGACATTCCGCAAATAGAGCGGCTACTTATCCCGGCACCGAATGGGGTGCGGGTTCCGCTGGGACAGTTCGCGAAAATAGAGATGGTTGAAGCGCCTGCGCAAATCAGCCGTGAAAACGGTATCAGACGAGTAGTCGTTGAGGCTAATATACGGGGGCGGGATCTGGGCGGCTTTGTCCGGGATGTGCAGGCCAGTATTGCGCCATTGATAAAAGAATTGCCGCCGGGGTACTTTGTGGACTATGGCGGACAGTTTGAGAATCAGCAACGGGCTATGCGTCAGCTTTCCCTGGTACTACCGGTGGCACTCATCCTCATTCTAGTTTTTCTCTATCTTGCGCTGGATTCCGTGACCCATTCGCTTTTGGTGCTTCTAAATCTGCCCTTCGCGCTGGTTGGCGGTGTGATCGCGGTAGTGGCTTTCCAGATTCCTCTTTCTGTTTCAGCAGCCGTTGCGTTTATTGTATTGCTTGGTATCGCAGTTCAGAACGGCGTCATTCTGGTTGCCTTTTTCAGGCAACTTCGTGAGCGGGGTCGTTCGGTATCCGAGACGGTTCGTGAGGGCTGTAAACTTCGATTCCGGCCACTGCTGATGACCGCGTTGACGAGTTTTATCGGTCATTTGCCCATGCTTTATGCCACCGGGTCTGGCGCGGATATTCAGAAGCCTCTGGCCATTGTGGTCATGGGTGGGTTGATCACTTCGACGCTTCTGACGCTGATTGTGTTGCCGACCCTCTATCATCTTCTTAACAAGAGGACGGAAACTCATTAGGGACGTTCTGTGATCCCGTCGAACCGGTGAAAGGGTTTCACTTTAGCTGCTGTTGTGCTATCTATACGGAATATGACCGACCTCAATATTGATAAAAAACGCAGAGTGCGATACAGGGGGACACATCCCCGGCGCTTTGGGGAAAAATACAAGGAGCTGAATCCGCTGGTCTATTCCGAGGAAGTCACGAAGGTCGTAGAGCGAGGACAGACTCCTGCCGGAATGCATCGGCCGATTCTTGTCAATGAGGTGCTCGAGGCACTCGCTTTAAAACCGGGTATGAGGGGGCTTGATGCGACTCTCGGCTATGGTGGTCACGCGCAGGAACTGCTGAAACGGATTATTCCCGACGGCCGACTCATTGGCATTGATGTGGATCCTTTGGAACTGCCCAGAACAGAAGCCCGGCTGCGAGAGCTCGGGTTTTCTGAAGATGTTCTTTTAGTGCGGCGGTTGAACTTTGCAGGGGTGCTTAAGCTTTTACCTGAAGCGGGGGGAGGATTTGATTTTGTGTTGGCAGATCTGGGGGTCTCGTCAATGCAGTTGGATAATCCGTCCCGAGGATTTTCTTTTAAAACTAAGTCTCCGCTGGATCTCCGGCTCAATCCCGGCCGGGGGCAGCCAGCATCAACGGTGCTCAAGTCAATCACCCAGGAGGAATTAACGCAAATTCTTATCTCAAATGCCGATGAACCCCATGCCGACGAAATTGCAGAAGTGATGTTTGCGAACAGATTGAAAATTGACTCAACCTCGCAGCTTGTGGATCTTGTGACGCAGGCCTTGCGACGCCTCCCTGAACAAACCAGGCGTGAAGAGACTAAAAAATCGTTGCAGAGAACTTTCCAGGCGTTGCGCATTGCCGTTAATGACGAATTTGCCGTGCTTGATCAGTTTCTAAGTCTTCTGCCCGTATGTTTATCCACAGGCGCACGTGTTGCCATTCTGACTTTCCATTCCGGTGAAGACCGACGCGTGAAAAAGTCTTTTCAAGAAGGATTCCGTTCGGGAATCTACTCAGAAATTGCCGTCGAACCTATCCGGCCCTCGGCAGAGGAGTGCCGGGCAAATTCCCGGGCAACCTGTGCGAAACTCCGCTGGGCAATAAAAGGGTGATTTATTTGCATAACTTAAGGAACAAAGTGAAGAGAGGTTCTGTATGAATCACAAAGATCCAGAGCTTGCTGAGTTTTTGCATATATTCGGATCCGTGCTGGTCGAATCGCGGATGGATAAATCGTTGCGGCATGTGTGCTCCAGCCAGGGCAAGCAATAGCCAACCCCTCATTCACTTATGTGGGTCGCTTCCGCTCGTCTTTATCATCAGCCATTCGAGGATTCATGAATCCTCTTGTCCCAAAATGGAGCGAAGTTGAGTTAATGTGGAGTTGCTGGTGTCCTGACCGTTCAGCTTGATCTTATTCCTGAAAGGAGTTTAAAATGGCCAATCTTTATGAATACGACTATAGGCAAATCAATTACGGTCTCGCCCTGTCGGCGGATGAGCGGGACTTTGGCGGTTCCAGGTGATAAAAGCATTTCCCACCGGATCGCCATGCTGGCGTCCTATGCCTGTGGGACGACAACGGTACGTGGCTTTCTCCGGAGTGAGGATTGCGTCACTATTCTAAATGCCATGACGCAACTGGGTGCCCAGTATGAATTTTCAGGGGATATTCTTAAAGTAACCGGGGTTGGAGGCCTATTCAAAGCACCGTCACGAGTACTCGATTTGGGTAACTCTGGAACCGGTATGCGGTTGTTGGCCGGGTTACTGGCGGGGCAGGCGTTTACATCTGAGATGACAGGTGACGCCTCGTTGCGGTCGCGGCCGATGCGTCGTATTGCCGATCCCCTGACTAAAATGGGCGCAACTGTTGAGTTGCTGGGAGACAAAGGCTGTGCCC
>Ga0194054_10000776_pt1 | contig 15781 bp, 10 predicted proteins | sample SepL2210m_MetaG_FD_163628 | JGI IMG/M metagenome (GOLD analysis project Ga0194054, IMG submission 163628) | Anoxic zone freshwater microbial communities from boreal shield lake in IISD Experimental Lakes Area, Ontario, Canada - Sep2016-L227-10m | ecosystem: Environmental > Aquatic > Freshwater... | reverse complement strand
CTGCGTGAACGGCTTGATAAAGCCTGGCGAGCGTTTCGAAGGGAATCCCGGGGCCGGTGTCTTCGACCGAGAAATTCAGAAACCCCCGGCCTGCTTCTGCGGTGGGCGCAAGGCGAAGGACAACCGACCCTTCCGATGTGAATTTGACGGCGTTGCCAAGAAGGTTGATGAGAATCTGGCGGATCCGGCGCGCGTCGCCGGTGATCTGATCCGGCACGCCGGGAGCCGTCTCGCAACGGAGCTCAAGCCCTTTGTCCGCGGCGGTTTTCCGGATTGCCTGGCAGGAGGTTTCCACGAGATCGGAGAGGCAGATCGGAGCGGACTCCAGCCTCATGGCTCCTTTTTCGATGCTGAAGAAGTCGAGGATGTCGTTGACGATGTCCAGGAGATGATTGCTGCTGTTTTGGATCGTCCGCACATGCTCCGCCTGCTCGTTGGTCAGCGGGGTGTTCCAGAGGAGATCGGCGAAGCCGAGCACGCCGTTGAGAGGAGTGCGCAGCTCGTGGCTCATCATGGCGAGGAATTCGCTTTTCGCGCGGTTGGCCGACTCGGCGCGGGCGGTGGCCTGTTCCAGTGCCTGAATGGCGGCGTTTCTGCGCATCGTGCCACGGTAAACCATCCGCGACGCCAGGAGCGTGCCGAGGAGGAAGACACCCACCAGCGCCGAAAGCCCGGCAGCCTCGCTGCGCCATGCGGCAAGATAATCTTCGGGAGCCGCCCCGACGATGATGTAGAAAGCGCTCCCGGCGACCTGGTGGTAGGAGTAGGTCCGTGGGATTTTGTCAAAAACCCGGACAGAGCGATAGGTTCCGGCATCTTTCTGCAATTGAACCGCCCTCTGCAGTTCGGGGGTGGCGTTTTTTGTCCCGATGATATCGCTGATATTCTTCGGCTCCGGATAACGCACGATCAGGGCCAGTTGCCCGTCGCGCAATGTCAGCGCCCCATGCCTGCCCACATCAACTCGGGAGAATGTCGCGAGAAAATGCTCCAGCCCCATCGTTCCGTAAACCAGACCGGCGAACGAACCGTCCGGCTGGTTGACCCTGCGCGCGAAATGGATCTCCCATCGCCCGCTGACACGTCCCGCCACCGGCCCGGTGATGAGCAATCCCGCATTCGGATCGTCGCGCAGCCGGATATAGTTGTCCCGATCGGCAACGCTGGTCCGCACGTCGGGATTTACGCCGATGCCATACAAAATCTCCCCCGGCGCATTGACCGCACACAGGCCGTCCAAGTCCCCCAGCCGGGCATGATGACGGGAAATAAACGCATTCAGTGTCCGCGCGTCAATCCCGCCCCCCGCAAGCTGCTTCTCCACTTCTTCCGCCACCGTGAACACGGTCAGATCAATCTTGTCGATGGAGTTGGCGATTTGTCCGGCGAGCGCGAGCGCGAGGTTCCGCGTGACGATTTCGGCTCGTTCCTCGTATCGGCTCCGGCTCTGCCAAAGTGAAACTCCCGCCAGCCCGATGAAAAACAAATTTGCCACCGCGGCGATCACCGCGATTCGCATGACAATAACGGAACGGGATTCGTTGATGCCCGATGTGCTCGTTGGAACTTTCACCTTCGTTGCCACCGCCTTTTGCGGCCGACGCAGCTGTTCAGGCTGCCAGATTTCCCGCGAGCGGCAAGAGCAAAACCGACAGAGCAAAACCGACAGATCCCGATGGTGTCCGGATCCACGAAATCGTCCCTGAATGGAATCTGGCGCTTCCAATTTTTGATTGCAAACGGCTGTGGGCAGGGGTCACATGAAAGGCCTATGAAGGTCAGTCATCGCGGCCGCCTGAAGGGCAAGTGGGGCGAGGCTTCCAAGCATCAGGGATGGTGCCGGGTGCTTTGGGGGACAATCGCGCTGGCGGTGATGCCGGTGTCTGCTGCGTCGGACAGAACGGTCGTGGTCGGGTTTACAGCGTCCCAGACTGGCAAACTCAACGTGGAGGGTATCCGGCAGATCAACGGCGTGAACCTCTGGGTGGAGCAGGTGAACGCCGCGGGAGGAATCCGGTTGGCGGATGGCACGTTGCTGAAAGTGACCGCAAAATTTTATGATGACGAGAGCAACAAGAGCAGGGTGCAGGAACTTTACACCAGGCTGATCTGCGCGGACAAAGCCGACTTTCTTATCAGCCCTTATAGCAGTGGCCTGGCCGATGCCGCCGCCGTGATCGCCCAGCAGCAGAACAGGATCATGATCGCCGTGGGCGCGGCCTCGGATTCCACCTACAAGAAAGGATATACCCTCGTCTACCAGGCCTATACTCCGGCCAGTCGGTATCTGACCGGCGCCGTTGACCTGCTCATGAAATACGAGCCTGGCGCCAGAAAACTGGCCGTCGTGAACGAGAAGGACAAGTTCTCCACCGACGTGGTGGTCGAACTGAAAAAATATGCCGAAGCCAAAGGGTTCGAAGTCGTGCTGTTCGAGGGGTATGACACGGGGGCCGCGGATTTCGCCCCTTTCATCAACAAGATTCCGCCGGACACCGACGCCATTATGGGAGGCGGTCATTTCGCCGACACCTCGACATTTGCCAGGCAGCTTTATGAAAAGGGATCCCGCGCCAAGATGGTCGCCCTGCTTGTGGCACCGCCGGAACCCAAGTTCGCCGAGCTGGGCGAAGCCGCCGTGGGGGTGATCGGCTCCAGCCAATGGGAGCCTTCGGCCCGATATTCCGGGGAAACAGCAAAAGCCATGGGCGTGCAATGGTACGGGCCGGGTGTGGCCGACTTCGAGGCCATGTATCAGGCCCGGTTCCATGAGGAGCCTTCCTATCACAGCGCCGGGGGTTACGCGGCCGGGCTGCTGCTGGAAAAGGCCATCAAGGACTGCGTATCCACGGATACGGAAAAAGTGAAATCCGCTCTGGATGCCATGGACATTATGACTTTCTACGGGCGTTTGAGCTTCATCGTGACACCCGAATCGCACGGCCTCCAGAAAGGCCATGAAATGATTTATATCCAATGGCAGAGGGATGCCAAGGGAGCGCTTGTCAAGCGGTTGGTCTGGCCCAAAGAAACCAGCGACGCCGATGCCATCCCCATGCCGAAGCGATAATCGCAAGCACTGGACATGGGCAATCTGATTTCTTTGTTGGACGGCGTGCTGATCGGTTTTGTTTACGGTCTGTCGGCCATGGGGCTGAGCCTGATCTGGGGGGTGATGAAAGTCATCAACCTCAGTCATGGTGCCATGATGGCTTTGGGAATGTTCTTTTCCTATCAGGCCTTCAGCAAGTTGGGGATCAATCCCTACCTGGCGCTGCCGGGCGTCGCGGTTTTCGGGATGCTCATCGGCCTGCTGATCTACGGCGTGGCCGTGCACCGGGTGCTGTCCGGACCGCACCTGTCAAGCCTTCTGGCCACCTTCGCGGTGAACATGATTATCATAGGGGTGGGGACAGCCGTCTTCAGCACATCGCCTCGCAATATTGATTATTCGGCGGGGGCGGTGGTCGTGGGCGACATCCGGCTGCCGGGAACGCGCCTGCTCGCGGCGGCGGCCGCGATTCTGTTCGCCGCTCTCCTCTACTTGTTTTTATACCGGACACGCTCCGGGAAGGCCATCCGGGCGGTGGCCAACAACCGGGAGGCCGCCGAACTGATGGGCATTGCGCCGACCCGATCCCTGGCTCTCAGCTTTGGGATCGGCACCAGCCTGGCGGCGCTGGCCGGCGGTCTCATCGCCACGTTCTTCCCGTTCACCATCCTGAGCGGCGGCACCTATGAGTTGAAATCCTTCGTGATCTGCGTACTGGGCGGACTGGGCAACCCGCTTGGGGCCCTGCTCGGAGGGCTCATCCTCGGCGGCATCGAGGGTGTGATTCCCACCTTCATGCCCGTGAGCTGGGTCCCGGTGGTCGAATTTGGTTTGTTCATTCTGGTGTTGGTCCTGCGTCCCGGCGGCTTGCTGGGTGAAAAGTAGATGAAACGTTGGCGACAGACAGGATTCTGGCTGCCCGTGGTGATCATGCTGGCGTGGGGAACAATCGTCTGGGGGGGCGGGAATGATGCAACCCGCGAAAAGGCATTCACCTTGATCATGTTTGTCGGGCTTGCCGGCAGCCTCAACATCCTGCTGGGATACACCGGGTATGTGAGTTTCGGCCATATCGTCTTTTTTGGTCTGGGCGGGTATATGGGGTTTTACCTGTTGGCCGGGCACGGATGGTCTCTGCCGCTGGCTTCCCTGGCCGGAGGCGTCTTCTCCGCGGCCATCGCCGGCCTGCTCGGGTTGGCCGTCCTGCGTTTGCGCGGCGCGTATTTCGCGCTGGCGACCATCGGCGTCAACGAGGCCGCCCGCGCATTCGTCAGCAACTTTGAACCTTTCGGCGGATCGACCGGCATGTCCCTGAATTTTTCCACCTACCAGCAATACGGGGGAGCAGGCAAGGCTCTGTGGCTGACCTTCGACCTCATGGTGGCGGTCACCGCCGCCGCCCTGCTGGCGAGCGCCCTGATCAAAAATTCCCGTTTCGGGCTCGGCTTGCTCGCGATCCGGGAGGATGAGGATGCCGCGATGGTGATGGGCGTCAGGACGCCCCGGGCGAAAACCATCGCCTACATGGCGTCCGCGTTTTTTCCCGGCGTGATTGGCACGCTCTATTTCTTCAAGAACGGAAACGTCGAACCGGGCGACGCATTCCAGTTGAACATGTCGATCGAACTGCTCGTCATGGTGATGCTGGGCGGCCAAGGCACCGTGCTGGGACCTCTTCTGGGGGCCGTGACGTATCAGGGGATGAGGGGATACATGCTGACCAGCCCGTTGTTCAAGGATTTGCATCTTGCGGTCGCCGGAGCGGTTCTGCTGCTGATCATCTTGTTTGTTCCCGCCGGTTTCGTCGGCTGGCTTCGCGAACGTTTTCCCAAGCTGCGGGGGGTGCTGGAATGATTCTGGAAACCAGAGCTGTCAGCAAACGATTCGGGGGGCTGCAGGCGTTGAAGGAGATTTCCTTCGCGATCAGGGAGGGGGAGATCCTTGGTTTGATCGGACCCAACGGAGCCGGCAAGACGACCCTGTTCAACACGATCAACGGGGTGTTCCGGCCCGATAAGGGGAGGGTCATTTTTCGCGGAGAAGACCTGACCGGGCACCCTCCCTGGGTGGCGGCCCGCCGGGGCATGGCCCGAACATATCAGATTGTCAGACCCCTCAAAGAATTGACCGTGCTGGAAAATGTGATCGCGGGCGCCTGCTTCGGCCTCCATGCGCTCTCCATCGGCAAAGCGGAAGATGTGGCGGCCGAAGTCCTTGGGATGCTCGGGCTCGCCGGGCATGGCCGCCAGCCCGCCGGAAGTCTCAACGTGGCGGAAAAAAAACGTCTGGAACTGGCCCGCAGCCTTGCCGCCCGCCCTCACCTATTATTGCTCGATGAAGTCCTCGCCGGGCTCAATCCCTCCGAAATTTCGGGGATGGTGGAAACCATCCTGAAAATCCGGGAGAGCGGGATCACGATCCTGATGATCGAGCATGTCATGCAGGCTGTCATGAAAGTTTCCGATCGGCTCATCGTGTTGGACGATGGGGAACTGATTGCCGAAGGCCGGCCATCGGAGATCATGAACAACCCGAGGGTGGTGCATGCCTATCTGGGCGATCCCCGCGCCGCCGAGCGGTTGATGTCGGCGTCCGCCACCAAGTCATGAAGGCGCTGGAAGTCCAAGAGATCACCTCCGGGTATGGCGAAGTCCAGATCCTGTGGGGTGCCAGCCTGTGCCTGGAAAAGGGAAAGCTGACAACGCTGGTTGGTGCCAATGGTGCGGGAAAGACCACGCTTCTGCGCACGATCATGGGAGTTTTGAAACCCTGGCAGGGAACCATTCGCTTTGAGGGGCGCGAAGTGACCGGGCTGGCCGCGCATGCCCGCGCCAACCTGGGCATCGTGCTCGTTCCCGAGGGACGGCAACTTTTCACCGATATGTCGGTCCTCGAAAACCTGGAATTGGGCGCTTTTTCGCCCAGGGCCCGCGCGGGAAGCCGGCGCAATCTGGAAAAGGTGATCGCCATGTTTCCGCGTCTCAAGAACCGCCTGAGCCAAAAGGCGGGAACCATGAGCGGCGGCGAGCAGCAGATGCTGGCCGTGGCCCGCGGACTTATGGCCGAACCCGACATCCTGATTTTGGACGAACTCTCCCTCGGGCTCTCGCCGGCTCTGACGGTGGCCCTGTTCGAATCGCTGATCCAGTTGAAAAACGAGGGGCTCACCATGCTGCTGGCCGAGCAGAACGCCTCGATGGCTCTGGCAGTGAGCGATCATGCCTGCGTGCTGGCGCAGGGGAAGGTGATCCTCGAGGGCCCCGCCCGCGCCCTGCTCAACAACGAGGAGGTCCGGCGTGGCTATCTGGGCATGAGTCCCCAAACGGATTCGCCTGATGTGTTCAACTGCCGGTAGCCCGATGCGCTCGCGAACGCAAACGATGGACAAATATTTCTCTGCTTACTTCCGGGCGGCGTGGGCTTCGAGCGCCTCGCGGGTGATCGCGTGGCGGGCTCCGCAGCGCGGGCAATGGAAGCGGATGGTTTCCTTGCCGCCGAAGAGTTCGCCGCCCTGGTTCCGGAACACAGGGGTGAGAAAATCCAGCATCCTTTCCCGCGTGCAGCCGCATTGGAAGCGGAAGGGGCGGGTTTCGAGAAGGGAAAGCTCGACGTCGGCATCGAGGCGGCGGATGGCCTCGTCGTCGAGTGCGCCCAGCCAGGCGAGGTCGCAATCGGGCTGCGCGGAGACCATCACCAGGTCTTCGTCCCCGTGGCGGAAAAACCGGACGGGACGCTGCTCGCTTTTTTCGTAGAACTGCCCGACCGCTTTCAGAAAATCGCCGGCCTCGAATTCCACGACGCTGCGGCGGGACGGGCGGCCGTCCTCGATGACGTCGGAGTAGAACATGCCTTTCTCGATCGGGCGGATATTTTCGATGAAGACATTTGCGACGACCGCGCCGGCGGCGTTGTCCCCTGCGGCGAAGACGTTGATCCGCGGGTCGGGGAAGTGGACGGTCCACGCGCAGGTCTCTTTCCACGGCCGGCCGGCACAGTGGAGGGTGATCACGGCCAGCGCGTCGCGGGCGAAAGTGTCGGACTCCGGCGGGAGGCGCAGCCCGCAATCCATGCGGTGGAGATACCATGCGGCATAGAGCTCGGAAAACGTGGCGCGGGCGACGAGCGCATTCCGGCCGCGCGCAAAATACGTGCGGACTTCAATATCCTCATTCATGGAGATTCGCGATCCGGGGAACCCGACAGGCGCTTGAGCAGGGCGCTTGTTTTTTTGCGGAAGATCCGGCGCCCGAGATCAAGTGCCAGTCGGGCGGTCATCCGCTTTTTGTCAAACGCGAGACGTTCGGCATCGGGGCCGCAGAGGGAGATATTTTCGCAGAGGAGCGCCAGGTCGTGCTGCGATCCGAGCGCCGAGGAAAGTTCCTGCGCGCCGGAAACCAGGTTGTCGGCGGGAGGACCGAGGACGGCGGATTGATAGAGAACTTGCTTCACGCGCTTGCGCCACTCGTGGAAAAGAAGATCGTCTTCCACGTCTTCACGGCAGGCCGCCATCATGCGGCGGGCATCGCGGTAGGAGGCGCCCCAGGCCGTGATGACCTGCCCGCGGGTGAGCTTGCGGAGGTCGAGTTTGGCAACCAGCACGGAGAGTTTTTTACACGCATTGCCCGCGCCGTCGCCAGCCGGAGAGTCCGTTTCGTCGTCGTCGGCCGGCAAAGCTGCTGCCGCTGCGGCAGCCTCCGGATCGCCAAGAAGTGTGCGCAGGAGGTCGGTCTGGACCTCCCGGTCGCGCGCCGCACCGAACGCGTCTTTGATCTCGCACGCCAGGTCGTCGAGCTTCGCGCGGTCCCGCGAGGGCAGGACAGCCGACGTCAATCGCACCGTGTGCCGGAATTTTTTCATGTCGACCCGGATGTCATGGATCCGTTCCTTTGCGCGGTCGGGGAGTGCCGCGATATCGCGTGCGACGGATCCGGCAAGCTCCTCGAGGACAGCCCGCACGTCACCACCCGGCCGCTTGGAAACAAGAACGCATTCGCTCACGGGCTTGGTTTATCAGGCGCAAATTCCCCGCGTCGATTTCCAATTTTTGCACTTCCGTGAAACGACGTTGAATTTCGTGCGGCGTGCTGGTATTCGAGATCAAAGCGATCTCTGCTTTGACATCGCAGGATCTCGTGTGCGGCCGCAGTGTGGGACGCCCCAGAAGGAATCCGGATTCACCGAACAACGCGTCCGCTTCCGGAGCCGCCCATCAGGGACTCGACTTCTGCCCTCGACGTGAAGTTGACATCGCCGACAATCGAATGGCACAGGCAGGACGCGGCGACAGCGAAAGCGATCGCCCTGTCCGCGGCATGAATGCCCAGCACATCGGCGGCATCTTCCTCGTTGGCGACAAGCACATCAACAAAGGGCAGGATGCCGCGCATGGTTTTTCCAGCCAATGTCTTCGAGTCGGTTCCCTTTTCCCATCCCCAGAGTTTTTTCCGGAAGTTCAAATCACAGGAAACGGTCAGCCCTTTCTTCTTGGCGGTCTCCACGGCATGGCGCACGGCCTCCGCGGACACTTGTGACAGGGCCGGTGTGATGCCCGTCGTGTGCAGCCAGGCCGCACCGCCGAAGATTTTTTCCCAGTCATACTCCGCCGCCCCGGTGAGGCTGACCGAGGAATGAGCCCGGTCGTAGATCACGCTAAAACTCCCTCCGGTGCAAGTCGGGCCATGACTTCTCCAAATGTAACGATGGCTTTCATTTTTGACGCATGGATCTGATGATTTGAACAGCCTCCGAGGAGAGCGCGGATTCTCCAGCCTCTCGAAGCATATGAAAACCATGAAGCAAACAGACATCGGACTCGTTGGGCTGGCCGTGATGGGCCAGAACCTCGCCCTGAACATTGCCGACCACGGCTTTGGCATCGCGGTTTACAATCGCACCACGAGCACCATGGAGGAGTTCGTGGCAAAGAACCCCGGCACGCCCGGCGGGATCGTCGGCTGTGGGACACTGGAGGAATTCGTGCGGTCGATCCGCACGCCGCGCAAGATCATCATCCTGGTCAAGGCGGGCAGACCGACGGACGCCGTGATTGATTCCCTCGAGCCGTTGCTGGAGAAGGGGGACATCATTGTTGACGGAGGCAACGCGTTATGGACCGACACGGTGCGGCGCGAGAAGGCGCTGGCCGAAAAAGGCCTGCGCTTCATCGGTTCCGGCGTCTCGGGCGGGGAAGAAGGCGCCCGCTTCGGTCCGTCGCTGATGCCGGGAGGCGACGTGAGTTCGTGGAATGAAATCGAGCCGATCTGGAAGGCGATCGCCGCGAAAGTGGACGCGAAGACAGGAAAGCCGATTGAAGGGGCCAAGCCGGGCAGACCGGTCGGGGGAGGCGTGCCCTGCAGCGCCCACATCGGGCCGAACGGCGCGGGTCATTTCGTCAAGATGGTTCACAACGGGATCGAGTACGGCGACATGCAGCTCATCTGCGAGGCTTACAGCATTCTCAAGAACGGGCTGGGTCTCGACGAGGAGGAACTCCACCGGACGTTCGTGCAATGGAACGAGGGGGACCTCGACTCGTTCCTCATCGAGATCACGGCCAACATTCTCGGCACCAAGGATCCGGTCACCGGAAAATCATTCGTCGATGTCATCATGGATCGCGCCGGCCAGAAAGGAACCGGCCAGTGGACGATCAACGCCGCGCTCGAAAAGGGCGTTCCCGTTTCCACCATGTCCGAAGCGGTTTTTGCGCGCTGCATTTCCGCGATCAAAGAAGAGCGCGTCGCGGCTTCCCGGGTGATCCACGGGCCGAAAACGACCGCGTTCGACGGGGACAGGGCGGAGTTGGTGCAGGCGGTGCGCGACTCGCTTCACGCGTCGAAGATTTGTTCCTATGCGCAGGGCTTCGCGCTGATGCGCGTCGTGGGCAAAGAGCAGGGCTGGAATCTTCACTTCGGCGAGATCGCGATGATCTGGCGCGGCGGATGCATCATCCGCGCACGGTTCTTGCAGCGGATCAAAGAGGCCTTCGACAACGATCCGGGCCTCGCCAATCTCCTGCTCGATCCGTATTTCAAGGACATCATCGAGCGGAAGCAGCAGAATTGGCGCGCGATTGTTTCCAAGGCCGCGCTTGCGGGGATCCCCGTGCCCGCGTTCAGCGCGTCGCTGGCCTACTTCGACAGCTATCGCAGCGAGCGGCTGCCTGCAAACCTGCTCCAGGCGCAGCGCGACTACTTCGGCTCGCATACTTACGAACGCGTCGACCAGCCGGCCGGAAAATTTTTCCATTACGACTGGGTGGGGGACCACCAACAACACGAAGTCTGAAACCTATGAACAACCTGTTCGATTTCGCCAGCCCCCGGGCAGCCTCCTTTGATCGCCGGGATTCTCCGGGGAACAAAAGTTCTCAAGGAATCCCAGCGGGTGTTTTTCAAATCCGTCTGTTCCGGGTCGCGGGTTGAAGTGGCTCCGGAGAGTCTTCAAGATCACCGGATGCCGGCCGTTTCCAGGCGGGATCAGCTCGACGACATGGGCGTGGTATCTGGCACATGAGCCGGCGCGGCTCCGCAAAGCGGACTTGGTCGGTCACCTCAATGCCTATCTCCACCGGCAGCTTACGGGATCGCGGGTCACCGATCCCTCAATTGGACGATCGAGAAATTCCGCGGGGAATTCCACCGGCTTGCGAGGCTGGGTCCGGAAGCTTCTGGCGGCGTCGTATTTGATCCCTATATGGCGGGTGAGCGCACAAGCATTGAGCAGCGAAAGGGAGCGTTTCATAATATCACGCTGGCCACCACGCGGACGCATCTTCTTTCGGCGATTGTCGAGGGTCTTGTTCTTGCCAGTGCCGAGCGCCTTCCGCATCTCGCAGCCACCGGAACCCCTTTGCTCCCCGACGTGGTGGTTTCGGGCGGAGGCGATCGTTTGGACAAAATCCTGCGACGCGACTGGCCGGGAGAATGGAACTTTCATTCCACGACCGATGCGACCATGCGCGGGCTCGGGGTTCTCGATCCGGCCTGATCCGCTTGAGCCCGGCAACGTCTTGTCTTGACCCCCAGCGATTCCCCATGATAGCTGGACGTTAAATTTCTCATTCCTATCAATGACCGCGCGAAAGAAATGCCGGGCTGGTATGCTTATCCTCATGATAACGACCAGCCTGTCTGCGGCGTCGGATCCGGGGAAGGCGGCTGCCGAATTGGAGCATGCCGGGAAATTCCAGGAGGCGGCTGAGGCGTTCTCGAAACTCATCAGTCAGAAACCCGGGGAGGCGGCCGGTTACAAGGGACGCGGGCAGGTCCGCTGGCGGATGAAAGACTATGCGGGTGCCATTGCGGATCTGGACAAGGCCATCGCTTTGAATCCAGCGGATTCCGAAGCCTTCAACACCCGCGCGCTCGCTTACGATGACAATGGGCAGCGGGAACGTGCGATCCAGGACTTTGACCGGGCCATTGAGATGAATCCGGGCAATGCCATCTTTTGTTTCAACCGCGCGGCGACATGGGGTGCGATGAACCAGCCGGACAAGGCCCTCGCGGATTACCGGAAGGCGCTTGAGTTGAACCCGAAGTATGGCGCGGCCCACACGAACCGGGGCATCCTGCTGTCCCGGCTTGGGTATTATGAGCGGGCCATTGCCGATTTTGACAAGGCCATTGAATGCAATGCGCGCGATGCCGATGCCTATGTCAACCGGGCCATGGCTTATGACTGCATGGGCGAGGATGCCAAAATGTTCGCAGACTTTCACAAGGCGCTCGAACTGGCTCCCCAGTCCGCCATCACTTACAACAACCTCGGCTTCAATCTGGCAACCCGCGGTGACAATGAACAGGCGATCGCCAACTACAACAAGGCGATCCAATTGCAGCCGAAAACCTCCATGTATTACAACAACCGTGGTGATGCCTGGCTGGCCAAGGGGGAGTTTCGCAAGGCCATGTCGGATTTTGACAAGGCCATCGAGCTGAACCCAGAATCTCCCAAGGCTTTTCGCAACCGCGCCGGAGCTTGGCTCGTTCAGGGCGAGTTTGACAAGGCCATCGCGGATGCAACCCGGTCCATCACGCTCAACCGACAGGAGGCGAAGTCTTTCCGGATTCGCGCGGCGGCACGGGAGGCTCTGGGCGACGGCAAGGAGGCGAAGGAAGATGCCGGGTGGGCTCTGATTTTCGGACCACAACCCCGCATGGGAGTGGCTGTGGCCGTGTCGCCTGAGCTCATGGCTCAGGAGCAGGCAGCCTTGGCGGCACTGCTTGAGAAAGACACGCCGACAACTCGTGCCGGACTGGCGGCGGTTCGTCACGATCACGCCGTCACGATTCTCGGGAAATCAAAACCTGGCCGGGAGGCGATGGAGGAGGCGGTGGCGTATGCCAGATCCGCCACGGTGCTGGAGCCGGAAAACGCCGAGCACTGGTTCCTGACGGGCTTGCTGTTCCGTGAGCTCGCCGAAAAGGATCAACGTGCCGCCGCGATGGCAGAGCAGGCGCTGCGCCATGCGGTGGAGGTCGATCCCGAGCATGCGGCGAGCTGGCTGGAACTCGGGCTGATGATGGCGGATCAGAAACGTGGCAGGGAGGCCATGACAGCCTTGGAAAAGGCTTTGGAGAACGATCCCGCACGCACCGCGTCCAAGGCAACCGGCCTGCTCTGCGCGATGTATGCTCTCAACGCCGAAGGCTTGCGCGGGCTCGACTTTTTCCAGCAGTTGTATGCGGCCAACCCGGAGGTTTCCGCCCTGGGGGTGGGAGCGGCGATCATGTTGAATGATCGCGGCGGGCGCGAAGCGGCAATCGGGCAGGCAAGCGACATCATGCTCATCGAGGAGGCAAACACGCCGGAGCATGCCTATGCGGAGAAATTGGTGAACGAATGGAAGGGAGGAAATCCTTGAAGCCCCAGCCTACCATCATGGCGTTGTGGGTTTTCTTGCTGACGGGGATCTGCGGAACCACGCTGGGACTCGCGCAGAATGGCACCAGTCCCGTGACTTATGAATCCATCAGCGCGGGCAAAAATGCGGAGTTGCAAAAATTCCTCAACCGCAAGAAGGCGCTGGAATTGCAGCCTGCCGGTGCGCAGCGGGATCTACAGGTCAAACAGGAGGTTCAAAGACATCTGGCGGAAAACAAAAAGCTCTCCGTGCAGGAACAGTCCCTGCGCCGTGAGACCGTCACGGACCTCAAACAAAAATGGAACAAAGTCGATGCGGACTGGAAGAACGAGTGCGCCCGCCACGAAGCAACTCGGAAGGAGTTGGAAAAACTTCCGGAAGGCCCGGAACGCACCGCCAAAATCGAGGCGGAGACCGCCAGCCACAGGACCAATAGCAAGCAGATCGCCGTGGACCGCAACACCGTGCATGAGGGCGTGATGCAACAGGCCAACCGCGAGGTGACGGGTGGTTCCAAGGGCGTCAGCAATGAAATCAAGCAGACGGCGGGCACCAAAGTCAACGATCCCAATCACCGCGGCATGAACGGCGACTGCGATGCCGGCGGCGGCTATCGCACCACCGAAAAAGTCGAGAAGATCCTCAATGAGATGGGTGTGAAAAACACTGCCGGCGAGCCGGTGAAAATCAAGAACGGCGTTCTGGAAACGTCGGGGGAATTCGGCATGACGGTCAATGCCGATCCCGGCCTGGATCGCGTCGGAAGCAGCGGGCATCAGGCACAGGTCAAGCAGGCGGCAGCGCATGGCGAGACGTATGTTTCCGAGCAGGCGGGTGCCGTGCAGTCCCCATCCTTGAAGGACCACCTCGCCACCCTCGACCACACGAAGAAGGCGGCGCATGGCCTGAATGAAAATCCCGAATCGCTCGTCGGACAATCGCCCGAGGCGCAGGCCATGGCCAAGGGGGCCGTGAAGGCAGCCGCCCAGGCGGATTTGCCGCCGGAGACCCTTGATGCCATCGCCCGCCGGAACGGCCTCAAGAACTCCGAGAGCATGCTCGACAAAATGGCCGAAATCAAAACCGGCAATGCTTCCATCGCGAATACGGAAGAGGCCGCAAAATTGCAGCAGGCCACGCGCGATATTCTCAATGCCTCCGAAGCCGGTACCAAGGCCAGGGCAAACGCGGAGGTGGAACAGATGAAGACGAAAATCGCCGACCTCGAAGCCAATGGCAACACCACCGAGGCACATCGTCTGAGGGAGGAGGTCGCGGATTACAATGCGAAAGCGAATGAGTCGAACAAAGCGCTCGCTGAAACGAACAAGAGCAGCACGGGAGCCGGCAAAGAGACGGCACCCGAATCCCCAAGGGTGGAAACCCCGGAGAAGCCCGGTGCAGCGGGGCGGAAATCCGGAACGTCCTCCGCGACTGAGCCTGCGGCCACCACCAAAAATCCGGGCCCGGCGGAGGTGGTCGGCGAGCCTGTGACAAAAACCGGCGGCGTTCCCCGCAATGAACCTGAGGGCAAACCGGTGGCCGGCGGCAGCAAGTTGGTGCAGGGAGCGGGATTGCTGCTGGGTGCCTACGGCATCTACGAGGGTTACAAAACCGCCAGCGCGGAGATGGAGGCCAAGAAACAGGGCGAGCCGCAAGGCTTGACCGGTTGGTCCGCCAACAAGGCCGAGTTGGCCGGCCGTACCTTGTGGCATGGCCTGGGATTCGGCGCGATGGCGGAAATCGGCCAGCAGGCAGGCAGGGATTCGTTCGACCAATACAAGAAAGACATTGCCGACGGGAAAGTCTCGCCGGATTCCTGGGCTTCCTACGGCTGGATGAAGACCCGTGGCGTGCTCGGCGGATTGTTTGGCGGCGTGAAGGCGGTGACATACGACGCGGCGAAAAGCAGCGGCACAGCACTCGGGGAGGCAACGGGGGAGAGCGTCGGGATTGGCAAGGATGTTTACGGATGGATGAAAAGCGTCCAGAACGAGAATCAGACCGCGGAGTGGCGGTCCAAAAAAATCTATGACACCCTGATTAAAAACGGTGCCTCGACGGTCGGCGCCCAAATGGCGGCGGACGGTGTGCTGCAAGGCGATTTCACCGAAGCCAAGCGACTGACCAAGATCCTGGAGGGCAAACAGGCCGCCAAACTCGCCGCAGCCCAGAAGACGGCGGATAACGATGCGGCGAAGTCGGCCGCCGACCCGTCGAAGGGGAAACCGGATCTCGTGGCGGGCAAAGATGATGGCAAAACCAAGCCGGAGGACAAGGGCAACCTGAAAGGCGAACTGGCAAAGTTGGCCGCCGATCCGTCGAAGACAAAACCGGACCCCGCAAAAGCCCTGACTGGCAAAGAGGATGGGAAAACCAAACCGGACGAGAAAAGCAAGGCCAGTTTGAAAGGCGATCAGACCAAGTTGGCCGCCGACACGTCGAAGGATGAGGAGGCCCGGCTCAAAGCCGCGATGGAGGACAAGGCAAAAGCCATCGCCCTCTTGCGCGAAAGCATTGCCAAGACGCGCAACGCCATCGCCCAACTCAAAGCCATCGCGGGCGAGAACGCGCCCACCGGTGATCTCGAGGCCATCCTGGCGACCATGAACGCACGCTATCGGGAACTCACCGGCGGCTCCTTGAAAACGACAGCCAAGGGAACGAATGGCAAGCCTTCCGCCACACCTGCCACTCCGCTGGAGGGAGGCAAGGTCACCAACGCCGATGGCAGCAGCACGGTGCTCACCTATGGCAAAGACGCTTCCGGCAACAAGGTGCCGATCACCACGGATTATGACAGCAAGGGCCGCGTCCTGCACCGGACCACGGTGGACAGCACGGGGAAAACCGTTCCGGTG
>Ga0194054_10000771_pt1 | contig 15856 bp, 14 predicted proteins | sample SepL2210m_MetaG_FD_163628 | JGI IMG/M metagenome (GOLD analysis project Ga0194054, IMG submission 163628) | Anoxic zone freshwater microbial communities from boreal shield lake in IISD Experimental Lakes Area, Ontario, Canada - Sep2016-L227-10m | ecosystem: Environmental > Aquatic > Freshwater... | reverse complement strand
GCATCTTGCCGCTTGGAGAAAGCATCCAAGCGGCAAGATGCCGATCTACGGTTTGTGATCGTAATGATTGGGGAGCCTCCGCGCACGCAGCCAGTAGAAGATCACCGGGGTGACGACGAGAACGTGAAGGAGGCTGCTGAGCATTCCTCCGATCACCGGGGCGGCGATCGGCTTCATGACTTCCGCCCCCGCCCGCGTGCTCCACATGATGGGCAGGAGGCTGGCGATGACGGTCGCGACGGGCATGACCTTCGGACGCAGGCGCAGCATCGCCCCATCAATGACCGCGCTTTTCAAATCGGCGGGACTCAGCGGCGATCCCACCTCGCGACACTTTTTTTCCAAGGCTTCTTCCAGGTAAACCACCATGACGACTCCGGTCTGGATGGCGGTTCCGAAGAGGGCGATGTAGCCGATCCAGACGGCGACGCTGAAGGGATATCCGAGCGCGGCCTGCAGGAACACCCCTCCTGTCAGCGCGAAGGGCACGGCCAGCAGGACGTGCGCGGCCTCGGCGGCCGAATGGAAGACGATGAAAAGAAGAATGAAGATAATCAGCAGGACGACCGGCATGATGAACGACAGCGTCTGTTGTGCGCGGAGCTGGTTTTCATATTGCCCGCTCCATCGCAACGTGACGCCGGGCGGGAGCTTCACCTCCTTTTCCACCCGCTCGCGAACATCATTCACAAAGCCGCCAAGGTCGCGGTCTCTCACATTCGACTGCACGAAGACGCGGAGCAATCCGTCCTCGCTGGCGATCTCGCCGGGGCCGTTCGTGCGGACGACCCTGGCGACCTGCCCGAGAGGGACGCTCGTTCCGGAGGCTGTGGGAATGAGAATCTCCGGGATCCGGTCAATATCGTCGCGCACGCCGCGCTCGAGCCGGAGCTGGATCGGAATGCGCTGGCGTCCTTCGATGGTGACCCCTGTCGTGAACCCTCCCAGACCGGTCTCCACGACGTCCATCACATCGCTCAGGCCGAGGCCGAATCGGGCGAGCGCCAGGCGGTCGGGGTGGATCTCGACGTAGGGCTTGCCCTGTGTGCGCGAGGCGGCGACTCCCACGGCACCGGGCACTTTGCGGACGACGGCCTCGACTTGGAATGCGATCCGCTGGAGCTCGTCCAGATCGTTCCCAAGGATCTTGATCCCAAGCTGCGCGCGGATTCCCGTGCTCAGCATGAGGATCCGGTTCTCGATCGGCTGCAGAAATCCGGGCACATAGCCCGGGATCACGGTCAGCTTCTCCGAAAGCTCGGCGATGATCTTTTCTTTCGTCATGCCCGGACGCCATTCCGAGGGAGGCTTGAGCATGATCGTGGTCTCGATCATTTCGATGGGTGCGGGATCGGTGGCGCTGTCGGCGCGCCCGAGCTTGCCGGCGGCCGATTCGACTTCCGGGAGCGTCGTGATGATCCGGTCCTGCCAGCTCATGACATCCTTCACGCTCGAGAGAGAAGTTCCCGGGACGAGGACCGGCATGAAGAGGAGGCTGCCTTCGTTGAGCGGCGGCATGAATTCGCTGCCAAGGCCGTGCGGCATCCGGGCCGCAAGCGACGGGCTGACCGCCTCGATTCGCGACAAGACGCCGCGCGGGATTCCGAATGCGAGAAGCAGGGCAAAGAAAAGAAGCGACGCCGCGACGCCGAGGATCGCGCGCCCGTGGCCAAGCGCCCAGAGCAGAGCCGGACGGTAGAGCCGGCCGAGCTGGTGCATCACGAGATTGTCGCTCTCGGCACGGAACGGCCCGCGCACCAGCCATGTGCAAAGCACCGGGACGAGGGTCACGGCCAGCAGGGTGGCGCCGATCATCGCGAACGTCTTGGTGAAGGCCAGCGGATGGAACAGCTTCCCCTCCTGTCCGCCCAACGCGAACACCGGCAGAAACGCGAGGATGATGATCGCCATGGCCATGAAGATCGGGCGGCCGACCTGCCGTGCGGCCGTGCGCGTGGTCTCCATCGTCTCGGCGTGCGTGAGCCGCCGGCCCGCCGCCTTCTCCGCGAGTTCGCAGTGCCGGATCACATTCTCGGTCATCACAATCCCGGCATCCACCAGCACGCCGATGGCGATCGCGATGCCGGAAAGCGACATGATGTTCGATGTCACTCCGGTCTCCTTCATGAGGATGAAGGAAATCAGGATCGAGACCGGAAGCGGGATCGTGACGATGAGAATGCTTCGGAAGTGCCAGAGGAAAATGATGTGCGCGAGGGTCACGAGAAGGATCTCCTCGATCAGCGCGTGGCGGAGGGTTTCGATCGTCCGCTCGATCAGGCTGCTCCTGTCGTAGAACGGGCGGATCGTCACCCCGGCGGGAAGGCTCGGCGAGATCGCCGCAATTTTTTCCTTCACGCGCCGGATGACATCCATCGCATTCGCGCTGGTGCGCATGACCACGATTCCGCCGACCGCCTCGTGTCCGTCCACGTCGAGCGCGCCCCGCCGGAAATCGCCGCCGATCGAGATCTCGGCGATGTCCTCGAGGTAAACCGGCGTGCCGCCGGGGGCGCGCAGGGCGATCCGCTTGAGGTCGTCGATCGAGTGGACGAGCCCGATCCCCCGCAAAACAAATTCCATGCCATTTTCCTCGATGACCTTTCCGCCGACATTGAGGTTTCCCTTCGAAAGCGCATCGAGCACTTCGCGGAGCGGGATGTTGTGGTTCCTCATCTTTTCCGGCGAGACAGCGACCTGGTATTGGCGGACATAGCCGCCGAGGCTCGCGACTTCGGCGACCCCTTCCACCGAGGCAAGCTGGTAGCGCACGAAAAAGTCCTGGAGCGCCCGGAGCGAGCCCGCATCCTGCTTGGCCGAGGGATCCACATGGAAGAAATATTGATACACCCAGCCGAGCCCGGTGGCATCGGGTCCGAGCTGCGGAGACACTCCCGAGGGCATCAGGCCCTGGAGGAAACTCAGCCGCTCGAGCACGCGGGTCCGCGCAAAATAGTTGTCCACCGAGTCTTCAAAGATCACGGTCAGCAACGAGAACCCGAACATCGAGACCGCCCGCACCTCTTGAATGCCCGAGAGCCCCTGCAAATTCGTCGAGAGCGGATAAGTCACCTGATCTTCGACCTCCTGGGGACTGCGTCCCGCCCACTCGGCATAGACAAGAACCTGGTTCTCGCTGAGGTCGGGAATGGCATCCACCGGGGTGTGCCGCACCGACTGGATGCCCCACGCAATCAAAAGCAGCGTCGCGCAGGCGACCAGAAACCGGTTCCTCAGCGACCAGTCAACAATCCATGCGATGGGGCCGGCGTGTTCCCGGGGGTCAACCGAAGGAAACTCATTTGGGATCCTTTTATCTTCGCTCATGGCTCGTATTCCACAAAATATTCCGGTGTGATGTCGCGCGCGCCATGCACGATGCGAATCAATTCGATGCCGTCTTCAATCGGACGATAAAAAACAAGATAATTTCCAACAGGAAAACTGCGCAGATTGGGTGACAACTCTTCCGCCATGCAGCCGATCTTTGGTGCGCTGGCGAGGGCTTTTAATGTGGCGTCGAATCGATCCATGAGCCGGTCTGCGGCAGCCAAATCGTGAGGGGCTATGTAGTCCCAAATCTCCTCGTAATCGAGTCGTGACTCGAACGTGCGCAAAATACGAGGCATGGAATTATTTTGCGGATTGTCTGGAAGCCAGACGCATTCGTCCCTCTGCTTTAATATCTTCGGCAGTGAACTGAACAAAATCCCCCCGGTTGGCCTGCGCGATGCCGACCTGTACCTTTGACCTCAATTCCTCCACTTTGTTGCGACGAATAGATTCACGCACCCTCAATTCGGAAAGCGCCTCGGCGACAACTTCACTTCCCGAGGAATACCGGCCGGATTTTACCACTTCCTCGATGAAATGCCGATCATCGTCCTTGAACGAAATAGCCACTGTGTTCATAAGCTGAACCCTACCAGACGAGAGGCTGATGGGCAAGGGAGACTGCAGATTGCAGGAGACAGGAGCGGTTGATTTCACCGACACCGCCGCTCATGGCTTGATCTCGTTCCCGCAATCTTGCATTTCCATTCCGAGGTAGGGATTGAACGGTTTGGCTCCGTTCTGCACCCAGCGGGCGTGTTGGGGAGCACCGGGAAACGAGCTGCCGGTCATCGGGCATTCAAAGACACGGACCGGGACCTCGTATCCCTGGCGTTTGAGCTCGAGGGCGAGATCCGCGGCGGTCGTGCTCCATCCGAAGAAGGCGGCCCGGACTTGCGCGAGGTCCGATGTCTTCGGGAGCGGGGGCAGCTTGCCCGCCTTGAGAAAGGCCTCGGAAAACGGAGCCTCCTTCGTTTCGTGCAGCGCGGGAATTTCGATCCTGCCTGCGGCCGCGGCATCATCCGCCGCCAGCGCGGCGGAGACGCTGGCGATGGACTCCAGGAAACCCGCCCATTCCTCCGGCAGGGGCTTTTCTTTTCCCGGCACGAGCGAGGCCCCGAGGCGGAGCTGGGACTCGGCGTCGAGCATGAGGTTGCCGCTGGACGCGACCATGTCTCCCTCCTTGAGACCGGAAACAATTTCGGCCCGGTCCTCGCCCGTGCGTCCGGATTGCACGCTTTTCATCTCATACTGTCCGGGTGCGGTTTGCAGATAGACGACCTCCCGCCGACCATCCCGGATGAGAGCCGAGCGGGGAACCGTCAGGACCGGGGGCGTCTTGGTCTCGACCAGTGCCTCGGCATACGCGCGGCGGGGCAGGAGCCGTTCGTAACCGCCCGGGGCTACGGAAAGCGGGTTGTCCACCTCGATCCGGATCTTCGTGCTCCGGCTCTGCGGGTCGAAATTCGGGTCGAGAAAGGTGACCTCGCCTTCAAATGTCCGCCCCGGCACCGCAGGAGTGGAAATGACCGCCTTTTCGCCGATGCGGACGAATGGCAGGTCGCGCTCGTAGATTTCCGCCTCGAACCAAAGCCGGGCGAGGTTGCCCATTTCAAAAAGCCGTTCGCCATTTTTCACATACTGCCCCTGGTAGGCATTGCGGACGAGGATCGTTCCGTCCGACGGCGCGAGGATGTCGATCGAATACCGGTCCTTCGGCATGTTCACGAGGCCGTCCACCTGGGCCGGGCTCAGCCCGTATTGGATCAGGCGGTGCCGGGAGTTGACCGCCACCGGATCGTTTTTTGCCCGAGCCGAAGCGTTTTGAAATTCGCGGACAACATAGAGGAGGTCCGGGCTGTAGATCGAGGCCAGCGGCTGGCCGGCTTGGACTTTCTGCCCGACCTGCTGCACATAAACCTGCTCGATCCGCCCGTCGTAGAATGCGGCGACAACCCGGTGGAGCGTGTCATCGTCCTCGAGGATGCCGCTCACCCGGACGGCCTTGTGCAGAGGTTCCATGAGCACGGGTGCCGTGGCGAGGCCGAGCACGCGGGCGGTCTGCGCCGAAACTTCGAGGGCGGACGCATTGGATGCCGGCTTGTCGTCATAGACCGGCACAAGCTGCATTCCGCAGATCGTGCAGTTCCCCGGCTTGTCCGAGGTGATCCACGGGTGCATCGGGCTTTGATAGAATTTCGGTTTGCGGGCGGGCTCGGCGGGTTTCGAGCACGCGGAAAGGAATCCGGCCGCAAGGCACAAGCCCACGATCCGCAGAATCGGGGAAATCGTTTTCATGGCGTTGGTGCGGCGGTGATAGAACCGCACGCGAAGGGCGGTTTATTTTTCTGTCTTCGTGGCCGCTGCCAGTTTGGCCAGATACTTCGCCGGGTCTTTTTCGAACTTTGCCCTGCACCGTTCGCAGCAGAGCTTGATCTCCGTGCCCTCATGGACAAACACATACGGCTTGCCCATCTCGCCGAGCTTTTCTCCGGAGACCAGGCAGGTTTCCAGCGGGTAGTTCCCCGCCCATGCCAGGGCGGATGTCATCAGAAGGATCAGAAGTGATTTTTTCATGGATGGATTTGTTGTTCGGGTTTTCTGCACAGATGATGGCGGGATGCCATCGCGCTTCAACGATAACGCATGGCCGGTGGTTTGCAACAGGTCCTCAACCAAGTGTTCGTGCTCTGTAGAACGACATCCGCACAAAAATCCCTCAACCCCCGAGGGATTTCTGGTATGCTCTCGTTGTATAAGACATGAAAAGTCCTGATTTTGACGAAAAGTTTCTGGCCCGAAACGCGTCCGCCAAAACGGACGATGGCTGTTGCCGCGGAAAGCCGGGTTGCGAGGCGCATGATCGCGCACATCACGACGGATCCCATCACGGTCACGCGCCGGTGAAGCCTTCCGCCGCCGCCAGATACTTTTGCCCGATGTGTCCAGGCGTTGAGTCCGACAAGCCGGGAGACTGCCCGAAATGCGGGATGGCTTTGGAAAGAAATCCGGCGTGGGTTGCGTCGGAATCGGGGGAAAGCATTTACACCTGTCCGATGCACCCGGAAGTGCAACAGGATCAGCCGGGCGACTGCCCCAAGTGCGGGATGGCGCTGGTGCTGAAAACGCCGGCAGCAGGTCCGGATGATGAGAACGCCGAGCTTCGGGACATGACAAAGCGCTTCTGGATCGCTGCCGCGCTGACGTTGCCGGTGTTTGTCCTGGCGATGGCCCACCTGATTCCGGTGCTGGGCGGACAGCCTTGGGTGAATGGTGACGTCTCGCGCTGGCTGCAATTCGCGTTCGCCACGCCCGTGGTCTGCTGGGCCGGCCTGCCTTTTTTCCGCCGGGGCTGGCGGTCCGTCGTGACGCGTCACTTGAATATGTTCACGCTGATCGCCCTCGGCGTGGGCGCGGCATTTGTCTTCAGCGCCGTGGTGATGCTCGCGCCCGGTCTTTTCCCGCACACGATGCAGCACGACGGCAGGGTCGCCATCTACTTTGAGGCCGCTGCGGTGATCGTGGTGCTGGTGCTGCTCGGTCAGGCGCTCGAAATCCGCGCCCGCAGCCGCACGGGAAGTGCCATCAAAGCGTTGCTCAACCTCGCCCCGCCCACGGCACGACAAGTCGCAACGGGCGGCGATCAGGAAGTCCCGCTCGACCGGGTGAAAACCGGCGATTTGTTGCGCGTGGTCCCCGGCGACAAGGTCCCCGTGGATGGCGCGGTGGTCGAAGGTCATTCCAGCGTGGACGAATCCATGATCACCGGCGAATCGCTTCCGGTGGAAAAGACCGTCGGCGACAAAGTGACGGGGGGCACGGTCAACGGCTCCGGCGGTTTTGTCATGCGTGCCGAGCGTGTCGGCAGCGACACGTTGCTCGGGCAGATCGTGGCCATGGTTGCCGAAGCCCAGCGCAGCCGCGCTCCGATCCAAGGTCTCGCCGACAAGGTTGCGGGCATCTTCGTGCCGGTGGTGCTCGCGGTTTCTGTGCTCACCTTCGTCGTTTGGATGTGGTTGGGGCCGGAGCCAAGACTCGCGCACGCCATCGTCAATGCCGTCGCGGTTCTCATCATCGCCTGCCCGTGCGCTCTCGGCCTGGCAACGCCCATGTCCATCATGGTCGGTATCGGACGCGGCGCGCAGGAAGGCGTGCTCGTGAAAAATGCCGCGGCGCTCGAACGGTTGGAACGCATCACCACACTCGTCGTGGACAAGACGGGCACTCTCACCGAGGGAAAACCCGAGCTCATGGATGTCCTGCCCGCCGCAGGTTTCGACGCGAAGGAGTTCCTGCGTCTCGCCGCCTCGTTGGAGCAGAACAGCGAACACCCGCTCGCCGCCGCGATTGTGCGTGGCGCGAAGGAACAGGGTGTCGTTTTCGAGGCCGTGAGAGATTTTCGTTCGGTGACGGCGGGCGGCGTCCTCGGCACCGTCGCAGGTCGCGCGGTGATGATCGGCAAACCGGATTTCCTGCGGAACGAAAAAATCACCGGATTGGAACCGCTGGAAGCGTCGGCTGTGAAACTTCAAGAAGCCGGCAAGACGGCTGTGTTTGTCGCCATTGACGGAAAGCCGGCCGGAATCCTCGCGGTCGCCGACCCGATCAAATCCACCACTCCTGAAGCCATCGCGCAACTCCACAGGCTCGGCTTGAAACTCGTCATGCTCACCGGCGACAACCGTCGCACGGCCGCCGCCGTGGCGAAGCAACTCGGACTCGACGCGGTGGAAGCGGAGATCGAACCCGCCGGAAAAGCCGCCCATGTGAAAAAGTTGCGCGCGGAAGGCAACCGCGTGGCGATGGCCGGCGACGGCATCAACGACGCGCCCGCCCTCAGCGAGGCGGAAGTCGGCATGGCCATGGGCACCGGGACCGACGCGGCCATGCAAAGCGCGGACATCACCCTCGTCAGAGGCGACCTCCGCGGCATTGCCAAAGCCATCCGGCTCAGTCGCGCCACGATGCGGAACATCCGGCAGAATCTTTTTTTCGCGTTTCTGTATAACGCGCTGGGCATTCCGGTGGCGGCGGGGATGCTTTACCCGTTCTTCGGCCTGCTCCTCAGCCCGATCATCGCCGGTGCCGCGATGAGCCTGAGTTCCGTGTCCGTCATCACGAATGCCCTCCGGTTGAAAAGCGTGAAATTGTAACCCGGCCGCCCGGCTTCCCCCTTTCCGCATCCCAACCAAATGAAAGAGCCCTGGGCGCGCGTGGGTCGGCGTGAGTTTGTCCTTGAATGCGCGGCGCAAGCCCGTAGTTTCTGGGTTTTCTCATGAGGAATTCCGCCGCCCGCCTTTTGATCGCGCTGATCCTGACCGCCGTGCCGTCCTTGCATGCGCAGTTCGGGAGGTTCGGCGATGATCCCGTCGAGATCACGGCCGACGGCAACACGCGCTTCGAGGGAGGGGTCGCCATCGCGGAGGACAATGTCCAGATCCATTACGGAGAATACAACCTCTACTGCGACTACGCGGAATACAATCCGGAGACGCGTGACGTCCTCCTGATCGGCAACATCCGCGTTTACACTCCGAAGGAGGTGCTGACCGGACAGCGTTCGCTTTTTAACCTGGAGACCAAGCAGATGCGGGCGATCGAGATGTCCGGGGGACACTTCCCGATGCTCTTTCACGCGTTCAATTTCCGGGCGATGTCGCAGAGGGAATTCCGTGTCAACGACGCGCTGTTCACGACCGACGACAACTCGCAGCCGAATTTTCATGTGAAGGCGCGTTCCATGAGGATCTATACCGAGGACCGGGTGGTTTTTTCAAACTCCACGGTCTATGTCGGCCAGACCCCGGTCTTCTGGTTTCCCTACCTTTTCGCGAATATCCACAACACAGGATTTGCTTTCCTTCCCGGCTACGACACCCGCTGGGGAGCCTACCTCCTCACCGCCTACAGCTTCCCGATTATCAAAGGAGTGGATGCCACCGTTCGAGCCGATGCGCGCTCGAAATTCGGCCCGTCGGTCGGCTTCGACCTCAAAATGCTCTACGGCAAGAACGACCGGAGCTATGGGAAACTCCGCACGGACTATGTCTTCGAGACGAAAGACGTGACCACCGTGAGCGCCCCAGGCCAGCCGGCGGAAACCCGCACGACCAACCGCTACCGCGTCTCGTTCCAGCAACGGCTTTTCCTCACCGACGACATCTACGCCACGGCCAACATCAACGTCCTGAGCGATGTGAATTTTCTCGAGGATTTCTACCCCGCGGAATATCGGCTCGACCCCCAGCCGGACAACGTCCTGGCGGTGACGAAGTGGGATGAGGTTTACACGCTGAACCTCATCGCCCGCTGGCAGGTCAACGACTTTCAGGACGTCACCGAGCGCCTGCCTGAACTCGTCTTGGACTTCAAGCAGATTGATTTCTTCGGAACCCCGGTGAATTACGACGGGGAGACCGGCGTCGCCAACCTGCGGCGCACGTTTTCCAACGACCCGTCATCCGGCGAGACCAATTATCCCGATTACGGGGCCGCACGCTTCGACACCTTCCACCAGTGGTCGCTGCCGAAGACGCTTTTCGGATGGCTTACGATCACTCCCAAGGTCGGCATCCGGGGCACCTACTACAGCCAGAGCGGATCGTTTCTGACGCCGCTCACCACCAGCGGCACGACGATTGACCCCGTCACCGGACAGCCCACCGTGATTCAGACCGGGGCCGGCACAACGTCGCTTAACAACCCTTCCCCCTTCTTGAAAAACAAAGGGGCCGTCTTCCGGGCCGTCGGCAATTACGGCATCGAGGCGTCCGCAAAATTTTCCCGAACCTTCGAGAAAATCCAGAGCCGCTGGCTTGGACTCGACGGGCTGAGGCATGTCGTCCAGCCGTATGTCAACTACTCGGGAGTTTATAACGCCGGCCCCAGCCCGAGCGACATCTACCAGTTCGACCGGGTTGTGAATTCCACCCAGCTTCTTCCCCTGAACTTCCCCCAGTTCACCGCCGTGGATTCGATCGACACCTGGAACATCGTCCGCATCGGCGTCCGCCAGCGCCTGCAAACGCGTCGCGACAACGGCACGTTCCAGTGGTTCTCCCTCGACACGTTCCTGGACATCAACATGGACAACCCGTATTCCGATACGCCGATCTCGAATGTCTTCAACGTGATCAACTTTAATCCTGTCCCCTGGGCCGGGATCTCGATCGAATCCCAGATTCCCGCCCCATCTCAGAACGGGGGGTTCACCGAGTTCAACACCTCGATCAACTTCATGCCCACCCGCGACTGGTCGTTGCGCATCGGTCACCGATATATTGAAGGGAATCCGAACTTCGGAAACGACAGCCAGTTGAACTTCTACAGCTACTACCGCATCAACGACAACTGGGCGTTCAGCTTTTACGAACAGTATGAATTCGTCTCCAAGGTCTTCCAATACCAGCGCTACCTCATCCACCGCGATCTCTCGAGCTGGGTGGCATCGATCGGCACCGAGGTCCGCAACAACCAGGGCGGCGACCGGGCAATCGGCGTCCTCCTCATCATGACACTCAAGGGGGCCCCGCAAGTTACCCTGCCCCTCGCATTCAGCCAGGCCACAAACCCGATGTCACCATCCGGCCAATAACATGGCTCCGCGAGGTCTGAAGGAGATCATGAAAAACGGAATCATTTTCTCTTGATCCCCCCTTGCCCTCGCAACTACATTTCACATCTTTTCCCATTCCGGAGTAGCTCAGTGGTAGAGCGGTCGGCTGTTAACCGATTGGTCGTAGGTTCGAGCCCTACCTCCGGAGCCAATCCGCTCAAACCAATATGGAACAACCGGAAGTCCCAATGGAAGCAGTTCAGGAACAGATCGGGCATCATGCCGCTCGCTCTCCCGAAAAATGGAATTCCTGGGTTGCCGTGACAACGGCTGTTCTGGCCGCGCTGGCGGCCATCACTTCGCTGCTCGCCGGCCACCATGCCAACGAGGCGATGCTCAACCAGATTCAGTCCGCCAGCCAATGGAGTTTTTTCCAGGCGAAGGGAATCAAGTCCGAAGCGGTTAAAACCCGGATGGAGATCGGGAAAATGCTTGGGCAGCCGGTGGGGTCCAAGGATGAAGAACAAAAAGACCGTTATGCGGAAGAGCAGAAGGAGATCAGAAAAGTTGCCGAGGAAAAACAGGAGCTTGCAGAATTCCACCTGAGGCACCACGTCATTCTCGCCCGAGGGGTCACGATGTTTCAGATTGCCATTGCAATCTCAGCGATTGCCATTCTGACAAAACGGCGGAGTTTTTGGATCCTGAGCATGGTGCTTGGCGTCATCGGATCCGGTTCTCTTCTCCACGGGCTCCTGGGACGGTAGGCCATCGTAAGCGGAGAAAATGAGCGTGACAAATCCCGCGGCCACAGGCTTTTCATGGGCCCCATGAGCATCCTCTCCGGCAAGACGGGCGTCGTTTTCGGCGTCGCAAACAAGCGAAGCATCGCTTGGGCGATTGCGAAGGCCTGGCACCAGGCGGGGGCCGGGCTGATTTTTAATTATCAGGGCGAACGCCTCAAAGAAAATGTCGGGGAGCTTGTTGCCGAGTTCGGCCCCGACACGGTTATTTACCCTTGCGATGTTTCCAAAGACGAGGAGATCGCGGCGTTTTTCCATGCGGTCGCCGGGCACACATCGAAGCTCGATCTGCTTCTCCACGCGGTCGCCTTTGCGCCGAAGGAGGCGCTCGAAGGCCGTTTCCTCGACACCTCGCGCGAGGCGTTCCGCACGGCGCACGACATCAGCGCCTACTCGCTGGTGGCGCTTTCCCGGGCGGCGGTTCCTTTCATGACCGAAGGCGGCAGCATCCTCGCCATGTCGTATTACGGCTCGGTCAAAGTCATTCCGCACTACAATGTGATGGGCGTCGCCAAGGCCTCGCTCGAAGCCTCGGCCCGCTACCTCGCCTACGACCTCGGAGCCAAAAAGATCCGGGTCAACTGCATCAGCGCCGGTCCCGTGCAGACGCTTGCGGCGCGCGGCATCTCGGGGTTCGGCGCGATGATCAAACACTACGAGGAACACGCCCCGCTCCAGCGCAGTTGCACGACCGATGAGCTTGGCCATACCGGCGTCTTCCTCGCCAGCGACGGCGCCTCGGGAATCACCGGCCAGGTGCTCTACGTGGACGGCGGCTACGAGATCATGGGCATGTGAAGAAGGAGACGGCACGCCTTCGATTTTCCAGCGCTGCGGATAAAGGGCGGCCAGTTCTTCCGCCGGTGCTTCTCGGGGATCAGCCCCCAACCTGTTCCTCGCTTGGGATAACTCCGGGCCAGAAGCCCAACACTCAGGTGTTCGGCGATCCGGCCCCCGCTGCTCATCGTCATTGCGGTGCGTGCCATGGCGGCACAAGAAATCTCAGAGAGCCGCAGGCCTGTTAATTATTCAGTGAACAGTATTGGGGCTAACCCGTCTCCGCTTCTGAAATCTGTGTTCCTCCGAAAATCTGCGGATGCCTCCACCCCAGCCTTCCTTCTCTTCGCGGTTGAAATTCTTCTCTTATTTTGATTTCAACTCCGCAAGGTCGGCGTCCACCATGATCCGGACCAGTTCATGGAATTTCGTCTTCGGCTCCCAGCCGATCTGGCGTTTGGCTTTGGAGGGGTCGCCGACGAGCAGTTCCACCTCGGCGGGGCGCTCGTAGCGGGGATCGTATTTCACGAATTCCTTCCAATCCAGATCCACATGGGCGAAGGCCTCCTCCACGAACTCGCGCACGGTGTGGGTCTCGTTCGTCGCGAGCACGTAGTCGTCGGAGGTGTCCTGCTGGACCATCATCCACATGCCCTCGACATATTCGGGCGCATATCCCCAGTCGCGCTTGGCATCGAGGTTGCCGAGGAAAAGCGCCTTTTGGCGGCCGGTTTTGATCGCGGCCACCGCGCGGGTGATCTTCCGTGTCACGAAGGTTTCGCCGCGTCGCGGGCTCTCGTGGTTGAAGAGGATCCCGTTCGTGGCGTGCATTCCGTAGCTTTCCCGGTAGTTGACGGTCGCCCAGTAGGCAAAAACTTTTGCCACGCCATACGGACTGCGCGGCCAGAAGGGAGTGGTCTCGGTCTGCGGAACCGCTTGCACCTTGCCGAACATCTCGCTGCTCGATGCCTGGTAAAACCGGCTTTTCACACCGGACTCGCGCATCGCTTCGAGGATCCGAATTGTGCCGACCCCCGTGACATCCGACGTGTATTCCGGGATGTCAAAGCTCACCCGCACATGGCTCTGCGCACCGAGGTGGAAAATCTCGTCGGGCTTCAACTCGTAGATCAGCTTGACGAGGTTGACCGAGTCGGCGAGGTCGCCGTAGTGGAGAAAGAGACGCACACCGTTGACATGGGGATCCTGATAGAGGTGGTCGATCCGGCTTGTGTTGAAGGTGCTCGCCCGGCGGATGATTCCGTGGACTTCGTAATCTTTTGAAAGGAGAAAGTCGGCGAGGTAGGAACCGTCCTGTCCGGTGATTCCCGTGATGAGGGCTTTTTTCATAGAGTGGAAAGAGAAGAATTCTGGATATCGAGAAGCTTGGCAATACCGGTTTTTGCGCCGGCGAGCATCGCATCGAGCTGAGTTTGGCTGAAGACGGTTTCCTCGCCGGATCCCTGGACTTCGACAAAATCCCCCCGGCCGGTCATCACCACGTTCATGTCCACCTCGGCGTCCTTATCCTCGACGTAATCCAGATCCACCAGCACCTCGCCCGCAACCATGCCGACGCTCACGGCGGCCACGCGGTTCTTGATCGGCAGAGCCTTCAATTTGCCGGCCGCGACCAGCGAACGACAGGCGATCTCGATCGCCACCGAGGCGCCCGTGATCGCCGCCGTGCGCGTCCCGCCGTCCGCCTGCAACACATCGCAGTCCACCCAAAGCGTCCGCGGCCCCAGCTTTTCCAGATCCACCACCGCGCGGAGCGAGCGTCCGATCAGCCGCTGGATCTCGGTCCCCCGCCCGTCGGGTTTGCCGCGTGACGAATCGCGCGGCTTCCGGCTGGTGGTCGAGTAGGGGAGCATCGAGTATTCCGCAGTGAGCCATCCGCCGGCCACGCCCTGCTCTTTCATCCAGCGCGGCACGCCTTCCTCGATCATCGCCGCGCAGATCACCCGCGTGTTGCCGAACCCGATCAGCACGGATCCCTGCGCGTGCGGCGCGATTCCGGGTTGAATCTCAATATGGCGTAGCTCGCCGGTTGCCCGGCCGTCGTGTCTTGTCATGGCCCGTGACATTGCCTGCGACGGCATCCGGCGTGCAAGAACTCATTTTGCGACCCCGGTCGGGATGTGAGCAACGTTTTTCCGTCCGCAATCGGGAAACCCGCCGAAGACTAGATTTCCTCGCCCGTGGCCGGGGGTTGCTCCTGAAGGCTTGCAAGCAGTTCGGAGGTGTCCTCCACTTCTTCCCACACGACCCGGCTCACATAGATCGGGGCTTTTTGCTGTGCCGCCATCGCCAGGCAATCGCTGGGCCGGGCATCGATCTCGATAATTTTTTTCTGCTGGAGCTCGTTCTCGGCGGCCAGGATGAGGCGCCCGAAATACGTGCCGCTCTTGAAGTCGTTGATAACCACACGCTCGACGTGTGCCCCCAACGCCGTGAGCACATGCGCAAGAAGATCGTGCGTGAGTGGACGTTCCTTGTCCGCGCCGCTCAAAAACATGCCAATAGCAGCTCCGATGCCCTGGTCCACGTAAATGACAAACGCTTTTTCCTCGTTGCCTAGAAAGACAGCGCAGCCGACCCCAGTCGGCACCAAGGCACGGATATGGACCGGAACCACCAATTTTTCCATCTTGGGAAAATGAACGCTTTTTTCACCGGATGCGAGAAAGAATAAAATACTCGGGGTTTTTCCTTGCACCACCGGTTGGGATGTCCCATCTTCCGCAATCCACCAAAGACCCTATCGTCCAGTGGCCTAGGACACTGCCCTTTCACGGCGGCGACACGGGTTCGAATCCCGTTAGGGTCGCCATCATTATCAGCGACTTACGCAAGTCGGGTTGACGGGGATGACAAAAGGATGACAAATCCTGCGTCTCCCCGGCCTCCGAATTATCCGCGAATATGCCGATGTCGACCGAAGCCGCCATGTTCTTCGTGCTCATCCAGCAATCACCTCCAGGTATGGCCTCATGACATTCGCCACGCGGCACGCGGAGCGCGGACAGAAGACAGATGACGCCGTTGGGAACCCGCTTCGTCGCTTCGAGGAGTGTCTGGTTCTCGCCAATGACCTTCCGCTATTCTGGCTCGTAGACTATCGCTTGGGTGTGTCTGATCTCGGTCTCAGATCTTGCCGATGAACTTGAGCACCGCGATCACAGCGATGACGATCCCGGAAGGCTGGCGCCGATGGCGACGGCGCGAATCGCCTTTTTCTCGAATTGATCAAAGCGGTCGCAGAGAGCGTTGAGCTGCGCCTTCATGCCCATTTCGAGGCGAGGCAAATTCATCCAGGCTGATCACTGGAATTCGTGTAAAAAATACTGCTATGACGGTAAATTATTGTTGATTTATCTGGATTCTC
>Ga0194054_10000765_pt1 | contig 15918 bp, 13 predicted proteins | sample SepL2210m_MetaG_FD_163628 | JGI IMG/M metagenome (GOLD analysis project Ga0194054, IMG submission 163628) | Anoxic zone freshwater microbial communities from boreal shield lake in IISD Experimental Lakes Area, Ontario, Canada - Sep2016-L227-10m | ecosystem: Environmental > Aquatic > Freshwater... | reverse complement strand
CCACAAGCGCCTGGATGCACTCGATCTTCTCCGCAGGCGTCACGCCATTGCCGAGGTTGAAGACGTGGCCGGTGCGGCCCGCCATGTCGCGCATGATCCGTGCCGTCTCGGCGGCGACGAGCTTCGGCGTGGTGGTGAGCAGGAAGGGATCGAGGTTGCCCTGCACGCCGACATGGTCCGGAAGCAGCCCGCGGATTTCGGCCAGCGGCTGGGTCCAGTCCACGCTCAACACGTTCGCGCCCGTCGAGACGAGCGGCTCCAGACGGCCGGACACGCCTTTTGAAAAAAGAATCACGGGCACTTTGCCATCCAGTGTCCTGATGATTTCGCGTATCCAGCGGCCGGAGGCGGCCTCGAAGACGTTGTCGGCGAGAAGGTCGCCGTTGCTGTCAAAAATCTGCACCGCTTCCGCGCCGCCGGCGATTTGCATCTGCAAAAACCCGGCCACCACCGCGGTGATTTTTTCCATCAGTTCCCCGAACAGGCGGGGCTCGGAATAAAACAGCTCCTTCGCCCCGTCGGACTTGCCGGAGCTGCTTCCTTCGATCATGTAGCGTGCCAGCGTCCACGGCGAGCCCGCAAAGCCGAGGAGGGCCGTGCGCCCGTTCAGCGCGGGCTTGATCAAAGCGAGCGCCTCGGCGACGTATTGAAGCCGCTCGACAGCGCCCCGGTGATCCAGCCGCCGGATGTCCTGCGCCGATTGCAGGGCGAACTCCATCTCGATGCCGCCGCCATTTTCCCGGAAATGATACGGCTGCCCCATCGCCTCCGGCACGACGAGGATGTCGCTGAACAAAACGGCCGCGTCAAAATCGAAGCGCCGGATCGGTTGCAGGGTGACTTCGGCCGCCAGCTCCGGCGTCCGCGCGAGCTCGACGAACGAGTGCTTTTCCTTCAACGCCCGATATTCCGGCAGCGCGCGTCCGGCCTGGCGCATCAGCCACACGGGGGTCCGGTCCACCGGCGCGCACCGGCACGCGGCAAGGAAGCGTCCGCGGTTGTTGAGAGCCGCTTGCCGCGGGAGCGATGGAAGGGAGGAGGACGGGGTGTTCACAGGACGGTTTTCATTCGGATTTTGTCACTTTGGCAGGTTCTCCGGCAGCCGGCTCCGATATTCCGTCGGTGACATTCCGACGAATTTCTTGAACACGCTGTTGAATTGAGGAATCGATCCGAACCCCGCGGCAAAGACGACTTCGGAGACCCGGAGCGAGGGATCGAGGAGCAGGGTCTTCGCTTTTCCCACATGGAGGCGCGCCACATATTCGGTAAAAGTGATTCCCGTGGTTTTTTTGAAGATCTTGCAGAAATGGAACCGGCTCACATGGACATGCTGCAGCACCTCCTCCAGCGTGATGGGCTCCTCGGAGTGGGACTCGATGAATTTCTTGGCGCTTCTCACCGCGCCGGGTTCACGGTCCGAGCCGGTCATCATCAGATGCCGGCCGGCATCATCGGGAAGATGCATGGCAAACACGGCAAGCAACTGGACAACGGCCTGGAGACTGTCCGCCGGGATGACCGGCGTCTCGAAAAAGGCCTTTCGCGCCTTCTTCTCCCACTTCTTGTCCGGCACGCCCCCGATCTTCTTGAGCGCCATCTCAAAATCGCGCTGGGTCGGCTTCCGTCGAAAAATTTGTCCGCTCAACAAAGTGGCCACATGGCGTCGCCCGACCATCACCGGGACCGCGATATCGGTCAGGCCGGAGAAACAATAGACCTGTTGCGGGGCAAGCTCTCTGGCCGTGCTTCGCAGGAGCCGTCTCTGGGTTTCGCGACAGGACGCGCAACCGGCCGGAGTGCTGCCAACAAGCGCGCAGAAGGCATTCTCCCCCTGCCTGAAACTGACGCGCCTTTTTTGTTCGTCCGGCGGAAGAAGCTTCAAGGAAACCCTGGTGGCTTTGCGGAACGCTTTCTCATAACGCTGGAGAAGCGGGAGCGCCGCCAGTTCGTCAAACGTCACGGCTTTCATTCCAGAAAGGCCGGACGCGGCACGGGCTTTTGTGTTTCGCGGAGGAAAGGCTTGTTCAATGGGCAGGCAATCTATCGTTTGTCGCAACCGATGTCAAAACTCCGGCGAAAGACGCCACGCGGGAACGGGTCCCGCCCTCAATGCGACCGGACGACAGGGAGGATGTTTTTCGTGTTTTTTGTCAGTGGCCCGATGTTCCAAAGGCAGAATCCTCCGCGTCCGCGCGGGGCGGTGGATTTTTCGAGATCGAGCTGGGTGGCGATCTCCGAAGCAGGCCAGCCGTGGGACGACAGCCGGTCCACGGCGAGACCCGGCCAGATCGGGATGCCGCGCGGGTTGACCCGCGGACTGCGCCACCAGCGGAGGAGGGAGGAAAAGCTTTGCGGTCCGCCCTCGGCCCAGTAGAGCTGCGGGGCAAGGTAGTCAATCCACCCCTCGCGCATCCATTTGAGGGGATCGGAGTAGAGCTCGTGGTATTGATCCACGCCGGCTTTGACGCCGGGGGGGGAGCCTTTCGTGTAGATGCCGAACGGGCTGACTCCGAAGAGCGCGCCCGGCTTTGTCGAGCGGACGGTTTCGCTGATGGCGTGGATCAACTGGTGCACGTTGTTGCGCCGCCAGTCGGCCTTGTCGAGCCTGCCGCCGATGGCGCGGTAGGCCGCATAAGTTTTCTCGTCCGGAAACGGATAAACCAGGCCGCTGTCCGTCGGATACGGGTAAAAATAATCGTCGAGATGGATGCCGGCGAGGTCGTATCTCGACAGGAGGTCGCGCACGACGGCGACGATCTGGAGCCGGACCTGCGGCGCGCCGGGATCCATCCAGAGGACGTTCCCAACCCGGTAGGTGAATTGAGGAATTTTTTTGGTGATGTGATTCGCGGTGCGGGGCTGTCCGGCGTTGGCGGCGGCGCGATACGGGTTGAGCCAGGCATGGACGGCGATTCCCCGCTTCCCGGCCTCGGCGATGAAAAACGCGAGCGGGTCGTATCCCGGCGACTGTCCTTGTGTGCCGGTCAGGTACCGGCTCCAGGGCTCGATTTGCGAGGAGTAAAGCGCGTCGCTTTCCGGGCGGACCTGGAGGAGCACCGCATTCAGCCGGGCGGATTTGGCAGCGTCAAGAATCCGAAGCGCCTGGGCTTTTTGCGTCTCCGCGGAGAGGCTCGAAGCCGAGGGGAAACTGATGTTGTAAACCGACGGGATCCACGCCCCGCGGAACTCCGCGTGAACCGTGGCCGACAGCGCGAACGCAAGAAGAGTGATCGGGAGGTTTTTCATGACGGACGACAGATCCTTTCAAAAAATTTGGGGAAAGACTCTCAGATTTTTTGGGGTTGGGGGAGCGCGATCAGCCGGGGTGTTGGGAAGCGTCCCCATGGGCGCAATAAACCATCGCCACGCGCGGGGCAAGTGTGGTAGTGGCTTCTCGATGACAGCCAAGCGATCCCTCCCATGAAAATCCTGATTTTGGGAAGTCATGGCCGCCTCGCCTCGGCGCTGGCGGAAAAGTGGAGACCCTTCCACGAAACCACCTGCCTGGCGCGTCCGGAGCTCGATGTGGCGGACCTCCCCGCGCTGGAGCGGCTTCTGGCCTCCCACAAATTCGATGTGCTCGTCAACGGGACGGGAATGACAAATGTGGACGCGTGCGAAACCCGACGCGAGGAGGCCCGCGCGGTCAATGCCATCGCGCCCGCGGCGATGGCCGCCGCGGCGCGCGGGCAGGGAGCGCGGTTCATCCACTTCAGCACGGACTACGTTCTGGACGGACTGAAATCCGCGCCTTACACCGAGGAAGATCCGGCGCATCCCCTCGGCTGGTATGGGCGGACAAAACTCGATGGAGAGTCGGCGGTGCTCGCGGATTCCCCATCGCATCTTGCCGTCCGGGTCTCCTGGGTCTTCGGGCCGGGCAGGCCAAGTTTTGTGGATATGATCCTTGATCGCGCGCGCACCGGTCCGTCCGTCTCCGCGATCGCGGACAAATTTTCCTCTCCGACCTATGCCTGCGATGTGGCCGGGTGGCTCGAACCGTTCTTCGATCCGGTGCTCCCCGGCGGTCTCTACCATGCCTGCAACAGTGGCGGTTGTTCGTGGAGGGAATATGGAGCCTTCGCTCTTGAGTGCGCCGCGGCCGAGGGCGTCGCGCTCGCCACGACAAACGTCGGGCCGCTTCTTTTGATGGATATGAAAGCTTTCAAGGCCCCCCGTCCTGTCCATAGCATTCTCTCCACGGAAAAATTGACCCGCGTCACCGGCAGGACTCCCCGTCCTTGGCAGGAGGCCGTGCGCGACTATATTCGTCTCCAATATGCACCGCTTCCACCTGCCCGCTGAAACCTGGGAAACCGCAACCCTTTCCCCGGAGGAGTCGCACCATTGCGTGAACGTCCTGCGCCTGGAAACCAACGAACGCGTCACCGTCTTTGACGGAGCCGGACGAGAAGCTCCGGCAAAAATTGTTGCCGCGAATGCCAAAGCGGTCTCTTTGAAATTGTCGCACGCATCGAAGACCCCGCCGCCGCCGTGCTCGATCACCCTCGCGCAGGCGGTCCCGAAAGGGAGGAACATGGATCTCATCGTGCAGAAAGCGGTCGAGCTCGGCGCTTCGGCGATCGCCCCGATTCTCTCGGACCGCACGGTCGTCCATCTCGATGCCGCCGAGTTGGAAAAGAAGCGCGCCAAGTGGAGCGAGACCGCTCTCGAAGCCTGCAAGCAGTGCGGACAAAACCACCTGCCGCACGTCGCGACACCCCGCCCGACAAAGGAATTTCTCGAAAGCGCCGAACCCGGCGAGCTCCTGCTCATCGCCTCGCTGCAGCCGGACGCACGCCCCATCAAATCCGTCATCGGAGACTTCGCGGCCGCACACGCCCGCCTGCCGCGCAGCACCACCGTGCTTGTCGGTCCCGAAGGAGATTTCACGCCGGCGGAAATCGCCCTGGCCAAGAGCCACGGATTCCTGCCGGTCACCCTCGGCCCGATCATCCTCCGCACCGAAACCGCCGCGATCTACTGCCTCAGCGTCCTCGCCCACGAACTTTTTCAACCCGCCACTCCCTGATGCTGCCGCGTCAAAGTTTGCCATCGACCAGATCCCGTGGCATGGGCATCCTGCCCATGCGTAACAATCCAGCAAGACATGGGCAGGATGCCCATGCCACGGCAGCCTTTCCCCCCCGCGTCACCCAGCCATGAAAACGATTGCCTATCTCGGACCGGAGGGGACGTTCTCGGACATCTTGGCGAGGCAGCGGTTTGGAGCGCGGGCGCTCTATTTCGATTGCGATGCGCTCGAGGGGGTTTTCGACCGGGTGCTTGGCGGGGAGGCAGCGCTCGGGTTGGTGCCGGTGGAGAATTCCTCCGGCGGCACGGTTTACGACACGGTGGACCTCCTGATTCGCCATGCGGGAAAAATTTCGATCCGCGAGGAACTCGTGCTCGACATCCGGATTGCGCTGCTCGGGCGCGCGGGAAAACCCGTCCGCACGATCTTCTCTCACTTCATCCAGATCAAGCACCACAGCGCGTGGCTGAAGGAATACCATCCGCATGCGAAGCTCGTGCCGGTCGCCAGCACGGCGGCCGCCGCACGGCGCGCCGCAGAGACCCGGAATGCCGCCGCCCTCGCCTCGCCGGCAGCCGCAGGGATCCACGGGCTCGATGTCATCGAATTTCCCGCAGGCGGCGAACCCGTCAACGTCACGAACTTTTTTGTGATCGCCCGGAAGCCCGTGTCCACGCGCAAACCCGCCCGCACGGCGCTCATCGCCGCGCTGCGCAATGAATGCGGAAGCCTCCACACTTTCCTGGGTCCGTTCGCCCGCGAGCGGGTGAGCCTGACGCGGATCGTCTCCCGCCCGGTCCCCGGCCAGCCGCAGACGTATGTGTTTTACGTGGAGATCGAAGGCGGGCCGGGGTTGCCTTCCGTGCAACGCGCGCTCGGTCGCGCCGAAAAAACCGCCCGCTCCCTCGTCTGCCTGGGCACGTTCCCGCTCGGCCGCCGGTTTTGCTCCTGACGGTTCCTGACTTGTCAAATGCCGGGGGATTTGCGAATCACAAGTCATGAAACTTCTCCGCGTTTTTTCCGTCCTTGTCGCATTCGCTCCGATCGTCCTCGTTGCGGAGGAAACGACGATCACAGTGAAGAAGGGCGATGCGACGGGCGTCTTCCTGCAGTCGTTCGGTGGCGCGGAGGGGTCGGTGGCCGCGAAGGTCGTTCAGAACGACCTTGCCCTCTCCGGGCTTTTTACGATATCCCCCGCCGCTCGCGCGAGTTTCACGATCGGCGGGACAGCCGGGGGAGGGAGCCTGCAAGGGACTGTCACCGACAGCGGCGGCGGAATTGTTCTCCGCAAGACCTACACCGCAAACGCCCGCACCGCCGCCCACGAATTCTCGGATGACATCGTGGAAACAATCACCGGAAATAAAGGGATCGCCTCAACAAAGATCGCCTTCGTCGCCTCGCGCACGGGAAAAAAGGAGATCTATACGGCCGACTACGATGGCGGGAGCACGAAGCAGTTGACGAACGACAACGCGATCAGCGTCGCGCCCGCTCTCTCGCACGACGCTTCGAAGCTCGCCTACACCGGCTACCAGAGCGGGTATGCGGACATTTACCTGATTGACCTCGCCACCGGCGCGCGGAGCCGGATCGTCAAATTTCCCGGAACGAATTCCGGGGCGGCGTTCTCGCCGGACGGGGGACGCATCGCCTGCACGGGCAGCAAAGACGGAAACCCCGAGCTTTACGTCGTGGGAACGGGCGGCTCCGGCGCGCGACGCCTCACCCGGACAAGCGGCGTGGAATCCTCGCCCTCGTGGTCGCCCGACGGCAGTGAGATCGTCTATTCGTCCGACGAGCGCGGCGGCCCCCAACTCTTCCGCATCGGGGCGGGCGGCGGCAGCGGACGGCTGCTCTCCACCGGATACGGCTATTGCACCGAGCCCAGCTGGTCGCCCGATGGAAAAAAAATCGCGTTCACCGTCCGTCAGGGCGGGTTTTCGATTGCGGTTCTGGATCTTGCCTCCGGAGCCGTGAGGATTGTTGCCGAGGGCGAGGATCCTGTCTGGGGCGCGAACTCGCGGCACCTGATCTTCAGCAACGGTTCGTCGCTCGTTCTTCTCGACACGGTCAAGGGCCGCCCTGTCCCGATTGTGAGCGGCCTCGGAAAAGTCAGCGAGCCGACGTGGTCGCGGTAGATCCGGCCCGGACGGGATGCCGACAATAACGGCGAGCAAAATTCCCGCGACAATAGCGCGGGAGAAGAAATCGCTTTGTCTGCATTTTCAGGATTGCGTCAGATGGCATGGCGGATAACCTACAATGTTCTTCCGGGTTGGTAGCTCAATGGTAGAGCAGCGCCCTTTTAAGGCGTTGGTTGCGGGTTCGAGTCCCGCCCAACCCAAACCCCATTTTTCCAAGGGAAACCGCATCAATACAGGCTCAGCGGGCTCATTATCCCCGCCCTGTGTTTGCGCGCCGATACGTCCAAACGCACCCTGTTTGGCGAGTATTTGGCAACAGGCTTTTACCTGCACGCTTACGCGCGCGAGGCTCTTTTCGGGAACTTATTCTAATTGAGCCGGTCGCGAGTCCCGCGCTGCATCGGCGGGCGCACCAGTTGATCCAGCAGAAAAGGCACGAGGGGCATCGCCCTCGGTGCCCTTGTTGTGGCAGAGCGGATGCCGGGGGCGACATCCCTCCATTGATTGCGCCCGCGAATCAGGAGCCTGTCCCCCGGGTGTCCCCCGGGTTGACCTCCACCGGAGGCGCGCGCAATCTACTGGGTTTCTTTTTCCATCCGCTCACTCAGCCATTGCTTGATCATGCTCTGGTAGTTGAGGTAGCGCGAGCGGGCGAGACGTTTGATGCGGGCGAGCATGCGGGGGTCGAACCGGAGGGTGATCGTGGTCGAGTCGCGGTTGTCGTTTTTGAGCATCGAGCCGTTCATGAGCCTCGGATCAAGAGCGGTCCGGGTCCAGAACCCGATCTCCTCCGCCTCGGATGAGAATGCCGGGAGATCCTTCCATTTGGTGAGCACGTTCATGGTCAGTTCTGTTCGGAGTTTTTCCTGTCGTAGAAGGTTTCTTCCTCGGGCGTCATCGGGCGTGAGAAGACCACCCGGTAAAGCTTCCCGTCGGTCCAGAAAACCGAAAAAATCGCATGGTTCGAGATCGAGCGCCCGAGGATGAAATACCTGGCTTCCCGCCCGGCCACCTCGTCCATCTCGGGCATCAGGCGGATGCTGAACGGATCCTCGAACGACTCCTCGATTTCCTTGCGGGAAATCTCTTCGGAAAAAAAATTGTTCCAGTCGAATTCCATCAGTTGCCTTTCGCGTGCTGGAGGAGCTTCTTGACCATGATCAATCCATATGCGAGCACAAGTCGTTGGGGAAGCTGAAAAACAACATGCCGCCTTCTTCTTCATTTCTCCATCCGCTTCTCAAGCGTGTCTCCCGCTCGTTCTTTCTCTCCTTGCGCATGCTTCCGAAGGGGGTGCGTCCGACGCTCTCCCTGGCTTATCTCCTCGCCCGGGCGTCGGATTCGATTGCCGACGTCGCCACCGCGCCGGAAGCGTTCCGCATCCGGCTTCTCGACGGGTTGCCGTCCTTCTGGCCTCCGCGGCCGCTCCGCGAACTGGGAGGTCTCACCGGGGCGGATCGCGATCTTCTCGGGGCCATGCCCGGACTCCTGGAGATGCTGCGATCCTCTCCGGACCGCGAAGAAATCGAGCGGGTCTGGCAGACGATCCGCACCGGCCAGATCTTCGATCTCGAGCGTTTCGCCGCCGCCTCGAACCCGTTGACGCTCCCAGAAGCCCGCCGCTACACCGGACTCGTCGCCGGATGCGTGGGCGAATTCTGGACCGACGTCTGCCTCAGGCACATCCCGGATTTCTCGCGGGAATCCCCGGAGACGATGCGCCGGCTCGGGTTCTCCTTCGGTTGCGGGCTCCAGTGGGTCAACATCCTCCGCGACCGCCACCACGACGCCAAGGCAGGACGCGTCTATGTTGACACGGAAAATTTTTCCGCCGGGCTCGCCATCGCCCGCGGGCATCTCGCCGACGGAGCCCGCTACGCGGCCGCCGTCCGCTGCCGCCGCCTTCGCGCCGCCTCCCGCCTCCCGCTCCTGCTCGCCAACCGCACCCTCGACCTCGTCGAGGCCGCCCCCGACAATACCCGCGTCAAAGTCAGCCGATGGTTCGTCTGGCGCAGCCTCGCCCTCGCCGTCCTCCGCTGAGCCCCCGTCAATCTTCAGCTGTCGAGCACGCCGGCCGTCAAGCCCGTCGGGAAGGGATTCGGCTGGAGGCAACGGGTTTTGATTTCCGTCCAACAACGGCCGGAATGGGATTCATCAAACGCCCGCATCACCTCGAGGGCATGAAGTGCGAGGCTGGCGTCACAGCGATGAGGGCGGCCGGATCGGATGGCGTGGGCCATGTCCGCGACCCCGATGCCACGTGAGTTTTCCTGATATCCAAAGGCCAAAGGCATGTCTTTCCAACCGTCATTTCCGGGACGCAATACGGACACCGGGCCGCCGAACGTGTTGGGATCCGGCACTCCCAGGCTTCCTTCGGAGCCATAGATCTCGATGGGTTTGTGGGTGTGGCCGACGACATCGAAGCTGATGGCCATCGTCACCACCGCGCCGTTCTCAAAGAGCAAACTTCCGCTGTAGTGGGTGGGGATTTCCACCGAAAGCATTTTTCCGAACTGCTCCTTGCAAGTGGCCATACGCTCGGAGCGTGTCATGGAGGTCACCGCGCAAACCGCCTGCACGGGGCCGAGCAAATGAACCAGGGCCGTGATGTAATAGGGCCCCATATCCAGCATGGGACCCGCTCCCTTCTCATAAAAAAAGGCGGGGTTCGGATGCCAGCTTTCCGGTCCGGATGCCAGCATGAAGGCGGTGGCGGCCACGGGTCGGCCGATCCAGCCGTCCTCAATCAATTTCCGCGAGGTTTGAAGGCCGGCACCGAGAAAAGTATCCGGAGCGCAGCCCACACGGAGTGTTTTCTCGGCGGCCAGATCCAACACAGCCTTTCCTTCCCGAGGGTCAATGGCCAGGGGCTTTTCGCTGTAAACGTGCTTGCCGGCTTGCAGGATGTCCCTGCTGACTTTCGCGTGAACTTTTGGCACGGTGAGGTTGATCACAAGATCGATGGTGGGATCGGCAAGGAGCCCGTCGATTCCTGTCGCAGTGAGTTGGAATTCCTCCGCACGTGCGCGGGCGGCATCCCCGTTGATGTCCGCGCAGGCTTTCAAATTCAGCGCCCGAAACATTTTGCAGCCTCTGGCGTAGGCGGAAAAAATGTTGCCGCACCCGATGATCCCGACGTTGATGGGAAAGATGTCCGACATAATTTCGGGAATGTTGAGGGCTATTTGTTTCCTGCAGCCAGGCCGCGTCCGACGAGATACCGGTAGCTCGCTTCGACGCATTCGAACATATCGGTGTCGCTGTTGTCCAGTTCGACGACCAGCCACTTGGTGACTTCCGGATCCATGGCGCCGATGATGCCTTCAATGTCGTTTTTTCCGCTTCCCACAGCGACCATGGAGGCGCTGGCTCCGGTCACCTCCAGGGTGCTTGTCTCGGCGTTGTAAACCGACTCCGGCCGGATCAGCGGGCCGTCCTTGATGTGCAGGAGCGGGGAGCGCTTCGCGAACCGGCGGACCATTTCCGGAGCATTGTTTTCTCCGAAGTTCGAGGCCCAATAGGTGTCGAGCTCGAACTTCACATCCGGACAAAGCTCGGCGAAAATCTCGTGCTTGATGCGCCCGCCGATCTTTTCGAACTCCCACGCATGGTTGTGAATGACAAGCGTCAGCCCGGCCGCGGTCAGCTTCGCGTTCATCCGCGCGGTGATTTCCGCCGTTTTCCTGATCGCCTCCAGGCTGGAGAAATCATCCGCTCCGTAGCCTCCTGCCACTATCGTCACGCCCATTTCCCCGCAGTCACGGACGACCTCATCCAGGTTGTCCGGTCTTGCCCACGGGCTATGCGTCGAGGAGATGACCATGCCGAGATCCTCGACGAATCGCCGGAGCTCCTCCGGGGTGAAGCCGAAGAAGCCGGCCGGCTCCACGCCTTTGTAGCCGATAGCGGCCAACCGGCGAAGCACGGCGGGGAAATCCTTCGCCGCCTCGTCGCGCAGGGTGTAGAGCTGGATGGCAATGGGTTTGGGAGATGAGTTCATGGTGTTTTCTATGATGGCTTGTTGAGAATGAGGTTGACTACCAAGGCATAGTTGATCACAGGGGTTTTTTTGCAATTGACGTTTCCTAGGAAATTTTAACATAAACACGGATCATTGAGTTCATCGGACCGAAGCCGGCTCCCCCTACGAATGCCTGGCTCTTGCTTTTGCAGTCAGCCGCCGTGCCAAGAGGCCGGGCCCGAGGGTGTCAGTCATCTGCGACCACCAGAGGACGCGAGAATTGTGCCGGGAGTTCCTGCTCAGCTACCATGATGAGGCGGTGGATCGCAGGGCTCTCGGGAGCTACACGCGATCCAGGCTTATCTGGGAATCCCATCTGGGAACGGTCCACCGCTCGCCGTCGGTTCGCCCGGCGGCGATGGATGCGGCGCTTGTCTTTCTCGAAGCCGGGTTTCACCGGCCTGATCTCGGGGTGCTTGATCTCGCGAAGTCTGCGCGAATCAGCGGGCCTCATGTCCACACTCTGTTCCGAAAACATCTCGGCCAGACTCCCCATCAGTTTTTGACCGCACGCCGGATTCGGGAGGCCAAGTGGCTGCTCTCCGGGTCAAACCGCACCATCAAAGCCATCGCCATGGACTGCGGCTTTCCGGTCCTCGAAACATTTTACAGGGCATTCAAAAGAACGGTCGGAACGACGCCTCATCATTTCCGGGCCAGGCACAGCGGACGGATTCTTGCCGATATTTGATGGAAATAAAACGCCGCCCGGGGGTGAGCCGGGCGGCGTTTGCCATGGTTGTTGAGTGGAGGGCTACTTGATCGGAACCGTCGCGATCGTCTGCAGGATTCTGCTGGCAATTTTGTAGGGATCGCCCTGGGAATTTGGACGGCGGTCTTCGAGGTAGCCCTTGTATCCGTTGTTCACGAAGCTGTGGGGAACACGGACCGAGGCTCCGCGGTTGGCCAAGCCGTAGTTGAATTTGTCTATGGACTGCGTCTCGTGGAGTCCGGTGAGGCGGAGGTGGTTGTCCGGCCCGTAAACCGCGATGTGCTCGTTCTTGTATTTGTCGAACGCCGCCATGAGGGCTTCGAAGTAGGCTTTTCCGCCGACTTCCCGCATGTGTTTTGTCGAGAAGTTCGCGTGCATGCCGGAGCCGTTCCAGTCCAGGTCCTTGCCGAGCGGTTTGCAGTGCCAGTTCACATCCACCCCGAATTTTTCGCAGAGGCGGAGGAGGAGGTAGCGCGCCATCCAGACCTGATCGGCGGCGGTTTTCGATCCCTTGCCGAAGATCTGGAATTCCCACTGGCCCTTGGCCACCTCGGCGTTGATGCCCTCGTGGTTGATCCCCGCCGCGAGACAGAGGTCGAGGTGGGTGTCCACAATCTCACGGGCAACGTCGCCCACGTTCTTGTAGCCGACGCCCGTGTAATATTCCCCCTGCGGAGGCGGAAATCCCCCGCCGGTGGGAAATCCGAGCGGCACGCCGTCCTGATAAAGAAAATATTCCTGCTCGAACCCGAACCACGCATCCGGATCGTCGAGGATCGTTCCACGGGCGTTGGTCGGATGCGGAGTGCCGTCCGGCATGAGGACTTCGCACATCACCAGGGCCGCGTTTGTCTTGGTGGGATCGGAGAAACAGGCCACCGGTTTCAGAACGCAGTCCGAGCTGTGCCCTTCGGCCTGGCGCGTCGAGCTGCCGTCAAATCCCCACATGGGGAGCTCGGCCAGCGAGGGGAAGGTGTCAAATTCCTTGACCTGGGTTTTTCCGCGGAGGTTGGCCACGGGCTCATAACCGTCCAGCCAAATGTATTCGAGTTTATACTTCGCCATATAATATTGTTTTCAGTGTCTGATTTTTGAACGCCCCACGCCGGCGTGAGGTGGTTGTTGTTGGTTTTTCTGTATCCCGACCGGCAGGGGGTTATGTAGCAGGATCAGTGCCAATTGTCGAAAGAAACCGGCGCTGTAAAATCTCTTTTTTTGCCGTTTTTGAATAAGCTGAAATGATCTTGACCGGGATTTCCGGCCACCTATATAAGGTTTGCTTATGAGTGATTTTGTCGGGCGCAGGTGCCCGGGAAACCGGGCCACCCCCGTCACTCATGCCTCTTCCGAAGGGGGGAGAAATCCCATCCCGTTAGTTCACATCCTTGCCACCATGAAATTCACACGCCTTATTCCTCTTGTCACGATTCTTTGCCCCGCGATTCTCCGGGCCGGGGAAGCCGAACTCGCCCTTCCAACAGACCGATCGCTGTCCTTTCCTCTTCCGGGTTTCGCACTCCCCAGCGAGATGATTTTGTGGATCGGTCTGGTGGTGGCCGCCCTGGGAATGATTTTCGGGTGGGTGGAATACCGGAAGCTCCGGAAGCTCCCGGCGCACAAGAGCATGCTGGAGATTTCCTCGCTCATCTACGGAACCTGCAGGACCTACCTGCTCCAGCAGGGCCGGCTTCTCCTTCTGCTCGAGGTGTTCATCGGCGCGACGATGGTTTATTACTTCGGATTTCTGAAACATGCGGAGGCCTCCACCGTGCTGCTGATCCTGCTGTGGTCGCTCATCGGGATCGGAGGATCGTTCGCGGTGGCCTGGTTCGGAATGATGATCAATAATGTCGCGAACAGCCGGATCGCCTTTGCCGCGCTGCGCGGACGGGCCCTGGCCGTGTCGGAAATTCCGACGAGCTCCGGCATGAGCATCGGCGTCCTTCTGATCAGCGTCGAGCTGATGCTGATGATCTCGATCCTCTTGTTTGTTCCGCCGGCCCTGGCGGGAAGCTGTTTCATCGGCTTTGCCATCGGCGAATCCCTCGGCGCGAGCGTCCTGCGGATCTGCGGCGGCATCTTCACAAAAATCGCCGACATCGGCAGCGACCTCATGAAGATCGTGTTCAAGATCAAGGAGGACGACGCCAGGAATCCCGGCGTCATCGCCGACTGCGCGGGCGACAATGCCGGCGACAGCGTCGGGCCGACGGCCGATGGCTTCGAGACCTACGGCGTTACGGGGGTTGCGCTGATCACCTTTATCCTTCTGGCCGTGAAGCCGGAATATATGTGGACGTTCATCATCTGGATCTTCGCGATGCGGATCGTGATGATCCCGACTTCGATCGTTTCATGGAAAATCAACACATGGATCACCAAAGGGGTTTTCGGAAAGCACAGGCATTTCAATTTCGAGCATCCGCTGACGATACTGATCTGGCTGACCTCGCTCCTGTGCGTGGGGGTGAGTTACGTTGTCAGCTATTTCCTGCTGGCGCCGCATTATCCGACCCTGTGGTGGAAGCTGGCGACGATCATCAGTTGCGGAACCCTGGCGGCGGCGGTCATTCCCGAGCTGACACGCGTGTTCACCAGCACGCGGAGCGCGCATTGCCAGGAAGTGGTCAATGCCACCACCGAAGGCGGCGCGGGATTGACGATTCTCTCGGGGCTCGTGGCGGGGGATTTTTCCTGCTTCTGGAAAGGGCTCAGCATCGCCCTCCTGATGCTGGCGGCTTACCTGACGAGCCTGAGCACGGTGGGAGACTACATGGCCTATCCCGCAATTTTCGCATTTGGTCTCGTGGCCTTCGGAATGCTCGGGATGGGACCGGTGACGATTGCCGTGGACAGCTATGGCCCGGTGGCGGACAACGCGCAGTCGGTGTTTGAGTTGTCCACGATCGAACAGATGCCGGGCATCCAGGAGGAGGTGAGCCGCGACTTCGGGTTCACTCCCGATTTTGAACAGGGAAAACTCCTCCTCGAGGACAACGACGGGGCCGGAAACACGTTCAAAGCCACCGCCAAGCCGGTACTGATCGGCACGGCGGTCGTCGGGGCGACGACGATGATTTTCTCGCTCATCCTGATGCTCAAAAAACACTACGGCTGGACCGATCTCTCGAACCTCAGCATTGTTGACGCGAGGATCATCCTCGGGCTGCTGATGGGCGGAGCCGTGATTTACTGGTTTGCCGGGGCTTCGAAACAAGCGGTGATCACGGGAGCTTACCGCGCGGTGGATTACATCAAACGCAACATCAAACTCAGCGGCAGCGACCGGGCGTCCGCCAAGGACAGCAACGAGGTCGTCCGGATCTGCACGAAATATGCGCAGCACGGGATGGTCAATATTTTTGGCGTCGTCTTCTCGCTGACGCTTGCCTTCGCCTGTTTCGATTCGGTTTTCTTCGTCGGATACCTGATCTCGATTGCGATGTTCGGCCTCTACATGGCGATCAATATGGCGAATGCCGGCGGCTGCTGGGACAACGCGAAAAAAATCGTGGAAGTCGAGCTGAAGAAGAAGGGGAGCGAGCTGCATGACGCGACGGTGATTGGTGACATTGTCGGCGATCCCTACAAGGACACGTCTTCGGTTGCCCTGAACCCGATCATCAAGTTCACCACGCTGTTTGGAATCCTCGCCGTGGAAATCGCCGTGAATGCCCCTGCGGGAATTGCACCCAAGATCGGCGCGGTTTTCTTTATTATCGGTCTCGTCTTCGTGTATCGCTCGTTCTACGGGATGCGGATTTCCACGCTCCACCCGCTGGCGCACATCGCTCTGAATGAAAAGCGTTCCGCCGAGGCTGGAGTCTGAGCCGCGTCCGTGTCGGACGCGCCTCTGATCCCGTCTCCTGGAAATAACCGGACTTCTGAAACGCAGCTTCGCAGCGTGCTAGGGCCGACATCTTGTCGGCCTGCTGCACCGGGAGCCAACGAGACGCTGGCCCGGCTCTCATGATAAGAGTCCGGATCATTCCGAGGG
>Ga0194054_10000764_pt1 | contig 15925 bp, 11 predicted proteins | sample SepL2210m_MetaG_FD_163628 | JGI IMG/M metagenome (GOLD analysis project Ga0194054, IMG submission 163628) | Anoxic zone freshwater microbial communities from boreal shield lake in IISD Experimental Lakes Area, Ontario, Canada - Sep2016-L227-10m | ecosystem: Environmental > Aquatic > Freshwater... | reverse complement strand
GCTCACGTCAGTGTCCGTTGACGATCTCAGGCAACTTGAAGATCGGCAGGAACATGCAGATGACCATGCCGCCTACCACGACCCCCAGGAAGACGATCAAAATCGGCTCGATGAGCGACGTCAGGCCCGAGAGAGTGGTTTCGATTTCTTCGTCGAGGAAGTCGGCGATGCGCTCGAGCATGTTGTCGATTTTGCCGGTTTGCTCGCCGGCGGTGACCATGCGGATGATCATGATGGGGAAAACGGGATGGCGGGCCAGGGCGTTGGCGATGCTCTCGCCGCGCTCAATATCCGACGCGGCGGTTTTGATGGCATTTTCCATGACCATATTGCCGACGGTTTGGGCAACGATTTGCAACACTTCGAGAATCGGCACGCCGCTGCGGATCAGCGAGGCCAGCGTGCGGGTGAATCGAGCCAGGCAAATCTTGTGAGCGATGACCCCAAAGATGGGCAGCCGAATGCGGCGTGAGTCCCAGAAGAACCTTCCGGCAGGGGTCTTGATGAAATAAAACCAGCCGTAGCCTGCACCCCCCGCCGCCAGCACAAGGAGAAGAAGGTAGTGCTTCACCAAGTCGCTGATTTTGATCAAATACAGCGTTGGCGTGGGGAGGGTGGCGTTGAAACTGGAAAAGACCTCGCCGAAGACCGGCACGACTTTGACCAGCAGGAAAATTGTGATCAGGATAGCCACAATGGTCACGACGGTCGGATACATCATGGCGGATTTAACCTTTTTACGGAGGCGGGCGGTATTTTCCAGATAAGTGGCGAGCCGGGAGAGGATTTCTGCCAGCAACCCGCCTCGCTCGCCGGCGCCGACCATGCAAACGTAAAGCCGCGAGAATGCCTTCGGGTGTTTTTGCAGCGCTTCGGAGAAACTATCGCCGCTTTCGACGCGGGCGCAGACATCGCGGATGACGTCGCGCATGACTTTATTGGTGGTTTGATCGGCCAACGCCTGCAACGATTGCACGATGGCCAGGCCGGCATCGATCATGGTGGCCAGTTGGCGGGTGAAAATCACCAGGTCCGCGAGGCTGACGCGGCCCCCGCTGGTCTTGCCCTGTTTGCCAACTTTCTCCTGTATCGAGAGGACAAGCAGGTTGCGGTTCAACAGCGCGGAGATTGCCGCCTGCTCGGTGACCGCCTCGACGGAACTTCGGATTTCCTGGTTGGAAGCGGCTTCCCGCGCCACATACACAAATGAGGCCATATTCTAAGTCTAAGGTTTGTTCAGTTTCGTTGACGACTGGCCGCCGACCATTGCTGGACCAAGCTTGTTTACAGAGATTACGATAGATCGATGCCCCTTGGAGAGCAGCCCGTGTTCCAAACCGGAAGGCAATAGTCGATAGTTGGTAATTGGCCCAAGGGTTTCCGTGTGGATTCGCACGGGATGCAGGAAGCTACATGATAACTTTCGGGATCGAACGATGGTTCAGCCAGGAAGGTGATGTCCTATTTTGGTGCAGTGTGTGCATACATCGGAGGAACAGGGCGGATACAAGAATCTGCAAAATCGTAGCCGCCGATGGGAGTCGGCGCACTTTTCCTCGATTATCGGAGTGTTAGCGCCGACTGCCGTCGGCGGCTACGATTTCTTGAATCCGCCCTGTCGGCGGAAAGATTGATGAAAAAAGTAGTTGTCAACGGGGATGGGTTGGCCTAATCATGCGGGAAATGCACCGGTTTTGGTGCGAGGGTAAACTGTTTTTACCCTCTGAATGCATAGAGTTATACAGAAATAATAACGAACAATACATCGGAGGAATGAATGAAGTTTAACAAATGGACAGTAGCACTGGCCGCCGTCGGAGTGGTCAGCCTCGCATCCGCCGCAAAGGCCGAGGAAAAGACGAGTTCGTCAGTAATGACCGCACTCTCTTCGACGACCATCAGCGGGTACGTGGACACATCAATGGAGTGGAACCCGGGCACCGGCAATGCCAATCCCGCACCCTATAGGTTCAACTCGGCGAACAAGGCTGACGGCTTCAACTTGGACGTCGTCCAACTGACGATCGATAAGCCATTGGATGAGCAGGATTGGGCGGCTGGGTACCACGTTGACCTGTGGTTTGGGCCGGATGCCAACGCGCTCGGAACCTCGTCGATCGGGAGTAGCAGTGATTTCAACATCCGACAAGCGTATGTTGCTTTACGCGCCCCACTCGGGAACGGACTCGACTTCAAAGTTGGCGTGTTCGACAGCATCATCGGGTATGAATCCGTCGATGCTTCCAAGGATCCTAATTTCACGAGGTCCTACGGCCATACGATTGAGCCGCAAACCGAAACGGGTCTGCTGGTCAGCTATCGCTTCTGCGACTGGTTCAGCGCGTCGGCTGGCGTGGCAAATACTGTCGGCCCGCAAATCAACCAAAGAGCGTTTGGGAGCATGATGGGCTTCCAGTCCGGTCCAGACACGGAATCTTACAAGGCATACATGGGCTCGCTGGCACTGACAGCCCCCGACAGTTGGGGATTCCTGTCAGGTTCGACAGTGTACGGCGGCGGCGTGAGCGGCTACAACGCCAACGTGGCGTACAACGCGTACTCCCTGACTCCTGTCGGCAAAAGTCCGTTTGCTGGCGCGAACTTGAGCAGTTGGTATGCTGGCGCGACGCTGGCGACGCCGGTGACGGGTTTGCGTCTTGGTGTGGCTTGGGACTGCCTCGACGTTTACCAGTTTCCTGGCCAGACATGGGCCATTGGCGGGTACATTTCCTGGCAGGCCACCGAGAAGCTCAGCTTCCATGGACGTGCGGAGTACCTGAAGGACAGCTCCCACATCCTCTTCGCAGCCCCGATCAACCCGTTCGTCACAGGGACTGACCAAGTTCTGGATATGACGCTTACGGCTCAGTATGACCTGTGGAAGAATGTGATCAGCCGCATCGAGTTCCGTTGGGACCACTCGCTGAATGACGCGGCTGCCTTTGGTGGCACGGTCCAAGGCTTCCCGGACCTGGTTAACGCCTTCATGTTGGGCGCGAACATCATCTACAAGTTCTAAGCCAGCTTGGAACAAAAATTGAGGCCCCTTCCGAGAGAATCGGAAGGGGTTTTTCTTTGGTTAGTTTTGACCATTGAGCGCAAGAATCGACGATGACCGCGTGACAGCAGGCAGCGAATTGAATGTCTAAATCAGTGTGTTGTAATATCTTACGTGTTTCAACCACTCTTGGCACAGTATATGCCTTACGCGGCGATAGTGTGCGGCAAGAGCGGCGATAAAGCCGGTTTATGCACGCGCTGAAACGGAAACCAAAAATCGCAATTACAACTGAACATTATGAAATGCAATAAATGGACTCTGGCCCTGATGGGGGTCGGATTGGTCAGCCTGCCTTCGGTGGCAAGCGCTGAAGAGCACACGAACTCCGTCCTGACCGCGCTTTCGACGACGACAATCAGCGGGTACGTGGATACTTCGATGCAGTGGAATCCTGGGACGGGCAACCAGAATCTGCCGCTTTACACTCCGAACGGCGCGCCAAGCGGAAACAAGGCGGACGGCTTCAATCTCAACTCGGTCGTCCTCACGATCAGCAAGCCGCCGGGAGAAGGCGAATGGGCGGCCGGTTACAACGCCACATTGTTTTTCGGTCCTGACGCCGTTGGGTTCAACAACTCGTTCGGCACGATTGCAAATGACTTCAGTCTGGTTGACGCTTATGTCGAACTGCGCGCGCCGGTGGGCAATGGGCTGGACTTCAAGCTCGGCACGTTTGCTTCGCCTTTGGGTTACGAAGTTTATCAGACAGGGAATAATCCAAACTACACTCGGTCGTATGGCTATGAACTTGAGCCGACGCAGTTGACGGGCCTTCAGGTGGCCTATCAATTCAGCTCGGTAGTTTCGGCGAATGCCGGGGTTGTCAACACCTGGAGCGGCGGGATCAACAATCGCGCCTCTCAACCCCAAGGCCCCCAACCAGAATCCTACAAGACTTATTTGGGGTCGGTGACCCTCACCGCCCCGGAGAGTATGGGTTTTCTGTCTGGCTCCACCCTGTCCGGTGGCATCGTGAACGGCTACAATATGCTGGTGGCCAACGGGGGGGCCGTTGAGACCAGCTTTTACGGGGGTGGCACTATCAAGACTCCTTTGAAATCGCTCAGCGTCGGCATCGCATTCGATTACGCCTGTCTGGGTGCAAACCGAGCCAACATCGTCCTGAACGATTCTGGTTACCAATATGCCGGGGCGCTTTATCTGCTCTGGCAGGCGACCGAGAAGCTGAGTTTCAACACGCGCGCCGACTACCTGAGCCAGAGCAGTTACCTGGCTGTCACGGGGTTGCCCGGCTCCTCGTTTGCGCTGACCGAGTCGGTGCAGTATGATCTTTGGAAGAACGTGCTGACTCGGGCTGAGTTCCGCTGGGACCACGCCATGAATGGCAGCGATCCGTGGGGGGCGGCTCCCAGTCTGGATAACGCGTTCATGCTGGCCCTGAACATCATCTATAAGTTCTAAGCGCCGGGGCCATAGCCCTGCGCCCTGCGGAGTCTTCGTCTCCGCTCAGTCTCTGAACAACTTCTGCAAGGCCTGGCGCGCCTTGGCCTCGCGGGAGGTGTTCTCGGCTGGCGGAACGAACTCACGGCGGATAAAATCGAAGTATTCGCAGTAATTGGCCAGATGCTTGTCCGTCACGAGGTCGGCGCGGCGATCACGGCACTGTTCCGCGACCCGGGGGTCGTAGTTCACGCAATTCAGGCATGCTCTCAAGTCTGAGTTGCAGCGTGGGCAGGTTTCAGAACGGCCTGGCGCTCCCGGCAATTTGTATTCGGCCCCGCACTTCCAACAATGTCGAGTCATTGCCACGAGACGGATTCTGTCAGTGTTTGGCGGGCGGCATGGCTGGACGGCGGCGCATCTTGTTCTGGAACCAGAGCCGCCAGACCATGATAAGCGCCTCGTAGATGATATGGCCCGACATTTTGGAATGGCCATAAAACCGCTCGGTGAAAACGATGGGAACCTCAACGACTCTCATGCCTTGCCGCCAAAGCTTGTGGGTCATCTCGATTTGGAAGCTGTAGCCGTTCGAGTGGATTCCGTCGAGGTTGCTGGCTTCGAGGGCATGGCGCCGAAAACACTTGTAGCCGCCTGTTGGGTCGGTAATGGGCATGCCGGTGATGATCTGGACGTATTTCGCGGCGGACTTGCTCAACATCAGGCGGCTCAAGGGCCAGTTGATAACGCGGATGCCGTTGAGGTAGCGTGAGCCTAACACCAAATCGGCGTTTCGCGCCGCTTCGAGAAACATCGGGATGTCGTCCGGGTTATGGGAAAAGTCGCCGTCCAGCTCGAAGATGAACTCGTAGCCGTGTTCCAGCGCCCATTTGAAGCCGGCGATATAGGCGCGGCCCAGGCCGTTTTTTTCGGTACGATGGAGGACGTGGATGGAAGGATGCTTGCTGGCCAATGCATCGGCGAGCTTGCCGGTTCCGTCGGGTGAATTGTCATCGACCACCAGCAGGTCCACTGGCACAGGCAAGGCGAGAAGCCGTTGCGCGAGCGGAGGAAGGTTCTCCTGCTCGTTGTAAGTCGGCACAACGACGAGGGTCTTGTTCATATAATTGAGGCCCAAGGACAAGTAAGCGACTTTGCGAATGAAAACAAGCTTAGATTTCTGCTTGCGCAGCCGGGGTAGGGCGGATTCAAAAACCTGCAAAATCGTAGCCGCCGATGGCAGTCGGCGCACTTTTCCTCGATTATCGGAGTGTTAGCGCCGACTGCCGTCGGCGGCTACGATTTCTTGAAACCACCCTGGACCGGGGCGTGAGCGGAATGGTTGCCTGCGGCGCGGTGGGCTGACGACGTGGAAGGTTTTGTCAACGCCGGCGGGCAGCACGAGATCGAGCGGCTTCAAACTGCGGCAAACACGAGGCGACTAACTCGAGCGCGGCTGCATCTCGAATTCCCGGACCACGTCCTTCAACATGGCCGGTATGGGGATATGCTGCGGGCAAAGCTCCTCGCAGTGGCCGCATTCCTGGCAGCGGGGCGCTCTCTCTTCCTCCTTGAGGATGTGGAAGTAAAAGAACTCGGCAGCCCCCCGGTCCTGGTAAATCGAGAGGTTGTTGAGTTGCAGAAAATTGGCCGGAATGGCGACGCCGTGGGGACAGGGCAGGCAATAGCCGCAACTGGTGCAGTTTACCCGGGTCCGCGCCTGATAAAACGCCCTGGCTTGCTCGATCAGCGCCAGCTCCTCCGCAGCAAGCGAGTTGGCTAAGCCCTGGTCCGCAAGCCTTACGTTTTCCTCTACCTGCGATGGCTGGCTCATACCGCTTAGAACTACGCTCGCCTCTGGCCGGTTCCAGACAAAACGCAGCGCCCATTCCACCGGGCTCCGCTTGATTCGGGCCTTGTTCCAAACGGCCTGAACCGCTTCCGGGATTCTGTCCGTCAAACCTCCTCCGCGCAACGGTTCCATGATGATGACCCCGAGCCCTTTGCAGGCCGCATATTCCAGCCCCGCGCGGCCCGCCTGGTAGTCTTCATCCATGAAGTTGTATTGGATCTGACAGAACGACCAATCGTAAGCATCCACGATTGGCTTGAAAGCCGGGGCATCGTCGTGAAAGGAGAAACCCGCGTGTTTGATTCGTCCATCGGCGAGCGCGGTCTCGAGGAATTCCGCTACCCCGAGCTGGCTGAGCTTCTTCCACATTTCCCCGGATAGGCCGTGGACGAGGTAGAAGTCGATATGATCGGTCTGCAACCGCTCTAGCTGTTGGTCCAGGAAGCGGTCCATGTCAGCCCGGCTCTCGACAAACCAACTGGGAAGCTTGGTCGCCAGATGAATATTCCCCCGCTCCCGCTTCAGTGCCTGGCCCAGGAACACCTCGCTCCGGCCCGCCTGGAACGGCACATCCGAGTGGTAGATAAATGCCGTGTCGAAATAATTAACCCCGTTACGGATGGCATAATCAACCATCGCCTGGGCTTTCTCTTCGTCGATCTGGTGAGACTTGCCGTCGATGACCGGCAGGCGCATGCAACCAAAACCCAGGATCGAGAGCTTTTCGCCAGTCTTGCCGGCTTGTCTATAGAGCATAAGAGGATGCTGAACATAGCAGATGGCCTCGAGACTGCAACCAAGGAAAAGAGTCCGGTGACAGACGCCCAAAGGGAGTGCGGGCGGGGAGCCCGCAGGGAAAACGTTGTCACCGGATGGTTGCCATTACGCCGGATGCGGCTTTCAACAACAACCCATCTATTGCCAATTATTTGCCATTTCTTGCAACGGTTCCGATGGCGGCCAGCCCCCAAGCTTAACTCGCGGCGAGTTCGGCGGTTTCCTGGCGCTCTTAGCCACCCATCGTGTCCGGTCGGTTCCTTTCGGATTCACGGCCTGTGGAGGCGGTAGAACTTACGCCCCAGCGGGAATGGCTCGGTGAAGGTTGGTTGTTGGCGCACCCGCTCGCACTTGACGCGGGCAGAAACTGGCCAGCCTTTCTGCGAGCGATACGCAGCGTGTTAGCTTGAAGAGACCGGTGCGGGCAAATCGCACGCCGGAATCTGTGAGGGGGGAGCCGGTGGCCCTGCCTCAACATCAGTTGTTACTCGACTTCAATCCGATAGAATGTTTCCGGCGACGGCCCGGGGTTAAGGTCGCGGAAGCTGTTCAGCGGCGGCGTGGCGGGCAGGTTGATGGCCACGGTCTGGAAGTCGCCTGTCAGGGAAGTGCTTCTCAGCACGCGGTAGGTCCGGTTTGTCGCGCTGGTCCATTCCAGCAGGAAGCTTTGGCCCAGCCCCGCATAGGTGGCGCGTGTGACCCGGAGGAAAGACTGCGGGTTTTTGGGATCAGTGCCAGCGATGGCCTCCTGCCAGTTGGGAACGCCGTCGCTGTCATCGTCGAGAGAGGCGTAGTGGCTGTTCCAGAGCACGACTTCGGCCCAGGAGTTAGTCTGGCGGATGACGCGCACATTCCAGCCATAGTGCCCGTTGACGCTGCCGGGGCTGCCCTCGGCGCCGTCCTGGCTCAGGCCGGACGCCAGCAGGTTGGTCCGGTAGGTGACCAACTCATTTGTGCCCACGAAAGTCCGCGTCGCGATGATCGTCTGCAACGGCGTGCCCACGGCGTAGCCGGCCCCCAGCACGCCATAGGGTTTGGTGGAAGGAAGCACCGCACTGGCATCCCATTGCCAGGTGCGCCAGAGGTTCGGGGCAAGCTGTTGGAGTCCCGGATAGTAGCCGAGCGCATCGGAGAATTGTGGCACGGCAGGCCGTCCCGCGAAGTCCGCCTCCTGAAAAGCGAACGGCGGTTTGAGATGGAAATTCACCGTCGGCCAGCGGCTGAACGGGGCATCGCGCATAGAATCGCGACCGAAGACAATGCCGAGTTCGTTGGAGACGCCGCGCGCGACCCAATAGGGATCGAGGTAAGGCTTCGGGTGGGCATCCACGACCAGCAGCTTGCCCTTCGGCCCAAAGGACGGCGAGTCCGTGAGGTAATTGGCGATGCTGTTATCACCATAGCGGTCGTTCTGATACCAAACGAGGAGCCCCGTGTTGACTGGACCGAAGCGGAAGCGCGTGTCGCCGAGCGCCTGATCGTAACCGCCTGAGGAACTGGTGTTGCGCCACTGGAGGTAATAGTTGTGCGTGAAGCCGCTGGTGGCAGACTGCCCGCTGTTGCGCGCCCAGGGCGCTGTGTAAGTCCAGAGTCCGGTGTCTGTTTCGGCATTGTCCGAGAGCAGCACCTGCACGCCGGAGCGCACGACAATGTCATCCACGAACGGTCCCGCGCTGAGGACATAGGCATCGGTGGTGTAGCGGAACCGAAGCAGAACGTCTCTGTTCGAAAAATTCGCAAGCGAAAGGCTCCGCGCCTGGTAAGTCGGAAAGCTGGCGCTGGTTCCGGTGAGTTGGGCAAGCGTTTGCCAGGAAGTTCCGTTGTTCGTGGACGCCTCGACATAGAAGTAGTCGTAGCCCGACTCGGTGTCGTAGGCCGTCTGGAATTCGAGCGTGGCCCCGGTGGCTGGGACGCTGATGGGCTGCTTGAGTGCCATGCGCGCGTCAGCGAGATCTTCCTGTCCGCCCCACCATTGCCACTGGCCATGCGGCTGGACTGGCAACGGGAAGGTGCCGTTTGGCAGTTCGATTTTCACGGCGCGCACCAGGTTCGTCGCGGACGGGAACCGGCTGGCTTGTCCGAGGCTCACCGAATACACCTTCGTCGGGTCGCTGATCAGGAGCGGGTTAAGCCAGCCCCATTGGTCCAGGTGCATCGGGTCCATCGCCTCCGGGAGGAAGCCCAGCGGAAAGCCCACCCAGCTATCTGCCATCAGTGTCCAGAAGCCCGCCGAGGTCTGGCCGTCGCCGTAGGTGTAGAGGTCAATCGCGCCGAGATTGTGGCCGAACTCATGAGCCAGCACGGCGATGCCGGCGTTCTCCGGCATCATGATGTAACTCGAGGCGGAAACGCCCGGCACAATCTGATATGGCGAGGCCAGGCTCCACGAATGCGACCACATCCCGCCTTCCCCGTAACTCGTACGGTTCAGCAGCTCAGGGTTATCCTCTTCGCCCAAACCGGCGTGAATGATCCAGAGGCGGTCAATGTAGCCGTCACCGTTCAAGTCGTAAGACGCCCAATCGAAGTCGGGATACGCCGCCTTAGCGCTCTTCAGCGCGTCCACCACCAACGTCCGCGCGTCGCCGCCTCCGGGAATCGCACCCTGATGGGCGGGGCGCTGTGAACACGACCGCGCTCCCGGCAAACCGTCGCCGCCGTAATACCAGACGGAGTTGGGCACCTTCACCCAGCCGAGGACCGTGCCGGTGATTGTGTAAGCGCCGCCGGAAAGGTCTTCATAGTAATCACGAGCCGACTTGCCGGTGTAATCCTCATGAACCACCGAGCCGTCCTGACGGGCGTAGTCGAAGACGACGCCGTTCCCGAGGATGATGTTGCTGTAGTAGCTCGGGGTGAAATCAGGCACCCAAACCATCGTCTCGGCTGGGTCATTCGTGCCGGGCGGCCGGGCGATCTCGTTGTGCAACGGGCCGCGATAAGTGAAGTTAGTCGGGCCGGTAATACCGTGTTTCTGAGCAAAAAACTGCGAGGCTGCCGCGTTGGCAACATTGCTGCCGTCGAAGTCGCTGTTGTCGCAACGGCCCAACGGATCCCAAGTCGAGGAACCCGGCGTCCAGGTGAAAGTATTAGTGCCCTCGAACTCGACCAGGATGACGAGAACCCGGTCAGTGCCGCTCTTGCCGAACAACTCCGGTCCCTCGCCCAATACCGGTCCCTCGACGGCCTTTGCCCTCGACTGCCGCCGGGCCTGCTGCGCCTGGAGACGCTGCTTGATTCTAGCCCGTTCAAGCGGGTTGGGTTGGTCAATCTCCTTCATGAAGCGCCGCTCCGCCCCGGCCGGCGCCGAACCAAGCCCATCCACCGGCGGATTAGCCCACGAAACTGCAGGCAGCACCAAGCTGTTCGCGAGGAACAGGAGTGCGCAACTGATGGGAATTTTGTTCTTGGCGCACCAGCTCGAACTTGACGCTGCGCAGGCAGAGGATGATTGCTTTTCGTCCGTACTCATTGCGCGCCCAATCTGCCAGCCAGGGTTAAAGTGTCAATAAGGCATCTATTAGAGCCGCGACAGTCATCACACCGCGGAAGCGCACCGCCCCAGGCACTCCAGTCTTTCCTCGATTGTCCAGCTTTAGGGCTGCTGACGGGTGGGTGCATGAGCATCCCGGAAACCTATTTCATCGCTTAATGGCGGCTCGTAGCCAGGCTTTCGTTTGAGGTTATGCTCCCTCGCCGCCAGTTCGTTCACCATGCCCTCGGCACTGGTATGTTTGGTGAAACCATCCGGCGGCGAAAACAGATCATTCGGTGGGGCTTGCAATCGGATCTTTGACAGGCTTAGCGTCAGCGGTGTTCCGTTAGGGGCGCCGGTGATGCGCAGCGGCATCCCTTTCAAATCCGTCGCCCGCCAAACATGCCACACGGTTGCCACGCCATCGCCGGACACGACGGTGACGTCCGCTTGTTGGCAGGGATGGCCGGCGAACTTTTCCGGCGGCAAATTCTTCTCGCTGGCGCCGGTCACCACGTTGGTAAACCGTACGTTCGAGGAAATCGGCGCATAGCCCTGCAAAGGTCCACTGAGCAGAAAACCGCGGTTCTCGCTCACGTCCCAGATATAGCTGAAGTCTTCCGCGTGAAAATGCTTGTCCACCGACCCGCCTGGCGCTGGAGCGAACAGCAGTTTGCCCGCTCGGCCCATGAGCTCGCCGGCAACCACGTCGCCTCGATTGGCGGTCAGTTGGCCCTCGAGCACCACTCGGGCGCGGAACCCGTCCACGTTGGTCAGCAACAGGGACATGGAACTGTTGAGAAAGGCCGGCAGTTCCGGCGCTGCCATTCCTCTAAGCGCGGCGGCTGAATCCTCGAGTTTGCGTTTGTCCGAGTGAGCGCAACCCGCAGCCAGGGCTGCAATTATAGTCACAAATAATCCGGATGACCAAATCGCTGCCAGATGCAGCTTTGGTAACCGATCCATTCCGCAGTTTATGATCGCCATATCGTTCTGGAATATAGCGCAACCTGCGGAAAACAGCACGCACGAAAGGTGCCTGGAGCGGCGGCGCCGGGCCGCGGCACGCCGGATGACCTCATTGCAGTTTAGTCGGCAGCGCCACTTCTTCCCAGCCTTGGGCGCCCAGCGCAATGTCGCGCTCGACAAACTCCCATACGAGGACGCGTTTGCCATCGAGGATTTCAGGATTCGTGCTGAGCTTGAGCCGCACATCCGTCGCCGCTCCGCCATCGCTCACAATCGCGTCCACGGGTGACTTCAATGCCAGAGCCAGGTGTGAGATAAAGCCGGCTGAACCCGGGAGCAGACGTTTAGCGCCCGATTCCCCCGGGCGGCCCATTGCGGCTGCACCGGGCATTTCGCCCAGTGATTGCGGCTCGGGAAACTGGTAAATCCGGCAGAAGCTGTCCCCGAGAACCAGCACAGCCGCCTGCTGGCCCGGGTAGCAGTAGGTGCCCGGCCGGTCCGAGGCGCCCGGCAGCAGCGGACCGAACGTTGGATCCAGCACCTGAAGGCATTCCTCGGTCTCCGCCGCAAATGTGCGTCGCAGGCCAGGAATTTGCATCATATCGAGTATGTCGCCCCAGCGCGCGACCATCACCCGCTGCGTGCGGAACTCTTTCCTGATTGCGGGAGTGAAGTTCAGGTCGCGCAGTTTGTCAGCCACCGCTTGTGCAGCGAGCTGCGCGCCCAACGGGGTCCAGTGTGTGTCGTGCGCAAGGTAAAGCGGATCGGTGCCCGACCGCGCTGTTTGGAATGCCGCAAACAAATCCACTGTCGCCACCCCCTGTCGTTGGAGTTCGTCGAGCAACTCCAGCGTGGGCGATCTGAATTGCCGCTGCCTGCCTGTCTCGCGCCGCGTGACCTGGTCCGGATAGACGCTCGGTTTGCCGGGGACGGGCATCACCACCAGCGTGATGCCGCGCTCCTTCAATTGATCGCGAAACCGGAGGATTTCTTTCTGCACACTCTGGCGGTGGGTGCTGCGCTCAGGCGGTTGGACCCATTTCGAGTCACCCGTGCCGGCTTCCAACCGGTCAGGTTCGACGAGGTACCGCAAATCCGGCCGATAGAACAGCCAGTGGTTACGGCCGAGGACACCTTTGGCGCCGGTATCGCGCAGCGTCGCGAAAAGGAAGTGCTGCAATTGGGGCCGAAGCTGCTGTTGGAACCAGGACTTCTCTTCGAGGGTGTGCTCGAACTGGCGGAGGTTTTTCGCCGTCGGCTGATACCGGAAAACATCGGTTGCTTGGACCCGTTCGTGCCGGGCAAGTTCGATGCAGGTCTGAGTGGCTGGCACCCCGGCTATGACCGCCAGGAAGCAGGTCATCAGGATTATCTGGCTCTTGCGGCTGGGGTTCGACATCACGGGTCAGAATTGGAAATAGAGAAACGGGTTGAATGCCTGCGAGAACATCACCAGCAACGAGAACACGAACAGCGGCACCAGCAGCATCAGGCGGGGCCAGGTTTGTGGTTTCAGTGACCATTCATGAGCCTGTGCGGGCTGGAAAACCAGCACCGCACAGAGTGTCATCACCACAAGGTAAAGCGGAGCGTAAATGTCCGCCGCCAGCAGAGCCGAAGCGCCGGTGGCGGGCGAGAAGCCGAACATGGCGCCAAAATACTGCCCGGCAGCCGACAGGTTTTCCGCCCGGAACAAAACCCAGGAAAACAGCATGAGCAAGAAGGTGACTGCGATACGGAGGCCCAGCGGCCAGGTGTTGTATAAGCTTTGTTTGCCGCGCCAGCGTTCGTAAGCCAGCAGCAGGCCGTGGTAGGCGCCCCAGAAGACAAAGACCCACTTCGCGCCGTGCCAAAGCCCCCCCAGGAGCATGACCACAGTGAGGTTCACGTAGGTACGCGCAGGGCCGTGTCGATTGCCGCCGAGCGGAAAGTACAAGTAGTCCCGCAGCACGCTCGAGAGCGAGATATGCCACCGGCGCCACAAGTCGGTGATGCTCTCGGCCAAATAAGGCGCGTCGAAGTTCTTCAGAAACTCGAAGCCGAGCATGCGCCCGAGGCCCACCGCCATATCGGAATAGCCGCAGAAATCAAAGTAGATTTGAAAGGCATACGCCAACACCCCCACCCACGCATCGAGGGCGCAAGGATTCGCAGCGTTGAACACGGCGTCCGCAACATGCCCGCACGGGTTGGCCAGCAGGATTTTCTTGGAGAAGCCGAGAATGAAGAGGGTAATGCCGGAAGTAAAACGTTGGAGGGTGTGTTCGCGGAAGGCCAGTTGCGCGGCGAGCGTCTTGTAGCGGATGATCGGACCGGCGACCAAATCCGGAAACAGGGCGACGAAGGCCGAGAAATCGGTGAAGGACTTGGCCGGCGTCGCATGGCGGCGATAAAGGTCGATGATGTAGGTCAGCGAGTGGAAGGTGTAAAAGGAAATCCCGATGGGCAGGACGACGCGCAGCACCCGGAATTGCTCGGTGCCGACTGCCGCCAGAAGATGGTTCAGCGTCTCCGCAGAAAACATGTAGTACTTAAAGAATCCAAGAAAACTCAGGTTGGTAACCACGCAGGCCACGACTGCCAGCCTTTGTTGGACCCGCGTGGCAGCCGGTCGGGTGATGACTTTGCCCCAGATAAAATCTATTACCGTCGTGAACATCATCAGGCAGACGAACCACGGCTGCCACCAGCCGTAGAAAACATAGCTGGCACCGGTAATCCAGAGGTTCCGCCAACGGAACGGCAGGTTAAAATAGACCAGCAGAAACACCGGCAGGAAATAGAAGACGAAAATGTGGGTGGTGAAGACCATGTCGTCTCGCTAGTAGGTTGTCCGATTCGCCCACAGGGCGAAAAACCGGTTGGTGGCGGGCGGGAAGCAGTAGTCCAGTGCTCCGCTGGGCGCCAGGTCTTGCAGGTCGTAATCCAGCGCCAGGCGGTGGACTTCACCCGCCACAAATTGGTCCAGCTTGCCGCCTAACGGACTGGGCCCCCAGTCCGAGTCCTTGATCTCCGAACGCGGCAGCCACGGCTTGTAGTGGCCGACGAAGATTTCATCACCGGCTTTGAGCGGATGTTTACCCTCGGGATCCTGCCGGTGAACGCTGATCAGTTTATACTTCAGCACGTACGTGTAGCGATAAGCCCCCAGCTTGGGAAACTGGTCCGGTCTCTCAACGAGCCGCGCTGTCACTTCCAAACGGCCCAGTTTTCGGACCATCGCGTCTGCGCCAGTCTCCACCCGGCTCGCGAGCACCCAGACCAGGAGGATTAGACCGGCAATAACGGCCAGGCCACGACATGGACCGGGGCCTCCAACGTAAGCGCAGGTTGGAGACAGCTCCGAAGATTCAGACGAGGCGGCTGCTGGTGGCGGGACGTCCGCTGGCGCGGCCCGTGTCTTCGGAGATTGGCCTTCCATAAACCGATGGAATCAACCGTCCCGCCGACTATTTTGCGCCGATGTCAGCGTAAGTCCAATGCGGCTCAAACCCGGCTTGTTGCAGGTGCAGGATCGGACCGCTCTTTGCGTTGGGGTAAAGCGAGCGCAGCTCGACGTAGTCCTCCGGGACAATGATCGGCGTGTCCGCCAGCCGGATGATCGCCATATCGGCCTCCATGCGGCCGTCGGCATCGGGGCGGGAGTAGATCAAGTATTTATCGTCGGGAGATGTGCAGCCGTAATAGAGGTGCCGGCCGCGTTCCCCACAGACCAGGGTGCGGCTCTTGGCGTCCGCGGTGGCCTGCATCAGCATCGTCCAGCCATAATCGTTGGCCAGCCCGGGTGTGCGGTTGGAATAAACGATGCGCCTGGGGTCGCCTTGAAACCAGTCCGGGGTGCAATTGAGCGAGCGGCTGAGCAAGGTCTCTTTTTCGGTAGCGAGGTCGATGCTCACGATATTCCAGTCTTGGCCGTTGAGATTCGCTGTGCCGCACAGACACTTGCCGTCGGGGGACCAGAACAGTTGCTGGAAGATGCCCTGGCGCGGCAACTGTCTGGCCAGTTTCTTGGTGGCGAGGTCGAAAATGCGAATCTGGCCTTCGCGTTTGTAAAGGCAGGCGATTTGTTTGCCGTCCGGACTCCACGATGCCCAGGGATAAGCCCCTTCGTCCCCTTGCGGCTGCGGTTCCGAACCATCGGCCTTCGCAAACACCAGCGCTCCCAGCGTGCCCCAGATATCGTGGTTCATCCCCGTGTCTGCCGCACTCGGGGAGCCTTTGACTTGCCGCCGGTAGAGGATTCTCTTTCCGTCTGGTGAGAATCGCCCTCCAAACTCGTTCGCATCGGGTGTTTGCGTCAGGTTGCGCCGGGCTGAACCATCCGGGCGGGAAAGGAACAGGTCATAGTCACCACGCTCGGTCTTGGTTGAAAAGAGTATCCAGCCCAGGC
>Ga0194054_10000756_pt1 | contig 16011 bp, 13 predicted proteins | sample SepL2210m_MetaG_FD_163628 | JGI IMG/M metagenome (GOLD analysis project Ga0194054, IMG submission 163628) | Anoxic zone freshwater microbial communities from boreal shield lake in IISD Experimental Lakes Area, Ontario, Canada - Sep2016-L227-10m | ecosystem: Environmental > Aquatic > Freshwater... | reverse complement strand
CGGTTTGTCCTCGCGAAATCGTGCTGGCCGCTGTAAATTGTCCGTAAGCATTTACTGTTCCAACGTTTGTTATTGTTGCGTTGAGATCGCTTTGGCCGTAATTATTCCAATTGTTTCCGCCACCGACATTGATATTACAGTTGGCTGTCGCGGTATAACCACCGGAAGTGACCGTGACCATCGCGTTTTTTGTGCCGTTAGTGTAATAAATCATTGATGGATTTTGCGAGTAACTGAAGAAATTATCGGTACCATTCCAGTAGAATGAATAGTTGCCGTTGCCCCCGGCCGCGGTTGCATACCAGTAGACGGCATTTCCAACTGATGGCGTCTGGCTGCCGGCGTAACAAGACACAGTCAAGTTGCCATTATTGTAATTATTATTGTTGTAATTTGAACCGACATTTGTCGAGCAGGTCTTGGTCACGCTCTGACCATTTGAAGTGATCACAACGCTGGCGGTTTTATAGCCGCTAGAGTAGTAAGTCATGGTTGGATTTTGGGAATAGCTCGAGAGGCCGTCGGTACCAGACCAGTAGTAAGTGTAAGCGCCATTACTACCGCCAGTTGGAGTGACATACCAAGTGGTGGTTTGACCAGCTTGGGGGTTTGACGGGCTTGCATAACAAGTACCGTCGATTACGCCATAGTATTGCTGTTGGCCATAGTAATTATTATTGTAGCCGTTATAGTTGTAGTAATTGTTGAAATTAGTATTAGAAATCGTAACCGAGTCTGTATTGTTTGCTCGATCGCTGTCACTTACCGCATAAGCCGGATCAACATTCACAGTAATCACATTAGAATATTGATTAACCAAATTATCAAAGCCGAGCGTAAAAATAATCTTATCACCAGGATTTAACGATACCTGAGTATCGCTTCGGTAAGTCGGTGTGGATTGCGATGGTAGGGTCGCGGTAAAGCTCCAAGCGCCAGTGGCGACGTCGCCGTCGTTGCGCACTTCAAACTTCACGCCAACGCGGTCAGTCGAACTAAAGGTCGATTGCGAAGTTAGGTAACCAGTGGTTCGGTTCAAAACGCCAGTCTGCAAGATTGTCACAGCGAGATCCGGCTTGCCAATATAAGAGCCGCCAACATTAATGGTCTGGGTTGCCTTGGTGCCCGTGGTTGTTTGGGTCTGGTTTTTGGTTGGGGTGGCATCAACCGCTGAACTTCTAACGGTTATTCGAACAACGCCGGTTTTGACTGACTTAAGGGTATTATTGTCTTCAAAATATCCAGTCAAGGTGACTCTGGTGACCGTTGTTGGGTCAGCAGGGGTTGCAATCAAGGTAATAGAATTATCTTTTTCGGTGACGTAATATTCGGTATCACAAGGAATGCTCTTGGCCGAAGCGGCGACTTTGAGTTCAGTACCGCTGTTGCATGGGTAAGAAATTTTGTAAAGTCCGTTGGTATTATCCCCAGCCTTGAAAGAAATTTTGAAAGCTTCACCGGCATCGACGACAGTTTTGTCAGCGGACATGGTGGCGTTTTGTGCCGGAACGAAAACGGAGTAGAGTGCTCCAGTCAGAGAGTTGGAAGCGGAGTTGATCGCGGTTGGCAGGCTGCGCAGGCTGGATATCAAAATGAGAATGACGAGCAAGATAAAAATACCGGAAAGCAATCCGCTGATGGTAAGATTTCTAAACCAGTTCCAAATCCTGGCGAATATTCCTTTGTTCTCTGTTTTTTCCATATTTTTTAAAATTGACTGTTATTTGTTCCAATCAATCAGATTATTAATTTATTGGGCTGATAATAATGTTATACACTTAATATGTCACGAAAACAACCACGCTATATTGTCACAATTCTAACCAGAGTCCTTTTCTGTGCGGACGGCTATTAAATAGGTGATTTACTTCTGTCAGTATTATACTGTATCAAAAATATAAAGTCAAGCAGAAAAGACTTGCTATTCATTATATAATAGAGCCAATAAATATATGGCGGAAAATAAGGATAATTTCGTAAATATCGTAATCGGCAACAAGTGGCGTTTTTCAGCCTATTTTGTTCTGGTTTGTTTGATAACTTTTACTTTCCTTTATTTGTTGGGTTGGGTGCCAACTTCACTCAAGACTGAAAACAAAGAGTCTTTCAGTATGATTTGGGACCGTGTCGTAAACGGGACCAGTACTGCCGTTCGAACAAATAATCTTGGAGAAGTGCCGGTTCGGGTTGAGGCCGACAGTGTCGGTGTTGATACCATCATTTACAATCCCAACACGACCGACGTGGCCACGCTCGATGATTATCTTTTGCGCGGAGCCGTGCGCTATCCGGGATCCGGTTTGGCCGGAAACGGAAATATTTATTTGTTTGGACACAGCACCGGTTTTCGAGTGGTGAACAACCAGGCCTTCAAGACTTTTAACGGCTTGAAGAATTTAAAAAGTGGTGACGAAATAAAAATATATTCTACCAGTAACAACTTGTATCTCTACAAAGTTACAAACGTCCGTCTGGCAGAGGCGAGCGATGTGACGGTTCGTTTTGATACGGGCAAAAATATGCTCACAATGTCGACTTGCAATTCTTTCGGCTCAAAAGAGGAGAGGTACGTGGTGGAAGCGGAGCTGCAAAATTGATACTGGGACGGATAATGATATTTTGTCAAGAAAGCCTTTATTTATAAGGCTTTTTGAATGAATTCAGACTGAAATCTACTCTGGGGTTGACAAAAACTATATTTGTCTATATAATAGTGGGGTAATAGATTAGTCAGCGGGGATGCCATGGATGCGAGATAGCCATTCTTTTAATAGTCATAATCCAATGCTTTTATATTTAGCAATTAATTTTATATTTAATAATATGACAAAAATATCTGTACAAAATAATATCGAAAAACATTCCCACGCCAAGCATATTTTTGCTGCTGTTTTTGCTTTTATCTTTCTTGGTCTGTTGATTTTGAATACAAATATAAATATTGCTTCAGCCAATGATTGTGGAACCTCTGGCGTCAGATCTGAAGTCTATGTGCGGGGCACCTATGCCTTCGTTTCCGTTTCCAACGATAATGGTAATTGTTCTGTCCCGGTCAACCTTAAATCATATAAAATGTATGATACGGTTTTGTCTAATCAGACCTTATATGCCGATGCTAGCATGACTGTCGGTCCAAATTCCACTAAAACATTAAATGTGGATATTCCTCAGTGCGTCACGCAGATTGACGCTTATCTTGGTAATGGTCCTACTATCCCCGCACCTGGCTACAACATACTTTCTTGGACTTTTGCTTCAAATGGTGTTGATGTTGGACATGGTTTCCCATCAAGTAATTACTGTACTAGACCAACTCCGCCACCGCCACCACCACCAGTAATCCCAACACTAGATGGTTCGTGTTCAGCTAGCCCAACTAGTATAAATACTGGCGGCAGTATTTCTTGGTCTGCCTCTGCTTCTGGCGGCACCGATTCTTACACCTATTCTTGGAGCGGAACTGACGGTTTGACTGGTACAGGTAGCACGGCTTCGCAAGTATATTCATCGGCCGGTGCCAAAACCGCAACGGTGACCATCACTTCTGGCAGTCAGTCAGTTACTCGTTCCTGTAATGCCACCGTCAATACTCCGGTGCAAAATTTGGTAGTCTCCTGTTATCCAACCAATAGCAATGTTCAAGCTGGGAATAACATCACTTGGAATACAAGCGTCTCTGGCGGTACCGGTTCTTACAACTATTCTTGGAGCGGAACTGACAACCTCTATGGTACCGGCTCAGTCGTGTCGCAATATTATTCTCAGACGGGAACAAAAAATGCTCTTGTGACCGTGACCTCCGGCGGACAAACCGCTTCGGCCAGCTGTTCGGCCAACGTCAATCAGGTTTATAGTCAAAATTTTACCGTATCGTGCTATGCCAACCCAAACAGTCCTTATGTAAACACCGGCATGACTTGGAACGCCTATGCTTCCGGTGGCAATGGTAATTATTCTTATTCCTGGACCGGTTCCGACGGCTTGAACAGTTACAATCAGAACCCTTATATGACTTATTATTCAACGGGTAATAAATATGCGAGCGTGACGGTGACTTCGAATGGTCAGACGGTTTCCGCTTCTTGTAATGCCAACGTCTTGGGTTCGGCCCAAGTGCTTTCCTATGTCAGTCCGAACAATCAGGTTTTGTCCGAAGCCGTTTCTTTGAGTGCTATTCCTTATACCGGTTTGGCTGAAGATCTGATGTTTTATGTTTTTATTGCCTTGCTTGTCCTGTGGAGCGCTTATGTCGCATATCTGTTTTTGAAACATCAAATGGAAGAAGAACAAGCTTATGCGGAAGATCTGCCCGTTCAGACTGTCGCTATCAGTTCTCAAGAAGGATTGAAACAGATTATTCTTGATGAGGCCAAGAAACATCGGGTACTGGTTTCTGACCGAGCGGTTGGAATAATCACCAAGAAAGCTCTTGGCAACAAAGACGAAGCAATGAGTATTCTAAAACAGACGATCAAGAATAATTCCGGGAAGAGAAATGAAAATTCTTGGCTGGCGGTGGGTGAGGAGGATGTAAAATAAGTGACGGGGAAATACAATATAAGAAAGCCGCGCGGTAGTCCGCGCGGCTTTAGTTTTACTTTTATTTCCGGTTTTTTATTTCATCGGTCAATCTGGCTTTCAAGTCTTCCAACTTGATTTTTTCCTGCCTTGTCCCGCCGGAGCTTTCTGAAGCGGAGTGGGATTGCCCATCACGTATTTCCAAAGCCAGTTCACCCGTCTCTATTTCTTTATCACCAATGACCAGCATATATGGTACTTTATTTACCTTGCCGGCGCGGATTTTCTTACCCATACCTTCATCGGTATCATCGAGATCTACACGGACATTCATAGCCTTTAATTCATCGGCAATTTTTTTGGCATACTCATTGTGATTTTCACGAACCGGGATGATTTTGATTTGTGTTGGTGAAAGCCAGACTGGGAAATTGCCGGCATAGTGTTCGATCATCACACCCATAAATCTCTCAAGGGAACCGGAAATGGCGCGATGAATAACTACCGGCCTTTCTTTTTCGCCTTTTTCATTGACGAATGACAAGTCAAATCGTTCAGGTAAATTGAAATCGCATTGGATGGTAGCCAGTTGCCATTCGCGTCCAATAGCATCATAAAACATAAAGTCGAGTTTTGGTCCGTAAAAAGCCGCTTCGCCCTCAACTCGTTTGTAATTTAATTCATTTTCCTTGGCGGCAGTTTCCAGAGCGGCCTCGGCTTTTTCCCAAACTTCATCACCGCCTAAATATTTGCTCTTATCATCACCGCGGACGGATAGACGGACCCAGTATTTCTCCATCATATTCATGGTGGTATAAAACTTTTTGATGATATCTACAATCGTGCTAACTTCTTGACCTATTTGTGAGACACGGCAGAATAAATGGCCGTCATCCTGGGTGATAGCGCGCACGCGAGCGAGTCCTGAGAGCTGGCCGGCTTTTTCATATCGGTAAACGGTGGCTGGTTCAAAATAACGGACTGGCATATCACGGTAAGAAAACTGATTATCGCAGAATATTTGCATATGATGCGGACAGTTCATCGGCTTCATAAAGAATTCCTCATCACCGCCTTTGACCCGGAAAAGCTCTTCGCCAAACTTGGCGGCATGACCGGAAGTCTCATACAAACCTATTTTAGTAATATGCGGAGTCCAAACGCGTTCGCAACCCTTGGCCTTGTTTAATTCCCAGAGATAATCTTCAATTGCTTCCCGTATAATCATGCCGTTTGGCTGAAGAAGGGGAAGTCCGGCACCAACTAAATCAGAAATGGTAAATAATTTTAATTCCTTGCCGATTTTTCGGTGGTCTCTTTTGCGCGCTTCTTCTTGCTGTAATTCGTAGGCAGCTAAGGCTTCCTTGGATTCAAAAGCCAAGCCGTAAATGCGGGTGAGCATTTTGTTGTTTTCATTACCTTTCCAGTAGGCGCCGGCGATTCTTTCCAGTTTGAAGGCGCTAGAAGGAATTTCTTTGGTCGTAGCTACATGCGGTCCGGCACAAAGGTCACAAAAAACAGTAGATTGTAGATTGTAGATTGTAGATTGAGTAGAGACAATATCAGAGGGGCCGGAGATGTACACAGAGATTTTTTCACCTTTATTGGCTAGCTCTTCGATCAGTTCAAGTTTGTACGGCTGTTCAGCAAATATTTTTCTAGCTTCGGCAATAGAAATTTCCTTCTTTTCAAAAGTGGACCATTTCTTTAAAAGCTCGCGCATTTTTTGCTCGATTTTGCCTAGGTCTTTATCACTGATTGGTGCACTGAATTCAAAGTCATAGTAAAAGCCGTTATCAACAGCCGGGCCAATGGCTATCTTGGCATCCGGATAAAAGCTCAAAACTGCTCCGGCCAAAAGGTGGGAGAGCGAGTGCCTGATTTTGTAAATATTTTCTTGTTCCATGTTTTTTTTGAAAAAGTAATGTTTGATTTTAAAATGTCTGGTTGAGCCTTACTATTGGCGACCCGAGGACTTTTAAAATTAAATATTACTTTTGAGTTATTAATTAATAAAACCCCAGCCTCAAAAGGTATACGGATTCGTGCTTCGCCCGCTAAGGGTTGTCCTATTCGGACACGCACTCATCCTGGGGTGAGGCGGGGTTGTGAAAAATATATTCGTCTGAACTTATTATTTTTCAACAAAAATCGCCCCGACAAAAAATGAAGTTTCACTTTTTGTCGGGGCGAGTCAATTTCGCGGTTCCACCCAACTTGATTCTTTCTTGCCCCGCGTAGCTTTAGCGTAGTGGGGTTATAGATTAGCTTTGCAGTCTCGCCGATTTTGGCGGATTGCGGTTGGTAGCCGCAACAATCTCTATGCCTATATGATAACCTGAAAATTCAAAAACACAACCATTGACAATTATGATTAATAGTGTAGGATTATTAACGGGCGTCAGTGTGTTAAACAACATAAGAATAGGAGGCTAGGAATGAATTTTCGAGAATATTTGGATGAGCGAGGGGTGAAGATTGATCCTGATGGGGTAATCGAGACAAGTGCCAAGCAGGTTCTGGATTATATCCAGGAATGCGGCGACATGCCGATTGATCTTTGCGGCTGCACGGTTCAGGATCGTCTGGTCATTGTTGACGGAAATTTCGACCGTCTCGATGCCAAATTTTGCGATTTCAACGGCGGCATCGAAATCAAGCATTGCAAATTTGATGTGGACCTGGATTTCGGTCATGCCACGGCGGCCAAGATCTTCCGTCTGGAAGATGTCGAAGTCGGCGAATGCCTGACATTGTCGTGGGGCATCGTCAAGCTCGACCGTCACCAGATTGATATGAGTAAGACGATCAAGGCTGGGTCGATCGAAATCTCTGACGAATAAGCCTTTTTGTCCTTTTTGCCCGGGTATTGATTACCCGGGTTTTTGTTTGCCTGGTTTTTTGAACGGGGTTATAATATAGGCAGGTTTAATTAATATTAATTTCGATTAAGAAAAACAAATAATCCTTAATCGCAACCCTTATGCAAGGAAACAATGATAAAACAATGGCGATCATCGCCTACATCCTATTTTTTATCCCATTGATCGCGGTGCAGAATCGATCAGCCTTTTTGAATTTTCACGTTAATCAGGGTTTGAATTTGTTTATTGTCGGTGTGGCTGGTTCGGTCATCTTGAATTTATTGCATGTGTTTGCCCTGTCTCAGGTTTGGGGCTTGGTGGTCTTGGTTTTGGCCATCATGGGAATAATTTCCGCTTCCAAAAACGAGATGAAGCCATTACCAGTGATCGGCGGTTTGTTTAATCTAATCAAATAATATGAGTGAAGGAATTCCTGATCCGGACCACACCGGGTTTATCTCCAAAGAAGATTTCGATAAGATGCTCGAAGAAGGCCGACGACTGGCCAAAGAGCAAGCCGCTTTGAAAAAAGATGCTCCTAAGGTTGTAGGCCAGGGCCATGATACGGGGGGGTTTGGTGCGCCGGTCGGTGTCGATGAAACGCTAACTTCCATGCTGACTCCCGAAGAACAAGAAGAATTTAGGAGAAGGCTGTCGGAACAAGATGCGGGTTGGGATAATAAGTAGATTGTATATTGTAGATAGTAGATAGAAAGCCGGGTTTGAGCGAAGCTCAAACCCGGCTTCCGTATTATACAATCTACAATCTACGATATACCATCTACTAGATAAGTTCTTTTACTTTATCGATTATAAAACTGATCTCGCCATTACGCATTGAAATCTTGCCTTTGAGGGCCACGCATTTGTCTTTTACCAGCGAATTTTTAAATTCGATCATTGTGCGGGGAAAAGCGACGACTTCCAGAGTGTCGGTATAATCCGATACCTTGATAAAAGCCATCGGGTCGCCTTTTTTGGTGACAATCGCCCGGATTTCTTCGATCGTTCCGGCCACGACCGCTTCTTTGCCTTCCTTTGGATTCGTCTTGATATGAGCGATGCTGTAATTCTTCTCATCGATTGTTTTTTTGAATTTGTCGAGGGGGTGGCCGGAAATGTACAAACCAAGAAGTTCTTTTTCCCAGGCCAGGCGCTCGGTCGGTGTGACTGGTGTGGCTTCGGCCAGTTTGAAACTGTTGGCATTCAGGTTTTCCACATAAGCACCGAAGAGCGAGTCCTGGTCGGCAGAGAGCTTGCTGACTTCTTTGGAATAGGCGAGCATGTTTTCAACATTGGCTAGCATTTGTCCGCGTTCGCCGAATTCGTCCATTGCTCCGGCCTTGATGAGCGCCTCCAATGATTTCTTGTTCAAATTTTTATCTTTCACCCGATCAAGAAAATCCGAGAGCGACTTGTATCGGCCGCGTTTTTTCCTTTCCTCAATAATCACATTGGCAATGCCCTCGCCGAAATTCTTGATTGTCGTCAATCCGAAACGGATAGTGTCTTTTTCACCCTCGCCTTTGATCACGGTAAACATGCTGAAACTCTCGTTGATATTCGGCGGCAAAACCGGTATCTGCATCCTTTTGCATTCGGCGATGAATTCGCCGATTTTTTCCACATCGCCGGAATCGGCGGTCAGAACACAGGCCATATAGATGGCTGGGAAATTGGCTTTCATATAGGCGGTCTGATAGGCGACGCGACCATAGCTTGCGGCATGGGCTTTGTTGAATCCGTAGGCGGCAAAAGGTTCGATGAGTGACCAGAGTTCGTCAGTCTTTTCTTGGGATAAGCCATTTTTGATCAGACCTTCCTTGAGCTTGCTTTTTTGAGCTTCCATTTCGGCTGGGATTTTCTTACCCATCGCTTTTCGGAGCTTGTCGGCCTCGAGCCAGGAATAGCCGGCGAGCTTGATGGCGATCAACATGACGTCGTCCTGATAGGTGATCACACCGAAAGATTGTGAGAGAATGTCTTTCATTCGCGGATCGAGAAAGCGGACGGTACGGGAGTTGTGCTTGCGCTTGATGTATTCGGGAATGGATTCGATCGGTCCCGGACGATACAAGGCGACCATTGCGTTGATATCGTGGATGGTGGAGGGTTGCAATTCTTTCAAATATTTTGTCATGCCCGAACCGTTCAGCTGGAAGAGACCGCAAGTCTCGCCTTTGGCCAAGAGTTCAAAAGTTTTCGGGTCATCCATTGGAATTTTTTCAATGTCGATATCTACTCCAGCCAGTTTTTTGGTCAGACCAACGGCATCGGCCAAAATGGACAAGTTTTTGATGCCAAGAAAGTCGAACTTCAATAAGCCGGCATCTTCAACGGCATGCATATCGTACTGAGTGATGATTTTGTTTTCACCCTTGGTATCGTACTGAAGCGGGGTGAAATCGGTCAGGGTCGACGGAGCAATCACCACGCCGGCGGCATGGACGGAGATGTGTCGGGCACAACCTTCAATTTTTTTCGCCATATCGATAATCTTTTTAGCATCTTCTTCCTTGTCGTAGATTTCTTTGAGCTCGGCGACTTCGGCCAAGGCCCGATCGATCGTCATTGGGAAGCCTTGGGCGCCCATGGGAATCAGTTTGGAAAGGCGATCGCCAACCGAGTAAGGGAAAGCCATCGCACGAGCGACATCGCGCACCGCACCGCGGGCCATCATGGTACCAAAAGTACCGATCTGGGCGACTTTGTCAGCGCCGTATTTGTCTCGAGCATATTGGATGACCTCGTCGCGTCGATTATCGGCATAGTCCATATCGATATCGGGTGCTGACGGTCGTTCCGGATTCAAAAATCGTTCGAAGGGTAGTTTGAATTCGATCGGATTTACATTGGTAATCCCGGTGAGGTAAGTGGTAAGGGAACCGGCGACCGAACCTCGAATGTTCGTATAAATATCGTTCTCGTGGGCAAAACGCAAAAGATCGGCCACCACCAGGAAGTAAGGCGAATAGCCTTTGTCGCGAATAACTTTCAGTTCGTATTCCAGGCGGTCGGTATACTCGGTCGTTGTTTCTAGGCCGCGAGTCTCAAAGCCGGCGTAAGCCAGTTTTTTCAATTCATCATCGGCTGACAGGCCGCTCTCCACTTTGAAGTCAGGGAAAACCCAAGTTCCGAGTTTGAGTTCTAGGTTGCACATGTCGGCAATCCTCGCGGTGTTTTCTATGGCTTCGGGTGTGTCTTTGAAAAGCTCCTCGGCCTGTTCGCCGGAAATGAAAGAAAAATTTTCGTCATTGCTGTCGCTGTTCTTGTCTGACAAGTCGCCGTTCGTATTTACCAACAGCAGGGTGTCGCGGGCCGTTTTGTCTTCCGGATGGAGATAGTAGACGTCGTGAGCGGCAACGAGCGGAGTGTCGGTTTCTTTGGCAATAGAAATAACTTTTGTCATGATTTCTTCATGCCCCTCTATTTCTGGGTGATGAGTGATTTCTAAGAAAAAGTTTTCCGCGCCATAGATTTTCTTGTACCAGTTGATGAGTTCTTTAGCTTTATCGATATCGCCGTTTTTCAAGGCTTGGGTAGTTGTGCCAGAAAAAGACGGGGAAATACAAATAAGTCCCTCGGCATATTTTTCGATGAGTTCTTTGTCGATGCGGGGTTTGTAATAGAAACCCTCAAAGTGGGCGAGGGTGGTGAGGATTTTAAGATTGTTGTACCCGGTCATATTTTTGGCGAGAAGAATGAGACGGGTACGGCGATTGTCCACCCCGCCTTGTTTGTCAGCCCGACCGCGCGCCGCCACATAAAAATCCACGCCAAGAATCGGCTTGATTTCTTTTTTCTTGCATTCCTTGTAAAACTCAATCGCTCCGTACATGTTGGAATTGTCGGTCAAAGCCAGGGCGGTCATTGCGTGTTTTTTTGCCTCTTTGGCCAGGTCGGGAATCTTGGGTAGAGCGTTGAGAAGAGAGTAGTGGCTATGGGTGTGTAAGTGGATGAATTTGGACATGAAGGAATTATAACCCAGATTATCGGAACGTTAAACATAGAACTCGGAACATTTTTAAGTCATAATATTTGACAGAAAATACTATTCTGATAGAAATAGATGGAAGAACAAATTTACAAGGAGGTGGTTTGTGAAAAGATTGAAAAAAGTCGAACGACAGTTGGTTCAGTATCGGGTGATCCGGGTTGGCTGTGCCAGTGAATTGCCTGGTGAAGAAAAACCGGTCAAATACGACGGTCGGGCCGTAGAATTTCTGCGGGATTGGGGATTTAAGAGTCCGGTTTCCGGCCAAGGCGGCGATTGGAAACTGTTTCTGAATGCCAGTGCCTCGAGTGAAAAAAGCGTTTTTTACGTGTATTTTGCCAGCCCCAGTGCGAATAACGATTTTGTGGATCTGCCGGTAAAAATCAATGAAATGAAGAGGGAAGTTCGGTCGAATCCTGGGTACTTTTTACTGGAGAAGTTTGATTTGGAAAGACGCCATACGGTGTCGATCGATCTGGGATATGCTTCGTATTTGCGTTATGTGAGGGATCAGGGCCTCTATGTGTTCGATGCCGTTGGTGAAAAAATGGCCAGGTGGGAGATATTCTGCATTTCAATTGATCATCCGTTGCCCGCTGGGTTTGCTGGTTGTCATTGAATTTAGGGTTGCTGTTTGACAGCAACCCTTTTATTTTATTTAAATAGGTTTATAATATTAACGTTAACAGCTAATTAAATTTAATCATATGAAATTTGGTTTGAAATTTTGGCAGGATAGTGATAAGAAGGTGGAGCCAGTCGTCGGAGAAACACCTAGTGAAGCAACCCCGGCTTCATCTTCACAGAATGCCTTTCCTCCAGGAACAAATACCGAAGAAGAGCGTTGCAAGATGATGTTTGGCAAGGATTGTCCGGATGTTTCAAATAATGCTTTTGATAAGTTAAAGTAAAAAAAGAAAATTCTCGTTTGGCTGTGACTTGTGTTAGAATACTCGGATGACGCAAAAAGACGCCCTGGAAATACTTAAGATGGGTCACAATGTTTTTATTACCGGACCAGCCGGCAGTGGTAAGACGCATTTGGTAAATAATTACATCAAATACCTGAAAGACAATGACGTGGAAGTTGGCATTACGGCTTCGACGGGTATTGCCGCGACCCATATGGGTGGAACCACCGTTCATTCTTGGACGGGAATGGGGATCAAGGACAGTCTGACCATGGCCGACTTAGACGAATTGAAGACCAGAAAATACCTTCACGACCGCTTTGAAAGGACAAAAGTTTTGATCATCGACGAGGTTTCGATGCTTCACCATTTTCGCCTCGATCTCATCGATCAGGTTTGCCGACATATGAAAAACAACGACCGGCCCTTTGGGGGAATGCAGGTGGTCTTGTGCGGAGACTTTTTCCAGTTGCCGCCAATCGCCCGGTTTGGGGAACCGGCGGCGCGATTTTCCTTTGAAGCAAATATCTGGAAAGAGGCCGGACTGAAAATATGCTATCTGGAAGAGCAGCATCGCCAGAACGACCAGAAGTTTTTAAAATTATTGAATGAAATCCGCGACAACTGCGTGTCAGAAAGCTCGATGGAACATTTGAAGAGCCGGCACAATAAGAGGCCGGAAAATAATTGCGAGCCGACGCGTCTGCATACCCACAATGTAGATGTGGATGAAATCAACGAAAAGGAATTGCAGAAACTGCCCGGTCAAATCCATATTTACAATATGGAAGGCAAAGGCAAGAAACCGTTGGTCGACTCCTTGAAAAAGAGCTGTCTGGCGCCAGAAGCTTTGCGGTTGAAAATCGGCGCTCGGGTAATGTTCGTAAAAAATAATTTTGAAATCGGCTATGTGAACGGAACGCTCGGCACCGTTACCGCTTTTGATGGCGATGGACCGATTGTCACCACGAATGCCGGGAGAAACATTGCCGTCCGTCCGGTCTCCTGGAAAATAGATGAAGAGGGTAAGACCAAGGCGGAAATAAGCCAGTATCCGCTCCGTCTGGCCTGGGCGATCACTGTCCATAAAAGCCAGGGTATGAGTCTCGATGCGGTGGAAGTGGACCTGTCCAAGTCTTTTGAGAAAGGAATGGGCTATGTGGCCCTGTCGCGCGTCCGCAGTCTGTCCGGACTGAAATTGATCGGCTTGAACGACATGGCAACCAAAGTGCGCGATGAAGTTTTGGAATATGACGGGGAATTGAGAAAGATATCGGCCAAACATTTGGCGGAGTTGGACCGCTTGACGGAGGCGGAAATGAAAGAAAAACAGGAAGATTTTTTGGCAAAAATAGCGCCGCCTCGGGATCCTAGCGGAAAAACCAAAAAGCACAAGATTTCGACTTTTGAAGAAACACGCCATTATTTGGAGGCCGGAATGAATATCAACGAAATCGCCAGCGCCAAGGGTGTTCAGGCGAAAACGATTTTGGATCACTTGGAAAAACTTTTGGACAGCGACCACGATTTGGATATTGCCAATCTGGAAAGTGAAATGTCAGCAGTCAAATTTAAAAAGATTTGGAAAGCCTTCAATGATATTTACGGCGACAATCGGGAATTGCGCCTGACACCGGTCATGGAGAAACTCGGGTCCAATCCGGGAGTGACTTTTGAAGAGATGAGGATTGTCCGATTGTTTTTGAAAAAGAAGGGGCTTTAACAGCCTCGGTTTATAAGCTATAATACAGAGATGAAGAACACAAAAAACACGGTAACGATTATTATACTCAGCGTGATCATCGTCATCGTTTTTTCTTACTCAGGTTTTTCCTTGTTCAAACTATTGAACTCGGACGGTTTTGACGCTCAGGTCAATAATCCGTTGCCCTCCAACCAGTAATACGAAAGGCTGTCGTTCATACCAAGGCTAAACCTTGTTCTAGACAACCAGTAATACGAAAGGCTGTCGTTCATACCAAGGCTAAACCTTGTTCTAGACAACCAGTAATACGAAAGGCTGTCGTTCATACCAAGGCTAAACCTTGTTCTAGAACAAGGTTTAGCCTTGGTATGGTTGGCCGATTCTATTTATACAATTCAAAGGCTTTTTGGATGGCCTCGATTGGCGTCTCAAAGACAACCAGATTGTCCAGGTGTTTCTCCGCCAAGCCCTTATCGGCAAAGCTGGCGTATTTGAGCGCTGGCAGATCTTTTTCCAAGACGATTTCCACACCGCCAGTCGAGATGTCCAGTCTGATATCTTTTAAAATATCCTTGTCACAGAAAGCTGTCCAAATATGAATCTGATCATTGTCTGGCTCGGTCTTCTCGTAAAGCTTTTTAGGGTCGGACGCTAGGATTATTTCGGCAGCTTTCGGTCCGAGCTCCTCGGTCATCTCTCTTTTGAGGGCCTGATCAGGCGTCTCGCCAATTTCCGCCTTGCCATAAGAAGTAACCTCGCATAAGCCGGCAAAAGACTGCCACTTGAAGCCGTCGCCATTCTCCGTGTTGATTTTGCCGCGACGCTGCAAAAGAGCGACCAGTTCTTCCGGCCCATCCGCACTTAATTTTATTTTGGTCATAATCAAAATTCCGACAAATGTTTTTGGCATATTTGAATAATAACCTTTTGTGAATTTTTGGGCAAATAAAAAAGCGGGCTCAGGATTTATCCCAAGCCCACTGCGCTCACTCGAAGTTCGGACTCATTTTTTGCCGAAGACTTCAAAGGCTTTCCTTACGGCCATGATTTCGTCAGGGAACATGGCAACCATCCAGCTTTTGGGAGGACCATCCGCTTTATATTCAGGCTTGATTTCCACAGTTGCTCCTCTGGCTTCGCTTTCACTAATTAAATCAAGACCACCAGAGTCTGGACCGAGGCGAATACTGCTAATCCATTTTATGGGCAACATACCGCCATAAGTTATGATCTCTTTCTCGGTGGTTGTTTGGTGAATAAGGATCTCAATCCCTACCTTGTCTGGCAGGCAACGCAGACACTTTGCTAAGTCTGTGCCGAGTTCCTCTTCGACCTCCCGTATCAGAGCATCATCGAAACTTTCGCCTTCCTCTAATCCGCCATGGCAGGTCACTTGGCAACACCCCGGATAGCTTTCCGGTTTCATTTTTTCGGTGTTGAAGCGTCCGCGCCGTTGAAGTACTGCCATCAAGACTTCGCTCCCGTCTTCTTGTGGCATTTTCACCATTAACACCAAACCAACTGACTTTTTCAAAAGTCACCGTCCTTTCTTTATTAGAGAGCTTATCTAAGTTCCTTAGTATAGTACAGCTTAAATTACAACATGTCAACCAGCTTCATTTTTTTGCAGTCCCACGCCAATTTAAGAGAATATAGATCTGTATGTGTTTTTTTAACATTATTCTTAAAATGAATTTTTGGTTAGAGAGTTATGTTTGTGAAATTGGCACGGGACGCTACAAAATCATTGTCGAAAAAGCCACTCTTATTTAGTGGCTTTTTTCTCTGTGATTTTGTGCGGATTATGGTTTGGGCAGGTTTTGACGGAACAGCGTTCGGGTATGGTCTTCGTACCTTCCATCATCAAAGCGCCGCACATCGGGCAGAGGTTACCGGTCGGCTTGGCTTTGATTGCGTTCTTGCACTTTGGATAATTGGAACAGCTGTAAAACATTCCAAAACGGCCACGGCGTTCGGTCATCATCCCGGTCTTGCAGACTGGGCAGGCGACGCCGGTGC
>Ga0194054_10000750_pt1 | contig 16071 bp, 31 predicted proteins | sample SepL2210m_MetaG_FD_163628 | JGI IMG/M metagenome (GOLD analysis project Ga0194054, IMG submission 163628) | Anoxic zone freshwater microbial communities from boreal shield lake in IISD Experimental Lakes Area, Ontario, Canada - Sep2016-L227-10m | ecosystem: Environmental > Aquatic > Freshwater... | reverse complement strand
CCCTAACATGCACCGGATCAGAAGCAGATCCACAAAGAGTGCGGATGGAAGCATGACGTTCAGGGGCCCTCGAAAAGAAAATATGGTGTCCGTGAACGGACCGCTTGACTTAGCCTTCTCATGGAAGCTCGCGAAGACCGCAAAGAAATGCATGTGCATGCCGCCTGCGGCGGTAAGAATATTTCTTAACTTCGCGTTCTTTGCGTGCTTCTGTTTAAACTGAATTTCTTATCTTGACCAGGATTCCGAAGGATAAATAAAAGGAGAACCACCCGCTCCTCGGTACGGCTCGCAAGCTCGCCGTCCGAGAGCAGGGCGTTGGTATTCAGCGGCGCTACCCCGCACCGAACCGATTGACGCATATCACAACTAGTTAATATTTTGCTATCCGTTAGATTATATCCGTAACCTATTGACTGTCAACGGAGGTTTTGATATTTTGAAAGGAAATTAAATGAACGCGCGATGCTATGCGTGACGCATAATATAATGTTCGGCAAAGAGGAATGATTGATGATAGGCGGACCACATCTTGAAGTGCCGGGGGCAATTTTTATCGTGATGGGCGTGGCCTTCATTGTTTTTCGAGGAATGATTGCCAATTGGTTCAACGCTTTGTCAAAACGCATCTGGAACTCAGAAAAGGCCAAGCAACTCCAAGGAGCTAACTTCGGGGTCGAAATGAAACCTTCGATGGCCGTGGCTTTGGGAGTTGCTTGGATTCTGTCAGGCATCATAATGCTGTTTGTAGTCTGAACAAAGAAATCGAAATGGACGCCGAACAAGGCGGCGGACACGTACGGTGAACCCTGTCGGGCTCACCGCCGGTCACCGCCAACGTTCGCAACAAAAGAAGGAGGAAAACATGTTTGGATTCTTGTTTGGCGGTAAGAAAACGAGTCAGCCCATGGAAGTGGATGCATCACCAGACGTGGTTGATCTTTACAACAAAGGCACAATCGCAAGCTCGAAAGGGCAGTATGAGAAGGCAATACAACTGTTGACATTGGCAGTTGAAAAAGATCCGAGATTTGCTCCGGCCTACATCAACAGAGGGAATGCCTACAACAAATTGACCACCCCAAAGGCGGATACCGCCTTCTACGATGAACAACTCGCTAAAGCCATTTCGGACTATTCGAAGGCCATCGAGATTGACCCATCCAATGGCCAGACGTATTACCTTCGCGGTGTCTCCAGTTATGTGAAGGGGGACTACAAGCAATCGTACGTGGACATTCAGAAAGCCAGGAGCCTCGGGCACACAGACATTGATCTTCGTATAGAACAGGCCGTCAGTCGGTCGGTAAACCCTCAGCAATAGGAGCGATAGTATGCTGGTTTTCGTCGTTGTATATCTCGTAATCGGTGTGTTGATGTTGTTCCGTGACCTTACGCAACCCATCACCAACAGACCATTATATCTCGCCCGGCGTGAGACACGCATCACTGGCATGATTACGGCAGTTCTTTTCTGGCCGGTCTTCTTGAGTTTCTGGCGACGCATGTTCAAGTAACGGAGAAGATCACAATGCGAACGGTCTCGCACGCGACGTCGCTGCCCGCGCCGCGCGTGAAGACCCACGTTCGATCGGAGAACAAAGAAATGTGGAATGACATTATAACGGCTCTTGGGAACAGCAAAGACGCCTACCAAGCGGTGTTTGCCACCATAGGTTGCGTTGTGGCAATCTTGGGACTGAAGACGTGGCAACGACAACTGGCTGGCAAGACCCAATATGAACTCGCACGTAGTCTTCTGCGCGCCGTGTACCATGTCCGGGACCGGGTAGAGGCGTTGCGCTCCCCGTTTGTGAGTGCTGCGGAAATGTACAACGCAACGCGAGACAAACTTCGGGATGAGGAGCTTCAACAGGCTCTTACCGACCACGACCGGATGTTCAGGACGGCCTACGTGAGGCGGTGGGAGCGCGTACAGGAGGCCATCTCCAAAATGGAGATTGAGGCCCTTGAGGCAGAAGTGCTTTGGGGGCCGAAGGTAAACGAGAAACTCACCATCTTTCAGGGGAGCCTATCGAAACTCACCGCAGCGCTTCAGTTCTACCTCGATCACAGGCGGGACCACCTGGAAGGGGCGAACAAGCAAACCTTCCAAGAGACAGAAGCAATGGTGATGGGGCCGCTTGCGCCCGACGGGAAAGCACTGGATTCGTTCGGCGAGACATTGCGAAACCAGGTATCCTCTGTCGCCGCAAGCGTCCGTCCCTACCTAAAGATCAGATGATCGAACCAGGCGTCGCACGGTACGCTCGCAAGCTCGCGCCCGTGAACGCCACCGTTCGGTCCAGAAAAAGGATGCAAGAATGATGAAGACCTTTATACGTGCGTTCACAATCATGAGTTGGCTTCTCTGTGCCTCATTGGGACTCGCGAAGGAGGAAATTCCTGCTGGCGATTTTCTCTCGAATCCCTGGCTGCAGAAACCGCTCACTGCAATAATGACTGCAGTCAACTCGGGCGACACCGATGCTGTTCTGGCCATGGCCACAATCTACGACACGGGAACGAAATTCGGCGCAACTGCGGAGATTCAGGACATCAAGCCAGACCTCACCAAGGCGGTCCAATGGTACGAGAAGGGCGCCAAGTTAAACGACTGGCGCGCACAGTACAACCTTGCCGTGCTTTACTACGACGGCCGTGGAGTGGCGAAGAACCACTCAAAGGCCAAAGAACTATTCCATCTTGCCGCTGAGTCGGGTGACGAGATGGCGCAGGCTGGTTTGGGCATGCTCTACTTGAATATCGAGATTGGAGGCAAACCGTACCCCTGGTACAAGGACGGAGCCAAGTGGCACCTACTGGCAGCTCAGGGTGGGAATTGGTATTCTCAATACACGATAGCCACCCTCTACGAGGCTGGCCTCGGGGTTGTTAAGGACCCAGTCGAAGCCCTCAAATGGTTCCTCATCTCAGCATCCAATGGACACGAACCCGCCCTTGTGCAAGCCAACCGCATGGAAAGGACCCTCTCACCCAATCAGGCTGAAACTGCCAGAGCCTTCGCCAAAGCGTTTGCCCCGAGATCCTCTGCGACTAAAGGGCGCGTACCTGCGATGGGGATGGAAGTGACGGCACAGACTCAGCCCCGAGGCTTTGGCTCCGGCTTCATCATAACGACTTCCGGCTATGTGCTTTCCAGTTGCCATGTTACCGAAGGAGCGAAGGCGATCAAAGTCAGAACGGCGAAACAAACCTTCGACGCAAGATTGATTGAGAGTGACCCCGATAACGACTTGGTCCTCCTGAAGATCGAAGGCAACTTCACTCCTGCAACGTTTGCCAAAGAACCTACAGCGCAACTCGGCCAAACCGTCTTTGCGGTCGGCTTCCCTTTGCCCGACCTGCAAGGGTTTTCGCCAAAGGTAACGAAGGGCGTGATCAGTAGTCTGCGCGGCATTCAGGATGACGTCCGCATGTATCAGATTGATGCTGCCGTCCAACCGGGGAATTCCGGGGGGCCGTTGGCTGATGAGAACGGCAACATCGCCGGTGTCATTGTCGCTCGGCTGAATGACGCCTTTGTCGTTCAAAACACGGGGAGCATCGCCCAAAACGTCAACTATGCAGTCAAGAAGTCCTACAGCATGGCCTTCATTGAGAACAATCAGGAAGCATCCAAACAGACGCAAGTTGCAGGGGAAACGAAGAGGTTGCCCTTTGAGGAAGCCGTGGAGAAGGTTCGCAAGTCCACGGTTCTCGTGGTGGTGTACTGAGAGAAGACAGGATCGAACAACCGAATCGCAAGCGGCGCTCGCGCCACATGCAGAACCGAGACATTTGGCACAGCGATGCGAAAGAGATGTGAATGAACGAGATAACGGACGAAATAGTGAAAGACTTCGTGGTTCCCGGGCTGTCCGCACTGCTTGGTGCCTTGGTCGGTTACTATGTGGCCCTTCGCACCAGCAAGTACTCTGAACAGATGCGAGTGCTCGGGGATTTCAAGACACGGTTAGTTCCGTTCATACATGAAATCCAAGGCGCTCAGGAGAACGACCCAACCAGTGTTGTCGAGAAGTGCGTAGCGGAAACTGACGCCTACTTTGTGATCTGCGCCTCTTTATTGGATCGGGCGGGCAGGAATGGATTGACCAAACTGTGGGACGAGTTCAAATGCAAGAACGAGGACGGAGATTACGACTTCGCGATCGGCTATTGGGCCGAGGCAAATCATGAATCCGTCCAGAAGAGTCGGAAAACGGTCTTGGACAGATTACACAAACTCATAACCTTTGAAATCAAGATCTGACCGAACAACGCCTCGCAACGTATTGTCAACCCTGGCGGGTTGACAAACGTTGAAGGCGGGCGTTGGGGCATGAGATTAAAAAAATGATGGATAGGAATTAATTCAATGTGGGAGGGGCACTCCGTGCCGCGACAGGTCCCGGGAGGATCTGAACGGGACAAGAATCGCCGCGCGGAGCGCGCCTCCCACATTGGGGGAACTCAGGATGGTCAAAACAAGGACAACCCCAACAACACACTCGTGCCTACCGTCGCTAAACGCTCCGGTGGCACAGTGTGAACGTTGGCGAAGAGATATTATTGCGGAATTTAACCTGAGTGCTAGTATTTAGTCATGACAACAAAAGACAGAGTACTTCACGCTGTACAGGATCTCCCTGAAGACAGCTCGATAGAGGATGTCATGGAGCGGTTGTTATTCATGGCAAAGGTCGAGCGCGGCATCCAACAGGCGGATGCTGGGAAAATCATTACCCATAGCCAAGTCAGGGAGAAGATGGCTAAATGGCTGAGGTGAAGTGGACTGAGCAGGCTGCGGATGATCTGCAAGCCATCGCTGAGTTCATTGCCCATGACTCGCCGGAATACGCTTGCCTCTTCGCAACAGATGTAATGGCTGTCGTTGATCGGATTGCCGCTTTCCCAAAGATCGGAAGAGTGGTGCCCGAAATGTCTAACCCTGACATTCGTGAAGTTATTCTTGGCAATTACAGGATTGTCTACCGGTTGCAGGGATATTGTGTGGAAATCCTCACGGTGTATCACAGCGCCAGATTGTTTGATCCGTCAAAACTGAATTAGATCGATCGCCAACCACACAATTCTGGCTATCGTCGCTCCGCTCCTCAGCCAGATTGTGAGCGTTCCCCGAATGAGATGATGATAGATTGATGAATAAAATCGGGTGACAGGAAGCCCAAAACGGGAATAAAGTTCGGGACAGGAAAACGGTCAACTCCAGGAAATTAATTTAGATACCCGGAGAACCAGTTTTTCCACGCTACGTCGCTAAATCGCGCCGTGCGTGAAAACCACGTTCGATGCACTATATGAAGGCATGTATCCAGATCGCAACCTTACTCATAGCCATCCTCGCAATGAGCGCTTGTACGCGTGCGCCCCCTGACGAAGCACCCGTCGAGAACTGGCAAAAGTACTACTCGAACACGCGGTGGTATTTCGCGCCGTATCAAGCAGTGCCATCAGAATGGAATGCTGGCAAAGTTGAAGATAATCACGGGTATAATAATTACGGCATTCAGGCATATCTGACCACGACCTCTGGAACTCCTATGAGTTATGAGGAATTCGAACCAAGTACCGGCTTGAAATCATATCTCGGCAACGGGACGCTCATTGGTCTCCCTGGTGTCTCACGACCGATCTTTGACGTGAATTGCTGGTACACACAAAACGATCCCAGGAAGATTCTCCTGATCGGGTTTATTGGCGGCAGGGGATTTAAAATTGAGGCTACCCACAGCGGAACAAATCGGCCTGTGGTCTTACAGGAGGCACTCAACATTGCCCAGAAGGCATATCAGCAACTTCTTGACAAACGATTAAAAGACAAGGGAGCATCGAACCAAGCGCCGGAGGATACGGCTCGCAAGCTCGCCGATCCACAGCACTGACGTTGGGGCATGAGATTAAAAAGATGATGGATAGGAATTAATTCAATGTGGGAGGGGCACTCCGTGCCGCGACAGGTCCCGGGAGGATCTGAACGGGACAAGAATCGCCGCGCGGAGCGCGCCTCCCACATTGGGGGAACTCAGGATGATCAAAACGAGGACAACCCCAACAACCCACTCGTGCCTACCGTCGCTAAACGCTCCGGCGGCACAATGTGAACGTTGGGGCCAGAGATGATGAAAACAATAGGAATTGGACTCTGCATTCTGATTGCACTAGTGACGTCCTGTCGCTCTGGTGGTGGTAACCCTAGACGGGGACCGATCATGGTCCAGGCTCACGTCGTTGAACTTGCCAACCGCGAAGCGGTGAGGGAAGGACGGAACTTGGCGAAGTACGAGAAGCCAAGGGCAGAGTACGAGTTCACGGAGAAGAACAAACGATGGTCGGTGTTTTACGAAGGCAAGGAAAAGTACCCAGGAAACCATTTTCTTGTTTGGGTGGATGATCAGTCTGGCAAGTGTCAGTTGATTCCGGGAGAATAGAATGCCCCAACCACACCTCCCACTTTACGTCGCTAACGCGCCGAAAGTGAAGGTGACCGTTCGCAGAAATTAATACAAAACAATTCCCCCTTGATAAACTCGATCCAGAGTCGCTAAAATGTAGACATGAAAACCGATGTTAAAGAGCTTGAACAAGTGGTGGCACATTTACCTAAACGCCAGCTGAATGCTTTTCGGTTATGGTTTCACAACTTTGATGCGGAATTGTGGGATAAGCAGATCGAAAAGGATGCGGGGAGTGGCGCTTTGGATCATCTGGCCGATCGCGCGCTGCGCGATCTGGCCGATGGAAGGTGCACCGATTTGTGAGTCATAAGGCAAGTTCACAGTTTTGGTTATGTTACCACGATCTACCTGTGACAATTCGGGATTTAGCAGATCAACAATTTCAGCTCCTTAAAGAAAATCCTCGCCATCCCTCCTTGCATCTCAAGAAGACCGGCCGTTTCTGGTCAGCACGTGTAGGTCGGAATTATAGAGCCCTCGGTGTTGATTCCGCAGAAGGGATCGTTTGGTTCTGGATTGGCCCACATGCCGATTACGACAAATTGATTAATTCATGAATGAAGTTGCGAACCAGCTTTTGGAGAGCGACGGCTCGCACGCTCGCCGCGCCTCAAAAGTCACGTTGGCCAAGAAAAGATTTGATAAGCGATACTGTATTCAGTATCGTTCATTTATGAATCAACACAGGGCGGTCATTGACACGAATGTCCTGTATGCTGGGCTTTACTCGGCGACAGGTGCGTCTTATCAGATTCTACGCATGATTGAGAGGGGCCAGGTCACACCCCTGCTGTCAACGACGCTGTTGTTTGAATATGAAGAGGTTTTGAAGCGGGGCCATCGTTCGCTAGGACTGTCCGTCCAGGATGTTGAAGATGTCCTGGACGGTCTCTGTAGCCGGGCGGAATTCAGGAAAATTCATTTTCTTTGGCGCCCGCAACTTTCCGATCCAAAGGATGACCACATTCTGGAATTGGCTGTGGCTGCTGGCAGCGTGGATATTGTGACGCACAATGTGAAAGACTTTAAGTTGGCTATAAGCTTCGGGGTGCGAATCGTCAAGCCCTCCGACTATTTGGGAGAACTAAAATGAGTTCATTAAACTTGCGGCTTCCGGATTCCGTTCACCGCCATATTAAGGCTATCGCCAAACAGGATGGAGTGTCCATCAACCTGTTCATTACCTCAGCTGTTTCTGAGAAGATATCCGCTCTCACCACCGAAACCTATCTTGAAGATCGTGCCAAACGTGCGCACAAAGGGGCCTTCAAGCGCGTGCTTGATCGAGTGCCCCAAAGAACTCCGCTTCCCGGAGATGAATTATAGAATCCGGCCAACAACACACTCGTGCCTACCGTCGCTAAACGCTCCGGCGGCACAGTGTGAACGTTGGGGCATGAGATTAAAAAAATGATGGATAGGAATTAATTCAATGTGGGAGGGGCACTCCGTGCCGCGACAGGTCCCGGGAGGATCTGAACGGGACAAGAATCGCCGCGCGGAGCGCGCCTCCCACATTGGGGGAACTCAGGATGATCAAAACGAGGACAACCCCAACAACCCACTCGTGCCTACCGTCGCTAAACGCTCCGGCGGCACAGTTTGAGCGTTCGCATGCTGAATGAATTAATAATGAAGACAGATTGATGGAATTCAAGGCAATGTGATATGATCGTGAGGAATTTGAGGGAGATATATACATGACCGCCCAGGCAACACAAGTCCTTGAGGAAGCACTCCACCTCTCGCCGTTGGAGCGTGCGGAGTTAATTGAGCAGATATTTGCAAGTTTCAGCTTTCCATCACGTCAGGCAAATGATGCTGAGTGGGGGCGAGAGGCAGAGGACCGGATTGATGCCTACGATGCCGGGCGCATTGCATCCACCTCTGCACGGGAAATATTTGCGCGCGTTGAAGGTTTGCGCCCATGACGGTGGAGTTTCTTCAAACCGCCGACCGAGAGTTTTTTGACGCTATAAGTTATTATAACACGCAGGCTGAAGGGCTTGGCTTTGAATTTGCTGCGGAAATCAGCCACACCCTCAATTGCATCGTGGAATTTCCTGATGCTTGGACATTACTTTCGGCGCGCAGTCGTCGGTGTCGGACAAGACGCTTTCCGTACGGTGTCATTTATCAGATTCGCGAGTCGGTCATCCTTGTCGTGGCTATCCAAAATCTCCATCGCCACCCTGATTCATGGAAAGATCGTCTTGGTCCTGAAGAAATATGATGAAGCGAACCAGCTTTTGGACCACGACGGCTCGCACGCTCGCCGCGGGTCAAGAGTCACGTTCGCATCAGGAAAATGATCTGAAAGTTGATTTGAAATACAGATAACTTCCTATTAATATTAAAAACATGACAACTACCTTGGCAATTGACCGTTTATCAAGACCAGAAAAACTTCGCGTGATGGAGGCGATCTGGGTTGATCTAACCCAAGATGAAGTTTTGACTGAGTCTCCGGCGTGGCACAAGGAGGTTTTGGCTAAAACAGCGCGCAGGGTCAAAAACGGGGCAGAACCGATTCTTGACTGGGAACAGGCGAAACGGGACCTCCGGAAACGCATTCGATGAGTATCAAGATACTTGCTTCCGCGTCCGAAGACCTTGATCGTGGAAGAATCTTCTATTCGCGGCAAGGCGAGGGACTGAGCGAGTATTTTTTAGATTCCTTAGCTTCCGACATTGATGCCCTTGCTCTATATGCAGGAATTCACCCCAAGGTGTTTGGCTATTACCGCCTTCTCTCAAAGCGTTTCCCCTATGCCGTTTATTACCAGATCAATAGAAGCCATGATGTCATTGTGTGGCGTGTGCTGGATTTGCGTCAAGATCCCTTGCGGATACAAAGGGCATTGAAATAGTTGCGAACCAGAAAGTCCAGGTTACCTCGCGTCCCGCTCGGAACCTGACTTTCGGCGTTCGATGCAATTAAATTGACAAACAAAGAGTGATGCACTACATTGTATTACAGGAGAGAAATAGATATGACAACACTCACCATTCGTTTGCCAGAGTTGCTGAAAAGCGATCTAGATGAAATCAGTCGGGAGGAGCACAAGGCCGTAAGTGACATTGTGCGAGAGTCCCTTAGGCGCTATATCGCCGTCGAAAAATTCCGATCAGTTCGCAAAAGAATTCTCCCCTTTGCCGAAGCCCAAGGACTTCTGACGGATGACGACATCTTCAAGGCCTTGTCATGAGAGTCATTATTGATGCCAATGTTGCCATCGCCGGCGCCGCTTCTCGCGGCCTGTGTGAGGCAATCATGGAACTTTGCCTTGAGCATCATCGCATCGTTTTGTGTGAAGGAATTTTGAAGGAAATTGAAGAGAAGCTGAGATTCAAGCTCAAGGTTCCGGCCGCTATTGTTGCTGAATATGTGAGAGTGCTTCGTCATGGCGCCGAAATCGTCGAGCCGGAACATGTTGATAAGGGGATTTGCAGGGATCCCGATGACCTGATGATTCTTGGGTTGGTTTATCCTGGGAATGCAGATGCCATAGTCACAGGAGACAAAGATTTGCTGGTCATCACTGAATACAAGGGTGCTCGAATTCTGAATCCTCGCAGTTTTTGGGAATCAAACAAAAAAGAGAAATGACCATCGAACAAGCCAATCCTCACGACGGCGAGTACGCCGCGCAAGATTGGCCGCGTTCGCCAAATCGAAAATGATTGCCGGAAACGGAGGTATGAAGTATAGTCATACCGTAATAAATAGGAGGCAATTATGGCTGTTGCAAAAATCGCTATTTCGTTGGAAGAGGACATCCTTGTTGAGCTAGACCGCTTGGTGAGGAGGCATATTTTTCCCAATCGGAGCCGCGCCATTCAGGAGGCGGTAAAGGAAAAGGTTACGCGTCTCTCCGTCAACCGTCTTGCGACTGAGTGCGCAAAACTTGATCCCAAGGCGGAACAGGCCTTCGCGGAGGAAGGAATGTCCAAGGAGGTCGCGTCATGGCCAGAATATTGAGGGGCGACATCGTCTGGGCTGACCTGAACCCGGTGAAGGGGCATGAACAGGCCGGGCTTCGCCCGGCCCTCATTCTTAGCCCGGAGATCTTTAATGATCGATCTGGAACCGTAATTGCCATGGCCCTAACAAGCCAACCCCAAAAGGCCGGATTCCCTCTCACCATGGAAATCACGAGCGTTTCCCTCCCCAAGCCGACATGGGTGAAAATCAGTCAGATCCGAACGCTTTCCGTTGAACGACTGGGTAAACGCATGGGACATGTTTCGGATGAAGAGATGAGCCAAATTGTCGAAGGACTCAATGAAATTATAGGCGAACAAACAAATTCAGGCTATCGCCGCTGAACGCGGCTCAGCCTGATTTGCGCCGTTGGCAGACGAAATAAAAGATTTTGGACAGGATGAACAAAATAAAACAAAAAAATAATCTATGTTTGAACTAAAACCTGATTTCGACAATGTGCTCGATCGCTACGAAGCGTGGTGGGATTGTGCCGTCCTGGACCGTCCGCTTGTATCGATGACTTTTCCCGTGCCGGAGGCCGCTCGCAAGCCAGTTCCACAGAGGAAACATGCATCCCTGCGTGACAGATGGATGGACTCCGAGCACATTGCGGCTCAGGCTTACGCCCGCCTCCGGAATACGGTGCATTTCGCAGACAGCCTTCCAATCACATGGCCCAATCTGGGGCCTGAAGTCTTCTCGGCGTTCTACGGTTGCGAGATGGAGTACGGAGAGAATACGGCCTGGAGCAAGCCTGTCCTTGCCGACTGGTCCGATGAATCCGTTGAGAGGTTGCGTCTGGACAGGACTTCCTTCTACTTCCGCAAAATCACGGAAATGACCGAAGCGCTGATCGAGACAGGCAAGGGGAAGTTTATCGTTGGCTACACCGATTTGCACGGTGGCGGCGATGCGATTGCCGCGTTTCGCGACCCGCAGGAGTTGCTGCTCGACACCCTCGAACATCCGGAGGAGATCAGGAGACTCTGCGACAGAATTACGACGGAATTTCTGGCGGTTTACGACCATTTCCACCAGGTCCTTTCCGCCGCAGGCATGCCGAGTACGACCTGGCTTCCCGCAACCTGCAAGGGGAAGTTCCACGTTCCGTCTAATGACTTCTCCTGCATGATCTCCAGCGAATCCTTTGAGGAGCTTTTCGTTCCAGGGATCATCCGGGAATGCCGGCACATGGATCGGTGCATCTACCATCTCGATGGTCCTCAGGCGCTGCGCTATCTTGATCGCTTGCTCGAGATACAGGAGATTGATGCGATTCAATGGGTTCCCGGGGCGGGGCACGACTACTGGGTCGACTCGATTGATGTATATCAACGCATTCAGAGCAAGAAGAAGGCATTGTGTCTCGGTTTGCCGGCCAAAGATTTGCCCCTTCTGTTCGAGACTTTGGATCCGAGAGGCGTATGGGTGTCTGTTGGGGGAATATCCAATCAACAGGAAGCCGAGGCGGCGTTGGGCGACATCGCCAAATGGACGAAGAAACAATAGGCCCCGAACCCTCATTATTGCCGTTCACTGGTTGTGGCGGCGGACAGGCATCGTTTATAAAGTACAAGCCATCCTGCTCTGGATGTTCTTCGGATTTGCATGCGGTTCTGCTATGCCGCACCTTTGCGAATCGGCCATGTTCTTCCGAGGCTTAAAACAAATGCATGAATGGAACGACAGGCAGAACCAAGCGGCGCAGGCTACGGCTCCTAACGTCGCCGAACCTGGCCACTGACGTTGGGGATGAAATTGAAGAGATGATGGACAAGAATTCATCCAATGTGGGAGGGGCACTCCGTGCCGCGACAGGTCCCGGGAGGATCTGAACGGGACAAGAATCGCCGCGCGGAGCGCGCCTCCCACATTGGGGGAACTCAGGATGATCAAAACGAGGACAACCCCAACAACCCACTCGTGCCTACCGTCGCTAAACGCTCCGGCGGCATAATGTGAACGTTGGCAGTAGAAATTTAATTGATAATGATATCATTAATGATACTATCCTTTCATGGCCACGGTTGAAGACATTGTTACAGAGATGCGAAGCAACCCTAAAGGGGTGCGGTTTGCGGATTTGTGCCGTGCGTGCGAGCACTTTTTCGGGCAACCAAGGCAAAAAGGAACCAGCCATCGGATCTACAGGACACCATGGCTGGGGGATCCACGGGTAAACATTCAGGATGACAAAGGGAAAGCTAAAGCTTACCAGGTCAGGCAAGTATTGAAGGCAATTGAGAGGTGGGAATATGAAAACCATTCCGCATGATCACTATACCTACCGCGTCACATGGTCGGAAGAAGACAATGAGTATGTTGGCCTTTGCGCGGAATTTCCGGGTTTGAGCTGGCTGGCAGCAGCACCCGAAGCTGCGCTTCGGGGCGTTCGCTCCGTTGTGGCGGATGTCATAGAGGATATGAATAAACAGAGGGAACCCATTCCTGAGCCGCTGGCAAACCGATCATTCAGTGGTAAGTTCATGGTGCGAGTCCCGCCCAATGTGCATCGCGAACTCGCTTTAGAGGCCGCAGAGGCCGGTGTCAGCCTGAATCGTCTGGCATCAGCCAAACTGGCTCATGGATAATAGACCATGCCAACAACACAATTCTGGCTATCGTCGCTCCACTCCTCAGCCAGATTGTGACGTTGGAGCAATATATGAATATGTATATTCATATTGCCGATATAGGCGGTTATCTGTAGGATATAGTCATGTCAAAGGTTCGATTCGAATGGGATGATACCAAGGACAGGGAGAACCTCAGAAAGCATGGGGTTTCGTTTTCAAGGGCACAGTTTGCCTTTGCCGACCCGAAGCGTGTGATAGCCCAGGATTTGGCGCACAGTCAGTCAGAGTCGCGATTCTACTGCTTCGGTCAGGTTGATGAAGGGGTAATGACAGTTAGATTCACTTATCGGAATGACATGATCCGGATCATTGGCGCAGGTTACTGGCGGAAAGGAAAAGCAATTTATGAGAGCGAAAACAAAATACAGCGCTGAACCCATTGGGCCAGTCAAAATCATTACAGATTTTCTGCCGTCTCCAGATCAGCTTGCCTTCAAAGAGGATAGTAAGAAAGTGACCATTGGCTTGAGTCGGCGCAGCATCGCCTTCTTTAAGGAAGCCGCAAGCCAATACGGCACTCCTTACCAAACCATGATCCGCCGACTTCTCGATTCGTATGCTGAAACATACGGGAAAACGACTCCAACCACGCCTCGCACTTTACGTCGCTGACGCGCCGAAAGTGAAGGCGACCGTTGGAGTAATCAGATGAATGATTGAGTGATAATTTAACATCTGGTAAGGTATTGACATGAAAATCCAAGCAATTATCCACAACGCAGAAGAAGGCGGTTTCTGGGCTGAGGTGCCTGCCTTGCCTGGGTGCGTAACGCAGGGCGAGACGTTGGCTGAGATCAAAAGAAACCTGAAGGAGGCCGTTGAACTCTGGTTGGAGGCGGGGCAAGAGGTGACCAGACCCCGCCCCGAAGATCGAGTTCTGGAGTTTGCCGTGTGAAGCAGATCACGGGCAAGGAGCTTGCAAAGGCCATCCAGCGGCGTGGGTGGCAGCTCTCTCGTGTCAAGGGAAGCCACCACATCTTCCTGAAGGATGGACGACGAGAGCGCATCGTGATCCCCATACATGGATCACAACCGCTCAAAATCGGACTTCTGCATGCTCTCATGAAGATTGCCGATCTTAATGAAGACGAAATCTGAACCCAACCAGCCCTCCGAGCGCGACGCCGCTCACGCGGCGCGGCTCAAGGGCACCGTTGGGGGAGAGATAAAACGAAGACAATGGCGATTCTGACTCTCCTCCTCGCTGCGGGATGCTCCACGGCGGAGTCCATCTCTGCCCTGCTTCACGGCGAGGGCGTCCTCCGTCTGCCTGTCGCGGACATGACATTTCGCCGGATCGATCCCGCGCAATACGGCACCAACATGCCGGCGTTTTTTCTTCTGGAAACCGAGGTGACGAATGAAATGTACGCGCAATACCTGCGCGACACAAAGCAGAGGAAGAATGACTCGCTAACCGTTCGTCAGGCGCGGGATCTTCGCTCAAGTGGACAATGGAGTACCGCAAGCCCCGCCTGGGATGCAGACATCCTTTCCCTGACGTGGGACGAGACCACGCCGCCCAAGAGCAAGGAACGATACCCCGTCGCACTTGTCACCTACGCGGACGCGACGAACTTCTGCGCATGGTTGACGAAACAACACAGCCAGATCGGTCTCTTCCGCCTTCCCACAAAAGCAGAATGGCTGGTTGCGGCCTACGGCAGAAGTCGGGACTATCCATGGGGAGAGAAGTTAGATATGGCGATTCCCTGCGTCTCTCCCTCCAGTGATCGACACCGGATGGAGCCTGTGTCAGTAGACGGGCCAACTCGGGACATCACGCCGGAAGGAATCCGACACCTCTGGGGCAACGTGAAGGAATATATTCAGAACCCATGGGATTCAGGGCGATCCATCTTCGGTTCGACGAGCACAATACATCGTTCTATGCCTTGGGCTCTTTTCCGTTGCGGGCGATCTATTCTTTCAACACCGGATGTCAGCCACATCAGCTCTCGTGACCATGATGGGCGTCTATCTCGTGGATATGTTGCGTGTGCAATCATTGATGCGCAGAATGGCACTGCACCGGGATGTTGAGAGTCAAATACAAGGCGTAAAGCCCGGTGCATATTTTAGGTTCTTTTCATTTCCCACCGTCTTGCCTGTGCTTGCGCTCATCAATCTCTTAGTGCGCTGGAGGTGATGGTAGGACTAGGAATTAGGAAAGAGCCGAACAAAGTCTCGCAACGTATTGCTCACCCTGGTGAGCTCGCAAACGTTGAAGGCGACTAGAATATCAGAATTGAATACGACAAGATCAAAGGGTACAATTTTAAGTGATTGGAGGGAGATCCTATGGAAATCGCACTACCCCTTGACAAAATGACCGTTGCGGACAAATTCAAAACTTTGGAAGAAATATGGGACAGCCTCAAGCGAACCCCAAAAGATATTCCTGTACCGGCGTGGCATGCTGATGTTTTAAAGGCGCGCGAATTAAGGGTTCAGGAAGGAACCTCAGTGTATGGCGATTGGGGAGATGCCAAACGTCGTATTCGAGAGCGAACCCGGTGAAAATCAGGATTCTTGACGAAGCTGAACGGGACTTGGTAGATGGGGTTCTGTTTTATGAAGCCCAAGATCCGGGACTTGGGGATTACTTTCTGGATTCGATATCGGCCGACATTGATTCGCTCCAACTTTTCGGCGGTATTCACCCAGTTCGGTCGGGGCGACATTGTTTGCTTGCCACTAAATTCCCCTACGCCATCTACTATAAATTGGTGAATCGTGTGGTACATGTTCAGGCCGTTTTGGATTGTCGCCGAGATCCGGCATGGATTGAAAAAAGATTAAAATAATCCCGAACCAGCTCTTTGACCGCGACGGCTCGCACGCTCGCCGCGGGTCAAGAGTTACGTTGGGGCATGAGATTAAAAAAATGATGGATAGGAATTAATTCAATGTGGGAGGGGCACTCCGTGCCGCGACAGGTCCCGGGAGGATCTGAACGGGACAAGAA
>Ga0194054_10000748_pt1 | contig 16111 bp, 21 predicted proteins | sample SepL2210m_MetaG_FD_163628 | JGI IMG/M metagenome (GOLD analysis project Ga0194054, IMG submission 163628) | Anoxic zone freshwater microbial communities from boreal shield lake in IISD Experimental Lakes Area, Ontario, Canada - Sep2016-L227-10m | ecosystem: Environmental > Aquatic > Freshwater... | reverse complement strand
GACTCCGCGCCCTGGGAATGCCCCGACTCCGATTCCGCGACAAACGATCCCCGTCCCGCCTGGAGGCCAGGTTCGCCCTCCTCTGGCGAGCGGCAAACGGCCCGGGGCTTGAGTCGGAACTTGTATTCCAACCCGGTCGCCGTTGCCGGGCCGACTTCGCCCACATCCCGAGCCACACGCTGATCGAGGTCGGGGGCGGCATTTGGATTCACGGCCGGCACAATCGGGCGGAGGGATTCCTGGCCGACATCGAAAAATACTTCGAGGCGGCACTTTCTGGTTGGACGGTCTTGCGGGTCTCGGAACGCCAGCTCACGCTTGAATCCGTGGAGCGGATCGTGCGGTTCGTCTTGGCCCAAACCCGGCCCGCAGCCTGATTATATCGGGCAGGTCAGTCATTTTCCTGTTGCATTAGTCCTTCAATTTGATTCTAACTCCCGCTTCAAAACATGGACATATCACACATTACAAGCCACTCGCTCCGCAGTCTGCTCAGTCTGACGGAGAGGAAAGACGAACTCCTACAGGGCATCGAAGAGGTTCACGCCGAAATCATCAGAACCCTCAAAGGAGGGGCCGTCGGAGTTGTCGAGATCCTCACATCACAACCCGCAATCGCACGGACAGCACCGGCAGCAAAACCGGTTGCCGTCGCGCCGGGTAAAACCGTCAAGCCAGCCAAGGCCAAAAAGCGGACAATGAGCCCCGAGGCCCGCGCCCGCATCTCTGCCGCCACGAAGGCACGCTGGGCCGCCCGTCGCGCAGGCAAAAGCAAAGCGAATGTTGCTCCCAAGGCAGGCAAGCCCGCCAAGGTGAAAAAGAAAGGCGGCATCACTCCCGCGGGACGTGCGAAACTCGCCGCCAACATGAAGGCCCGGTGGGCAGCACGTCGCGCAGCAAAAGCCTAAATCTTATGCCAACCAAAAAGAAACCCGCCCAGAAACCAGTCAAGAAACCCGCAAAGGCACCCGTCAAAAAGGTCGTCGCGAAACCCGCAAAGAAAGCTCCCGCCAAGAAGGTGAAACGGAAGCTCAACCCGGCTCTCATGAAACCCATCCAGCCGGATGAGGTGCTCTCGGTGATCGTCGGATCAAAGCCGCTGCCCCGCAGCGCAATGACCAAGAAGCTCTGGGACTACATCAAGAAGAACAATCTTCAGGATCCCAAAAAGCGGACGATGATCAACGCCGACCCTGCCCTCAAGGCGGTCTTCGGCGGCAAGAAGCAAGTCAGCATGTTCGAGATGACCAAGCTCGTCTCGGCGCACGTCAAGTAACCATTCTCACCAATCCCCGGTGGCTCGTAACGGGCTGCCGGGGATTTTTTCCTGATGTGGCAACGGGGGATGGGAGCTTGCTTCTTGCACCTCCCGCAGGCGATCTTTATTCGATAATCATGCTCGTTAAATTGATCGCTTTCGTTCTGAGCAATTTCTCCTTGAGCTTTCTTGTCCTCGGCTTGGCCTGCTCGGGAATCTCTCTCATCCGAATGCCGAAACCACTTTCCCGCTCACAAATCACAGAGGCTTTGCTCTCGTATTATTGCCTCATGCCCATCGGGCTTTGCCTGCTCTACAATTTCGTGATGCACGTCTTCTTCGCGGAGGTGTCGGCAACGTTCATCGGGTGGCCGAATAGCCCGTTCCAATACGAGGTGGGTTTCGCAAGTCTGGGGTTTGGTGTCGTCGGGCTTCTCGCGTTCCGGGGCAGCTACGGCCTGAGAATCGCAGCGATCGTCGGCCCCGCATGTTTTCTGCTTGGGGCGGCAGGAGGGCATGTCTACCAGATGGTTCATTCGCGGAATTTCTCGCCGGGGAACGCCGGGGTCGTTTTTTGGACAGATCTCCTGATTCCCATTCTGGGGTTCATTTTTCTGTATCTGGGCATGGAGAGTGCATCCAATGGAAAGTCGCGTTGATTAGCTTCCAGGATTCGATGCAGGGGCAGGCGTTCATAAGCGCGTTGTGAGCGCAAGGCAGTGTGACCATGTCACCCCGCAGCTAAAAAATGGGGGCCGACCCGACGCCGCCCCCATTTTCGCTCACCCCGCTGTCCGATACGAGGAAAAGCCGGGGGCTATCGGGGTTGGGATCAGGTCATTTGCTGCGATTCGCCTCCGCCACGACGGGGTTTGAATTTCTGAAACAATCAATCCTGGATCTTGCCTGGACCAATGATTTTCCGTTTCTCCTCAAAGCATTTTAGATGGGCCTGATAAATCTGAATGCACTGGCCATCGGAAAGTGCGGCGGCGGTGCGCAAACGTTCCTCCACTGGCAGTTTGCGAGTCTCATGGCAAATGCAGTCTTCCGGATTTCCGCCAAACGGGCATTCGAACGAAAGAGATGAAATAAATCTCCGGATCGATTCGATGTCTGGGGCATCCTCCATGAGGGATGCCTTATCACCATTTCCCCTGGTTGAGAATTCCAAATGTGAACCTGCGAATTGGCTCCAAATGAAAAGACACCGGGCTTCATCCACAAGGGCAATACCTTCTTCAGCCCGTATTCCCAAACGCCTTCACAAACGGAAGAAGATTTGCTGATTTCCTCGCCTGCGTCTCGGGAAGTTCGCAAGGGGAATCGATTCGTGACATTCCTGGTGAAAGATGCTTTGTTGTCTGTCTGCGGAAATCCCGCAGAGCATTATGGAGGAGACATTGAAAAATTTGTCCGACCTGTTGCGGCAGTGGCGGAAAGACCATGGTATCAAGGCGACCGCAGCGGCTGAGGAGCTTGGTGTGGGCGCGGCCACCTGGGGTCACTGGGAGGAAGGAGTCAGGCTTCCGACATTGAAGAACCTGATCGCTCTCTCCCGCTATACGGAGATTCCCGTTCAGCATTTCTTCTGCCCGAACCGGCGCCGATGCCCGTTCCACGATGAAAACAGCAGCGAGTGATTCTCCTTTATGGAGAAATTGCTTTGTGGACACAACTCTGGCTGGGAAATACGATTCCATCAGGAAGAAACGGAGGATGGTCAAGCTCCAATAAAACCCATGAAAACTAATAACTCTTGGAAACAGTTGGTTGGGGGCATGTGTGTCGCCTTGTCGGTTCTCCTGCCGGTCGGGAACGTTCGCGCGGAAATCATCTATGTCACCAACGAGAGCAGCGGCACGATTGGTGAATACGACGGCACAACCGGAGCCGCGATCAATACCGCTTTGGTCTCAGGGTTAACTAATCCTCTCGGCATCGCCCTCTCGGGAAACGACCTCTATGTGGCGAACTATGCCGGAAGCAACAACGACAACATCGGCAGATACAACGCCACCACGGGAGCCGCGATCAACGCCTCATTCATCTCGGGAGTGAGCAGTCCCTACGGCCTTGCCGTCTCAGGAAACGAACTCTTTGCCGCGAACGTCAACTTCCACACGATTGGTGAATACAATGCCTTCACTGGGGTCGCAATCAACACCCCTTTGGTCTCAGGGTTGCACAGTCCCATCGGCATCGCCATTTCGGGAAACAATCTCTTTGTCGCGAACTGGAATGCCGGCACGATTGGCGAATACAACGCCACCACCGGAACCGCGATCAACGTTTCGCTGATTTCGGGGTTGACCAACCCTTCCTATATCGCCATCGCGGGAAATGATCTCTATGTATCGAGCAGGACAACCGGATTGATCGGACGGTATGACGCCACGACGGGGGCTGCGATCAACGCCTCGCTGATCTCGGGGTTGAGCGGTCCCTTCGGAATCGCCATCACGGGAAATGATCTCTTTGTTGCGAACTTTTTTGGCGGCACGATTGGAAAATACGACGCCACCACCGGGGCCACGATCAGCGCGTCGCTGGTTTCAGGGTTGCATAATCCTGTCGGCATCGCGGTGGCAAGTATTCCCGAAACCAGCACATGGGTCATGGGCTTCCTCGCTCTGGGTGCTGTCGGGTTCATGGTTCGGCGCTCCAAAGCCACCGTCTGAGTTTTTTACGATTTTCAACTCCCTGCCCTTCGCTGGGGCAGGGAGTTTTTTTTGTTCATAAAACACTCTGTTTGCAACGGCGCATAATAGGTTGCCTCTGTGCCACAAGCATGTTTCCAAAATCGTTCCGGCAATAAATGGTCATACGCCACATGGGTTGGAAAGGAGCCTGTTGATACGGAGGCGGTCAATGGAATCCCGTGGTGGGACCCGGCCAAGCGGATCCGCTTCCTCCTCTCCGGCCGTATGGTTGCTCACTGTCAGTAACGCCTTGTGACGGTGAATATCGAGGGTAATTTGGAGCAGTTGAAACGAAAAATATGACACCAGAAATCTCATCCAAAGGACTCGCCGGTGCGCAACCGGCCAAGATCGCTGAACTCGTCAGCTACCAAGGCGGTTCCATTGTGAGCCGCGAGGTCATCAAGAAGTCCGTCGGCAGCGTGACGATTTTCGCCTTCGACGAAGGACAGGGATTGAGCGAACACACGGCCCCGTTCGACGCATTGGTGCAAGTGGTGGAAGGCGAAACGGAAATTGTGATTTCCGGCCGACCCCACCGCTTGCAGGGCGGCGATATGATTCTCATGCCGGCAGGTCAGCCACACGCCCTCAAGGCGCTCACGCGCTTCAAGATGATTCTCACGATGATCCGATCCTGACTGGATGATTTCAATCTTCTGCTGATCCCCCCGAGCTTCGTCTTCACGCTCGGCGCGACCGGCACAACTTTATCGATCTCCCGGGTGTCGCCAGGATCCGCCCCACCGCCTCCCCACAGATATTTTCCGCCACGCCATCGCGGAACACCGTCGAATTCAGATTGTGCAGGATGCCGTCCTCAAGCCCGTAGATCAGCCCGTGCACCGCAAGCTGCTGGTCCTGCCGCCAGGCATTTCTGAGCATGGCCGAGCGGCAGAGGTTGCGGACCTGCATGATGACGCTCAGCTCGCACACCTTGTCGGTCCGCCCGGATCCGGGGAGGTCATCGAGCAGCGCGCGGTGGGACGCATGGATCTCGTTGATCGGAGAAAGCCAGTTGTTGACGATGCCGAGCTCGTCCCCGCCCAGCGCGGTCTGAACCCCTCCGCACCCGTAGTGCCCGCAGACGATGATGTGGCTGACCTTCAAAACCTGGACGGCGTACTGCACGACCGAGAGGCAGTTGAAATCGGTGAGGGAAACCAGATTTCCCACATTGCGGTGCACAAAAACCTCTCCCGGCGGCAGGCCGATGATCTCGTTTGCCGGAACCCGGCTGTCCGAACAGCCGATCCACAGGAAATCCGGCACCTGCGCATGGGCAAGCTTCTTAAAAAATTCCGGATCTTCCGAACGGTGGCGCTCGGCCCACCTCCGGTTGTGCGCAAAAAGTTTGTCGAGATCCCTCAACCGATCCATCCGAAAAATCCTATCTGCGCCATGGCGCGTGGCAAGCGAAGTCGGCAGGGAAAAAGAACCGCGGTTGAATCCCCTCAAATTCCGCGTTTATCGCCCTGTGGTGCCCGTCTTGACCGGCACTGTGGGGGGTGAGACCCGTGCTACCCCCTTGTCCCCGATGACGATCACCTCCGGGCACTCGAAGAATTCGGACCTGCGGACGACCTTGCCCTCCGGGGATATGAGGGTGATTTCGGGCTGCTTGGCGACGTGTGGTTTCATGGGCTCGGGGAAATGTCGTCTATTTCGCAAGGCGGTAGTAGTCGTCGGGGTTGTAGAGGTAATAGCAATCAACTGGGTTGAGCCGGGGGAGAATGACGTGGCGGTTGCCGTTCCCGTCGGTCTGCGCCTGGAGGTATTCTCCGCCGGTCTGATTGGAGCCCTGACAAGCTCGCTCAAATTGTGTTGTAAGCCGCAGTGGAAATGGCATTCTCCAGCGCGATGAAAGCTCTCCATTTCAACCGGCTCCGGTTGGCTGTCGGAAACCCTCATCACGCAACCGGAGTTCTCTGCAAATCCCTGCTGAAAAAAATGACCCTGCCGCTTTGCGTCTGGTTACTTGCTTTAGCGAGCGGCACTGCCAATGCGGCGGATAAGGCGGGTTCTGCCAAAGCTCCGGAGGCGTCCATCGAAAAACTTGAATCCGCCCAGCGGAACAACAAGGTCAGCGAGTAAGCGGTTTGCCAGATCGCATCGGCAAGGTGCGGCAATCCGACTCATTACCCCCAGAGCGGGTCACAGAAAGCAGAAACGAACAATCCTGTCCTGACGCGGGCCATCTTTTCCTTGTCTCTCCGTGATCTCCGCGTGCTCCTGCCGTCGCCGACACTCCCCTTTTCCCGCCTTGCCGAAATCACCAAACAACGACACAATTTCACCATGACCACGAAAACGATGCAGGTGGCCGTGGAACCACGGTTGAGGAGGAAAGCGGAGAAGGTTCTCGACGCCTTGGGGCTGGATGTTCCGTCCGCTGTGAACGTCTTTTTAAAAAAAGTCGTCGCCACGCACTCCATTCCGTTTGCGATTGCGGAGGAGCCGCCGCCGTATCGGTTCACCGTCGCGGAAGAGGAGGAGATTCTCGCGTCGGCCAAGGACGCGCACGATCCCAAGAAAGTGAGCGGTCCCTTCCACACCGCAGACGAGTTGATCGGGCATTTGCGCAAAGCCAAGGCATGACGCTGCACACGACGAAACGGTTTGATAAAGCCTTTGCCCGGCTGTCGAACCGTGATCAGAAACGGGTCGAATTGTCACTGCGCCTCTTTATCGACCAGCCGTTTCATCCGAGACTGCGCAACCATGCATTGGATGGAAACCTCCGGGGACTGCGTGCCTTTTCAGCAGGCTATGATCTCCGCATTGTTTACGAGAAGGAGGGCGGACATCTGCGGGTCATGCTTCTCAACGTGGGAACGCACGACGATGTCTATTGAAAGAGTTCTGTAGTCTCTCACGCCATGCCGCACCTCTCCTGGAACGAAGTCCGCGACCGCGCGATCAAATTTTCCCGCCGGTGGAAGGAGGCGGATTCCGAGCGATCCGAGAAGCAGACGTTTTGAAACGAATTTTTCGATGTCTTCGGCATCCGCCGGGCATCCATTGCCTCGTTTGAGGAAAACGTAAAAAACCTTCGCGGCAACACGTCGGCGATTGACCTTCTCTGGCGGGGCAAGCTGCTGGTCGAGCACAAGAGCCGGGGCGAGGACCTTTCGGTCGCGGCGACCCAGGCATTCACCTACATCGAGGACCTCACCCGCGAGAACCGCTGGGATGAAATTCCCCGGTTCGTCCTCGTCTCGGACTTCGCGAGCTTCGTCCTCTACGACCTCGAACCCGAGGAACAGCTCGACCTCCCGCTCTTCGCCGGACGCCCGATCGCGCCGCATCGCTTCACGCTCGCGGAGTTCCCTCGCCGCATCCGTGCGTTTGCGTTCATGCTCGGGCAGACCCGCGTTCGCCTCGACCCCGAGGATCCCGCGAATGAAAAAGCCTACGCCCGCATGTGCGGGCTTCACGACTCGCTGGTCGCGGGCGGCTTCGGCGGGCACGAGCTCGAACGCCTGCTCTGCCGCGTGCTCTTCTGCCTCTTTGCCGAGGACAATCTTATTTTCGCGCCGGAGGCCTTCACGCAATTCGTCCGCACCCAAACCCGCCCGGATGGATCGGACCTCGCCGCGAAGCTCAACGAGCTTTTCGACTGGCTCAACAACCCGCTGGCCGATGGCTCGGTCGCCGATACCGACTGGCGCTACGGATTCCGCTACGTGAACGGCGGGCTCTTCGCCGAGCGGCTCGGCTTCCCGATCTTCACGAAGGCGATGCGCGAGGCATTGAGCATCTGCTGCGATTTCCAGTGGGCGAAGATCTCGCCCGCCGTCTTCGGCTCGCTCTTCCAAGGCGTGCTCCAAGACCGCGCCCGCCGCCAGCAGGGTGCCCACTACACGAGCGAACGCGACATCATGAAGGTGATCCGCTCGCTTTTCCTTGACGACCTCCGCTCCGAGTGGGAACGCCTCCAAGCCGACCGCTCGATCCAAGGCAACGGTGTGCTGGATTACGTCTCAAACTGGTATGCAAAGGCCTGTCAATTCATCCAAGGGACGCGGATTCCAGTCGCCTTTGTATCAACGAATTCGATTACTCAAGGTGAACAAGCCGGCTTGCTTTGGAATCACTTGTTCCAGCACTTCGGCATAAAGATTCTTTTTGCACACCGGACATTTGCCTGGGCCAGCGAGTCACGCGGCAAAGCGCATGTTCATGTGGTCATTGTCGGCTTCGGGATGTTCGATAATCCAAACAAGGGCATCTACGATTATGAAACCAACGATGGTGAACCAACTGTAACAATAGTTAGGAATATCAGTCCTTATCTTGTTGCCGGTCCTGATCGCGCCGTCGCGACCTTATCCTTCCCGCTTTGCGAAGTGCCGAAAATGTCCTGGGGAAACAAGCCGACTGATGGAGGGCATTTTCTGCTCACGCCTCAAGAGCGCATGGAATTGATCTCAGCCGAACCGGATGCCGCGCAGCTTATTCGTCCCTACATGGGGGGACAGGACTTCCTGAACAATCAGGAGCGCTATTGCCTTTGGCTGAAAGATGCCGCACCGGGGCTGTTGCGACGACTCCCCGGCGTAATGGCCCGCGTTGAAGCAGTTCGGACATTTCGTCTAGCGAGTCGTGCGCCGACGACGCGAGCCTTTGCTTCACACCCAACACTTTTTCGCCAAATCGCACAGCCGGATGGTGACTATCTGGCAGTGCCCGAGGTCTCATCCGAGAATCGCCGCTATATTCCCATCGCATATGTCTCGCGGGAAGTGATCTGCGCGAACACTGTGCAGTTCATCCCCGGTGCGACGCATTTTCATTTTGGTGTGCTCACCTCTGCCATGCATATGGCCTGGATGCGTGCTGTTTGCGGGCGATTGAAATCCGATTACCGTTATTCAAACGCTCTCGTCTATAACAACTTCCCCTGGCCAAATCCGACGGCCGAGCAGCGTGCGAGAGTCGAGACCTGCGCGGCTGCCGTTCTTGCCGCGCGCGAGCCGCACCTGCCGCCGCGGGGGATGAGCACGCTGGCCGACCTTTACGATCCGCTGACGATGCCGCCCGCGTTGTCCAAAGCGCACGCCGACCTCGACCGTGCGGTCGAGCGCTGCTACCGCGCCGAGCCATTCCACAGCGACCGCGAGCGCGTCGAGCACTTGTTCCGGCTTTACGAGCAGCTCACGGCCCCGCTGCTGCCCGCCAGCCCGCGCACAAAAATGCGACGGCAGACCGCCGCTACAACTGGACCCCGTCCCCGCCGCGCCCGCACCCCCGGCCTGCCCAAGGCACCACCGTCTTCTGAAGCGCCTTGAACCATGGCCGAAAAAGAATGGATCGCCCGACAACTCGAAGCCAAATGCCGTGACGTGGAGGATTGACGAATGTCGCGGCCCGCGTTCCACTGGATCCCATGACGCTGGAACTCATCGAGCGGCTTACGGGCGAGGCCGGGAAGCGGGGATTGGAATTTCTTCTGATCGGCGGGCATGCGATGATCCAACACGGGTATGAGCGTCTGACCTTGGATGTCGACTTTCTCGGCACGGAGGCCTCGCGCGGGACATGGCGTGAGGTGATGGCGCGGTATGGATACCATGTGGTGGCACAGACTCCGGCATTCGAGCAATTTGCCCACACGGAACCCGGCTGGCCTCAGGTGGACATCATGTTCGTCAACCCCGGAACCTGGTCCAAACTGCGCGGGGAAGCCGAGGCCAAGGTGAGCGGGAGGGTGACCGTGCATGTTCCCTCGCCGTCGCACATGGTCGCACTCAAGCTTCACGCGGCTTCCAGTCCGCAGCGCGAAAATGTGGAGAAGGACTGGAACGATATTTTGCAGCTTGTCCGGAGGCATCACCTCGATCCAAACGATGAAAAGTTTGCGGCTCTCGTGACCCACTACGGAGGGGCCGTGGCACTTGACAGATTGAAAAAATCCTTCCGTCAGTTATCGTGATGCCCATGGATGGGAATTCTCCGGATTTTTTTGAGCTGCCCGTTTTTACGGTGCCGCAGCGGGAGCCCGAGCCGATAGGATACGAGAATGCCGTGAGGGAGTTCGACGAGATCATCCAGGCGCTGCGGCTTCGCGAGGTGCCGAGAGCCCCCGAGGACATTCCCGAGTTCAAGATGTGAAGTCCTCAACCGCTACGCAAAGCAACCAATAATACTGCGGATGGACAGCAATTCGCTCAACTTTCCCGACCGATGAACACAGCGCAACCAGCCGGATCGCGCGAACGGCGTTTGCCGCCGGTCCTTCGCATCGTGCGCGGTGCGTGCTGGGGCCTTGCGTGGCTGATCGTGCTCGGGTGCGTCGTGTGGGCGTTTGGCGCTCTCCACTTTGACTTTCCGGTTTGGAAAAATGCGGTCGCTTGGACATTCGTTATCATTGTGCTCGCGGCGGTGGTCTTTCTGCGCGGCGCATGGCGGAAGCTCGGCACAGTCTTCCTGGCATTCGCCGTCGTGCTCATCTGGTGGCGCACGCTCAAGCCGACGAGCGACGCCGACTGGCAGCCGGATGTCGCGCGGGTTGCGTGGGCGGAGATCAAAGGCGACGAGGTCACGCTGCACAATGTCCGCAACTGCGATTACCGGACGAAAACCGATTTCACACCACACTGGGAGACGCGCACCGTGCGCCTCTCGCAGATCACGGGCGTTGATATCGCGATCGATTACTGGGGCTCGCCCTGGATCGCGCATCCCATCGTCAGCTTTCAATTCGCCGATGCTCCGCCGGTCTGTTTCTCCATCGAGACGCGCGTGAAGGCGGGCCAGAGCTACTCCTCCATCGGCGGGCTCTACCGGCAGTTCGAACTCATCTACATCGTTTCCGGCGAGCGCGACGTGATCCGTTTGCGCACGAACTTCCGCATGGAGGACATCTATCTTTACCGCACGACCTTCACCGCCGCACAGGCGCGCGAGCGGTTCCTCGAATACCTGCGCGTCCTCAACGGACTGCGCGAGCACCCGCGCTGGTATAACGAAATCACCACCAACTGCACGACCAGCATCCGCGCCCAGACTCCCAAGGGCCAGCGGCTGCCGTTGGACTGGCGCATCCTGCTCAACGGCAAAGGTGACGAGATGATGTATGAGCGCGGCACGATCGAGACAGGCGGGCTGCCGTTCGCGGAACTCAAGAAGCGGGCCTTGATCGGCGATGCCGCTAAGGCGGCAGGCGACTCGCCGGATTTTTCGCGATTGATTCGCGAAGGACGCCCTGGATTTGCCACCCCATAAAACGCATTTTCCAGACACCATGAAAAGCACCCGACTCCACGCTCCTGATAACAAAGTCGTGCGGCTCCTTGCCGCAATCATCGCCACATTGCTGCCCTCCCTGCTTGCAGTCATCCTCCTCAACGGCTGTGCCTCGCGCGAAGCAATGGGTCCGAGCCCATCCTTCGCCTCATCCCATGCGCATTCGCCTGATGCGGCCGGGTTGCTTCGCCAGAGCCGGAGTTCCGCCAGAACATTTGAAAAGCGTCTGGGGCTTGCCGTCGCCGCGGCGGACCTCGCGGCAAAAGCTGTTGCGAAGAGCGGAGCGAAGGGAGACCGCATGCTTTACAACGAAGCCTGCTCTGCGGTAGCCGTCCTTTCCCGGAAGGTTTCCCTTCCGGTCACGCTGGCAACTCCGACAGGAACCTATCGTCTTGAGTCGGACAGCACCTGGTCCGCCGGGCGCTGCGATCCCTCGTATTTCAGCGATCTGATTCCTACCGCAAAGATCAAGAACAAGAGCCTCGTTGCGAAACGGCCGCCAGCCGGCTTCGGCGGGGCCTTGGTGGGGGTGCATCGCGCCCCGAACCCGCGCGATCTCTTCCTGCCCAAGGTCGGCGTCTCCGCACCGGTCACCGCGGTCGTCAATTTCGAACCGTCCACCAATCGCGGCGGGCCTCACCGCGCGACGCTCGCGCTGTATGATCCTGCCAAGCTAACGACAGCACGCATTGCCGGCGCGACGCGCCCGCTCGCTGCGGACCTTTCCGCACCGTTCGGGTATTATCCCGTCCCGCCGAACATGGGCATCTTCGGGATGCTGCGGCCGCAGCAGTATTTCAAGCAGGAAGGGCTTTTCCTGGTGCAGCCCTACGACCCCAATAAAATCCCTCTGGTCTTCATCCACGGGCTGATGTCGGTTCCCCAGATGTGGCTGCCGGTGATGGCGGACATCGAAGCCGACCCCTTGCTGCGCGGCAAATATCAGTTCTGGGTGTTCGCCTACCCGACCGGCAATCCGATCGGGTACTCGGCGCTCGACCTTCGCGAGGCGCTGAACGGCGTTTACAAAGTTTATCCCAAGTCTCGCCACATGGTCATCGTCAACCACAGCCTGGGCGGGGTCATCACCCACCTTCAAGTGATCTCGCCGAAGGATGCCCTGGTGAAAGCCATTTTCAAAGGCAAAGCCCCGGAGATTCTGGCGCAACCAGACTCCTCGCTGCTCAAGCGAGGGCTCGTCTACGAGGCCAACCCGCGCATCGACCGGGTCGTCTTCGTCGCCGCCCCCCACCGCGGAGCGCCGATGGCCAACAACCCGATCGGAAATTTCGGCGCATCACTGATCCAGATCCCCGGTCAGATGGTCAGAGATATTGGCAGGGGCGCGATCCAGATCGCGGCTTCCTCGGCCGGCATCAAGACACATTTTGTTCCGAACGGCATCAACGGGCTGAGTGAAAAAAACCCGCTTCTCATCGCGATGAACACCCTGCCGGTCAAGCCTCCGTTCCACTCGATCATCGGAGTCGCCGGCAAGCCGAAATCTCCGCTCGCAAATACCAGCGACTCTGTCGTCCCGTATTGGAGCTCGCATCTGGACGGCGCCCGTTCCGAAAAAATCGTTCCCTACTCGCACACCGACATGTTCGTTCAACCGGAGGCCACCGACGAAATCAAGCGCATCCTCAAGCTCCACCTGGCCGCGCACGGAGATCTCAAGTGAGGCGTTGAAGCGGATCGCAAAACACCCTGTCCGAGGGGGCTTGCTCATCGGAATATTCCTCCTGTCGGCCGGGTTTTCGGCGCTTGCCGCGGATCGCCAGGAGGAGAAGTGGTTTGATGCGGTCGGGCAGCGCGACTGGCTTGCCAATGATGATCCCACGCTCATCGGTCGCCGGGTAACTGCAGAATTCAGCTACGAGGACGAGCGCAAAGGCAAATCCACGGCGAAGCTCGACCCGACGATTCGAGATGCGTGGGGCATCACCGAGTCCCTCGCTTTTGGCATGCAGATCGAGTTGCCGATCAAATGGGTGGACACCGGCACAAGTTCCGCAGCGGGAGCCGGCGACTTCGAGGCGTTCTAATTCAGCTTCGTGACTTTGAGCACGATAGGATACGGCGACATCACGCCAGTCTCCCGCGTTGCGAAGATGCTCTGCGTCACGGAGGCCATCACCGGCATGTTCTACGTCGCAGTACTCGTTGCCCGGCTCGTCTCCATCTACTCCACAACGTCCAAGAATCGAAAGCCAGACGCCGGTTGATGGCGTTTTTATGCGAGGAACCAGGCATTGATCGGGCAATAAATCCTCATGACTCTTCAGGCCGTTTTCCTTCGGTGCCGCATCCAGAAAGGCGGCACACTGCAAAAAAACCCTCCCGGCGCAAACCGGAAGGGTTTGGGCTATGTGTTGTCGCTGTCTTTAGAACGAGAACGTGACCTTCGCGCCGCCCCAGAACGTGCTGGGGTTCGTTGTGCCCCAGAGGTTGTAGAAGGCGTAGCTGTAGGCGCCGTAGGCCGACACGCTGATCACGCTGTTGATCTTGACCGGGACGGCCAGACCGATTTCCAGGTTGTTCACGCCATTGTAGAAATCGGGATTCCCGTTCGAAACCCTGGGATTGTATTGGAAGTTCACCCCGAAGGCGGTCCAGGGAGCGAGCGAAACGATGTCCTTGTAGAGCGGAATCGAGGCGTCAACACGGGCGAGAAGGTAGCTCGAATTCTGCTTGACGGATCCCGAGCCTCCGGAGATGTCGGGCCCGAGGTCGTAGTAGTATGCCAACGACGGGGTGATCGTCGCATTGCCGGCATGGAACGTGTAGGCCGCCTTGATGTTGAGCTCGTTCGCATACAGGTTATATCCCGACGGGAACACGTAGTAGAGGGTGTACCCGGCGCTCAATGCGAGGTCGCCAAAGGTGTGGGTGTACGTCGCCAACAGGTCGAATTCCTTGTAGGATGTGTTCTGCGTGCCGAACGCCATCCAGCCTTCGACCGCCAACGAATCGTTCTTGGTGATGTTCCAAGTGAGCGCCAGATCGGTCCAGTAAATGCCCGAGCCGTAGTTGCTGTTGTTTCCGTAGACGCCGTGGGAAATCACGTTCACGCCCCGGAACATGTAGAGGCTGTCCCAGCCGGTGCTGAGCGCCACGCCATACCACTTGAGCGGCTCTTCCACGATGACCTTGTCTTGGAAGATTTTTTCCTCCCCGGCGAGAAGCGGACTGCCCGCGAGGACAGCCGCCAGGCTCACCAGCGAAACGATTTTTTTTGCGAGTTTCATGTTGTTGTTTTGTTTTTGTTTGGAGGAACCCGGCCGCTTCCGGCGGGAATTCCTGGTTTGCACATGCCAATCGCGACATGTTGAGTGCCTGATAAGCAGATGCCGTGCCAGGTCATTTCCGGGCAATGGGAATGTCAAAACGAATGTCTCGTTCGTTTGGATGAAGGGTATCAGCAGACGGACCCGGAAGTATGACGCAAGCTATTTGCCGCTTTTGATGAGCGTTTCACCGGGATGGATGCGCAACGCAGGCAAGTTTCGCGGCCAGCTCGGCCTTTTTGAACGGCTTGGCGAGGAAGTCGTCCATCCCGGCGGCGAGGCACCGCTCACGGTCGTCGGGCATCACGTTTGCGGTGAACGCGATGATCGGCACATGGCCTTTCGCAGTCGCCTCGACCTCCCGGATTTTTCTCGTGGCAACAAGCCCGTCCATCACCGGCATCGCCATGTCCATGAGGATCGCGGAAAATTTTCCCGGCACGAAGGCCTTGAGTGCTTTGACTCCATTGGCGGCAAATTCGGCGCGGAAGCCGAGGCTCTGAAGCATTTTGCCTGCGATCACGCTGCTGGCTTGGTCGTCATCCACGACGAGCACCAGTTTGCCTTCATGGGGCATGGACGTCTCTGCGCTTGGGCTGGAGAGCGATGCGCCGTCAGCGCCCATGAATAAATGGGACGGCACGGGGGCCATCCCTCCAGCACAAACTGATTCCAGCGGGAGGCGGAATGTGAACGTGCTGCCTTTGCCCGGAGTCGAGGCGACGGTGATTGCTCCGCCCATGGCTTCGGCGAGGCGTCTCGATATCGCGAGACCGAGCCCCGTGCCTCCAAACGGGCGATTCCTCTTCGAGTCCGCCTGCACGAACGGTTGAAACAGGTGGCTGAGCGTTTCGGAAGAAATCCCGATGCCGGTGTCTTCGACGCAGAAATCCAAGGACCGTCGTCCTAGGTCGGAGGCGGGCGCAACGCGGAGGACAACCGATCCGCTGGCTGTGAATTTGACGGCGTTGCCGAGCAGGTTGATAAGGATCTGGCAGATTCTCAGCTCGTCGCCGGCGATCTGCTCCGGGACACCGGCAGCCACCTCGCAGCGGAATTCGATCCCTTTGTCGGCAGCGATTTTTCGGACTGTGTTCTCTGACTTCTTCACGACTTCGGCGACTGCCAGTGGCGCAACATGGATCGCCAGTGCGCCTGCAACAATGCTGGAGAAATCGAGGATGTCGTTGACGATGGCGAGAAGGTGATCGCCGCAGGAGCTGATCGTCCGGACAAAGTCCTTTTGCTCGTCGTTGAGCGGGGTGTCGGAGAGGAGTTCGGAGAAGCCCAGCACTCCGTTGAGCGGGGTGCGCAGTTCATGGCTCATCACGCCGAGAAATTCGCTTTTTGCGCGGTCGGCGGCTTCGGCGCGGGCGAGAGCCTCAAGCAATTTCGCCTCCATTTCTTTCCGCCCGGTGATGTCTGCGAAAGTGACCACCGCTCCCGTCAGCCGACCCTTTTCAAAGATGGGCGTGCTCGCATACTCAACAGGGAAGTTGGTGCCATCCTTTCGCCAGAACACCTCGGTGGACGAGCTGTGCGTCGTTCCGTCCAGATAGGCGGCGTAGATTGGACACTCTTCCTTGGGATAGGGGCTTCCATCAGGTTTGGTA
>Ga0194054_10000746_pt1 | contig 16131 bp, 15 predicted proteins | sample SepL2210m_MetaG_FD_163628 | JGI IMG/M metagenome (GOLD analysis project Ga0194054, IMG submission 163628) | Anoxic zone freshwater microbial communities from boreal shield lake in IISD Experimental Lakes Area, Ontario, Canada - Sep2016-L227-10m | ecosystem: Environmental > Aquatic > Freshwater... | reverse complement strand
TCTCTTAAGTTATTTTGGCCAGTTAAAATTGCCACTGTTCTATCAATACCCATACCCCAGCCAGAAATTGGCGGAGCCACATGTTCAAGAGTTAAAATAAATTCATTATTACTCTCCATCACCTCACCCTAATTATTATTTTTCAAATTTTTCTTTATAAAATTTGGCATACGCATTATTAATACTTCTGTAATTTAAATCAAATTTAAAGATTTTCTTAAATAAACAGTTAAAATCCTTTTTAAATTTGTTTTGATTTCTAATTAAATTTTTATCATCGCTTGTTATGTAGTTTAGTTCACTGATTTTGTATAAAAAATGTATAAATTTATTTTTACCAAATTTTTGAATTAAAAATCTTACAAAATAACTGCCCTCATCATAGGAAGATTTTTCTGTAATAAAATAATTATTTAAAAATGATGTAAACTCCCTTTTAACATCATCTGTTTCTTCTGATAAATATACAGATAACCCTTCACTCAACCATACTGGGTGTAAATATTTAGATACAGCCTCCTGAAAAAGATGACATAGTTCGTGTTTAATAAGTTGCTGATATTTTTGATTTGAAAATTGATGATTACTATGTTTTTTAATACTATATTTATCTAATATATATATGCTCTTACTAACTCCATAACCAATTAACCAATCTTCTGTGGGATGACCAAGCAAATTGTCAAATTCTTTTCGATTGGGGGCAATAAAAATATTTGGTGTATTTTCTACCCAGTTTATACCAAAAAAAGTATTTAATTCGCACATGGATTTTTGATAGGAATCTTCTATAAAATTATCCTCTTTGGTCTTTATTGAAAAAATCATAATATTCATTATATACTAAATAATAAAGAGAGGTAATGACTTTTAGGGCCACTACCTCTCTGCAGCCTGTTTATTGTGGCTAGTTACCGTTTGCAACCACCACCAGACTGTTGACAATTGCACGAATAGTTCGCGCCTTCAAACAATTTGATCTCAGTCATGACTCCCACCTCCTTTCTTTTTGTAGATAATTATAAGTTTTTTATCTATCCATCCGGAAAATGTTATCAAGGATTTTTCAATTTCAAAACCTTCTGTGGTAAGTTGCCTTGCTGTAAAAGTTTTACCTTGAAGATCCTTAACAACACTCAATGACTTGCTATCCAGGAAAACCGTTTCGCTGTCTTTTGCAAAAATAGTTCCTCCGAATTCCTCGTCTCTTAATACAAGATTTTCTACAAATTGTAATTCATCGTCTGGCGAAATAATTATATCTACCTCCTTTGCTGGTGGTAAATTTTTAACCTCGTCTTCCGATAGAATTATACCAGTATCTTGGTATGTAGAATGTTGTAATTCAACAGTACAACCACCACCACAATTTGCAAAAAAATTACAATTTTGGCACTTGCCAGAAAAACGATATTCACGCCATTCAGCCATCCTCTGCCAGATTTTTTGTATACCATCTTCAATAATACTTCCGTATTTTTGATGTGATGGACCACAAGCACGAATCTGACCATCTGGACCAATTTGACAATGCGCTATGCCAGCATTACACCTTCTACGAGTAAAGTCCTGGTATTTTGTTATATCACCCAAAATACACCACGGATATGGGTCAATAATGTCAACAGAAATGCCAAATTCATTTTTGAGACGAAGCAGCATATCCAAGCTCATTTTTGTCTCTTCGGAAGAAATCAAATTCTTACACCATTCTTTACCTGCAATAGTTGGAGCACAGGAACGAGTAGCGGAAAAGGAGTCACAACCAAGCCCAGCGATCAATTTTCCGGTCTCGTAAACACGGTCTATATTCCATTTGGTCAAAACCATATTTACATTTACTTTCAATCCTGCTTGTTTGGCAGATTTAATACCAGAAATTGTTCGTTTCCAGATTCCTTTTTTGTTAGCAATAAAATCATTGAGCTCAGGAGTATCCGCCATCAAGCTAACTAAAACACTTTTAATTCCAGCATTAAAAATTTGTTCAGCTTTTTTCTTTGTCATCAAGACCAGGTTGGAATTGAGGGAAACTGAACACCAGGTCAATTTTTGCAATTCATTAGCGATAAAAAGTAAATTATCAATCTCCATTAACGGTTCACCACCAGTAATAACAACATCCTTTATTTTATTATCACTGATTTCCTTTGCAATAATCGTAAGTTGATCACGTGAAAGTTTTTGTTTTGTATACTGCCCTTGCTTAAAGTAACAGTAACAATGCATACATGAATGAGTACAGTTCTCTGTAAGTTCAATTTGCACAGACAACGGGGCAATCAAAGTTTGACATTTCATAACTAAAATCCTCTCATTTTGTTTGATTCTCTATCCATCACCCTTTTTACAACATGTAAAAAAATGTAATGCATTGAGAAGAATGTTAAAGATCTACCCTAGACGTTCTAGGATTTCTATTGTAGAGCTTATCAGATTGAGGGGTGAAAGTCAAAATGGTTATCTGCAATTTTATTCTTTAGAGTCAGAAGTTATTTCTTTGACGTTGATTGAGATATATTGAAACTATTATACTTTTTTGAAAAATATAAAACTAATACGGCAAATATTGCCTACCTAAATTAAAGTTGTCTTTGGAGATAACCATCATCCAACCATCATTACACACGTTTTTAACGCAACCATGCCAGCGGTTCATAAAGTTTTTGCGAGAGAGGTGAATCTTGCCATTCCAGGGATCGTTCAATAACACACTGCTTGCAGTGACTCCATAAACAATAGAATAGTGGGTATCGTTACTAGAAGTCTCGGTAAAGTGGACAATGACTGGTAGACCGAGCTTTAGGTAGTGGCTGATTTCGTGGATAGTAGAGTTATTATTAACATAACAATAAAAGCCATTCTTACGAGCACCGTCGATTAGCTTTCGATGGAAAGTGCCGTGTTCTGATGATGTTTTGAGAATATGTGCCAGGTCATCTTCAGATTTGAACAAACCAAAATAATCAAAAAGCATTTGGAGCGAGGTTGGCCCACAGGTATAGTCGGTATCTTGTTGAAAGAATGTAATTTGCAACTTCATTTGGGTATATTATAGCAGAAAAAACATTCGAATGAAATAAAATGAAAGTAGTAATTTTTCTATCTGTCTCTGCGAGGTAGTCCGAAGCAGTCCAGGTTTTAATAACTAAAGGTCTGGATCGCCACGGGAATACCCTCGCGAAGACGGGCAGAAAGAAAAAACCGCGTGAGCGGTTTTTTCTAATCAAGACTGGATTCCTGGTCAAGCCAGGAATGACAACCAGAAAATTAGATCACAATATTTAGAATCTTATTTTTGATATAAATAATCTTTTTGATTGGAGACACTAACCAACGTTTAACATTTTCAGCCTGTATTGCTTTTTCTTTGGCATCGGCTTCAGAAACATCAGCGGAGTTGAATTCAATAGTCTCGCGAACCTTACCATTCACCTGCACAGCAATCTTGGTCTTGTTGCTAATGATTTTCTTTGGATCCCAAGTTGGCCATTTCTCAAGATGAATCGTTTTCTTTTTCTTCAGAGTAGTCTGCCAGATTTCTTCAGTCAAATGCGGGGCAAATGGAGCTAGGACTTTGACTAGCATTTCCAGATGTTCAGCCAAAATCTTCTTGTCCAAAAGTTCATTAACCGCAATCATCATAGAAGACACAGCGGTGTTAAAGTTGAATTCAGCGATGTCTTCAGTCACCTTCTTTACAGTGCGATGAATGGTCATTTCCACTTCATCCATTTTCACTTCTTTTTTATTCTTAGTCACATTGTCTTGCAGTTTGGCAAAGCGTTCCAAGAAACGACGTGAGCCGATCAAGTTGTCAGTACTCCAAGCAGCCTCCATAGCAAATGGGCCCATGAACATTTCATAAACGCGTAAAGCGTCAGCACCAAAGTTGGCCACCACATCATCAGGGTTGACCACATTACCCCAACGCTTGCTCATCTTGCGATTGTCAGCGCCAAGAATCATACCTTGGTTGCGAAGTTGGGCAAAAGGTTCCTTGGTAGAAACCACGCCAATATCAAACAAGAATTTGTGCCAGAAACGAGCATAAATTAAGTGGCGAGTAGCGTGTTCGGTACCACCAACATACATGTCCACTCCCCCTTTCATCCAGAATTTTTCTTTCTTCGAATCAATCAAAGCTTTCTTGTTCTTTGGATCGATGTAGCGCAAATAGTACCAAGAAGAACCAGCCCACTGTGGCATGGTATTGGTTTCGCGTTTAGCTTTGCCCTTACAGACCGGACATTTGGTATTGACCCATTTATCAATCTTGGCCAATGGTGATTCACCGGTGCCAGACGGTTCGTAGGATTTTACTTTTGGCAATTTGAGTGGCAAATCTTTTTCTGGAACCGGTACCGGAATTGTTACTGGTTCAATCTCCCAAGCTACCAAACCATTCTTAATAATTTTATTCATGTAGTCGTCACCAAAAGTAGAATATGATTTCTCCAAATCAATAACTGAGGAATATTTCTTAATGTGAAGTTTAGATAGTGTATCCTTGTCCGCAAAAAGATCAGCAAATGTTTTGTAGATTTTAGCACCCTTAACCCGAACACATTTTTGTTCAATGGTTTTTCCTCCTTTCTCTTTTTTGTATTCGAAGTTCAAAATATCGCCAACCTTAACGTTGCCAAAATATCTATTTTGCTCCTCTGGATTCAACGCCCGTGTTTCTACTGTTTTTGTTCCGTTGTTTAGTGCAGTCCAGACATCCTTGTAATAAAAGTTCACGGTCAGCTTGGCCTCTTTGGTAAATTTAGCCTGAGCACAGTGTTCGCAGTGGACGAGTGGAATTGGTTCACCCCAATAGCGCTGACGAGAGAAGACCCAATCTTTCAGACGATAAGTAACTTTTCTTTTACCGCCAGCGAGTTTGGTAATCTCTTCCATAATCTCAGTATTCTTGCGACCATTGAATTTGTCAGAATTGACCATAACACCATCTTCACAATAAGCTTTTTCCGTACCATTGTTCAAACGATCAAGCCAAACATCCATTTCCGCATGGCACATAAAATCACAGGTCATATCTTTCATATCAGCCCAGAAATAATCAGCTTCGGCAGCCTCTTTTTCACTAACTGGAACTCTTTCTTCATTTTCCAAATCAAAAGATACCAAGTTGGTATAAGATACTCTATTTACATCTTTGTGAGCGGCAAAATATTCTGCGCGCACCTGTCCACCCAAAACTTTTCCATTGGTCAAATTCTTGTAGCCAGTCTCTTCCATGACTTCACGAGCCGCAGCTGCCAATAATTCACCACCATCAATACCACCCATCGGGAAAGAATGCCAACCAAACTTTTTATATTTGATATACAAAATCTTGCCATCTTTTGGATTGCGAACTACCACCTGAACATTTTGACGTTCAACTTTTTCTTTGCCAGCTACTGGCGGATTACGTTTATCGATTCTTTCTGGAATAATAACTTCTTTGAGAGGTAGATTGTATTTGACAGCAAAAGCATAATCGCGATCATCGTGGGCTGGCACGGCCATAACAGCTCCAGTACCATATCCAGCCAAGACGTAGTCAGCAGCAAAGACTGGCACAGTTTCGCCAGTGATTGGATGAATGACTTTCACACCTTTTAGCTCCACGCCAGACTTTTCTTTATTATCTGCCGTTCTTTCTAATTCAGTTTTGGCTTTGGTGGTTTTTAAATATTTCTCAATTTCTTTCCAGTTGGTGATTTGTGGTTTTAGAGCTTGTACCAATTTATTTTCTGGAGCCACGACGACATAAGTCACACCGTAAAGTGTGTCCGGACGAGTAGTAAAGACTTTGATCACTTCATTAGAATTTTGCACTTTGAAAGTTAATTCTGAACCTTCACTGCGACCAATCCAATTGCGCTGCAACTCTTTAATTGATTCTGGCCAATTCAAATCATCCAAATCGTAAAGCAAACGGTCAGCATATTTTGTAATTTCCAAAACCCATTGGCGCATTGGCTTGTGTTCAATCTCAGTACCACAACGTTCACATTTTGTTCCATCCAAATCTTCATTCGCCAAACCAGTTTTACATGATGGGCACCAGTTGATTGGTTCGAAAGATTCAAAAGCTAAACCTTTCTTAAACATCTGCAAGAAAATCCATTGAGTCCAACGATAGTATTCCGGATCAGTTGTATTTACAGTACGAGACCAATCATAATCCAGACCAATGATGGCGAGCTGATCTTTGAATTTTTTGACATTCTTTTTGACGGCAATTTCGGGATTGACTTTATTCTTGATAGCGTAGTTTTCAGCAGGCAAGCCGAAAGCGTCAAAGCCCATTGGATGAAGGACATTATGTCCAGTCATGCGCTTGAAACGAGAAAAAATGTCAGTCGCGATATAACCTTTTGGATGGCCGACATGGAGACCGTCGCCAGATGGATATGGGAACATGTCCAAGATGTAGCATTTCTTGGCAGTTGCGCCAGCCTTGCCGTCCTTGGTCTCATAGACCTTCTTTTTGTTCCAATAAGATTGCCATTTCTTATCAACTTTCTTGTGGTTGTATGTAAACATATGTGTATAATTATGAACTTTTTCGGGGTTTTGTAAAGATGGCGGGAAAATTGAAGAATGAGGACTCTTCAATTTTCCCGCCATTTGTCCACTTCCCCGTACTTGATTTTATTTGGAATTGTGTTATTGTATTGCACAGAACGTGCCGAACCTCGAGTGAGGTTCATTTTGAAATTTCGCCAACGAAACAAATCCAGAACAAGGAGAAAGACAGATGAAAAACCGTCAGAAACGCATCTCTCAGATTTTGTGGTGGTTCATGGGTCTCGCAGCAATTTTCTGTGTTATTCCCTCCACCGCCGATGATCGCCTTATGCAAGGTATCGGACACGACTCTGGAGATTATTCCAGTCAAGCTGAAATCAAGTATACTCAGAGGTCAGTGACCGACTGGGGAAAAATCGAAGACACCAACACTTTTCTTTACGGGGTTGATTTCAATCTCTTTGGCAAGAAAGGTGCTGAAGGTCTTCACCTTAGTCTCACCTATCGTGACGGTACAGGCCAGCGATCTGGAACAAGTGGTATGGAAAATCTTCCACACCAAGAACGACCAGAACCATATTTCGTCTATGACGAAAGAACAGCTGACACAGATCAACTCAAGGCTGAGCTTCGTGAAGTAATTTTTCTTTCAAACGAAGATAATCACGACGTCAGACTGGAATTGGGACTGGAATACGAAAGAAACTCTGGTTTATTCCGAGGCCGAGAAACAGAACGCTTCAATCATCTCCAAATCTATAGTAATAATAGGCGTGGAGATTATGGTTGGATCTTGGGGTGGACTACCACATCATTCAAGGTACCAGATTATCTGAACCTTCGATTGGAATTATCTAGTAATTCTAACCTTGAAAATGGCAACCGGGTGTCAGTCTTTATTAGACTTATGCATCAGGAAATCCTTGGGTCCGCCATGGACTGTGTACCTGGCTGTATGACTCCACAAAGTCTACACCCACATGACGGCAGTGGCACCAGTCTCGATGTTGGTTTCCGTCACTTAACCAAAATCTCCGAGGATCTTTATCTTCGTTGTGATGGTTTGATTGGTTGTGATGATGGAACGCACGGTTACGCACCGGCATCTTACTCACTCTGGTCCATTGGACCGGAATGGTATTCCAAAACTGGACATTCAGCCATTTCACTTCTGCTCAACGCTTTCAGTCCTATCCAGGATCGTGGCGACGGCCGAGGCGATGAAGCTGTCTGGTTCTCGTTGGGTTGGCGTTTCTGGTTCTGACCGAACCATAAAACTTGTAAGGACAAGAATACGGTCAAGGCCGGCAGAATGGACTCAATTCCACTCTCGCCGGCCTTTTTCAATTCCTATTTTTAAACCTAACCACCATATTACACCACACTTTTTCCCAAACCAAGGTTGGTCCTTGGTCTAGGCTTGTAAAATAAGGGTAGACCAAGGACCGACCTTGGTTTTTATAAATTGTTAATTAGAGGCCTTCGTTTTTGAGGTTTTCGACTAGCTTTTTGGCATCACGGGATAGGCGGTTTGGCATTTTAATACGGATTTCTATCAAAATATCACCTCGGCCACGGCCATGAGGCACGCCTTTGCCCTTTAAACGCAAGATTTCGCCGTTATTTACCCCTTCTGGGATCTTTACCGTCACTTGACCGTCCAAAGTTTCAATCGGCCTCTCAGAGCCAAGTAGGGCCTCGGTCAATTTGACCTCCAAAGCCATAGTCAAATCATTGCCCACTTTTTCAAAAATTGGGTGATCTTTGACATGAATACGAATATACAAATCCCCTGGCTGACCGCCAGCAATAGCCTCACCGGCTCCGGACATTCTCATAGATTCGCCTTCGTTGATACCGCCAGGAATTTTGACAGAATATTCCACCTCGCTTTTGGTAATACCGTCACCACGACAATTAGAGCATTTTTCTTTGGCTACCTTGCCCGCTCCATTACATTCCGGACACATCTTTTCAGTCTGAATAGTTCCAAAGATTGAACGCTTGGCTTCGCGGACAATACCGTGTCCATTACACGTAGAACAAGTGGTAGTAGCACTGCCAGCTTTGGCACCAGAACCCTGACAAACTTTACAAGTATTATTTTTGGTAAGTTTAATTTTCTTTTCAACTCCAAAGACAGCTTCGGAAAAAGTAATTTCCAAATCCACAGACACATCACGTCCACGTTTTACTCGTTCACGACGTCCACCTCCACCAAAGATGTCACCAAAAATATCTCCCATATCAAATTCGAATCCTTGACCATTGCGATTGAATTGAGAAAAGTCGAAACCTTCAAAGCCCTGGCCACCGAATGGATTGCCACCGCCACCCATATTGTCAGCGTTGCCAAAAGTATCATACTGCTGGCGTTTTTTAGAATCAGACAAAACCGCATAAGCTTCACTTATTTCTTTGAACTTTTTATCATCACCACCATTTTTGTCTGGGTGATGTTGATGGGCAAGTTTACGAAACGCTTTTTTAATATCGTCTTCGGAAGCGTTTTTGTCTAGGCCTAATATTTGATAATAGTCTTTTTTCATACGAGTTGGGACTTGGCCCCGCCGGTAGGCCGGCGGGGCTTATTCCCTATTTATTATTTCTTCTCCTCTTTAAATTCAGCATCTCTCACATTATCGCCACCATTACCTTCACCACCTTCTTTATTGTCAGTTGGATTTTGGTTTGGAGCTTGCTGTTGAGCTGCTTTGGCCATAGCTTCGCCAATCTTTTGCATAGATAGTGACAAGGCTTCAGTCGCGGTCTTTAAAGCTGTGAGGTCAGTTCCCTCTTTAGCTTTTTTAACATCAGCTACCTTGGCTTCAACTTCAGTTTTTACTTCAGCTGGAACTTTATCAGCATTATCGCGCAAAGCTTTCTCAGCGGTGTACATCATCTGCTCAGCAGTATTCTTGATGTCCACTTCTTCCTTTTTCTTAGCGTCATCAGCGGCATGAGCCTCAGCTTCGTGCTTCATCTTTTCGATATCATCCTTGGACAAACCAGAACTACCTTCAATGTGAATTGACTGTTCTTTACCAGTAGATTTGTCTTTGGCTTTAACATTCAAGATACCGTTTGAGTCCACATCAAAAGAGACTTCAATCTGTGGCACACCACGTGGAGCTGGAGCAATACCATCTAGGATAAAGCGACCGAGACTGCGGTTGTCATGAGCCATAGTTCTTTCACCTTGAACCACATGGATTTCTACTGAAGTCTGATTGTCAGCAGCAGTAGAGAAAGTCTGTGATTTAGAAGTTGGAATAGTGGTGTTCTTGTCGATGAGTTTTGTCGCGACATTACCCATAGTCTCAATACCGAGTGATAGTGGAATAACATCAAGCAACAATACATCGCGAACTTCACCAGCCAAAATACCACCTTGAATAGCGGCACCGAGAGCAACTACTTCATCAGGGTTCACACTCATGTTTGGCTCTTTGTTAAAAAATTCTTTAACAGCTTTCTGAATAGCCGGCATGCGAGTCTGACCACCAACCAAGATCACTTCGTTTAGTTGTTCTCTCTTGAATGGAGAAGCTTCCATCGCACGCTTGGTAATAGTCATAGCGCGGTCAATAAACTCTTGAGTCAATTCTTCCAACTTGGCACGAGTCAAAGTGAAGACAAAGTGCTTTGGACCATTGGCATCAGAGGTAATGAACGGAATATTTACTTCGGCCTGGACAGCAGTGGACAATTCGATCTTGGCTTTTTCTGCCGCTTCATCCAAACGCTGAAGAGCGAGAGGATCTTTGCGGACATCGATACCACTTTCTTTTTTGAATTCTTCGGCCAAGAAGTTTAGAACTTTCTGGTCAATATCTTTACCACCCAAGTGAGCATCGCCGTCTGTTGATTTTACTTCAACGACATCATCACCAACTTCCAAAATGGAAATATCAAATGTACCACCACCAAAGTCGAAGACAGCTATTTTTTCATCTTTCTTTTTGTTGAAACCATAAGCGAGAGCGGCGGCAGTTGGTTCGTTGATGATACGTTTTACATCAAGACCAGCAATCTTGCCGGCATCTTTAGTTGCCTGACGTTGTGAGTCATTGAAATAAGCCGGAACAGTAATAACTGCTTCAGTCACTTTTTCGCCCAAACGAGCTTCGGCATCAGCCTTGATTTTGGACAAGATCATCGCAGAGATTTCTTCTGGACGATAGCCTTTGTCCTGCATTTTTACTTCGACACCACCGTTTGAAGCTTTGTTGACTTCAAATGGCACGGTGACTTTATCTTTCTGAACTGGAGCCTCATCAAACTGGTGACCGATAAAGCGCTTGATACCAAAGATAGTGTTCTTTGGGTTGGTGACCGCCTGGCGACGAGCCAAGAGACCAACTAGTCTTTCACCGGTTTTGGAAGTAGCCACAATAGACGGAGTGGTGCGAGCACCTTCAGAGTTCTCCAAGATTTTTGATTCACCACCTTGCATCACCGCAACAGCGGAGTTGGTGGTACCTAGGTCAATACCAATAATTTTAGACATAATTTATATTTAGATTAATTAGATATTTTAATAAAAGTTAGCAACACAAAAAACCACGCGTCATTGCGAGCCTTGCGAAGCAATCCAGACCTTTAGTTACAAAATGTAATAAGACTGGACTGCTTCGTCGAAGACTTCTCGCAGTGACAATACGGGTTTGAAAATTACAATAGAGACGGAGCACGAGTAAGTTGCTCTGTCATAAATGAAAAATCTTTAAAAGGAGAAAGTTGACCTTCGCCACAGATAGCTTTTTTGACTTCAACGAGAACCTTGGCCACTGTACCAGCAATAGCTAAAACGGTTTCTTTGATATCACCAATCGGTCTAACGGAAATTAGTTTAGCAGTAAGCTCACCATTTTCCTCGCACACCAAAAACATGGCCCAAGCCTCAGTTCCGTTAGGCAAAATAACCTTCTTTGGCACTATTTGTTGGCGTTTTTGAATGGCTAACATAGTGGTATTATATCATAAAAAATCAACGATTCAAGAGCACTTTTTATTCCTTAAAATCGCCTACTTTTACCTTGGCTGGAGTAATCACAGTCCCCTTCAAAATATATCCTTTTTTGATAACAGAGACGACTTTGTGGTCGTCTTCTTTTTTATCAACGGCAATATGCTCCACAGCCTCATGCTGAGCAGGGTTGAATGTTTGACCAACTGGATTAATTTCCACCAGCCCATTGTCTTCCATGACGCGTTTGAGCTGATTGGCAATATACTCCACACCCATACGCCAATTAAAATCCACTTTCTCCCAAGCTTCTTTATTTCCAATCGCCATATCAAAACTCTCCAAGACGGGCATTAAATCTTGCAATAGGTTCTTGTTGGCAAAACCAATCAAGTTCGCACGATTTTCCTCGGTCTCTTTTTTGAAATTGGAATAGTCGGCCCGAGCTCTCTGCCAACCGGTTAAATATTCTTGCTTCTCCCCTTCTAATTTTTTGATTTTTTCGCGTAGTTTTTTAATAAGAACAGCTGGGTTACCATCCTCATCTTCCGGAACAAACTCCTCGGTAATTTCCTTGTTTTCCTGGGTATCTTCCACAGTAGTTTCTTCCTCGTTTTTTATGTCTTTATTATCATCTTTCATATCGTGTATTATAGCAGATTTGTATAAAATTCAAGTCATTTAAATAATAAAAAATGCGCGAGCGTCTGTTTGCAAATGCATTCAGATACTCGCGCCGAGATCAAATCTCTACGCCATCCAGGCGTTACTTGTTAATTTTTTTAATGACCTTGGCTGTCTGAAGGACAGCCGGTGTTTCGTCAGCTTTTTCAGCCTCCAGCAGTTTTTCAGCTGCAGCGGCCTTCTTGATTTCCGGATGAGGACCATCGGGGTGCTCCATCTGGGTCAAGTTGGCGTTCCGGATCAGGTCTCGAACTTGACTGGCGTCCGTATTGTACGGATAGAGAATGAAGCAGTTGTTGGGTCCCATAGCAGCTTCACCCATCACACGAATTTGATGCCACATCAGATATTCCGGCGATCCGGCTAGTTTATTCTTGATGATATCAATTGATTCGGCAACGGCTGAGGCTTTAGTGAGTTCCACCAACTTGCGAGCATTTTCAACTTTTAAGTCACCTTCCGCTTTAGCAAGGTCCGCCTTGACTTGCGCCAGAGCAGCAGCTTCTTTCAGCTGAATTTTGACCAGGTCTTCCTGGGCATTGGTGATAGCGTTCGGCCAATCGTAATTGGTCATGTCGAGATCTTCGACAAGTAACGGAGTGGCTTTGGCCATTTCCATCACTTGTTTGCGAGCCGCGGCAACCAACTCCGCACCACTGGCGACAGCGGCTTAAACATCAGTCTGAACTTCGTAGACCTGCTTCGGGATGGCCAACACCTTCTGTTGAAGGAAGGTCTTGTACATCATGTCAACTGTGATAACCTTGTCGGCACCACATTCGACATTTTCGAACGCTTTTCTAATCAGCTCTTGATTCTCGACATTGGCTCGGCACCGGACGGTCACGTTGACCGTCAGATTTACCTTGCCGCCGATGAGAATACAGAGCTTTTCATTGAACGCCTTGGTCGTGGTACCCAGAAGGTACATTATCGTCACGGCCCCAGCAGGGATGAGATCCGGGCTTGAGGATTTCGTTGGACCAACCTGCAGCCGTGCTGACACGGCCGAGGCACCCTTGGGGCACCCGTTCGTTGCAGCCGGTCATGAGGAAAGCAAACATTGCGATCACAAACACAGACAGAATCTTGATCATTTTCATCAGACATTCTCCTTGTGGGCTTTTGTTCTTTACCTTGACTCACACACCAACCACTACTTTGTGGCCGGTGTTTGCACATCCTCACCCGAGGTGTGCTTCTTGATCTTGGCCGCTTCTGCCGCCATTTTGGCATCGAAGTCATCGAGGGCTTTCTGATGCGGTTGCACCTGTGCCCGATTCTTCAGATCGGCCGCGGTCTTGTCCACTTGCTCAATACTGGGCGGGACAAACTCTGCAGCTTTCTGACGATATTCGATAGCCTCTTTTGTTTCGTAACCTGACGATGACGTTGTCACCCGCTGCATGGAGCTCCAGGCAACAGTGTATCCAATCATCGCTAGTGAGACGAGTAGAATCGTTTTCACGATTGGTATGACGGGACTGGGAAATTCGTTCCCGGCGTCGATTTGTGCCTGAGCGTTCTTCACGAACTTACTCCAGATAACAAACAGACTCCAAGCAATAAATACCAGCGCCACCAGGACCCCCGTTATAAATAACGGGCCAGAGATCAAATTAGTCTCGAACATGATGATTCCTTTCTTTGAGCGTTTGTTTAGCTTAACCATCAACTCGATGGTCATAGCCAGAAATCCTTGATTTTCAAGTACTTTTGGCTATGACCATCTATTTATTAACAAGTATTAGATTTTAAAGAACTTCAAAGAGTATACACCAAACAGACTACTTTGTCAAGTAGTAAAAAGCCGGCGATGTTTTCCCTTTCATCGCCGGTTAAGTTGGGCCAAGGTCATTAGGCTGGCCTTTTGAGTTTTTGGATTTCTCCAATCAGTTGATTCATCACTTCATCATTGTGTTTGAACATGTCATCGGTGACAAAGACTGATACTTCGCTACTCTCCAATAGCTGTCTTGGTAGAGTCCAGAATGACGAGGTGTATATCGCCTTCACTTTCTCTTCGGCGACATACTTGATGATGTACTCGTTAATTCTCAGATAGTTATCAGTTGTGACACCGAACATGGAGGCCGAGGACAAACAAATGTTTGGACGCATGGTGAGGTATGCGAGCCAGACCCAATGACAAACAACATCGTGAACAAGAACAAATTCATTCTCACCTAAGTCGGTAAAGCGAATGATCTTTTTCATCGGAGGACTCCTTTCTTTGCCCGATTTGGGCGAGTTTGTGATTCATATTAATTGTATTCCGGTTTCAATTTTGCTGTCAAATAGTTTTGAAAAATGAAAAGTGGATAAGTGAAAAAAGTCATTATTTAACAATACATTTATCCGTTTCGTATTCTTACTATTAGGAACTTTCGTACGCGACCGCGCATGAAAGTTCCCGAATATTTTCTACAGTTCAACTTTTATATATGACTATATAAGTCATTGAATTACTTTTTTGTGCCAAAATATTTCAGTAGTGTTTCCTCGTTTTCAATCCTATCTACAATCATGTACAAAACTTCCCTACCAATCGAGAAATCTGCTTTCAGTAATGTTATTAGATCCTCACAATCATAAGGAAATACCCAAACACTATTTTGCAATTTAACAAAACCAATAGAGATTAGTGTATTTCTAACTTTGTCTCTCAAACTCTTCTTCGATTCTTTAATATCAAAAATTAAAACTCTCCATTTTTTGTCCCACTTGTCTGGTATTGTGATTTGATAATTACTATTTTCTGCCTTTTGCAATGCTTTTCTGCCTAGAGTTGTGAGAGTTAGGTATCCATCCTTGGTATATTCTAATAATCCACCGTCCACCAGTCTCTTTCTAGACTTATTTAGTGTTCTTTTTGTATTTGTGGTTAGTTTTGAATCAACACCAAAAATCTTTAATGCCTGAAAAGCGTTAGGTGCCACCATAGCTACACCCAAAACTCCCGCTACGGCCACACACCCCAGTATGGCTTTCTGAATTTTCGTCATCCTTATACTCTTTTTATTTGCATCCTCCAAGGTTCCCATAATGTTATATATTATACATCATATTTTTATAATGGGAACTTTCACAAGCGACCGCTTCTGAATGTTCCCAATGAAATATACTTCTAACATCTCCACCGTTCGATTATCTTTACCGTTAGAATGATTATCATTCCCTTGTAATGCAAAACCACCTCTTTTGAGGTGGTTTTGTTTGTAGATTGTGTAATTGAAGATTAGCGCTTTGACCCTAAAACACCATTGCTGGTGTTCGGGCGACGTTAAACGAAGTTTAACGTTTAGACCATTGTGGGGCCTTGCGAGCTTTCTTCAAACCGAATTTACGACGTTCTTTAGCACGTGAGTCACGTTTCAAGAATCCAGCCTTCTTCAATTCCTTACGGAGATTGACGTCATCCTTGATGAGAGCGCGAGCAATAGCGTGACGGATAGCTTCAGCCTGTGAAGCAACACCACCACCATTGGTCTTGACGGTCACCTTGAACTTTCCAGCTTCTTTAGCCTCTGTGAGAGAAGCCATAGCAGTGTTCTGTAAATCCAAAACTTTGAAGTATTCATTCAAAGGCTTGTCGTTTACGATGATTGAGTTACTGGAAGCTGGGGTCAAACGAGCGCGGGCGACCGCGGTCTTTCGACGACCAACACCTTCTGTATATTTTTCAGTAGCCATATTAGTCTTTGATAGTTAAATTCTTCATAATCTTGGTGCGCAAACGGTTGATAGGTACCATACCGTTTACAGCACGCCAGAGAACTTCAGAGTAACCAAGGCGTTTAGCCAAAGCACCCTGCTTTTCTTTACGAAGACCAGATGGATAACCAGAGAAAGTCTTGTATTCTTTAGCAACTGAAGCTTTAGCAGCAACAGTAATCTTGGCAGCATTAATCACATTTACCTTTACATCTGGGAAGATGTTACGAGCATAAGTG
>Ga0194054_10000728_pt1 | contig 16358 bp, 15 predicted proteins | sample SepL2210m_MetaG_FD_163628 | JGI IMG/M metagenome (GOLD analysis project Ga0194054, IMG submission 163628) | Anoxic zone freshwater microbial communities from boreal shield lake in IISD Experimental Lakes Area, Ontario, Canada - Sep2016-L227-10m | ecosystem: Environmental > Aquatic > Freshwater... | reverse complement strand
CGCTTGGACTCTCTACTTCATGAAATCGCAGCGAGTGAAGGAGACATTTATCCTCTGACATGGAACTCCTCGAACCATGGCGGAAATACGATGCCCGAGAATGCTCCGGGGCTGTGCGGGAAGCTCGGAGCCTCACCCTTCAAAAATGAAAGTCCTTCACTCCAAATACGACGGGGAAGAAACCTTCTCCATGCCAATGCAGGCAGGAGACCTCGTGATGCATTTCCCAACGGATGCCCTCGCAGGTTCATCTGTCCATCCAGCAGATTTCTGGCTCTTGGATCGGCCAGTCGAGTTTGCGATCACAAGCAAATTCTCTGACCTGCCTCCTTGGTTCACGCTTCATCCAACGGAGATGGAGGGTGAATTGGCACAGGCGATGATTGGCCAGTTGCAGGGGAGAGCATCGTTTTCCGATCCGGTTTATGCTCCGAATGCATGGAGGGTGAAGGAAGGGGATCGGATCGCTTTCTTTTTTGAGCGTCCTTGGACCAAGCCAACAGAAAACGGCTTCATTATCGATATCGGGGAAAACTCTCTCGTTTACTGGCAACTCCCCGGCGGCGGCCTTCCGAATATGCTCGATGCGTTCGGAGCTTCGCCGGCCGAGGACGACGAGAAACGGAAACGCTGGATGCAAGAAGCGTCAGCCTCAATCGGAGCCATGGGCCTTCCCAGAACCTGTGCATTGGATTGGGGTATCGCCCGACAATAATGAAACAACCGGTGTCTATGATCGCATTAACTCCAACCCCCAACAAGGCGGGAACGCCGGGCGAGGACGAAAGTTACGAGGAACTGATGCTGATTCTATCAGCGCGAAGGTCGGATCTGGAAGGCCCCCCGTGGACATCAAAAGCGTTGAAGGAACGGATAGCGAAGCGGGAAGCGAGGGAGGAAGCCTACCACAGAATAAGCCGGTGGCTGAAACGCCTGGCGACGGAGGATCCGGCGGTCATCTTCCCCGGCTGACCATATGAAAGAGGCAGAGGCGCAAAACGTGTTGATTCCCAGGACGAACGCGGGAGCGGAGATCTCGGAGGAGCGCATGGAGGAGTTGATGGCGGAACTGACGGCTCCCCCAAACAAAGTGCGCCGGTGGCTGGATCGGATGACAGCCGAAAATCAGGCGAAGTGGGAAGCACACCAGGAAAACAAACTGAGCCGGTGGCTCAAGCGGATGGCGACGGAGGATCCGGCAGTCATCTTTCCCCAAGCGTAACCGCCCGGAAGACATCCGAGCAGACACTGGCGAAGTGCATCAGCCGTTCATTTCATGGGGACGTCCGAATTTATGAACAGGCGAAATGCGATTCGTTCTCAGCAACCTCCCGGCGCATTCAAAAAATGGCTCGGGTCTTTCAATATTGCCGCCATCGGGCATTTATTGAACGCCAGCGGGGGAACGGAAAAGCCGGTCCGCCTCGCGCGCGGGCGCGCGCAAAAGAAACTCCAAGTCTGGCAATGGACTACCCTGAATTGACGTGGATTATTTTACAAATGGTCTTAGAATTGGTCTTACTTTGCTTTTTCAGACTATCTAACCCGCTGATTACAAACAGAGTGGAGGCGAGGGGAGTCGAACCCCTGTCCTTCAAGCGATCACCACAACCTTCTACATGCTTAGGCGGTCTTTGATCTCGGGGCGAAGCTGCGAACCGTCACGCCACCCACCCCAGAGCGGCCACGAAATCGATTCATTTCCCACCGCGGCCACCCCGGCGGAAAATTAGCCTGCTGTCGTCGCATCCCGGCGTAGCAGGCGTTCGCCGGGACACGTCACGGCTACTTAGGCCGCGAGAGCGAGATCTTCGTAATCTGCATTTATTTTGTTTGATCCGATTTTTTACGAGGCCAACGAATCATCCTCGGCATGCGGACCATGTTTCACACTTCAAGTCGAAACCAGTACGCCCCCAACGGAAAAAATGATACAGCGGTTTTCGAAACAATCAACCCCTTTCTGGCAGGCGGGCTCATTTTTTTCTCATCTTTATCCCCCGGATCGGCTAGTTTTCTCCCATGTCTCCATTGGCGGAAAAATACGATGAATTTGTGATCCCGACCTACGGGCGGTTCGATCTGGATATTGCGCGGGGACGGGGCTGCCGGGTTTGGGATTTTGAGGGGCGGGAGTATCTGGATTTTGGTGCGGGAATCGCGGTGTGTTCGCTGGGGCACGCGCACCCGGAGGTCACGGCCGCTGTGACGGCGCAGGCGGAAACGCTGGTCCACACGTCGAACCTTTACCGCACGGCTCCGCAAGCGGAGCTGGCCGGGCGGCTTGTGAAGATCACGGGGCCGGGAAAAGTCTTTTTCTGCAACAGCGGGGCGGAGGCGAACGAGGGTTTGATCAAGCTGGCGCGGCGATTGGGAAGCATTTCCGGCCGCCATGAAATCCTGACTTTCGAGGGGTCGTTTCACGGGAGGACTATGGCGGGAATTTCCGCGACCGGGCAGGAGAAAGTGAAAAAGGGCTTCGGGCCGCTTCTGGACGGATTCCGGCATCTGCCATTTGGAGATTTGGAGGCGGTGGAGGCGGGGGCTGGACCGGCGACTGTCGCGGTGTTGGTCGAACCGGTGCAGGGAGAGGGCGGAATCCACATCGCCCGGGCGGAATTCCTCAGGGGCCTGCGCCGACTGTGCGACGAACACAAATGGCTGCTGCTTTTTGACGAAATCCAGTGCGGGCTCGGACGCACCGGCGGATGGTGCGGATGGAAAAGCATCGCCCGTGAAGTCGAGCCGGACGGAGTTTCTTGGGCGAAAGGGATAGCGAACGGGTTTCCGCTCGGGGCATTCTGGATTGCGTCCCGCGAAGCCGACGAGCGCGGGCCGCTCTGCGACCTGCTCGGGCCCGGAAGCCATGGGACGACGTTCGGCGGTAATCCGGTGAGTTGCACGGCCGGCTTGAAAGTGCTCGAGATCATCGAGCGGGACGGACTCCTCAGGGCGGCCACCGAACTTGGCGGGGAGCTGGCGGACGCACTCCTCGCCGCGAAGATTCCGGGAGTTTCCGGCGTGCGTTGGCTGGGACTGATGCTGGGGGTTCAGCTCGATCCCTCCGCGTTTCCGGAGCAATCCGGTCCCGTGGCGCTGGCGGCCACCCTGTCCTCGATGGCCGAAGGGCTGCTTGTCATCCCCGCGGGAGAAACCGTCGTCCGGTTTCTCCCGCCCTTGAATGTGACACGGGAGGAAATCCGGGAGGCTGTCAAAAAATTCGCGACCGCGCTCGAAAAACCGGCTATGACGTGCCGGGCATCCCGATGAAAAATCTTCTCTCCATAGAATCTCTCGACCGCGCGACGATCCGCCGGATTCTTGACTCGGCGGCCGTGATGAAATCCACGAGGGGGCATCGCGGGTCGCTTCCGCTTCTCCACAAATGTTGGGCGCTCATGTTTTCCAAATCCTCCACAAGGACCCGCGTGTCGTTCGAGGTCGGCATCCGGGAGCTGGGGGGAGATGTCATGTTCCTTGCGGCGGACGACATTCAGCTCGGACGCGGGGAACCGATCTGCGACACCGCACGCGTCATGGGCCGGATGCTTCACGGCGCGGTGATCCGGACCTACGCGCAGAAAGACGTGGAGGATTTTGCGGAATTCAGCGGCATCCCCACGGTCAACGCCCTCACCGACGGGGAGCACCCGTGCCAGATCCTCTCGGACCTCTTCACGATCATCGAATCGCGTGGCTCGCTCGACGGGTTGTGCGTCACGTTTGTGGGCGACGGCGACTGCAATGTCGCGCGATCGTGGATCTGGGCGGCGGCCCGCATGGGCTTCGAGCTTCGCATCGCCGCGCCGGAAGGCTTCCAGCCGGCGTGCGGTCTGCTGGAGCGCGCGAAGGGACGGGTTTTTGTCACCGACGACATGCGTGCCGCCGCGGCAGGAGCTTCGGTGCTTTACACGGACGTCTGGGTGAGCATGGGCAAGGAGGAGGAAGCCGGGAGGCGGATCGCGCAGCTGCAAGGTTATCAGATCAACGACGATATTTGCCGCCTGGCTCCCGAGACCCTGGTGATGCACTGCCTGCCGGCGTACCGCGGAAAAGAGATCGCCGCGGAAACTTTTGAGGCGCATGCGGAGACGATTTTTCGTCAGGCGGAGAACCGCCTGCACACGCAAAAAGCCATCTTGGCGATGCTGGTGGCATAGCTTTTCCTCGAGCCCTCAAGGATTCGAACTTCCCTCGCGGGCGGTGGCCGTGTTGACTTGCGGGCTCCGCACCCATGCTTGCCATCCGTCAGGTCATTGATCACACCATCGTGAATTTTCCCGGTTACGCGCCGGAGGATTTCGAAGTCACCGCCGTCGAAAAAGGCGGGTCCGACAGGAAGTTTTACCGGATCCGTGCCGCCGACCGATCGATGATCCTGGTGAAGTATTCCGATCACAAAGAGGAAAACCGGCACTACGTGGACATCGCGAAATTCCTTGCCGTCCCGGGCGTGCAGGTTCCGCACATTTACCTTCATGATCCCGCCGAGGGTCTGATCTGGATGCAGGATCTTGGAGAGCAGGATCTCTGGTCGTTTCGCGAGCACCCGTGGGCCACGCGGCGCCCGCTCTACGAGTCCGCGTTGATCGAGATTTTCAAAATGCACACCGCCGCGACGCGGAGCCTGGACCGCGCGACGCTCACGCTCGAACGCGAGTTCAACGAGCCTCTCTACCTCTGGGAGCAGGGATATTTCTTCGAGCACTGCCTCGGAAACCACTTCCGTCTTCCGGCGGCGGAAGTCCGGCGGCTTGCGGGCCTTCCGGAGCTCCACGTCGCGGCCGCCCGGCTGGCCTCGTTGCCACGGGTTCTCGTCCACCGGGATTTCCAGTCGCAGAACATTCTGATTCACGACGGCACGGCATGGCTGATTGACTTTCAGGGCATGCGTCCGGGGCTGGCGCAATACGATCTGGCCTCCGTGCTCTACGATCCCTACGTCACGCTCTCCCCGATCGAACGCGGGGAATTGCTCGCCTTTTACGAACACCTCGCCCTCCAGTCCGGCGCGAATATCCCGGACGACTTCAGCGGGATCTTCGACTGGTGCGCGATCCAGCGGCTCATGCAGGCGCTCGGCGCGTATGGTTTCCTCGGTCTGCAAAAAGGACGCGCCGATTTTCTCGCGCACATTCCCGCCGCGCGGCGTTCGCTCCGCGAGGTTGCATCCCGGCTTGACGGACTACAGGAGCTTGTCCGCATACTCGACTCACTGCCATGAACAAACAGCCTGAAACCGCGATCATCCGGCGCGTCACCCCCTCGCTCGACAATGCCCGCTACGCGATCAAGCGCTCCATCGGCGAGGAAATCACCGTCGAGGCCGACATCTTCAAGGAAGGCCACGACGAGGTGGCGGCCATGCTCAAATGGCGGCCGGCTGGTGAGTCCGCCTGGCGGGAGACCCCGATGCGACAGATCGTCAACGACCGGTGGACCGGCACCCTTTGCGTGACGGAACCCGGACCGTGGGAATTCACCATCGAGGCCTGGGGGGATGGCTTCTTCTCCTGGCAGCATGAGCTGGATAAAAAATTCGAGGCCGGCCTGCGCGAGCTGCAGAGCGAGATCCTCGAGGGGGCCGGCTTGGTCGGAGCCGCCTGCTCGCGCGCCGGGAAAGTGGATTCCGCCGCGCTGAAAAAGTTTGCTGCCGCGCTGAAATCCTCCGACGCGGAGCAGGCCCATGGGATCGCGCACGACCCCGATCTCTGCGCGCTCATGACCGTGTATGCCGACCGATCGATCTCCACGACAGCGGAGCCATTCCATCCGGTCCGGGTCGAACGCGAACGCGCGACGTTCGCCGCATGGTATGAGTTTTTTCCCCGCTCCGCCGAGGGCAGGCCCGACTCGGGCTCGAAGTTCCGCGACTGCCTCGGCCGGATTGACGACGCGAAGGCGATGGGGTTCGACGTCGTCTATTTTCCGCCGATCCACCCGATCGGGACCACCGGCCGCAAAGGCCGGAACAACTCGCTGAATTGCCAGCCCGGCGAGCCCGGCGTCCCCTATGCCATCGGCAACAGCAGGCAGGGGGTCAACGGCGGCGGACACAAGGATGTCGCCCCCGAGCTCGGGACGCTCAAGGATTTCGAGTGGCTTGTCGGCGAGGTGCGCGCACGCGGCATGGAGATCGCCCTCGACTTCGCGATCAACTGCTCGCCCGACCACCCGTATGTCAAAGCCCACCCGGAGTGGTTTTTCAAACGCCCGGACGGCACGATCAAATATGCCGAGAACCCGCCGAAAAAATATGAGGACGTCTATCCTCTGAATTTTCACAACGACAACTGGCGGGCTCTCTGGGACGAGCTTCGCGACGTCTTCCTCTTCTGGTGTGCGCGGGGGGTCCGGATTTTCCGCGTGGACAACCCGCACACGAAGCCGGTCTCGTTTTGGGAGTGGGTCCTCGCCGAGGTCAAAGAGAAATTCCCCGACGCCATCTTCCTCAGCGAGGCGTTCACGCGGCCGAAAATGATGCGGGAGCTGGCAAAGGCCGGTTTCGATCAGAGCTACACGTATTTCACGTGGCGGAATTCCAAATGCGAACTCGCCGGGTATCTTGCCGAGCTGACCCGGTCGGACCTCAAAGAATTTTTCCGCGCGAACTTTTTCACGAACACCCCCGACATCCTTCCGGAATTCCTTCAGAACGGCGGACGCCCGGCCTTCCTCATCCGCGCGGTGCTGGCGGCGATGGCCTGCCCGGTCTATGGCATCTACAGCGGGTTCGAGCTCTGCGAAAATTCCGCCCTCCCCGGACGCGAGGAATACGCCGACTCGGAGAAATACCAGTTCAAGGGCCGCGACTGGAATGCCCCCGGCAACATCAAGGAATTTCTCACGAAACTGAACACGATCCGGCGCCAGAACCGCGCGCTGCAAGAATACGCGAACCTCAGCATCCAAACGGCGGAAAATGACAACATCCTCTGCTTCAGCAAGGCGACCGTCTCGCTGGACAACCTCGTCCTCATCGTCGTCACGGTCGATCCCTGTCAGCCGCAGACCGCGTTCGTCCACGTCCCTCTCGCCGACTTCGGCATCGGGGAAAACGAGGCCTATGTCATGGAGGACCTGCTGACCGGCGAGCGCTTCACCTGGCACGGAAGCCGGAACTTCGTCGCCCTCGACCCGCACTCCCGCCAGGCCCACATCTTCCGGGTCCGGCGCTGGCAGGACCGCGAAAACGGGCAGGATGTTTTCGCCTAGAACATTTCAGCGCGTGCGCCACATGTCCGCAACGGGAAGCGCGACAAAGACCGGCTTGTCGCGGTTCGCGATCACGAATTTCCGGCCGCCACGGCAGAGCTTCGACAATTGCGCCTGCGCTTCACGGATTCTGTGAATCCCCGCCGAAAAGCGGAGCCCCTCGATGTCGGCCCGCAGGCAGCTTGTAAAATAATCGCCCAGCCCGGATGCCTGGACCTCATAGAAGAGAAAACCTTCGTTCAGATCATCCAGCGCATCCTCGGAGATTTGAATGGTCATCCTCTGCCGATCGCGCACTTGACGCTGTCCCAATCCAACAACCGGGCCTCTCCCTTCGCCACCCGTGCCCGACGGTCGCGCAGAAGGTTTCTGAGTTGATGGGTGATCTCCGATGTTTCAAACCGCTCCCTCAGATCCTCCCAGATGGTTTCCATGATCTGAATTTTTCCTCTGTCGGCAGGGTTCTGACTTCTTGGACTGTCATGACGCAAAACTATACCTGACCGTGAATATACGCCAGTTTTTCTGGCAACGAGCTGGGAGTCCTTTGGATTATAGGAATCAAGCAATTTCCATCGCTGTTGGATTTTCCGATCCGATTTCATTCGTTGCCCAACATGCCAAAGCCCGTAGCTTAACGTGCCGATCGATTCAAACCCCATTTGCCCAGCCAGCCAGCGCGTCCCCACCCTCGTCCGCGTCCGCACCCACCGTGCGAGCATATACCGTTGCAAAGGGGTTCCTCCAGACAGGGACTCCAGGCCCAGGCGTCGCGTTCCCTCAACCAGCAACCGCGTCGCACGATCTTGCTCCCTTCGCTCCGCCGCCCTCCCCGGCGAATCTTTCATCACATTGCGAACGAGCCCCGCGCTCCGCATCTCGCGCGTATTGAAAAATCAGACGCCACCGAGTTCCCGTGATTTGATCGGAGTGTAACACGAATTCTCCGACCCAGATGCGCCCGATATTCCCGCCGTGCGCCGGAACGCCAGTTCGTCAGCCCGAGTTCTCCATACACCCGTTCCCAGCGCAGCCATTCCGGCTTCCTCTTGCGACTGCCTGCCAACCAGCCCGCACTCGACCAGCGATCTGCCAAAAGCTCTTTCAAGCTGCGAACCTGTGCAACTTTGTCCCTTTGTCTCAACTCGAAAGGATGGGACTCATCTACCTGTGAATGCGTCGCACAATAACGCCCTGCTAAAGCCGGATGCAGGAAATCTGCCCGTCCGGTTTGACGAGGGGGAAGAAAGTCGGCGGTTATTGGATTCGTCCTCTCATCCCGTGACTTCCCTCCCTACTCTACCCAAAGCCGATTTAATCTCGATCTCGATGGGTGAAAATTCCCGCCGCTTGCGGCGATAGATAAAACACCTCAAATTCCTCTTCTTTGTCGCCAGTTGTCAACGGAATTGAACGCCCTCGACGGGTTGCTCCAATCATACGATGAAAACGGCATCTTGCCGCTTGGATGCTTTCTCCAAGCGGCGGGACGCCGCTTCTACAACGACACCCTCTTTGCCCGGTCTTTCATCTGATCGTAATGATTGGGACGGGGTGGCGCGCACTTCTTTTCCGCAGGGAGGGAGCAATCATGTCTCGCCGGGAGTGCGGGGCCGTGGTAGTGGGAATGGATGCCGCGCGCGAAATTGATCGTCGCCTCGAGCGAGGGGTCTGCCGACCAGCTTTATGCCACGAAGTTCCGGGCGCCGGATGCGTTCGCGCTTTTGCAGGCCGGGGGAAAGAGGGTTCTTCTGCTCTCCGATCTGGAAGTGGATCGCGGGAGGCGGGAGGCGGCGGTGGACCGGGTGGATGCGTATTCGGAAGTGGAGAGCGGGGTTCGGGGGACCAAAAAGAAAAAGCCGTCGTATGCGCGTGTTGTGGCGGTTTGGCTGCGGGCGAACAAGGTGCGGAGCCTGGTCGTTCCTCAGGATTTTCCGCTGGGCCTGGCCCGGCATTTGAAAAAGGAAGGCGTCCGGCTGAAGCCGTCAAAAGGACCTCTTTTCCCAGGGCGCGAGATCAAGTCCCGGGCCGAGGTCCGGGCGATTGAGGCGGCGATACGGATTGCCGAGGCCGGGATGTCGCGGGCGATGGAAATCCTCCATTCGGCCCTGCCGCGACGGGACGGACGGCTTGCGATCGGGCGCCGGGTTCTGACATCCGAGGCTCTGCGGATGGAGATCGAGACAGCGGTGGTGCGGGCGGGCGGGGAGGCGCGCGGAGACACGATCGTGGCCGGGGGCGAACAGGCGTGCGATCCGCACGGGCGCGGGACCGGGCCGCTCCGCGCGAACGAGATGATCATTCTGGATATTTTTCCGCGCGACACGCGCTCGGGATATTTTGGCGACATCACGCGAACGGTCGTGCGGGGCACGGCAAGCGACGCGCAGCGCCGGCTGTGGGAGACATGCCTTGCGGGACAGGAGATCGCGCTGAAACACATGAAGCCCGGCAACCAGGGCGGGCTGGCGCACGAATCCATCAAGGAGTTTTTTGCCGCGGAGGGTTATCCCACGGAGATTCGCGACGGGCGCTGGCAGGGGTTCTTTCACGGGACGGGACACGGGCTGGGGCTCGAGGTGCATGAGTCGCCGCGTTTTGCCGCCGCGACGTTTCTGCCCGGCCAGGTGCTGACGGTCGAACCCGGGATCTATATCCCCGGGCTGGGAGGCGTCCGGCATGAGGATGTGGCGGTGGTGACCGTGCGCGGGCCGAAGCTTCTCACCCGCGCGCCCAAGCCGCTGGAGATTTGAGGGATCAGTAGCTGTGTCTCGTGAGCGAGGTTTTCCCGCGGAAAACCCAGTAGATGCTGGCGGTGTAGGCGAGGACGAGGGGCACGCCGATGATCGCGATGACGAGCATGATCCCGAGGGTTTTGTCGGTTGATGCCGCATTGGTGATCGTCAGGCTGTGCGCGGGCTCCGGGTTCGAAAGGACCATGTTCGGGAAATACGTCAGGCCGAAGGTCGCCATCATGAGCGCCATCGCGGCGCAGGAGGAAAGGAATGCGTTGAACGGCCGTCCCTTGTGGATTTCGCGAGGGATGTTGAGCACGATGAGGACGTTCGCGGCAACGACGAGCAGCACATGCGGCCGGGCGCGGACGGTTTCGAGGACCCACGGAACGTCCACCAGCGTGTAGATGTTGAAGAGCAAATACGAGACGAGGAACGCGCCGATGAGCCGCGGGATCCACCCGCTGACGATGGCATGGAGCTCTCCCTCGGTTTTCATCGCGAGATAAATCGCGCCGTGCATGGAGAAAAGGAGGACTGTCGTGATGCCCATGAGCAGGGCATACGGGTTCAGCAGCCCGAGGAATGTCCCGGCGAATTCGTGGTTGGCGTCGAGCGGGATGCCGCGGACGATATTCCCCATGGCGACGCCGATGAGGAGCGCCGAGACGAAGCTGCCCGCGCTGAACGCCACATCCCAGAACTGCCGCCACCACGTCCATTCCTCCTTGCTCCGGAACTCGATCGCCACCGCGCGGAAGATCAGCGAGCAGAGAAGCAGCATGAACGCCAGGTAGAACCCGGAGAAGACCGTGGCGTAGGCCTCGGGAAACGCGGCGAAGAGCGCGCCGCCGCCGGTGACGAGCCAGACTTCGTTGCCATCCCATACCGGACCGATCGAGTTCAAAAACAGCCGACGGTGTTCGTCTTTCCTGACGAACAATTGGAGGGCGCCGACCCCGAGGTCGAAGCCGTCGAGCATCGCGTAGCCGGTGAAAAGCACACCGACGAGGAGATACCAGATGATGTTGAGGTCGGGGAGAGTCATGCGCGGGGGGTGGTGCGGATCAGGGCCTTCCAGCTGTCGGGCATTTCGTCCTCCTCCTCCACCGGCCCGTGCTGGATTTTGCGGGTGAGGAGGAAAATGAACATCGCGAAGAGGAGGGCATAGACGAGGGCGAAAAGGACGAGCGATGCCACGATCTGGTTTGCGGAGACGACCTTGGAAATGGACTCGGAGGTTTGCAGGAGGCCGTAAACAATCCAAGGTTGGCGGCCCATTTCGGCCGTGAACCAGCCGGCTTGATTCGCGATCTGCGGACCGAGAACCGAGAAGACCAGCGCCGTGAGAAGCCAGCGTGTGCGAGGCCGGCCCGTGTCGAAAAGCCATCCGCGCCACCAGAAAAAACACGCGACAACCACCAGCCCCAACAGCGCCACCCCCACGATGATCATGATGTGGTAAAACTGGAAAATCGCCGGAACATTCGGCCAGTAGGATTTCCGCAGGGCGGGAAATTCCCGCGGGGTGGCGCCCGGGTGGCGCGCTTTGAGAAATTCCGCGCCCGGCATGTCGCGGAGTCCGACGACCGGCTTGTCAACCGACCCCCATGCCAGCAGGCTCAGCAGGCCGGGAATTTTCGGGCCGACAACAGTTTCATTTTTCGCATCCACATAACCGAAGAGGGTCATCGGGGTGCGCGGGGCGGTTTGATAGACGCCCTCCAGCGCGGCGAGCTTGATCGGCTGGTTGCGCACGACCCCCTTGGCGGTGAAGTCGGCGCTGACCATCTGGAGAAGGCTCGCGACAGCCGCGAAGCCGAGGCCGATTTTCAACGAGGCTTTGGCAAAATCGAGATGGCGGTTTCTCAGAAGATAAAACGCGCTGATGCTCACGACGAGAAACGCCCCGGCCATCCAGGCGCCGAGCACAACGTGCGTGAGGCGGTCCATGGTGGAAGGATTGAAGACCATCGCCCAGAAATCGTCCACGACCGCGCGGACGCTCGTCAGGTCGGCCGTGGTCACCACATAATCCTGCGGGAGCACGACCGTCTTCCCGTTGACGACCGTCTCCAGATGATATCCCGCGGGGGTCTGCATCCACGAGTTCGCAACGACGATCCACACCGCGCTGAAGTGCGCGCCGAACGCCACCATGCAGGTCGCGAAGAAATGCATCCGCGGTCCGACCTTGTTCCAGCCGAAGAGGAGCAGGGCCAGGAAACCGGATTCGAGAAAAAACGCGAAGATCCCCTCCGCCGCCAGCGCGCTCCCGAAGATGTCCCCGACGAACCGCGAATACGTCGCCCAGTTTGTTCCGAACTCAAATTCCATCACGATCCCGGTGGCCACGCCGATCGCGAACGTCAGCGCAAAAATCCTTGTCCAGAACCTCGCCATGCTGTGGAACATCGGGTTTCCGGTCTTGAGCCAGAGGCCCTCCATCATGACCAGAGCCAGCCCGAGGCCGATGCTCAGCGGCGGGTAGAGATAATGGATCGCTATGGTGAATGCGAACTGCGCCCGTGCCAGGAGTTCAGTGGTCATTGGGAATGAGATTTGCTGATTATCCGGGCTTGTCAATCACCGGCCGAAGGTGAATTTCCCAGTTGCGGGGCGGAGGCTGGCCGTGTAGATGTTTCCTTCCGGTTCTCCGGATATTCCCATGGGAAAAATCTACAACAACATCGTCGAGACGGTCGGCCGCACGCCGCTGGTCAAACTCAATCGGATCACAGCCGGCCTCCCGGCGACGATCGCCGTGAAATGCGAATTCTTCAATCCGCTGGGCAGCGTGAAGGACCGCATCGGAGCGGCCATGATCGAGGACGCCGAGCGGCGCGGCATCCTCAAGCCGGACACGCTCATCGTCGAGCCGACCAGCGGGAACACCGGGATCGCGCTCGCCTTTGTGGCCGCCGCCAAAGGATACAGGCTGATCCTGACGATGCCCGAAACCATGAGCCTCGAGCGCCGCACCCTGCTCGCCATGCTCGGGGCGAAGCTCGTTCTCACGCCGGGCTCCGAAGGCATGAAGGGGGCGATCGCGCGCGCCGAGGAAATCGTCAACGAAACCCCCGGCGCCTGGATGCCCCAGCAATTCAACAACCCGGCCAACCCGGCCGCCCATGCGAAAACCACCGCCGAGGAAATTTGGGAGGACACCTGCGGCAAGGTGGACATCTTTGTCGCGGCGGTCGGAACGGGCGGGACGATCACCGGGTGCGTGGAGGCGCTCCAGGCCCGCAAGCCTTCGTTCCAAGCCATCGCGGTCGAGCCGAAGGACTCGCCGGTCATCTCGCAGACGCTGGCCGGCCAGCCGCTCAAACCCGGCCCGCACAAGATCCAGGGCGCGGGCGCGGGGTTTGTTCCCAACAACCTCCATCTCAAGTCCGCCTCCGGAAAGGATCTGATCACCGAATGCATCCAGGTCAGCAACGACGATGCTTTCGCCATGGCCCGCCGCCTGGCGAAAGAGGAGGGGATCCTCGCCGGGATCAGCTCCGGCGCAAATGTCCACGCCGCGATCGAAGTGGCCAAACGCCCGGAGAATGCCGGCAAACTCATCGTGACGATCGCCTGCTCGACCGGCGAACGCTACCTCAGCACCGCTCTCGCCGAGGATGCCCGCGCGGAGGTCGGAGGATAATATGGCCGTTCCCACCGATGAATCGGTCGTCGAGCTCGATGCGTTTGATGCCTCGCTCTTCTGGTATCGTCACAGGAAAAACTTCCTGCTTGGCGCCGCCGCTGTCGTGATCCTGGGCGGAGGCTCGCTGGCATGGTATGTTTCCTCAACGCTCACGAACCGCGCCGCCGAAGACGCCCTCGCCGTGGCAAAGGACATCCCCGCCTACGAGGCGCTGACAAAAAACTACCGTGGCACGATGCCGGCGGCCGACGCACTCCTTCTCCTCGCCTCCGCGCAGCGCGACGCCGGGAAGATCGGGGAGTCCACCGCCACGTTTCAGAGCTTCCTGAAAACTTATCCCGACCACCCGCTTGCCGGCGGAGCCCTGCTCGGGGTCGGGCAAAACCAGGACGCCTCCGGAAAATCCTCCGACGCGGCCGCGACATTCCAGCAGGTTGCCGAGAAATATCCCGCGAGTTATGCGGCCCCGTTCGCCCGTTACGCCCAGGCGGAAATCCTCCTGCGCGACTTCCGGCGCGACGAGGCGCGGGCGGCTTTTGAGACGATCCAGGCCGATTTCCCCGGCTCCGTCGTCGCCCGGCTTGCGGCCGCCCAGCTCGCCCGCCTTAAACAATAAGCCTTGGAAAATGAAGGGAGGGGCATCGCCACGGTGCCCTTGTTTGTGGCAGAGCGGATGCCGGGGGCGACATCCCTCCATTCATTGCGCTGACGCGCGGATCAGGGAATCCTCTCGCCCGGTCGCACGGGAACGGCTATACCATCACCCCATGCGGTGGATCGCCCAGTAGTTCCTGCCTAGCCAACACGCGCTGACTTTTCCCATGTTTGAACAAGCCTTCAAAAATATTGATGATGTCCTCTGGAAAGATGCCGGTTGCACCAGCGAACTCGACTACACCGAGCAGACCTCGTGGCTGCTCTTCCTGAAATACCTCGACGCCCTCGAACACGACAAGACCACCGAGGCCGCACTGGACGGCAAAAAATACACCCACATCCTCGACGCGCCTTACCGCTGGGATGCGTGGGCCGCGCCGAAGGGCAAGGACGGCAGGATCGACCACAACACCGCCCAGACCGGCGACGACCTCCTCGCCTTCGTCAACCAGAAGCTCTTCCCCTACCTGCACGGGTTCAAGGCCAAGGCCACCGGGCCGAACACCATCGAATACAAGATCGGCGAAATCTTCGGCGAGATAAAGAACCGCATCCAGAGCGGCTACAACCTGCGCGAGATCATTGATCACATTGATGAACTCCGCTTCCAGTCCCAGACCGAGAAGCACGAGCTCTCGCATCTCTACGAGGCAAAGATCAAAAACATGGGCAACGCCGGGCGCAACGGCGGCGAGTATTACACCCCGCGCCCGCTCATTCGCGCCATCGTCGCCGTCACCGCGCCCCGACTCGGCGAGACCATCTGCGACCCCGCTGTCGGATCGGCCGGTTTCCTCTGCGAATCCTTCGATTACCTCAAAGCCCGGAACCCCAAGCGCACCGTCGCGCAGGACCGATTCCTGCAAGAGCGCACCTTTTACGGGAAAGAAAAGAAGTCGCTCGCCTACGTCATCGCGATCATGAATATGATCCTTCACGGCATCGAGGCGCCGAATATCATCCACACCAACACGCTCGCCGAGAACCTCGCCGACGTGCAGGAAAAGGACCGGTTCCACATCATCGTCGCCAATCCGCCGTTCGGCGGCAAAGAGCGCAAGGAAGTGCAGCAAAACTTCCCCATCCGCACCGGCGAGACCGCGTTCCTCTTCCTCCAGCACTTCATCAAAGTCCTCAAGGCCGGTGGACGGGCGGGCATCGTCATCAAGAACACGTTCCTGTCCAACACCGACAACGCCTCCGTGAGCCTGCGGCAAAAGCTCCTCGAAGAATGCGACCTCCACACCGTGCTCGACTGCCCCGGCGGCACGTTCATCGGCGCGGGCGTGAAAACAGTCGTGCTCTTCTTTAAAAAAGGAAAAAGCACGCGCAAGGTGTGGTTCTACCAGCTCGATCCCGGCCGCAACATGGGGAAGACCAACCCGCTCAACGACGCCGACCTCGCCGAGTTCGTGAATCTGCAAAAGACGTTCGCCGACTCGCCCAAAAGCTGGAGCGTGGACGTCGCGGCCATCGACCCGAAGACCTTCGACCTCTCCGTGAAGAACCCGGACGGCGGCGAGGAAATCGCGCACCGCAACCCGGAGGAGATCATGGACGAGATCGCCGCGCTGGACGCCGAGAGCGCGGAAGTTTTAACCACCATCCGCAAGCTGCTATGACTTCCCTTGCTCGAACAACGATGCGTGAACTGGTAACAAACTGTTACCGGTTGCCGGAGGCGGTTACAAACTGTAACCAACTGAATTCGGGAAACGCCGAACCGGTGACGCTCCTTCACCGGTTGAAACTCACTCCAACATTGTGAAAAAAGACCTCGCCATTTTTGAGGGACACGAAATCCGCCGCATTTACGATGAGAAGACCGAAACGTGGTTTTTCTCCGTTGTGGACATCATCCAAGTCCTCACCCAGCAGCCGGATTTTCAGACGGCCAGAAAATACTGGAACAAGCTGAAAGAGCGGCTTGCCAAGGAAGGAAACCAGTCGGTGACAATTTGTCACCGACTGAAATTGGAGGCCGCCGACGGCAAAAGCTACCTCACCGACGTGGCCAATGCCGAGACCCTCCTGCGCCTTGTCCAGAGTGTGCCCAGCCCGAAGGCCGAGCCGATCAAGCTCTGGCTCGCCAAGAC
>Ga0194054_10000726_pt1 | contig 16362 bp, 16 predicted proteins | sample SepL2210m_MetaG_FD_163628 | JGI IMG/M metagenome (GOLD analysis project Ga0194054, IMG submission 163628) | Anoxic zone freshwater microbial communities from boreal shield lake in IISD Experimental Lakes Area, Ontario, Canada - Sep2016-L227-10m | ecosystem: Environmental > Aquatic > Freshwater... | reverse complement strand
GAACACAACGTCCCTTTCGACATGGGCCATGACATACACTGTTGGCGGCACCGCGATGAACTACACGGCACTCGGCGTCACCCTCAATTCCAACAAGGGGGCAAATGAGGCGACGGCGACGCTCGGCGACTCCGGCAGCGCGCTTTTCCAATCGCTTTCCGGAACATGGACCCTGTGCGGTATTACTACCGTTGTTTCAACGCTCAACTCCTCAGAATACAACCCCTCCGACACGACTTACTTCGTGCGGCTGCGCGAGTGTTCCTGGGTGTTGCGCTACGACGCGTGGAAAGCGAAATACGGTATCGCACAGGCGGCGGCGGACTCCGATGACTCCGACGGCGATGGTATTCCGCTGCTGCTGGAATACGCGCTCGGGCTCGATCCCTCGGCGGCTTCCAGCGACGGCCTGCCGGTCGCATCGGTCGAAGGCTCTGACCTCGTCCTCACTTTCAGCCGGCTGGCCTCGGCCACGGACATCAAACTGGAAGTCGAAACGTCCTCGACGCTCCAAGCAGGGGAGTGGACGGTCGAGCCAGCGACGATCACCGTTCTAGACGGCGCAAGCGTTTTCCAGAAAGTCAAAGCCGCGGTGCCGCTCGGGACAGGCGACCGGAAGTTTGCGCGCCTGAAAGTCACCAGGCTTTAGCGCAACCGGCATGACAACCTATATTTTGGATGGGATCTGGGGCGGCCATTCGCGCTGGGAGTTTCTGCGGGGTCGCATTGAAAAGACGGTCGGCCCCTGCCGGATCTGGCGCTACGACAATTCCGGCTGCAAATCGCTCGAAGCGGCCGGCCTCGAACTTCGCGAGGAACTGCACCGGACAAGCGGCCCGCTCAACCTTGTCGGCTACAGCATGGGCGGCCTCGTCATCCGCGAGTCTTTGAGAGAAGCTCACAGTTTGCCCGTGCGCCGGGCGGTTTTTCTTCACTGTCCCCACGGGGGTTCGCTGACCGCGCATGCTTTTTCTCTTCCGGCCTGCCGGGAGATGAGGCCGGGCAGCGACTTCCTTGCGAGGTTGAACCAGGCGGCCTGGGATATTCCCACATTGGCTACTTGGTGTGCTTGGGATGCGGTCGTCGTGCCCGGCCAGTCCGCCCGATGGAAGCATGCGGATACGACCGTCCACAGCCACGTCCCTGCCCACGCGTGGCCGGTGATCTCGCCTGGGATTCACACGGCCGTTATCCGGTTTCTGCAAAAACCCGTCTAACCGTGGAAGAGGAATTCCGGATCCAGCGGAACCTTGATGGTCATTCCCGAGCGGGATTCCAACTCGACCGAGCTGCCGTTTTTTCCTTTGCGGATGTGACGGACTTCGTCGAACCCCGCCGGGACGGGGGCCACGGCCATGATCGAATTGATGGCGACAGGAGAACTGGACTCGAACTCGATGAACGTCGGAATCCCCGCCTTGCCAAGCGGGTTGGGCCGGACGGATTCCGCGTGGCCGTGGTGGAAGTTGGCTGTGACGTCCTCGATGCCGATGACTCCGCGGTGCCTTCCGCTCCAGGGCGGGTAATGGCGGCCACCGTTCGACATCCAGAAAATCGTTGAACGCAGGAGGCGCGGGTCTTTGAGGGAAAACCAGACCCAGCCCTCCTCAGCGACAACAGCCGCTGTCCATGCGAACGGCAGCAAAGGATCGGAAACGAGCATGACCAGATCTTCGAATCCCTCGCGCGCCGGATAGACGGAAAGATCGGCTTTTCCCCCGTCCGCCTGGGGAACATTTTTCAAGGACGAGAACGCCGCGCCTTTTTTCAGGCGCGAGTATCCGCCTTCGACCGGATTTTCAAACTGCCCGGGAAACACCTGCCCGCGAACAAACGCGCTGGTGCTGATGCGCGCGCTTCCCTGCTTCGGGAAGTGGAGCATGGCATGGTATCCCACCGGCATGCGGCCGGACACACCGGAGACCACATGCTTCTGGTAGATCGCGGGATGACCTTCGATCAGGGAAATGAACTTGTCCACGCGCCCGCGCCGGATCTTCGTGCGGAGCGAAAAATGAAGCGTGGCCGGGGCGGGGGACGGTTCGCGTTTCCACTTCCTGTTCGCGGTTTCGCCATGGACCGGGTGCTCTTCGCCTGCGTGGACGGTCGCATTGCCGCCGAAAGGTATGCAGAAAAAGTCTCCGCGGAGAACTTTGAGGATGTTTGGGGTCGAAGGGTTTTCCATCGCCCACGGTGCTGCGGAAAGCGGTGAGACCCAGCGCGGTCCCACGCGGAATTTTGCGGGCCAGAGCTGGCCGCCGAGCGTGGCGACTCCTGCTTCCACATCGCTGGTTTTGATCAACGAGGTTTCCTGGCCAAGGATGGTTTTGGTTTCGATGGAAGGCATGGGGCCAATCTTGCAAATGCGCATTCGCGCGAAAAGCGGAAAACCAATTCTCCTGCTGGTAAATGTGCCGTTTTTGGGGTATGGCAGGCCGATCATTATGAACCGCTCCGCCAAAATGAAGTCGCTTCTTCCCCTTCTGTTTTCCGCTTTTCTGCTCTCCGGCTGCGTCAACCTGATCGACCCGCTCGGGCCGGTGGGCAAGGGACCTGTGCCGCGCCCCGCAAAGTCCAAACCTCATCCCGGAGACAAATTCGCGTGGGGGATCTCGACGGCCAGCTACCAATACGAGGACCCCGCCGTGAAGCCGGGGAAGAAGGACGATTTTTCGACGGACTGGGATATTCTGATTTCGCAGCACAAGGCCCCGGAGAAAGGGAACGCGCTCTATACTTGGACGAAATTTGAAAAGGACCTCGCCGCACTCAAGAAAATCGGGGTGACGCATTACCGCTTCAGCATCGAGTGGGCGAGGGTGGAGCCGAAGCCGGGCGTTTACGACGAGGAAGTGATCCGCCGCTACGTCGGCATGGCCCGCCGGTTGAAGGAGGAGGGCATCGAACCGGTGATCTGCCTGTGGCATTTCACGTTCCCGGCCTGGCTCTACGACAAAAAGAACCCCGGCCAGTCGAACTGGCTGCACCCGCTCGCCCGCGAGAGGTGGAACGCCTACGTGAACAAGATCGTCCGCGCGACCGCCCCCTACACGAACTACTACGCCCCGCAGAACGAGCCCAACGGCCAGATCACGACCGCCTACATCGTCGGCCAGTGGCCGCCGTGCATGAGCCTGGCGTTCGGGCACTACTGGAAGGCGATCGACGCGAGCACCGGGATGTTCCGCGATGCGGCGGCCCGGATCAAAAAGATCAAGCCGTCCGCGAAGGTCGTGAGCGTCGAGGCCCTGCCGTGGTGGCAGCGCGCCCCGCTCGATCCGGGCGGCCTCATCTACAACACGATGATCCACGGAAATGTGGACCACCTCGACCGGATTTACGACGTCTGCGACATCGTCGGTTTCAACTACTACTACTCGCAGGCACCCGGACCGATTTCCCTCCTCTCCGAGAATGCCCGGCGCGGCCACAACTTCACCATGATGGGCTGGCGGATCAACCCCGACGGGCTCTACAACGAGATCCGGCGGGTCGGCGACCGCTACGGAAAACCGATGATGATCACCGAGAACGGCATCGCCACCCCGAATGACTCGAAGCGCGTCTGGTATATGCGCAACCACATCGCCGCCATCGGGCGCGCGATCCGCGACGGCTACGACATGCGCGGCTACTTCACATGGTCGCTGGCCGACAACTACGAGTGGCACTTCGGATACAAGGCGTTCTTCGGGCTTTCCACGATGGACCCCAAGACCTACGACCGGGTCTTCAAACCCTCAGCCGGAAAATATTCGGAGATCATCAAGGCCTACCCGACCGTGCAATCCGTCACCACGATCCAGCCGCAGGCGAATTTCACGCCCCTGAAGAAGCCGAAATAGCAGCGGCACCCGACAGAATACGACTGCGGATCACGGGTCGAAACTGCTTCCCATTTGGAACGGAATGTGCTTGAAACCCAGCCATGGACACTCCGCCGCCTCCACCGAATTCCGAGTCGACTCCTCCTCCCGCTCCAACCCCGGCACCGCCGCCTGCCTCGATTCCCGCTCCCCTGCCGCCGCAACAGGCCGCTAGCGTCAGCGACCAGCAATGGATCGTCTTCCTTCATCTCAGCGCCTTCGCCGGGCTGGTGCTCCCCTCTCTGGGGCACATCTTCGGCCCGCTGATCATCTGGCTTGTGAAGAAGCCGGAGAGCCCGGCGATCGATGCGGCGGGCCGGAATGTTTTGAACTTCCAGATTTCGTGGACGATCTGGATTTTTCTTTCGATCGTGATCGGCTTTGCCGGTTCCTGTTTGGTGGTCCCGATAATCCTCCCCTTCGGTTTCATCATTGCCTGGGTCGTCTTCGTCATTCTGGGAGCGGTGAAAGCCAGCAACGGCGAGCCCTACCAGTTTCCCCTGACGATCAAGATGCTTTGATTCGCAGGTGCGAATCGGTTAACGTCTGGCCGCGCCTCCGACCATCATCCAATCGATCGGGCCGGGGTGCGCGAGGATGGCTTCGCGGATGTTGTCCGTCCGTCCGGTGAACGGGACGGCGATCAGATCGGCTTCGGCGCCCGGGCGGATTTCCCCGAGCTGCCCGCCCATGCCGATGGCTTTCGCGGGGTTGAGCGTGGCCATTTCGAAGATTTTCTCCGGGGCGACACCGGGGTGCCTGCGGGCGGCGCATTGCATTTCGGCGAACATGTTGAGCGAGCGGTTGCTGGCAAGGCTGTCGGTCCCGAGGCAGACGTTGAAGCCCTCGGATAAAAAGCGTTCGAGAGGGAAGGGTTCGCGCTCGAAATACTCGTGACAGCACGGGCAGTGGATGATCGAAAAGTTTTTCCCGCGAAGCAGCTCCCAGTCTTTCTCACCGAGGAAGTTCATGTGAGTGAGCAGCGAGCCGTCGGGCAGCGCGTTTTCCGCCAGCAGCCTCGCCACCGGGGTGAGGCTGCCGGTATCGGACATCGGCCGTCCAAGGCCTTTCAGGAATTCATGCAAAGGTCCGCGTGCGTTCAGGAACATCTCGAATTCTTCGTCTGACTCCGCCAGGTGGGTCATGAAAGGCATGCCGTATTTTTCGCAGCAGAACCGAGCCAGGCGGTAAAGGTCCGGAGAGGTCGTATAGGGTGCGTGGGGGGATAGACCAAATCCCCCGGACCAGCCCGCCCGGTCTTCAAAAAAACTGAGGGCACCGGCCACGACATCCTCGGTGTGGATGCGGTTTCGCACGTCCATCATTTCGTAGAACCACCACGTGCGGATCGTCGGCGGGGGCATTTTGAACATCAGTTCGGGGAAAGATTCAATGTTGAAGACGCTGGTTGTCCCGTGGCGCAGAAGCTCGCCGAACCCGGTCTGGATGGACGCAATGTAGTCGGCGTCCGAAAGCGTGCGCTTGAGTTCGTTGATTCTCCGCACCCACTGCGAAAAACTCCTGTTCGAGAGGATGGCCCCGCGCATGACCGAGTAATCCAGGTGGCAGTGGGCGTTGATGAGCCCCGGCATCAGGATCACATCGCCGAGGTCCGTAGCATCTCGCCCGTCCCACTTGCCCGCGCTGACAATTTTTTCCTGCTCGACGCAAACCATCCCGTCCTCGATCGGCGTGTCGGATACCGGATAAACGATGCGTGCGCGCAGGGAGGTCATGAAGATTCGCCGACGCCCGCCGGGGCGAGGATGGCGTCGCGCATTCCGTGAAGGAGTTTTTTGTCGTCCGGGCAGATCGTCGCCAGCGCACCGCCGCAGGAGACAGAGCTTTCGCCGACGAAATAATACGGACAGAGCCGGACCCTGCCGCGCATCGGCTGGATTCCGTCCTGGTCCGGCGTCCAGAACGATTCCTCGACGAGCCGGCCGGGGTGAAAATCCTGGAGAATGTGCGGCCTGTGCTCGAAATCCCCGAGGGCATTTTCGAGTTCCGCCTGCCAGTCTTTCTGGGGGAGGTCGGATGCGACTACTACCCCTCTCGATCCCCAGGCATGCTCGGAAAATCCGCTGATCTTGAGGATGAAGTGGCGTTGTTTTTGGCTGAAGCGGGCCACCTCGCCCCACGTGTGGGCTTCGAGGCGAGGGAGGACGGCATGGCGCGGGAGCGGCTGCGGATCCACGAGCCATGTGTAGGGGATGACGCGCTGGAGGGCTTTCTGTGCTCGCTCGCCGAGTTCCCGCCGCCAGAACTCCTCCAGGGGTTTGAGCCAGAAAAGCGCGAACCAGAGCTTCTCCTCGAGGGCGGGTTTGAACGGCGGGGTCACGGAGATTTTCCGCTCGGCGGCCGACTGCATGAGGGCGCGAGCCGCCGGAATGTTGGGGAGATCAAACAGCTCAAAAAACCGGTAGATATTTTGCTGCCAGTCATCGTGCTGGGCTGCGTCCAGAACCCGCCATGTTCCTTGCGCGGAAAATTCGGCGTTAAGAATTTCCGCCATCCACTCCATTTCCGGCCGGTAGGTCGATGCCTCCTCGGAGACGACGATATCTCCTCCCGGCAGGATGGACGCGAATCCCCTCAGCATGCCATCGGCTCCGCCGATCACCTGGTGTCCCAGGGTAGCGTAAGTTTTGTTCAGCCATGCGGTGAGGCCGATGCCACCGGGCACGCTGTCGATTTCAGCGATGGTGAATCCGTCGTTGGTGAGCACGAGATCCGGGCGGATGACCTTGGGGATTTCTCCCGCGATGCCGTGCGCACGCTGGTATTCGACAAGCTCGGATGGCTTGCCGCGATCAAGCAGATCGGCGACCCAGGCGGGCTGACGGCCTTTTGAGCTGAGCCGGTAGAGCTGTTCGCAGGCGCGGAGGAAGAGCAGAAGCCGGTATCCGAGCTTTTCGATTTCCTCATGCAGCTCCACGCCCACAAGGAACGGGCGAGGGGAGACCCTCCAATCCTTTTCGTGAAACAGCCCGCCCTCCGGCAGGGCTGCGTGAACCGCGCGGGCGCTCTCCTCCGGGCTCATGTGAGGATCTTGAGCGCCTGGCGGATCAACTCCTCCGCGCTGGGTGCGGAATCCGACAGATCCAATACCCGCCTTACCGCTTTGTGCGCCTCCACCTGTTTGTAGCCGAGCGAGATGAGGGCGAGGACCGCGTCGTGCATCCGGACGTCCGCCTCGCTCGGGGCATTTTTCGCGCTTGAGGCCTCCCATTCCGCCGCGACGCCCAGCTTGTCTTTCAACTCGAGAACGATCCGCTCCGCGGTTTTTTTTCCGACGCCGCTGATTTTGGAAATCGCGGCGATATCGCCAGCGACCACGGCTGCTTTGAACATTTCGACCGGCAGCCCGCTGAGGACGGCGAGGGCGATCTTCGGCCCGACCCCGGTGACGTGGTGGAGGAGTAGGCGGAAAAGGTCGCGCTCGCCCGGCGTGAGGAACCCGTAGAGCACATGTGCGTCTTCCCGGACCGCGAGGTGCGTGAGGATTTTTACCGGTGTTCCCGGCTGCGGAAGCCGTTCATAACTTGATACCGGGATCAGGATCTGGTATCCGATGCCGTGGACGTTGACGACGATTTGTGTCGGCAGCGACTCCGCGAGAGTTCCTTCGAGAAATGCAATCATACCGCATCCATACCAGAGCGCTCGCAAAACTCAAATGGGCGATATGCGTTTTTCTCATTTTGGGAATCGGCCCAGCATCGGCCTCAACACACTGGGCCTGGATGGTCGAGCCCTCGTTCATGGACTACAAAGTTCGCCGGAAGATTGACGGTTCGGACCGCACGATCCTAGCGCTCGTGCGGGTCAAAGACGACGGGATCTACGGGGCCGAGGGCGGGCACGACCATACCATGACCATGGCCAGCAAGCAGATCAACGCCGAGGCGCTCGAAACCGCCGCCGGGGTCTTCGCTTCGATCAAACCGCAGTTCGTCCGCGACAAGAACGGTGTCATCCAATACGCGGTGATCGAGTCCGCGAATCCCCTGACCGCCTCCTGCGTGCTCGCACCCGGGTTTGCCGAAAAATTCGCTGACACGCTCGGCCCTGACCTGCTCGTCGCCCTGCCCAACCGCACCCAGCTCCTGGTTTTTTCGCGCCAGGACCAGGCGTTCGCCAAGATGGGCGAATACATCATCTCCGGTTACCTCGGTTCGAATTATCCCGTGAGCCGCGAGATCTTTTCCCTGCAAAACGGAAGGCTCCGGTCGCTCGGTGTCCTGCAATGAACGTCTCCAACAATCCTCCCGATCCGCGATGAAACCGTCCGATCACCTTCAAGACCGTGCCGCCCGCGCCCGGAAAATCGTCGAGGCCCCGCAAAACTACAAGGTGTGCGAAGGGTGCGAGTCGGTCGTGACCGCGAGGGTCGTCACCTGCCCGAACTGCCACGGATACCGGTTTGACGAATCTCCGGAACGGGTCATCGAGCAGGCCAACCTCCTCGCCTCGCGCCCCCAGCAAAGCGTAACTTCCTCGGATCTGGAGTAGTTGACAGTTTGCGATTTCGGGCCAATCTTTGAGGCTCACCACACCAAAATACCATGGCACTCGAAATTGGCACACAAGCTCCTGACTTCACCCTTAAATCCATGACCGCCGACGGGCTCGTGGATGTCACACTTTCCTCGAACTTTGGAAAACAGGCGACGGTTCTCCTGTTTTTCCCGCTGGCGTTCACGAGCGTCTGCACGCAGGAACTCTGCGACGTGACCGCCGGGCTGGGGAAATACGCGGACCTGAAGGCCGATGTCCTCGGGATCAGCGTGGACAGCCCGTTTGCGCAGGGAGCGTGGGCGAAGAAGGAAGGGATCACGATCAAGCTGCTCAGCGATCTGAACAAGACCGTCATCAAGGCCTACGATGTCGTCTTTCCGGGACTCGCGGGAATCGGGGACACCTCGGCCCGCGCGGCGTTCGTCATCGACGATGCCGGACAGATCGTTTACAGCGAGCAGACCCCGACCCCGAAAGACCTTCCCGATTTCGGGAAAATTCAAACGGCCCTCAAATCGCTCTGATTTGAGCGCGTCAGGCTTGATACCGACCCGGAGCGGGCATCCTGATCTCCGGCGCTTTCCGGATTTCCTCATTCTCGGACCCCAGCGAACCGGGACCACCTGGCTGTTTTTCAACCTTCACATGCATCCGGAAATTCTGCTCCACCGAATGAAGGAGACGTATTTCTTCAGCACGCTCGGAAAGCCGGACAGTCCGCATTTCCGGTTCCCCAGCCTGGAAGATTACCTGGATTCCTACATCGAGCCATTGGGCGAACGCCTGAAAAAACACTATGTTTGCCTCCGCAAATCCCTGTCGTTCTACCGGCCGAAAACCCTCGGCGAAGCCACGGCGTCGTATGCGCTTCTCCCCGAGGAAACGGTCGCGGAGATTGTCCGTCTGAATCCGCGCATCAAGGGGATCATCATGCTGCGGGATCCGGTGGAGCGCGCGTGGTCGCATGCGAAGAAGACCCTGGTCCGCGGACGGAACGAGCCGGTGGGCTTCGAAAAGTTCCGCGCCTATTTTGAAACTTCCGGGCAGAAGCAGCGGGCCGGATACTCTGCCATGGTCGCGCTCTGGAAAAAGCACCTGGCTCCCGGGCATCTTTACATCGGCCGCTACGACCGGATCGCCTCTGCTCCCAAAGCGCTGCTCGAAGAGATGGAACGGTTCCTGGGAGTCACGACGAAGGCGCTCTATTTCAACCGGCATCTCACGATCAAACTCAATCCCACTTCGGAGGAGGCGATGCCCGCGGAGGTGCGGGGATTCCTGGAGGAGTTCCTCGCGGCGGAAATCGCGTCCTACCGGGAGCTCCTGAAGGATATCGGCGAAGGCATGGCGGTCTGATACAAGGACCCGTGTCGAAACGCATTCCAGTCCGAACAAAAAAGCGGAAGAAAGCGCCTTCCCGGAGGCGCAGGCATCGCTTCATTGGAGCCCTGCTGAAAATCGGGCTTGTCACCCTGCTTCTCTGGACAGTGGCCGGATTGTTCTACTACGCCTGGGCTTTGAAGTTTGATCTCCGGACGATCCACGAGATGAACCAGCGTTCGGTGGTTTATGATTACCAGGGGAACTTTTACAGCCGGCTGGCTGGCGAGAACCGGAACCGGATCGTCGTCCCGTTCGACAAGGTTTCGAACGATTTTGTGAACGCGCTGATCAGCCGCGAGGACACGAGGTTCTACCAGCACCACGGGGTGGACCCGATCGGGGTCGCGCGCGCCGTGGTGAGGAACCTCTTTCTCGGCGGCTTCCGCGAGGGGGCGAGCACGATCACGCAGCAACTGGCCCGGAATAGCTTTCCGCTCGGGGGAAAAAACCTCCACCGCAAGCTCATCGAAGCCGCGCTCGCGTTCCGGATCGAAACCGAGCTGACGAAGGAAGAGATCCTCGAAGCGTATATGAACCGGATCTATTTCGGCTCGGGCACCAATGGGATCGAGGTGGCGAGTCAGACCTACTTCGGCAAGCCGGCCTCGCGGCTCAGCCTGCCCGAGGCGGCCACGCTCGCCGGACTGATCCGGAGTCCGACTCGCTTTTCTCCGCTCAACAACCCGCAGGGGGCCGTGCGCGAAAGGAATGCTGTTCTCGGCAGAATGTTTGATATCGGACTCATCACTCGGGCGCAGCGGGATGAATCGCAGGCCGAGGAGCTTGTCACCGCCGTATCGCCCCGCGTATCGCCCGAGGACAACTGGGCGATGGACGCGATACTCCGCGATCTCGACATGGTCCTCGAACCCGGCCAGATGGATGCGGGCGGGCTCAAAATTTATTCTACCATCGACGGCGATCTCCAGAAATCCGCGGAGGAATCCGTCACGCGCCGGCTCCGCGAAATCGAGTCCCAGCCCGGCTACCCGCACCAGCCCGCGGGCGCGTTCACAGGCAAAGTCCTCGATGCAGAAAAATCCGTCCCCTACCTCGAGGCGGCGGCGCTTGCGATGGACAACAAAACCGGCGGGATCCGCGCGATCGTGGGCGGGCGTGATTACGACCGCAGCAAGTTCCACCGCGCACTGTTCGGGCGCCGCCAGATCGGCTCGACGGTGAAGCCGTTCGTCTATGCGGCGGCGTTCGAGAAAGGGCTGAGGCCTTCGGATCCGGTGGATGACGGCAGGCTCGGCCCCGGGGAAATTCCCTCCCGATACGGGGCCTATGATCCCGCGAATTCCGACGGCACGTATCTGGGGATCCGTCCGGCGGGCGACGGGCTGGTGTATTCGCGGAATACGATGAGCGTGCGCATCGGCCTGCGCGCAGGGCTCGACAGTGTCGCCGACGGCATCATTCGTGCGGGCCTCTGCAAAGATCCTCCCCGCTACCCGTCCCTGTGCCTCGGCACTTTCGAAACAAATCTCAAAGACCTCACCTCCGCCTACACGGTCTTCGCGACCAGCGGATACAAGCTCCAGCCTTACCTGATCGACCGGGTCACCGATTCGGATGGACACCTGCTTTACAAGGCGACCGGCGGACGGCTCAAGGTCTTCGAACCCGCAACCGCAAAAATGACCGCGGATCTCCTTGGCGAGGTCATCGAGCGGGGGACCGCCGCGCGCGCCCGCGACCTGGGACTCCGCGGCACAGCCGCCGGGAAGACCGGCACCACCAACAATTTCGTCGATGCTTGGTTTCTTGGATTCGACCCGCGCCTCACCTGCGGGGTATGGGTCGGATTCGATCAACCCCGCACCATCCGTCCCGGCGGATATGGCGCCACGCTCGCCCTCCCGATCTGGGTGGACATCATCCAGGCGGCGAAAAAGCTGTAGCGGTGCTGTGTCGCAAGAATCAGCGGCGGGTAAAGACCTCGGCTACACGGGAGCCGAAAACCTGTCCGCCCAGGCTTGGATTTCGGGCGACATTTTGACGAGCGAGGGCCAGCCGCGTGAATAGCCTTCTGAGGGGAGTTTGCGGGTGGCGTCAAATCCCATGTGAGAACCGACATTCGCGACGGTGGGGGCGTGGTCGAGCGAGTCGGACGGGTTTTTGACGAACGTGCTGTCGCGCTGCGGGTCGGTGTTTGCGCAGAGTCGGAAGAGGACCTCGCTGGTGTTGTGGACATCGCAGTCCTCGTCCACGACGACGATGTATTTCGAGAACATCATCTGTCCCATGCCCCAGAGGCCGTGCATGATTTTGTAGGCTTGAAGCGGGTATTGCTTGCGGATCGAAACGAAGACGAGGTTGTGGAAGACTCCCTCCGCAGGCAGCGCCATGTCCACGATCTCAGGAAAATTCATTTTAAAGACCGGAAGGAAGACGCGGACGCTGGCCTCGCCCATGTAGAAATCCTCCATCGGCGGGACGCCCACGATTGTGGCGGGATAGACCGCATCGCGTCGGTGGGTGATCGCTGTGATGTGGAAGACAGGGTAATTGTCCACGTTCGTGTAGAATCCGGTGTGGTCGCCGAACGGCCCTTCCGCGCGCATCTCGCCCGGCTGCACGAAGCCCTCAAGAACGAAATCCGCATTCGCAGGAACGTCGATATCCACGGTCACCGCCTTGACGAGCTCGACGGACTTTTTTCTGGCGAAGCCGGCGAAGAGGATCTCGTCGAGGCCATCGGGGAGGGGGGCGGTGGCGGCGAATGTGAGCGCGGGGTCGCCGCCGAGCGCGACGGCGACCGGCATTTTTTCGCCGCGTTCGTAATACCGCTTTCCGTGCCGTGCGCCGACCTTGTGGACCTGCCAGTGCATGCCGGTCGTCCAGCCGTCAAAGACCTGCATGCGATACATGCCGACGTTGCGGTCGCCGGTGTCGGGGTCCTTCGTGAACACGGTCGGCAGCGTGATGAACCGCCCGCCGTCGTCCGGCCAGCAGCGGAGGATCGGGAGATCGTGGAGGGAAAAATTCCCGCCCGGTTGATGGACGACTTCCTGACAAGAGGCCGAGCGGACATGGCGTGGGCGGGCGTGGAGGACATCGATGCCACTGCGGAGAAGGGTGAACGCCTCCTTCAGCGTGCGCGGGGGCTTCGCCTTCATGAGGAACTGCATCTGGTCGGCGAGCTCGTCGATTTTTTCCAGTCCGAGAGCCGTGGCCATGCGGCGGCGCGAACCCATCGTGTTAATCGCCAGCGGAAACACGGACTCTCTGCCGTCGATGGTCGGCTTTTCAAAGAGGAGCGCCTTTCCGCCGCCGGGGGATTTCATCTCCCGGTCGGCGAGTTCCGTGATCTGGAGTTCGGTCGCTACGGGGCTGGCAATCCGGCGGAGTTCGCCGGAGGATTCCAGAGTTTCGCAGAACGAACGGAAGGACGGATGCGACATGAACGCAAATCTACCGATGCTGCCGTGGGGATCAAGGCTCGTGCCGGTTGTTTTTCAAGCGGACCTCGCCACGCCCAAAGAAAACTGAAATAATCCGCTTTTCATCTCTTGGAAAAGTGTCTATTGGAGGGGGAATATGAACTGGCTGCTCATTGCGGGCGGTGCCTTTTTGGGTGCCTTCTCCGCCCCCAAGGAACCCGAGATGATGAACCACACGCTTCGCGGCGAGCTGATCCCCGCGAAAGAGGTGGTGTGTCGGAACATGTGGGGCACGCCCATGCTGCCCGATGGCAAAGGCGGCTACAGCCTGATTGCTCCGATCAATCCGCAGTTCATCGCCGAAAGTCTGGTTCAGCCGCCCAAGCCCCTCGATGGTCCGGCAAGCCGCTATGTTTTTCATCCGACTGCTCTGGTCGTTCAGGCATCTGCCCCGATCGTGGTGGAACAGTGACATCCCCGGGCAGGCTACGGCGCGCCTGTAGCGGTTGCAACGCAGGGCGCGAAGCACCCGAGGCAGGGCTTTCCATTCTGAAAGAATTTCGACGGCTGGAGGTGCCCGCTGGCGAAACATGCTTCATGTCCCGCTATAGGAAACGCCGTTTCTGGGTTGAGTCCTTTCTTCTTTCCCCCTTTATTGCGGGGTGAGCGCGGAATCCCATCAATATCCTAGGGGATCGTTTAACATCCACTGGTTCGGGATTTTCAACGCGATCTCGTTCCAGATTATTCTCGGGGCGCCGATCATTCTTTACGCCAAGAGCATCGGGGCTTCCTCGACCGTGCTGGGAATTATCGCGTCCTTCACTCCGCTGATGACGGTCTTCCAGCTTCCGGCAGCGCAGTTTTTGGGGCGTTACGGATACAAGCAGTTCGTGCTGATGGGCTGGAGTCTGAGGACGCTGTTTATTTTTCTGATCACCGGGGTTCCGCTGATGGGGTTTCTCGATAACACCACGAAGCTGGCGGTTATGCTCGCCTCGCTCTTTGTTTTCAACCTCCTGCGCGGGATATCCAGCGCGGCGTGGATGCCGTGGATCACGGCTCTGATCCCCGAGGAAATCCGTGGGCGTTTTCTCTCCGTGGACCAGATGTTTCTCACGCTGGGCTGCCTGCTCGCGCTCATTGCGTCAGCGGTCGTGATGACCGGGCGGGTTGAGCCGTGGGAATACGCGCTGGTGTTTCTAATGAGCGCGGTCGGAGCGACGCTGAGCCTGAATTTCATCCGCAGAATCCCGGATGTGGCGGCTTCGGAAACCGTGCGCAAATCGTCCGAGCCGGTGCCGTGGGGAAATATCCTGGCCTACCCGCCGTTCCGGGAGCTTCTGATATTCAATGTGATCTTCATGGCGGTGATCGGGAGCCTGGGCGTTTTCACGATCGAATACCTCCGGGAGTTTCCAAAATTTGACGTATCCGTTATTCTTTATTTATCCGGAATTTCCTTTGTCGGGGCGTTGGCGAGCCTGCCATTTTCCGGGCGTCTGGTGGATGAAGCCGGGAGCAAACCGGTGATGACAGGGGCGCTGGCATTGTTCAGTGTCACCATCCTCGGCTGGTTTTTGGTGGCGGCTGGCGTGCTGCCGTGTTCGCTTTGGGTCATCGGCGGCCTGAACTTCCTATCTGGAGTCGCCGGGGCGAACTTCAACCTCGCCAATGTGCGCATCATCATGGCCACGATGCCGGAGATGGGGCGCAACCATTTTTTCGCGCTGTTCACGGTGATCACCAGCCTGGGCCTGGGCGCGGCCCCCATCGTGTGGGGCGTCTCGCTGGATTTCATCGGGACCTACGAGTCGGTGACCGGGGCCTTCCACTGGCGTCGGCACAGCATTTATTTTCTGGCGCTTTTCGTTCTCAACCTGATCGCCATGACGTTTATCCGCCGGCTGCACGAGACGCGCGGAGGCGAGGCGCCCAGCCTCGTTTACGCCCGTCTACGCCGGGCGGGAAGACTCTGGCACAGGTAGGGTTTTCTGTCGAAATCCTTGTGGTTGGCAGGGCGTTCGTTATGGTTCCGGGGATGAAAGTTGTCATCCTTTGTGGCGGGAAGGGAACGCGTTTGCGTGAAGAAACCGAGTTCCGGCCGAAGCCGATGCTGCCGATCGGGGGACGCCCGATCCTCTGGCACATCATGAAAATTTATGCCCGGCACGGATTCAACGAATTCGTGCTGTGCCTGGGTTACAAAGGCGAGGTGATCCGGGACTATTTCCGCAACTACCTTTGGAACTCAAGCGATGTCACTCTCGAGATCGGCGGAGGAGCCCCCCCAATTTTCCATCATGTCCCGGAGGAAAACAACTGGAAGGTGACGCTGGCGGAAACCGGCGAGGAGACGCTGACCGCCGGCCGGATCAAAAAGATCCGCCCGTATCTCGGTGAGGACCAAAATTTTCTACTCACCTACGGCGACGGGGTCGGGGATGTGGACATCAGCGCCTGCTTGGCGGAGCACATCCGCCGCGGTAAGATCCTGACGATGACGACCGTTCATCCTCCCGGGCGGTTCGGCGAGGCGGCGCTGACCAAGGAGGGGGACGTGACTTCCTTCAACGAGAAGCCTCAGACGGAAGAAGGGTGGATCAACGGCGGGTTCTTTTGTGCTTCCACGAGGATTTTCGACTGCCTGGGCGAATACGGAGATGTCCTTCTCGAAAAAGAGCCGATGCAGAAGCTGGCGCTCGACGAAGAGTTGCACGCCTACCGGCACCAGGGCTTCTGGCAGCCCATGGATACCTTTCAGGAATACACCCGCCTGAACGCGCTCTGGGCCGCCGGCGATGCGCCTTGGAAAGTCTGGTGATGAGGGGGATCTGTTGAGGGGTGAAGAAGTTTAAAGGTTGAGAGGATGCACGAAGATCACGTTTTTCCATTTGAGAGGCTTCGCATTTGGCAGGAGGCACGGCATTGGGTGAAGCGTATCCACGAGATATCGAAGAGGTTTCCGGAGTCGGAGAGGTTTGGCGTGGTGTCCCAACTCAACAGAGCGGCGGTATCCGTCCCGACGAATTTGGCGGAGGGCTCGGGTAGGATCTCAAAAAAAGATCAAGCCCACTTCACCCACCTCGCTTATTCATCTCTGATGGAATGCATGAATCTGTTGATGCTCGCCGACGATCTGCATCTCATGGAAGAGGCGGCGCTTGGGCATCAGAGGGCAGAAATTGCCGCCCTATCCGCTCAAC
>Ga0194054_10000720_pt1 | contig 16458 bp, 11 predicted proteins | sample SepL2210m_MetaG_FD_163628 | JGI IMG/M metagenome (GOLD analysis project Ga0194054, IMG submission 163628) | Anoxic zone freshwater microbial communities from boreal shield lake in IISD Experimental Lakes Area, Ontario, Canada - Sep2016-L227-10m | ecosystem: Environmental > Aquatic > Freshwater... | reverse complement strand
AAACTGTCCCGCCCTTGAAGATATGAAGATTATGTGGAATGGTCATTTATGAGACTCTTTGCTGGTGATGAGCGGTTTGGGTTGTTGGTTATAAACTTTTGAATGTGGGGGGACCGAATGGGTGAGCCAGACATTGCCGCCGATTTCTGAACCGGCGCCAATGGTGGTTTCTCCGCCAAGAATGGTGGCCCCGGCATAGATGGTGACATCGTCTTCCACGGCCGGATGCCGCTTGATCCCCTTGATGGGATGGCCGTCTTTGTCCTTGGGAAAACTGAGCGCGCCCAGAGTTACGCCCTGATAAAGTTTTACGTTTTTGCCAATGGTGCTGGTTTCGCCGATCACGACGCCGGTACCGTGATCGATGAAGAAACCGGGTCCTATTTTGGCACCGGGATGAATATCGATCCCAGTTTGGGAATGGGCGTGTTCAGTCATGATGCGGGGAATCAGCGGAACCTGCGCCTGATACAGGACATGGGCGATCCGTTGAACCATGATGGCTTGAAGTCCAGGGTAGCTCATTACCACCTCCATGATGGAGCGTGCGGCGGGATCTCCTTCGTAGGCCGCCACGATGTCCTGCTGGAGGGTTTGCTTTAGATCGGCCAGGGAATCCAGCAGTCGTTTGACCGCGGCCGCTGCCTTTTCAGGGCAATCCCCGCAATCCGTACATTGATCGAACTGGCATTGATAGCGAAAGGCATGCTCGATCTGTTCGGAAAGAATGGCGTGTACAGACGCGAGTTTTGTCGCGATAAACTCGCAGAGGAGCTTGGGTGGCATAGGTTCGCGCCCATGACAGCCGGGGAACAGGATGGCAATCAAGTCATCAAGCGCCTGATAAATGGAGTTCCGGCCCGCCAGATGAAAGCCCCGTGTGTTTTTGGCGGACGAGGAGCAGGACTCGCAGGAGCAGAGGCTTTCCGCAAGCGATTTCAGGTCAGAGGCAGTGAGGGGGGGTGTGTTCATGATTTAACTCTTAATCGTAATCTTAATCATAATCTTAATCGGTTCCGGGTCATTGTCGCTGAAAAAAAGAGATTACGATTACGATTAAGATTACGATTATGAGATGGGGTTGGCATGGTCGTGTTCATAATTAAGCCCTCGTGATGTTTACCAGGATTCGCTCGGCACCGAGATTTTCAAGCCCTGCTGCGATCAGGAGCTTGCTGAGTCGACGTTCAGCCAGGGGAATGACCCGCTTGACCCGGATGTTGTCCTTGCGGCAAAGGTTGAGAAAGTCCTGCCAGGTGGCCAGATGAATATTGGGCGTATCGTACCATTCGAACGGTAACGCATCGGTCTTGGGCATCCGTCCGGTGACGCCCAGTCTGAGCCGGTTATGCCAGTTGGCAAAGTTCGGGAAACTGACAATCCCTTCACGAGCAATACGCAGCATCTCATGGAGGACTTCACGGGGATGTCGCACCACCTGAAGAGTCTGGCTTAATACGACGAAGTCGTAGGTCTGGTCGGGAATCATGTCGAGTTTCTGGTCAATATCACTATGGAAAACGTCGAGATTCTTACCCATGGCGGCGATCAGATGGCTCAACTCGATATCCACACCCATGCCGGAAGTTTGCCGGTTCGCAGTCAGAAGGGAGAGCAAATCGCCATCGCCACAGCCGAGATCGAGTACCCGTGAACCGGGTTCGATCAGGGAGGCAATCAGGTCGTAATCGTCACGCTTGACCGCCTTGACGGGCGCGGCACATTGAGCACAGCCGCCCAGGAAGGTGCAGATGACCTGTGAGGTCTGGTCGATATCCACCAGAAAGGCATCATGGCCATAGGGCGCCTTGAGCAGGCAATACGAGATGGGTTTTCCGATTTGGACCAGGGCTGAGGCGATTTCCAATGACTGTTCGGGCGGGAATAGCCAGTCGGAACTCAACGCCACAATCAGGAAGCGGGCTTTCACATTCTGGAAGGCGGTTTTGAGGTCGCCATAAGATTCAGCCAGATCATAGCTGTCCATGGCCTGGGTAATGTGCAGATAGGAGTTGGAGTCGAACCGTTCGACGAATTTTTCGCCTTGATATTGAAGATAACTTTCGACCTCGAAACGGGTTCTGAAACGTTCCCCTGCCGGGTTCTCTTTTTTCTTCCGCCCGAATTTGCGAGTCATGATTTCCGGGGAAAGATAGGTGATGTGGCCCAGCATACGGGCAGCGGCCAATCCATTGCTGGGTTGTGTGCCGGTGCCATAATAATCGCCCTGCGCCCAGCCGGGGTCACTGGTGATCACTTCGCGGCCAACGATATCAAAGGCCAGCGCCTGGGCCGAAAGTGAGGCCGCGCTGGCGAGACAGATGCAGCGCTCAGGCATATCGGGGTAACGGATGCTCCACTCCAGAACTTGCATGCCCCCAAAGGAGCCGCCGATAATGGCGTAGAGCCGGTCAATTCCGAGATGGTTTAGCAGCAGATAGTGCGCGTGGACGATGTCGCCGATGGTGATGTTCGGGAAGGCGGCGCCATAGGGGGTGCCCGTGGCCGGATTGATCGAGGCGGGGCCGGTGGTCCCCTTGCAGCCGCCCAGAATATTGGCGCAGATGACGTGGAAGCGGTTGGTATCAATCCCTTTCCCCGGGCCGATCATGGCATCCCACCAACCTTGGGTTTTCGGGTCTGCAGAATGATACCCGGCGACATGGGCATCTCCAGTGAGGGCGTGACAGATGAAAACCACGTTGTCTTTGGCGGGATTCAATGTGCCATAGGTCTCGTAAGCAACAGTCAATTCTGGCAAAGCATTCCCGCCTTCGAGTGTGAACCCACCCGGAGGAAGCGTAATGGTGGCCAGCTTCGTCTCCACCAGCCCGACTGATTGTTCGAGATTTATCTTATCCATGACCTGATACTTAATAACTGCATTCAAATCCGTTCCGGAAACCTTCTTATCTAGCGGTCAGAGAGCTAAAAGTCAAACACTGGCATCTTGGCGGGACGCCAAAGCTGAAAAAGGTGGCGTTCGACGTCCTCGGCGAACGCATTGTCCATTTAAAGTCCCCATATCGCCCAGCCGCCGGGGACGTCGGCTGCCACCTGAGCTTCGCTCTTTTTACAGCCGACAGTCTCAGGACCTCTTTGAGGTTTCCTGGTGGATCCAGTTGAGGTAGGGGGGGTGACCCCCGAGGATTGGGGTTACAATGATTTCAGGGATCTCGTAAGGATGATGGGTACGGATGAAGTCCTGAAGTTCAGGAGCAAGGTTGGCCGGGGTTTTACATTGGAGGATAAACTCAGTGCCCGACTCCATTTTCCCCTGCCACCAATAGACGCTGCGAATGGGCCAGAACTGAACGCAGGCAGCCAGTCTGGTGGAGGTGATAAGTTCCGCAAGTTTCACCGCCAGGTCTTCGGTCTCAACGGTCGTTGTGACGATTACATATGAGGTGTCATCCATGGAAGTAAAGATACCTAATTGTGGTAGCCACGGCAAGGCGATAGCACTTGGTTTTGGAGTGCGGCGGCTTGACCTGCGCTTTTCATCGGCGCGGCTTGACGCGCTTTCTGTTATAAATACCTCGTTGAATATTAATAACAGCAATGCTAAAACGTTTTAGTATGAATTATCGAGTGACGATAAAGGACGTTGCTGAAGCGGCGGAAGTCTCGGTTTCAACGGTCTCTCAGGTGCTCAATGGGCGGGCTGGTGAGTTACGGATAAGTAAGGAAACTCAGGCGCGAGTGCTGACGGTTATCCGCCAAACCGGTTTTGTACCTAACCGGATGGCCCGGGACATGGTGCTGGGAAGACGTTCATTTATCGGTCTCGTTCTATCCGTAACCGGGCTGGCCGAAGCGGCCATGCTGCTTCCCGAACTGGAACCATTGATCACTACGGCTGGCTACCGGCTTATTCTGGTGATGGTCCCTGCCGATCCCAATGCCGCTTCAGTTCAGGTTGCCGATCTGCTCCGTGACGGGGTCGCCGGTTTGGTGTGCAGTTCTGCCGCCATGCCGGTTGCGGTTAAGATGGCGGCTAGCAACTGTCCTGTCATTGGCCTGAGTCCGGCGGCGGGCAAAACCATACTGGCAACACTGCGTGGAGAGGTGGTAGTAGCGGGGAGCGTGGAGCAAGGAGCGCCGAGCAAGGCGGAGACTACGCCGCTGCCTGTTCCTGTGGTAACGCCACCGACTCCGGTGACAGCGACGTCGGTCATTCCAACACCACCGCCATCACGCCCGATCGTGCCGGAACCTAAACCGTTGTCTGCCCCAGTCACGCCTATTTCTCCAGCAGGATCCGGCTCGGACGGTTTAACAGGCTTACCGCAGGCAGACAGTTCTTTGGAGAGCGAGGTTTATCCGAGCCGCGACCCAGAACCGGACTTTATGGAGCCGATCCTCGCCGTGGAACCCGGGCCGGTTCTCACGCCGTCTTCTGGTGTAGTAGCCGCTGTCCCCAGCGGCACCGGCCCCGAGCCGGCCCCTACTGTGACCCCAACACCGGAACCTACGCCGATAATCACTGAACCTGTTCAAGCTGATTTGGCCTACACGCCACCACCAATATCAGAGCCCCAGCCCGAACCGGTTGCCCCGGTCTTGGAACCCGAGCCAGAAATTGCTGCGCCAGTAACACCGGCACCTGAAAGCGAGCCAACGCCGGTGGTGATAACCCCGGTGGAGCCCGAACCACCGCCGCCGGAACCGGCCCCAGTCTTCATCGAGCCGACACCGATTGTGGAGCCTGGTCCGGTCATTGCTCCTGCCTCAGCCTCGACTCCCAGCAACCAGCAACCTATCAACTCAACAACTCCTACTCCCCCTGAGCCGGAAACACAGGCACCGGCTCCTGAGCCGCCGCCAGTCGTGATAACTCCGTTGGAGAATATCCCCCCGCCATCACCACCCGAACCAGAATCACCTGAAGTCAACACTCGGGCAGATCCCCAAACAGAAGGCATTGCCGCGGATGAGCCAGCTCCTGACGGCAAAGTCCCTGCTGATGGAGTGGGTGGTGATCAGGCACCAATGTAACGGCCGCGTTCATTAAAAGAAGGGTCGTTTTTTGGTGAACGCATAACTATCTTTCTGCCGCTAAATGAGATTCTTTCTGGGAGTTGATAAACCATGACCAGAATGCTTTTCCATGAGAAAATCGAGCCACTGTTGTCGAAGACCTCGACATTCAGTTCCCGCCCGGAATCGATGAGGAAGCGAAACTGAAAGCTAATCCTTAATCTCTGGTGAAGGTTATTCTGAACTGTCCGTAAAAAACGGACAGTTCAGAATGAAAGCTCCGGACGGTAAGCCGCCGCATTCCGGAAAATGATTCAGACCCTTTCTGAATCCCGCCGAACGGAAAATTTCAGTTGTCCGAAAAAACGGACGACTGGTGGTGATCGTTTCTGCCAGTATACCTCCTGTGATTTAATAGTTAAATAAGTACTATACACATAAGTCATTTGTGATTTAATGTGGATCTTGGATCGAAACAAAAGGCATTGAATAATGTTGCAGACATTGAACCTATAGGTTAAATATGAAATTGGAGTTTCTGCTGGAAGGTTCAGCATTTACTTTGTACGCCATCGTGCAGGGAGAAAATGTGGCCGAATATCTGGAGGAATTGGAACAGCGCAATGTTCAGGCACATGACCAGATTGCGCGGAGGTTACTGCAACTGGCGGAGCGTGGATCATCCAGAAAAAAGGATGAATTCAATGACTTGGGGCATGAGCTCTATGAGGCGAAGGCTAAGAAGGGGCCACGCGTGATTTTCTTCTACGATGACAACCGGGTTGTCATATGCGCACATGCTTTTGATAAACAGGGGCAGAAGACGCCTAAAAGGGAAATCGAAACCGCCATGAGTCGTAAACGTAGCTATTTTTCCTGTAAGGAAGCAGGTTTAGGGTTTGAAATACATCGGGATGAGAAACAAGCAGAGCCCAGGAGGCAGCCTTGAATACCATGATCGTACGAAAAAGCGGTGGATACACTTTTGCGGAAGGATTGAAACGGGCACAGAAACACCTCGAGTTTTATGAGGAGGGCCTTGTCATTGAAGTGGCCGCACGCATTATTGATGCCATGGAAGCCTCCGGCATAACTCGCAGTGAACTGTCGCGTCGGTTAAAGGTAAGTCCTGCCTATGTGACCAAAATCTTGCGCGGTCACGCTAATCTTAGTCTGGAGAGTTTGGCGAAGCTCGCCTTCGTTCTCGACTTGAAATGGGAATGCATTCTGATTCCCAAACATGCCAGAGTGAGCCTTCTCGCGGTGACAGGCGAATCCGGCGGGTCAGCCATTCGGACGGTAGAAACGGCGACCATTGAGGGCCTGGGCGGAGATCCCACTCCGGACGAAAATGCCCAATATGCGAAAGGTACACGCTATGAACTGCCTCTTTCGGCTTGACCATTACCAGATTGAAAGTGTTGCCGTCGCTCAGAACGAGGCGTTTGATTCCTCGTTGGTGGTTCATACGGGCGACATTTCCTCTGCGATTAACATAGCGCCACACCTGAAAGAGCCGGGTAAATATCGACTAACCCTCGAAGTTCAGGTCAAACCCAAGTCGAAAAAGGAAAAGGAATTCTTTCCCTATGGAGTCTCGATCAGGGGGCGTGCCTTTTTTTCCTTCAAGGAGCCATGTTTAGCTGACCAAGCGGAACATACGCTTCGCGTTAATGGCGCCGCCATCCTGTATGGACTGCTCCGTGCCCAGGTGGCGCAAATTACGGCACAATCCGTTCATGGTCAATTTCTACTGCCAACGATGGATTTCGTCGAACTGGCCAAATCAAAGCAGGAGGGCAAGGCCGCGAAGGGAAAATAGTCAGGGATTGCCCAAAGGGCAGCAAAGAATTCAATTGCAAAAACACTGACCCCAAAAGCGGTGGAGGCCATGAATGTGGCGATCAAAGGCGTGGTTGCGTGTGGAATTCTGAAATCACTCAATTAGGCAATCCATCCCTTGCGACTCAGTTCATCGGCAAGCAAGGTAGCGGGCAGTCCGTGACGGTAGTCATTTGTGAACTGAGGTGAAATTTCGGCTTTAGTTTCTCAAGGCTGTTTAGCAGGCCGGGTCGTTTCATTTCAACATTTCGCCGGGCTTCTTCCCAGACATGCTCATTGATTACAACCGTTGCGTGTTGGAAGAGGGCATCCAGTAAAATTCTGGTGGCATTGTTGGGATCGGCAGCCGAGAACAGAACGTTGGCATCGGCAAAGACCTTCATTTTTTTCGCCGTTTCAAATGTTTTGCAAGTTCGGCATCGGCAGCATCAAACTCGTCCACCCGGGCATTGGTGTATAATTCAATGGGGAATGCTACGCCAGGGCGCAACAATATTCCTTGTTCCGATGTCTCTGCAATAATCCTTCCACCATGATCTAAACCGAGCAGGTGCCTCATGGCCTTTGGAAGCGTTAAAGTGCCGCGGGAATTAAGTTCTAGGATCATATTCATAAAAAAATACGGTTTTACTGAAAATCAGTAAAGATGAAATTTCAGAGGGCAGGGCTTGGCATGATAAATTTCTTCTAAACCTCTAACACATTAACACCCTAACACTTTGATCAGGTCTTCGCGGTTGGCGGCCATCAGGGCTTCGCGGGCTTTGCGGTGGAATTTGGGATCGTGGCAAAGGAGCAGGGCACGCTGCATGGCTTTGTCGTTATCGGTGCGGGCCACATAAACGGCTTCCCCAGTCATGGGGTCGTGGCCTGTATAGAACATGGCCGCAGCTACTGTCAGCGGAGCCGGATAGAAATCCTGAACCTGCTCAGCGCGGATATTCTCTTTCTTGAGATAGAGCGCCAGTTCAATCATGTCCGCTAAGGTGCAGCCCGGATGGCCACTGACAAAGTATTCAATCACTTGTTGCGCCTTGCCAGCCGCCCGATCGGCCTCTTTGAACCGCTTTACAAATCCGCGATAAGCCTGGACGCCGGGTTTCCGCATCAGTCGCAGGACGTTGGCGGTAACATGCTCGGGCGCGATTTTCAGGCGGCCACAGACGTGATGCTGGGCCAGTTCTGCGATGTAACCGCGTGAATCCTGGGCCAACGCGAGATCGAAGCGGATGCCGCTGGTGATGAAGACGTGGTTAACGCCCGGTAACGTGCGGGCTTCCCGCAGCAATTCCAGTTGGGCGCTCGCATCCGTGATGAGATTAGGGCAGAGATCCGGTGACAGACAGCTTGGTCGCTTGCAGTTGGCTCCATGCCGACTACAGGAGGTGCCGTACATATTGGCGGTTGGCCCTCCCAGATCACTGACCGTGCCGTGAAAGTCGGGTGACGAGGCCAGATGCCGGATTTCGTCAAGAATGCCTTTGCGGCTCCGGGAATTAATGGTTTTTCCCTGATGTGCGGCTATGGCGCAGAAGGCGCAGGAGCCGTAGCACCCGCGGTGGGTGGTCACGGAATCCTTGATCATATCATATGCGGTAATGCGTTTGCCTGCATAAGCCGGGTGTGGCTTGCGGGTAAAGGGCAGGGCGTAGAGGGTATCGAGTTCTCTGGTGTGAAGCGGGGTGGCCGGGGGATAAACAACAAGTTGCCGGTCGCCATGTGACTGCATGAACGTCTGGGGTCTGTCGGTGGCGGCGTTAAGGAGAACCTCACGCGTCATGGCATTAAAGGCGATTTTTCCTTCGGCCGTCGGGGCGGAGACGATTTCGTAGGAGGGGAGGGAGCAGAGGACAGTGGGCAGTGGGCAGTGGGCAGTTGGCAGAACGCCGCTCAGGTCGCCACGCTCAACTCTTTTAATTTCAGCAGTACCTGGGATGCCGGTGAGAGAGTCGCCTTGCTCGAGGCGGTGGGCGACTTCAGCGATGGCGCGTTCGCCCATTCCATAAACCAGCAGATCGGCCTTGGAGTCAAAAAGAATGGAGCGCTTGATGCTGTCAGTCCAATAGTCATAGTAAGGTAAACGCCGCAGCGACGCCTCAATCCCTCCAATAATGACAGGAACCTTCTGTTCACTGCCTACTGTCCTCTGCCCTCTGCCTACTGCCGACTGCCCACTGCCCACTGACTTAAACGCCTGTCTCACCCGGGTGACGTACACGATGGTGGCATTAGGTGGGCGGAGATCTCCCTCCCCTTCGGGTAGGTAGGCGTCATCCCGGCGACGCTTACGCATTACTGTCAGGCGTGCGAGCTGACTATCCAGATTCCCGGCTGTGACACCCCAGAACAGGCGGGGTGGGCCGAGGACGCGAAATGCTTCCACATCATTTGCGTCAGGTGCGGCAATAATGCCTACACGGTAGCCGCAGGACTCCAGCCACCGTCCAAGCAGGGGTACCCCGAATGACGGATGATCCACATAGGCATCACCTGTCACCAGAATGACATCGCATTGGGACCATCCCCGCTGCTCCATTTCGCGGCGGGACATGGGGAGGGGGCGAATTGTTATTGGTGATTGGTTATTAGTTAATGGTTTTGAAAAGGAATTCTGAACTTTGGGCATAGTGTATTCTTTCCAGTAACCAATAACAGATAACGATTAACTATTTTTATTTCTCTTCTTCGCCGCAAATTCCGGCGCCTCTTTGATGCAGGTGCCGAGGATTGAGAGGGATTTCTTGAATAACTTCCAGCTATCCCGTTTCAACTCCAGCGGATCTTCCCCGACATTCGCCCAGCCGGGAGTTGTCAGGTCATCCGGGGGGATGGCCACTTTGTCCCAATTATGGAATAGCCGGCCCCAGGGACTATGCAAAATGTCATGAACCAGTTTCTGATGGGTGGGATACCAGAACGAATCGTGATAAATCACGCTTGCAATGTAAGCCCAAGGCGCCAGAACAGTCTTTAACGACCATTCGATAGGTTTGCGAAGGGGGCCCCAATAGATTTTATGCTGCATCTTGCTGGCAAATGTCATTTTTTTGAAAGGACCGACGAAATGCCAATCTTCCTTCAATGCGTCAGGATCGCCCACAATCTCAATATCGCGAATATCCCCGCAGCCAAGCCCGGCATCATGCGCCAATCGGATAAACTTAATGTCTTGTAAAGGGTTGAAGCCCATAAGTTTAGCGGCAACAGCATCGATCGCAACCTGATCCGATGATGCCAGAATCACGTTTTTGACATGCGGAATCATACAACGGGGGCCGGGTCCATCCCCTGCGAACGTGCCATCCATGACGGCAAAGATGCCCGGATGGATTTTCTGCTGGATTCTTAGCAGATCCACAAGTGTTTCGTGGATAACAGGATGCGTCCAGTGACGGTGTTCATTAAGCAGGCCGCCGAAGGCATTTTTCATGGCACCGGTTGTGGTCGTGAAAACGTGGGTTTTTACCGTGGGAAGGTGAATGATGTTCTCCCCGATAAACCGCTTCGGAATCATGAATCCATTTGGATATACCTCGTTCAGGCAGAGGAACTTATCAGCAATTGAGCCCACCGCATCCCGGACATTGATCCAAGGCTCGTTTCCCTCATAGAGATGGACATTGCGGAGCCCATGGGCTTGGACGACGTTGAGTTGCTTGTTTTCACGTTCCCCGAGATGAGCGTCAATGACAACGGTTCGGTTATGGCAAGCATGGATATTTGAGGTCGAATAGCCGTCCTTTTTCATGGCCCGGATGACGCCATCCAATTGCCAGGGGGTGGTTGAACTTCCCGGATAGAAGAAATGCCAGCTGATATTCACTTTCAGGGCGGTGTCGGCAGTTTTGGAAATGACATTCTGGTACCCGGCCAGATTCATTACCCGGTGATAATCCGCCAGCGCGGTGGCTGGTGACGTCCTGAGGATAGCGACTTTTGATTTGCTCATGGGCTATATACTATATGAATTTATTTTGATTAACAAGGGGGGGCCATAGGCCCAAATTCTCGCTTAAGGACATGTCTTCTTTGTAGTAACCCGTATTTGACACCCTGCCCACGCGGCTCACGCAAGGTTCGCCCTCCAGCAGAATGATCTTTATCTTCTCGATCTTTCTTTTTGGAGGGCGAACCTTGCGTGAGCCGCGTCCATTGTGGGGCCCAGTAGGCGTTCATAAATCGTGATCCTGCTAGTGGGCGAGGATTTGGCTATAGGGATGGGGGGGGTGCTGTCGATATTACGTTTAATAGTCTGATTTTACTTATTGAAGATACAGATAAGTAGTGTTAAGTTCAAAAATAATTGTATCCAGATAAGATTTATTTTTTGCAAGGCGCCACGATGGAGGGCTGTTCGGTGACACTTTATGCTCGTTTGACACGTTTGCAGTTTATTCAACTCTGGATTGCGGGGTTTGTTTTTTTGGGGGCTGCCTCTCTCTCTTTCGCCCTCATGCCAGATAGTCATTCGCTTGTGATTGCGGGTGGTGACAAACCCTCTGAAACGGCGGTCGTCGCCGCACTGAAAATCAGGATGGCCGAGGCTAAGAAGAATCCCCTGCTCAGAATCAACTGGGACACCAAGCGTGGCATTCCCGCCTCGGTGCATGGGGCTGATCTTCTTCAGGGCTCGTCTGCGCCTAAAGGCAAGGGCGTGGGCGTCGCCGCAGCTCCGGACTTCAGTGCCAAGGCTGTGGACGTGATGCGTGCAGTCGCCGGGCTTTACGGGATCCAGAATGCGGGGCAGGAGTTCTCTTTTCAGTCCCTCGAGTCAAGTGCGACGGGTTACCGCCATGTCCGACTGAACCAGACCTACCAAGGGCTCCCTGTCTTTGGTGGCCAGATGGTGGTTCATTTTGATGGAAAAGGCACGGCGCGTTCGGTTAACGGGGTCTATCAGGCGATGGATCACGTTGCCATCTCGCCGGTGTTGACACCGGATGAGGCGGCTGCTGTTGCAATGGCGGACCAAAAAGCCATGGGTAAAAATGACGGGCGGTTGACAGAAGGGCCGTCCCTTGTGATTTATGCCCGCGATGTGGTGCCTTTACTGGCATACCAGCTGGTGGTTTCTTATGGTGAACAGCAGGCTGTCGATGTGGGGCGATGGCGTTACTGGATTAATGCTCAAGATGGATCCATTTTGTTACGCTACAACGATATTCCAGAAATAGCGGCGCCCGCTGTGGGGGTGCCGGAGGTTCTCACGGGTTATGCGTTGATCCGTGAAGGCATGGACTCAACCACTGTTCAAGGTTGGAAGGAGAGCAATGGACTCAGGTACATGTATAGTGCTGTCAACCGGTGGTATGTCAAAAATGCCGGGGGCGGGCCTTATGCTTTTGCCCCTGACGCCTTCACTTACGCCTACCGGCCGACCGCTGACTGGGCTGCTTCAGACTATGGTGAAATGTCGGCCGCAAGGGCTTTTGAAAATATTCAAAACTACTATCTCACGGTTCATGGACGTGACAGTTTTGATAATGTGGGCGGGATGGCCCGTGTGGATGTTCATTATTCTGAAAATTACGCTAACGCTTTTTGGAATGGAACCTATTTTACCTTCGGGGATGGGGATGGCAAAACTTCCCGTGAGTTGTCCGTATTGGATGTTGCTGCCCATGAGTTCCAACACGGGGTTACCGAGCACAGCGCAAGACTGGTGTATGCTTATGAGTCCGGGGCTTTAAATGAATCCTTTTCCGATATTTTCGGGGCGTTGGTGGAGTTTGATTCCCAGCTGGATGGAGGATCTAATTACCCTGTCCGGGTAGCGGGAACGGCGGATTGGCTGATAGGTGAAGATTGCTGGCTGTCATCAACTGCTATGCGGGATATGCGTAACCCTGCCAACAGTAATACAGTCGGAGTGGCGGGAATGCAGCCGACCCGATATAAGGGAACCTTTTGGTATTCCGGAGACTTGGATTCGGGCGGAGTGCACTATAACAGCAGTGTGCAGAACTTTTTCTTCTACCTGCTCTGTGAAGGTGGGTATGGCGTTAATGATAGTGTCATTACTTACAATGTCCCTGGACTTGGCAGATCTGTAGGAGAAAAATTGGCCTATCTTGCTTTGACCGGCTACATAACCCCTCATACTGATTATACTGCCGCCAGTGAGGCGTGGTTGAACGCTGCTATGGAGACCGATGAACTCGGTGATACAACGAATGCGGTAGCTTCTGTCAAATTGGCCTGGGTTGCAGTGGGGCTTGGTACAGCGGACTATGTCATTCCTGAGGATGACTTTGGTAGCGGGGGTGATCCAGGTGGTGGTCCTTATCTTCCGAGTAATAAGGTCTATACCGTTATTAATCCGGCGGACTCAAATGTGACTTGGTCTGTCGCGACGGATAGTCCTGCTTTATGGCTGGATATTTTAACCCCTACTATCCCGCTGGTGGCGGGGGAGATGGGCTCTGTGGAGGTTTCCATCAATCAGTCCGTGGCGGCGACTCTGACGGGGGGCATCTATCGCGCCACCTTGATTATTACTAATAACATCGGAGTGGGCAATACCACACGTCAGATTGTTTTGCGCGTGGGCAATAACTATACCATCTGTCCGATCAGTTATGATTGGGTGGATCCCGTTGCAGGGGGGCACACGCTCCTGAATGTAAGTTCCGGAGTCAGTACTTCTCAGGCGATTCCGTTCCCTGTTCGCTACTACGACAGCCTCTACAGCAATATTTACGTGTCAGCTTATGGCATGGCCGGTTTTGTATCGAATGGTATGGCGAGTGACAAGAATGTCGATTTGCGGAACATGGATGCGCCCAATGGTATGATTTGTCCGCTGTGGAGTGTTGTGGAGGGGGCGGCGGCCCCGGGGCAGGTCTATTATGGACTTCCCACAACCAACTTGATTTCTACCATAATAACCAATGAGGTAATCCACGGGGAGACCAATGAGGTAACTAATACAGTAATACATGTGGTCGCAAAGGAGCTTGTCGTGACTTGGCTCAATGTTCCCCACAAGACCGAGCCGACGGCCACCTTCAGTTTTCAAATACGTATCCCCTGGGATCCTTCAGTTACGAACGGAGCTAACAATGATATTGTAATACAATACAAGGATGTGGCTGAAACCAACCGAACCGTGGGATCAGGGATTGATGCCACCATCGGGATCGAGGATGAACTTGGGATATTGAACCGGAAATATTCCTTTGATGGGGAGCGATGGTTGGCTAATGAACGGGCGTTATTGTTTACGCAGTACCCGACGCTCGATACCAAAAAGCCTGCAGGGACTCTGCGCACATGGGGTGGCTCGCGGGCGAAAGCCACCTTCGAGATTAAATTCGACGAAACCGTTGATGGACTCGACCTCAATCGTGACCGGATTTCATTGAGTGACTCCACGGTGAGTAATATCATTGTAGGCAATATTACTGGTGGCGGCATGCGATATTTTGTTGACGTCATCAACCTGGCAAGCCTCGGGCGGGTCACCATGAATGTCTTGAGCGATGCCGTGGGTGATATGGTGGCGCCGGTGGCCAATTCCAATGATGCGCTTGTGGCTGCAACTTATGTGGTGCCGATCGAGAAGGCTGATTTTACGGATAACTTTGAGCTCGGACCGGGACAATGGATTGCCTCAACCCAGGTGTTTGCCCAGTTGACTACGCGCGCCTGGGAGTGGGGCGTTCCCTCTACTAATTATGTAGACGGACCGTCGAACACGGTCAGCGGCTCTCATTGTTGGGGGACGGTACTGACGGGTGAGTATCCCAACAGCATGGGCGCCTGGGTGATGTCTCCGCTGATTCAGGTGGGGACCGGGCCGACGCTAGATTTTTATGTGTGGCATAATTTTGAATACGTGTCGGGGCCCGCCGACTTCGGTTTCGTTGAAGTGTACAATGGGACGGCGTGGATAAATGTGACTCCGCGCGGTTACTACTCAGGAATGTCTGCGGGATGGATCCGTCAGCAGATCGCGCTGGATGATGCCCAATTCGGCAATCGGCAAATCCGTGTGCGATTCCGTGCAACGAGCGATTCCAGTGGGGCTAGGGCGGGAATGTATGTGGACGACTTGAAGATAACGAGCCAGCGAGTTCCCGGGCTCTGGGTTAGTTCCTACACCCCGACCAATATCCCTGCAGGAACAACTACGCAGGTTGTTATCAATATCTATAATTCCAGCACAGCGGAGGTATCGAATGTGAATGGAAACGTAAGTTCGCCTGATACCAATGTCCTGGTGATTGGCGGGAACCCGCTGGTCTATGGCACGATTTTGCCTGGTGATTTTGCGACCGCGCCGATGCCGGTGCAATTGCAGGTTGCGGCCCCGGAGAACTTTCCTTCTCCCCGCGTCATCTTGTACCATCAGGGTATGATCGGGACGGTGCCCGGGAACTTAGAAGGGCTGCCCTTGATCGTTGACGGGGTTACCATCTCGGGGGGAACCAATGTGGTGACCGTGCGCACCCTGGGCCCGATAAAGGATTGGCTGGGGCGAACGTTGCAGGGAGATGGCGGGGCGACCTCATGCCTCTTCCAGGTCATCTCTGCAGGATCCGGACGGATCAATGATGCGCCCCTGTCCAACGGCCAGGTGATGGGCGACGATGTGTTGCTTTACAGCTCGGATATGTTGCTGCCTTGGGGGCGGTTTGGGGAGGGAAGTTCGCCCGGCCTAGGCGCATTTCGTAAGAATTTTCTCCATAATCTTAGCTCCAATGACTTGATCTATGTCAGGGCTTGGGATTCGTCCTCGTTTGAATCCTCCGTGGCCTATGGGGATTCACCTCTGTTTGCCATTACCAATCCCGCCGCGCAACTCATTGATTTCGGGGTCTGGACGGTTGGGACGCCGATTCAAACTAATCGTGATAGCAATGGTGACTCATTGCCCGATGGGTGGTGCGTGTTGAATGGGACAGATCCACGTCTACCCATTCAGTCGCTGGGAAGTCGGGTCACTTCGGCGAAGGCGGTCACAAGCTTCAATCATCCGGACCGGGTTACCGTCAGTACAAATCATGTATTCGTTGCGGATACGGAAAACTCACGGGTTCAGGTTTGGAATCGTGAGTTGACGACGCTTCTTTACAGTTTGGGCTATGAAGGTGATACCAATTTCAGCAAGCCACGCGGGGTGGCGGTGACGTTAGACGGGGCACGTCTGGCAGTGGCTGATACAGCCAATCGTCGGATTCGGGTATTCTCTGTGGCCACGAATGGGGTGCTGTCGAATTTGTTCAATTTTGCCAGTACCAACGCCGCCGTTGGTTCGTTTAAGGATCCTTTTGCGGTGGCGTTCAAGCCCACGGGCGAGATTGTTGTGGCAGACAGCCAGGAGAGCGGCTCCTGCAGCAACCGGATCCAGATTTTCTCTGCGACCGGTATTTATCAGTCTCAATTCGGAACCGCTGGCTCCTCGGCTGGAAAATTTAATCATGTTCTGGGTGTTGGGCTGGGGAAAGATGGATCGATTTATGCAGCAGATGCCGACAATAACCGGGTTCAGAAATTTGATGGATCAGGCAGTCATAAGTGGTCTTATCCTGCGGTTGGGACGGCATCTGGAACGGCGACGGGTTCGTTCTGGAGGGTGTGGGATGCCCAGCCTTCGGTGGGAGGCCTTGTCTATGTTGCGGACTACTACAATAA
>Ga0194054_10000709_pt1 | contig 16522 bp, 12 predicted proteins | sample SepL2210m_MetaG_FD_163628 | JGI IMG/M metagenome (GOLD analysis project Ga0194054, IMG submission 163628) | Anoxic zone freshwater microbial communities from boreal shield lake in IISD Experimental Lakes Area, Ontario, Canada - Sep2016-L227-10m | ecosystem: Environmental > Aquatic > Freshwater... | reverse complement strand
TGTGAGCCGCGGGCCGTTCGAGGAGAGTTTTCCGGGGCTGGCGCGGTTTCTGAAAGTGAACGCACAGCCGGTCAGAGACTGGATGTCCGGACCCTGCCCGTGGAAATCGCGCGCGGAATTTCTCGCCGATCTCAACGGCCCGCGGCTCACAGAGCTCAGAAGTCTTCTTGCCCGCGCCGTCGCGCTCCAGGCCCGCTACGCCGCGATGCGCCTCGACGCCGCCCTGCCGAAAATGCTCGCCGCATCCCCGGCCGACCAGCGTGCCAGGGTGGCGGAAAACTTCCGCCGGGTTGCCGCTGAGCCGCTCGGATACTACGCGCTCATGGATTACGTGAATTTCAAAGGCGAGGGCACGAACCCTTCGGAAAGCTATCGGGGATCCGGCTGGGGGCTGCGACAGGTCCTGACAGGCATGAAAACTTCCGGGCCTGCGCTCCCCGAATTTGTCCGTTCGGCGGATGCGGCGCTCACGCTGCGCGTGAAAAATTCCCCGCCGTCCCGCAACGAGGCGCAGTGGCTGCCCGGATGGCGCAACCGGCTGAAAACCTACCTGCCATGAGCAAAGACGAAATCATCGCCGTCCTCGAAAACATCGCGCGGCTCCTCGAGATCAAAGGCGAGAATCCGTTCAAGGTCCGCGCCTACACGAATGCCGCGCGCGCCTTGGAGACGCTCACCGAGCCGCTCGAAAAGCTCATCAAGGAAGACCGCCTCGGGTCGGTGAACGGGCTCGGCAAGGCGACATCGGAAAAAATCACGGCCCTCGTCCGCGACGGGCGGCTCGATTACTACGATCACCTCAGCGACGAGTTTCCGCCGGACATCCTCAGCCTCTTCGAGATCCATGGGCTCGGGGCGAAAAAAATCAAGGCGCTCTGGGATGCGCTCCGCATCCACTCGATCACGAAGCTCGAACGCGCGTGCCAATCCGGCAAGGTCGCGGGGCTTCCCGGATTTGGAGAAAAGACCGCCGCGAATATCCTGCAGGCGATCGGGCATCACAAGAAGCACGTCGGCGAATTCCGCCTCGGCGATATCGCCGGGCTTGCCGAATCGCTCCTTGACGACCTGCGCAACCACCCTGACGTCACCCGCGCCCGGATCGCCGGAAGCTACCGCCGACAAAAAGAAATCGTCCGCGACCTCGACTTCATCGTCTCGTCCCGCCACCCGGAGGGCGTCTCGGAATTTTTCGCCGCGCACCCGCTGGTGGAGTCGGTCCTTGCGCGCGGCGCGACGAAGACGAGCGTGATCCTGAAGTCGGGCATCCAGTGCGACCTCCGCGTCGTCACCGGCCCGGAATTTCCCTTCGCCCTCGCCTACTTCACCGGAAGCAAGGAGCACAACGTCCGCATCCGCTCGCGGGCCCTTGCACGGGGCTGGTCGTTGAACGAATACCGTTTCAGCGCCGCCGAGGGTCGCGACCTCAAGGAGCCGCTCCCGGAAATCCGCGAGGAAAACGACATCTACACCGCGCTCGGGCTCGAGCCGGTCGTCCCGGAGCTTCGCGAGGACCGCGGGGAAATCGAGGCGGCCGAGGCCCACCGGCTGCCCCAACTGATCGAGTGGCAGAACCTTCGCGGCACGTTCCACAACCATACCACCGAGAGCGATGGACGCGCCACGCTCGAGGACATGGCCGCCGCCGCCCGCGAGCTCGGCATGGAATATCTCGGGATCGCCGACCACAGCAAGGCCTCGTTCCAGGCACGCGGCCTCGACGAGAAACGACTCGCCGCCCAGGTCGCCCGCGTCCGCGAACTCGGCGACGGCTCGCTCCAGCTTTTCGCCGGCACCGAATGCGACATCCTCAAGGACGGAACCCTTGACTTCCCGGACGACATCCTCGCCTCGCTCGACTACGTGGTCGCCAGCGTCCACTCGTCGTTCACGCTCTCCGAAGCCGAGATGACGAAGCGCATCATCCGCGCGATCAGCAACCCATATGTCACGATGCTCGGCCACCTCACCGGACGCCTCCTCCTCACCCGCGAGGCCTACCGCGTGAACGTCCCCGCCGTCATCGAGGCCGCCGCGGAGACCGGCACGATCATCGAGCTCAACGCCAACCCCCGCCGCCTCGATATGGACTGGCGCTGGTGGCCGCTCGCCAAAGAAAAAGGCGTCAAATGCTCGATCAACCCCGACGCCCACTCGACCAACGGGCTCCAGGATCTCGTCTTCGGCATCGGTGCCGCCCGCAAGGGCTGGCTCACAAAAGCCGACGTCATCAACACGCTCCCGCTCCAGCAGGTCACGGCCGTGCTCGCCGCCAAGCGCGCCCGGGCAAGCTGAGGGTTTTCAGAATCACGGGATCGGGGAGGTTCTTTCAAGCGGTCAAAAAGACCTCCTCATACCGGAGACGGCTTGTCCAACGGGAGCTCACGGCGGAAGCCAATGATATTCCGGTATTGGCGGCCCGGGGTCGAGGCGATCAGGGCTTCGGAGGAGGCCGTGCGGAGATGCCCGTCGCGGAGCTCCTGCACCTCGAAGCCCAGCGAGGCGAAAGCCTCGAGGTAGGCGCGCGGATCAACGCCGCATTTTTCGAGTCCCGAGGGCCAGAACTCGGTCATGACCAGACAGCGGGGGGAGTTTGAGAGAATCGCGCGGGCTCCCTCGAGAACCAGCATCTCCGCGCCCTGGACATCCATCTTGAGAAAATCGATTTGCCGGATGCCGTGCTTTTCACAGAGGGCGTCGAGAGTTTCCACTTTCGTGAGCTGCTGATGGCGAAGCATGGGATCCGGATAGAGGCGGTTGTCGCCTTTGTTGTCAGGGTTGGAATAGAGAGTGAGCTCGCCTTGCTCGCGTCCGGCCGCGACGTTTTCCAGGAATACGGGGCAGGCCGGGGCGTTGGCGTCCACGGTTTTCCGGAGAAATCCAAAGGCCTCGGCATGGGGTTCCACCGCGAGGACGGATTGGGCTGCCATGCGGATGGCAAGCGCGGTATAGAGACCGACATTTGCTCCGACATCCACGAAGGTCATGCCGGGTTTGAAGTGCGTGCAAAAGAAATCCATTTCGTCCTTTTCATAGACCCCGAGGGTGAGCGCCCCGCAGACCACCGGATCGGCGGGATTCGGGATCACCGTGGCGCCGCGGACCCGGATTCTCGGCGGAATCATCCGGCAAAGAACCGCGTTGGCCAGCAGGCGAAGCGGCCTGGGTTTGAGGAGAACCGTGTAAATAAACTCCGGGAGGCTCATCGGGAGTCCGGCTCGGCAGCTTGGGAAAGTGCGCTCATGCGGGGGAAAACATATCAGTCCGCCGGTGCGGAGTCAAAGAGTGCGGAGACTTTCCCTGTCGCGAGCGCGACAGGCGCGAAGGGGCTCCAACCCGCTTTTGCCTTTTCACGGGTTGACGGTTCGGCGAAGCTGCACGGATGAATTACTTGGAACGGGCGAAGAGGGTTTTCGAAATCGAAATCGAGGAGGCGGCGGCGGTCTGCGCTCGCCTGGACGAAAATTTCGACCGTGCGGTGGAAGTGATCAAATCCGCGGTCGAGAGCCGCGGGAAAGTCGTGGTGCTGGGTGTCGGAAAATCCGGCCACATCGGGGAGAAGATCGCGGCGACGCTGACCAGCACCGGGTCTCCCGCGGTGGTGCTGAATTCGCTGAACGCCCTGCACGGCGACCTGGGTGTCGTCGCGGAGGGGGATGTCGTGCTCGCGCTGAGCTACAGCGGGGAGACCGACGAGGTGCTTGCCATTTTGCCCGCGTTCGCGCGCATGGGAGTTCCTGTGATCGCAATCACCGGCAACACCGGCTCGACGCTCGCGAAGGCGTCCGGCGCGGCGCTGGACGTCGGAGTTTCGCAGGAGGCCTGCCCGCTGAACCTCGCCCCCACATCGAGCACCACGGCCATGCTCATTCTGGGAGACGCCGTCGCAATGGCCCTGCTCGAAGCCCGCGGCTTCCGGAAAGAAGACTTCGCGCGATTCCATCCGGGCGGCAGCCTCGGGCGCGGCCTGCTCCTGCGGGTCAGCCAGATCATGCGGACGGCGGAGGATCTGGTGATCCTTTCCCCGTGCGACACGGTGCTCGATGCGGTGCGCGCCATGACCGCCCGGCGGGCCGGCGCGGCGGTGATTGTTTCGGGAGACGGACGGCTGGCCGGGATCTTCACCCACGGCGATTTTGCGCGGCATTTTCCAGAAAATCCCGACATCGGCCCGCGCGCGGTGGGAGATTTCATGACGAAGAACCCGATTACGATTCCCGGGGACAAGCTTGCCGCCGAGGTCCTTCAAATCCTCGAGCACAACCGGATTGACGATATCGTGGTGGTGGACGAAAGCAACCGGCCGATCGGCGTCGTGGATTCGCAGGATTTGACCCGGCTGAAAATCCTCTGATCCGAAATGAACATCACCCGGATCGCCGCCATGTCACTGCTCGTGCTGGCCGGATGTGGGAAACCCCCTGCGCCGCAAGTTTCTCCGCCCCGGGCCACCCCGACGCCGGCCGAAAGCAAAGAGCTCCGCGTCTTCTGCCGGCCGGAAGCCATCCCGCAACCGCTCATCGCTCAGTTCACGAAGGAAACCGGCATCGCCGTCTCCGTCGAGAACCACGCCTCGAAGGAGGAGATGCTTGCCAGGCTCCTTCACGGAAGCCGTTACGACATCATCCTGTCGTGCGAGGATGCCATCGGCGCCCTGGCGAAGGACGGGATGCTGCATCCCCTCGACCATGCCGGAATTCCGAATTGGAAAAACATCGCGCCGATATTCCTCAACAGGAGCTTCGATCCCGGCAACGTGTTCAGCGTCCCATTCCTGGCCGCACCGGTCGGGATTGTCGTCAACACGGAAAAAAATTCGGATGACATCCGTGGCATTGCGGATGTGTTCGCGGAGAAGAACAGCGGAGACATTGTTGTTCCTGACGACGCCCGCGAGATCGTGACATTGGGATTTCTCGCGCAGGGGACACCGATCAACCAGGCGACCGATGAAGCCCTAGAAAAAGCGAGGCCGCTCCTCGCGAAGTGGCTTCCGCTCGTGAAGGTCTCCGACAGCCCGATGACCGTGCTGCTCAACGGCGGCGCGTCGGTGGGAGTCATCCGGGGAGGCGAGGCCGCGGTCCTGCTCAACGCGGACAAAAAGTTCAAATGGGTGATTCCCGCCGAGGGCGCGCACCTTGCGATGGACAGCCTCGCGATTCCCAAGGCTGCCGAAAATGTGGCGAACGCCGGGGCCTTCATCAATTTCCTCCTGCGCCCGGATATCAGCAGGCAGGCCTCGGACGCGCTCCCGTCCCTGAACCCGAATGTGCCCGCCCGCGCGCTGCTCTCGCCCAGCCAGCGCGCGAATCCCGCCAGCTTCCCGACCGATCAGGAAGTCGCCAGGATGCAGACCTTCGAGGATGTCGGGGAACAGGCCTCAAAATTCGACGCGATCGTCACGGCGCCCCAAACCCCACGGTGAGTTGATGCTCGCCCCCAATCATTACGTCCCTCGGACTGCGTGGCTGATCGGGAGAACTTCAGAATATCGGTGGTCGGATTCCGGAAAAACGCAACTGCGAATTCCCGCGCCTCTTGGCTACTCCAGGAATGCCGGGCTGCGCGGCGGGTCGGAGCCCAATGGCTTTTGTCCGGGCCTGTAAATGGCGCCGTCTCCTCCCTTGCGAAAAATGATGAGGGACTTTCCGCCGGGAACTGTCGCTTTCAGAAGGATGGTATCAGAAGGATCAGCTTCGGAGACGTTGCCGACCGAGATTTTATCGAACCCCATCCGATCAAGGTCTTCCGCTGTGACGTATTTTTCGGCGATCAGCATTTGTTTCAATTCCGCTTTCGTCTTGATTTTCGCGTCCGCTGGAAACCCGAGTTTGGGGTTGCCCGTGGGCATCCCGTCAAGTTGCGCTTGTTGGATGACAAGATAAATTTGCTTCATGCTGCTGAGCATCTGCGTGGCTTTGGCTTTTTCCTTCGCCTGAACGATCGCCGGAATGGCAACCGCTGAAAGAATCGCAACCGGGAAAACAGCAACCGCGAGGTAGCCGCATATCAACCCGGCCAATGCCATCCCCGCGCCGCGAAGTGCGGGGTTCATTCGGATTTTTGATCGCCCGATATGCCCGCAGATCACGGCGGGAATGCCGGCAAGGATCCCTCCGAAGGCACATCCCACGATCGAAATGATCCCGAGGACCAGCGACCAGATCGCCAACGGCTCGGTTTTTTCCAAGGCGGTTGTGTCCTGCGCCGACATCGGAGGAGGCACGGAATCATTTTTCAGTTCCGGAAACGCGGACAATGGTTTCCATTCTTCCATTCCCGGCGACCATCCGAGGTCGGAGTCGGAAAGCCCGCCGGAGAGCAGGAGTTGCTTCACTTGTTCCTCGGAGAACGGCCCCTGCTGGACGCCTTTGCTGTGAATGGTGATTTCCATATGCGTGGGATTATTTGTCTTTTTTGGGCGGCCCGTCGCGATGCGGCTTGGGTTTGCGGACGGCTTCGAGCCCGCGTTTGGCGTAATCCATGACGTGGCCCTGGTGGATGAGCCAGGAGAGGTCGGAGGCGAGGGAGGATTCGCGGGCGGACTCCTCGGCCGGAGTGGTGCGCAGGGCGAGGAGGGCTTTCCACTGATCCGGGCGCGGCACCGTCGGGTGAGCTTCGAGATAGTCGAGGATTGCCGCAAGCCCCTCCGCGACCGGGGCGGCCGCGCGGTCGAGGTGACGCGGACGCGCGACCCCGACGTAGGTGATATTTTCGTGGGCTTTGAAGACCTGCAGGCCGGCCGAGTTGAAGCCTTGTCCGAGGATGTGCGCGAGCGGAAGGGGAAACCGCCGGAGGTCGCTGACAGCGTGGCCGGCAAGCTGGCGCACGACCGGCGACGAGGCGGCGGCGAGGCCGGAAATTTCCACACGGTTTTCGACGGCGGCAATCAGCGTGCCGGCATGGTTCGCGAGGAAATGGCTTTCGACGGACTCCAGATCCGGGAATCTCGCCGACCCCTCGGGGGATTCGAGCGCGAAAAACTCGTCTTTCGAGCTCCGCTCCTGCTTCCATTTTTCGATGAATTCCGGGTCTTTGACCATTTGAACCCGGTTCTTGAAAGCGTCGAACGAGAGGTTGCGGAAACGCGCGGCATGAATTTCCCGCAGACGTTTTTGGTAATCGTGGTGGTTCGGCGGACCGAGGACGATGTCGCCGCAGACCGCAACGCACGAGAACGAGCCTTTCGGCGGCTCCACCGACACCCGTTCGCGGCGGTAGAATTTTTCGAGGTGTTTGGCGAGCGCGTGGCGACCGGCTTCCTTTGCGGTTGTCCAGAGGCTGCCGTCGAGGCTCAACTGAAAAAGATCCGGGGCCTGGCCGGAGTCGCGCCGGAGTTCCACGCGGTAGCGCTCCGGCTTTTCCAGAATGAGAAGGGCAAGGGCGAAGATCGGATACGCCTTCCCGCCGGATCTGATTTGTTTGACAAGCCCTTCGACGCCGCGGGGGTCCGGGACCACGGTTGCGGTCCAGCCGACCAGCGCCGGAGGGGCTTCCGGCGGCCGGACCTCGCGGGGATCACGCCGGCTGTCGGGACGCCTGCTGTCGCGCTGCCCGCGCCCATCGCGCTCCCGGCGGCCGTCGCGTTGCCCGCGATCCTGATGCCCGCGTCCCGTGGCGCGTCCTCCTCTCCCTGCCTCCCTCCTCGGCTCTTCGTCCCGGCCGTAGCGCTCAACGATCCGCGAAGGCGCGACGTCCTTCGCCCAGTCGGGAAGAAAGCTTTTCGCGAGATCAATTCCGGAGAATACAGGCTCGGGTGGAGGCGTGTCCGTCATGGTTGGGCATCCGGGGAATCCCGTCGTTTTTCTATTGAGGTTTGGCCGGGGGCTTGGCGGCTGGCTGGGGGCGGTCCAACGCGATCAATTCCGACACGGTCACAAACTGGAAGCCTTTTGCCAAAAGCCCGTCGATCGTCGCCGGCATCGCGGCCACCGTCGTGGGATGGATGTCATGGGAGAGGACGATCGAGCCGGCTTTTGTGTTTTTCAGGATCTCCGATGTGACGTGGTCGGAGTTGCGGTTTTTCCAGTCGAGCGGATCCACGTCCCACATCACGACCTTCAGGCCGTATTCCCCATTCAACCGCTTGGTGATCGCCGCGTTCGTGGAACCGTAAGGCGGACGCACGAGCACAGGCTTCCTGCCGGTCGCGCTTTCGATGGCGGCATTGGTTTGTTCCACCTGCATGGAAAGTCCGGCGCCCTTGGATTTTGTGAAAGCCTGGTGATTCCAACTGTGGTTTCCGATTTCGTGTCCCTCGGCGGCCGCGCGTTGAACGACTTCGGGATTCGCGGCGACATTCTCTCCGAGCACGAAGAACGTGGCCTTGACCCCCTTTTCCTTGAGAATATCCAGAAGCTTCGGGGTCAGCGTGACATGGGGTCCGTCATCAAAAGTGAGCGCGATATACGGCCCCTCGACGTTGCAGGAATTGTAGCTCGGGCGGGTCGGCCCGGAGGCGGATTCCGCCGAAGGAGCCTGCATCGCGGGAGTCGAGTCGCCGACGGCCGGACCCGCCGCGCCCGGAGGACGAGCCGTTTCCTCCTGCGGCACCGCGATCACCTGCGGTTGTTGGGAAGGTTGCGTGCGGGCGGATTGGCAGGCGGCACCAAGGAGCCCGGCGATAGCCGGGACGATAAGCCAGGAGCGGGAATTCATTTTTGGTGCGTGTCGTCCCACCCCCTATCGCACAAACCGGTCCAAAATCACACCAAGATTTTTCACGGTCGCATCCGGCCAGAGTTCGCGGGCGGTGATGAGGGCCGAATCCAGGCTGCGGTGCTCGGGCCAGTCCGGCTGCAAAGGAATCCTCGGGATCGCCCGGGCCAGGATGTCTTTCGCGGAAGCGACGTTGGCATGCAGGTGGGCGATGATCGCATCGGCCGTGACCGGCTCCTCTTCCGTTTTCCAGCAGTCGTAGTCCGTGATCATCGCGAGCGTGGCCAGCGCGATCTCCGCTTCGCGGGCGAGCTTGGCTTCCGGAAGGTTCGTCATGCCGATCACGTCAAACCCAAGCTGCCGGTTCGCCAGCGATTCGGCGCGCGTGGAAAATGCCGGGCCGTCCATGTTCACATACGTCCCGCCGTCGTGGAACGGCTTCCCCGCCTCCGCGCAGGCACCGGCCAGGATTCTCCGCAAATTCCCGCTCACCGGCTCCGCAAACCCGGCGTGCGCAACGATCCCGTTGCCGAAAAACGTGTGGGACTCCCGCCGGCTTGTCCGGTCGAAAAACTGATCCGGGAGCACCACGTCGCGCGGGCGGTATTGTTCCCGGAGGCTTCCGACGGCTGTCACGCAAATGATCCAGCGGACCCCGAGCGAGCGGAGCGCCCAGATGTTCGCGCGGTGGTTGATCTCGTGCGGGGCGATCCGGTGACCCCGCCCGTGACGCGGGAGGAAAAAGACCGGACGCCCGTGCAGCGCGCCCCCGACGATGACATCCGAGGGATCCCCAAACGGGGTGGCCACGACCTGGTCGGTCATCCCGGAGAATCCGTCGATCTGGTAGAGCCCGCTGCCGCCGATAATGCCGATTGCTGGAGTATTCATTTTTTCTTGGAGTGGGGTTTCTTCGAGCGGGGCTGGAAATCGCCGCCCTCGCCGCCGAGGTCGGTCTTTTCCAAAAGCGCGAGGAACTCGCGCAAAGCGGGAGTGCCCGCGGAGGACTTCTTCACCAGTGTCCCGAGCGGCCGCCACATCTCGGGGTCGGAAAGTTCCAGGCAGACCAACTGGCCGGCCTCGAGCTCCGCACGCACGGACAGACGCGGGACGATGGAAATCGCGCTCTCGATCTCGACCGCGCGCTTCACGGTCTCAATGTTGTCAAATTCGAACGCCACCTTCACGCGCGCCCCGGCCTGCCGGAGTTGGCGGTCCACCTCGCGACGGGTCGGCAGGTCCGGCTCGAAGGCGATGAACTTCTCCCCGCCCAGGCCGCCGGGCGAAATTTTCCTGCGCGTGGCGAGCGGGTGGCTTGGCGCACAAATGACAACCAGGCGGTCGCGCCAGAAAACCGAGGCGGTGATCCCTCGACGCGACGCCGGGTAGGCGACCAGTCCGACATCCGCCCGGTTCTCCTGCACCGCCGCATAGACCTGTGCCGACCGCCGGTAGTCCATCTTCACTTCCACCAGAGGAAACTCCCGCCGGAAGCGCTTCAAATACGGCGGCAGCTCGTGCAGCCCGATGCTGAAGATCGTCGCGATCCGCAGTTCGCCGGAAATCACCTCCTGCAGCTTCTTCATCCGCGTCCCCAGATCGTCGTAGGCCCCGATGATATCCCGGCTCGACGCCAGAAATGCCTGCCCCTCCGGCGTCAGGCAAAACGCCCGCCGGCCGCGGTCAATCAGCCGCACCTGATACTGCTCTTCGATCGTCCGCACCTGCTGGCTCACCGCGCTCTGAGTGATCCCGTTCCGCTCGGCGGATTTGGAAAAGCTTTCCGTGTCCGCCAAATCGCAGAATACTTTGAACGTTTGAATTTGCATTCGACTCCTCAGGGATAAGATATTCTAATATCCGCCGGAAATGCCAGAACAGATTTTCTTATGCCGGAATTGAAACACAGCCTGAAAACGATCCTCGGGCGCATCGGTTCGGCTGCCGGGCGCGCCGGGCGCGACCCGGCGTCCGTGCGCCTCGTGGCCGTGTCGAAGACGCATCCGGCGGAAGCCGTCCGCGAAGCGTTCGATGCCGGGCAGCGGGTTTTTGGCGAAAGCAAAGTGCAGGAGGCGGCCCCGAAGGCCGCGCTTCTCCCGTCCGGGATCGAGTGGCATTTCATCGGCCACCTCCAAACGAACAAAATCCGCAGGGCGCTTCCGATTTTCCGGCTTTTCCACGGAGTGGACAACAGCGGCCTTGCCCGGCAGATGGACCGCATCGCGGAGGAGTGCGGAGCCTTCCCGCGCGTCCTTCTGGAAGTCAACGTCTCCGGGGAGGTCACGAAGTTCGGCTTCACGCCGGACGCATTGAAATCCGAGATCGCGCCGCTGCTGGCGCTGCCGCGTGTTCAAGTCGCCGGCTTGATGACGATGGCCCCCTATTCCGACGACCCGGAGGTCGCCCGCCCGTTCTTCGCGGCGCTGCGCAAACTGCGGGACGAGATCGAGCAACAAACCGGCACTCCCCTCCCGGAGCTCTCGATGGGCATGAGCGGGGACTTCGAGGCGGCGGTCGCCGAGGGCAGCACGATCGTCCGCGTCGGATCCGCGCTCTTCGGCGAGCGCCCGCGCACAAGCCCGGGCCAAGCGGCCTGACATCTTTGAATAATTCGGGGTTGCGCCCCACGGCGCTTTTCTTCAAAATCATCACTTGCCATCCGGGCGCACATTATTAGACGTTCTAATAAATAACACAAATTCCCAAACCATGAACCCTGTCCGATTCAACAACACCGTTTTGCGCGATGGGCACCAGTCCATGGCGGCCACCCGAATGAAGACCAGCCAGATGCTGCCGGCGGCGGCGGTTTTGGATTCGATGGGGTTTGCCATGCTCGAGACCTGGGGCGGGGCGACGATTGACACGGGCCTGCGCTTTCTGGGCGAGCAGCCGTTCGACCGTGTGCGCGCGCTTCGCAAGGCAGCCCCGAACACTCCGCAGGGGGTTCTCCTGCGCGGGCAGAACCTCGTCCAATACAAATGCTTTCCGGACGATGTGGTCGCGCTCTTCGTGAAATGCACGGCGGACGCGGGGATCGATGTCTTCCGGATATTTGACGGGCTGAACGATCCGCGGAATCTGACTTCGGCAATCGCGGCGGTGAAGAAGGCGGGCAAGGTGGCGCGGGGCGAACTCTGCTACACGACGAGCCCGGTGCACACGGTCGGGGCGTTCCTGAAATTCGCGGGCGAGCTCAAGGAATTGGGCTGCGACGAGATCGCGATCAAGGATATGTCGGGCCTCATCACTCCCCGTGTGGCGGGCGAGCTCGTCTCCGGCATCACGAAGCTCACCGGGCTTCCGGTTACCCTCCACAGCCATGACACAGCCGGCCTCGCGGCGGCTTCGTATGTTGCCGCGACCGATGCCGGCGCCCACGCGGTCGAGACCTCGATCGCGCCGTTCGCCAACGGAACCTCCCAGCCGGACACCCTGCGCATGCTCGCCCTGCTCGACGGCAACCCCCGCCAGCCGAAGTTCGACCGCAAGAAACTCGCCGAACTCCGCGAGTATTTCACCAGGGTCTACAAGGAAATGGAGGCGTTCACATCGCATGCCAACGAGGTTGTGGACAGCGACACGCTGGTTTACCAGGTTCCCGGCGGCATGCTCTCGAACTTCCGCGTCCAACTCAAGGACATGAACATGAGCGGCCGGATCGACGAGGTGCTGGCCGAAATCCCGCACGTCCGCGAATGTCTCGGCTGGGCGCCGCTCGTCACTCCGATCTCCCAGATCGTCGGCACCCAGGCGATGCTCAATGTCAAATTCGGCCGATGGAAAAATTTCTCGCCCTCCGCGATGGACATCGTGCTGGGCAACTACGGCAAGACGCCGGCACCGGTGGACAAGGAGGTCCTCGCGCTGGCCGAAAAGAACACCGGCAAGGGACCGATGAACGCGCGGCCGGCGGATTCCCTCAAGCCGAACGTGGACAACCTCCGCAAGCAACTCGCCGAAAAAGAGCTGCCGACCACCGACGAAGCGGTCGTCCTCTTCGCGATGTTCCCGATGGAATACGAGAAGCTGATCAAGGCTCCCGCCTCCATCACCGACCCGGCGGCCGCCAAGCCCGACGCCAAGCCCGACGCGGCTCCCGCGGCACCTCCCGCTTCCCGCCCGTCCGGGCACCAACAGCGGCTCCGCATCACCGTCAACGGCAGGATGAGCGAGGCCTTCGTCGAGGAAGTCTGATAAAAAAGCATCAAGTAATAAGAATCAAGTTTTAAGCGTCCGCGCGCCAGACGCGCCAATCATTTCGCATTCCACATTTCGCATTATTTTTATGAATCTGACACTCGATGAATTCCCTGCGGCCACCTGCGAGGAGTGGCGGCAGGCGGCCGAAGAGTCCCTCAAAGGGGCTCCCTTTGACAAAAAGCTGATCACTTCCACGCCCGAGGGGATCAATCTCCAACCGATCTACGGCAAAGAGAACCTCGAAGCTCTCGCGCTTCCCGAAGCCTGGCCCGGACTTCCGCCGTTCGTGCGCGGCTCCTCCGCATCGGGATTCCAATCCAAGCCGTGGCTCATCGCGCAGGAACTCCCCTGCGGGTGCGCGGACAAATTTCACGCGGCTCTCAAAAGCGATCTCATGCGCGGGCAGAACTCGGTGGTCGTGCTGCCGGATGTGGCGACACGGCACGGGCAGGATCCCGACGAGGCGGCTTGCGGCGAAGTCGGGGAATGCGGGATTTCTCTGGCGACCCTCGACGATGCCAGGCGTGCCTTTGGCGGCGTGGATCTCCACGCGGCTCCCGTGCTCGTTTTTGCCGGAGCCAGCGCGCTTCCCATGGCCGGACTCCTCCAGGCATTCTCTGGGAAGAAGGGGTTCTCCGGGGCCGTTCTCGCCGACCCGCTGACCGAGTGGGCGCGGGACGGAAAGCTGGGCCTTTCGCTCGACGACGCCCTGGCGGAACTCGCCGTTGTTTCGAAATGGGCGGCCGGCAAAGGAATCCGCACGGCGGGCATCCAGGCAAACCTCTGGGCGGATGCCGGCGGCACGGCTGTCGAGGAACTGGCTTTCGGGCTCGCGACCGGAGCCGCCTACTTCCGCGCTCTCGCGGCGGCAGGGGTTCCGGAGGAGGAGATCGCCCCGCGTTTCGTGATGGCGCTCTCCCTCGGCTCAAACCTCTTCATGCAGATCGCGAAGCTTCGCGCGGCCCGTTTGCTCTGGGACAGGATCGTTGAGGCCTTTGGCGTCAAACCCGCCCCGCTCTTCATCCACGGACGCAGCAGCATTTTCAACAAATCCGTGCTCGATCCCCACACGAATATGCTCCGCGCCACGGTGGAAGGATTTGCCGGGGTCATCGGCGGTGTGGACAGCATGCACCTCGCGGCATTCGACGAGCCCGCGCGCACACCGGATGAGTTTTCCACGCGCATCGCCCGCAATATCCACACCATCCTGGCCGAAGAATGCGGGTTCTCCGAGGTCGCCGACGCGGCCGGGGGATCGTGGTATGTGGAATCCCTCACGATCGAGCTCGCGAAAAAAGCCTGGAGCCTGTTCCAGGATGTCGAAAAACGCGGCGGCATGGCGGTCGCGCTCCGCGAGGGCTTCCCGCAGTCCGCCGTCGCAGTCAGCGCAAAGGCCCGCCTCGACGCCGTCTCGAAACGCCGCGAGTCCATCCTCGGGGTCAATCTGTTTCCCGATCCCACCGAAATCCCGCTCCCGCGGAATCCGGACGATTCGCAAAAAAAATTCGCCGAGCGCTCGAAGCGGATCGCTTCGGCCCGCAAAGGCGGCGTGCGCCTTGCTTCGGCATCGGTGGACGAAGTCGCCCAGGCCTTCCTGTCGGGAGCAACGATCGGAGAGATCGGCAACGCCCTGTCTCGCAAGGGCGCAAACATGCCGGAGATCGCCCGCGTATCGGTCATCCGCGCCTCCGAAGGTTACGAAAAACTCCGCGCCGCCGCACTTGGCAGGCCGCCGCAGGTTTGGCTCGCAAAATTCGGCGCGCCGAAGCAGTCGAAAGCCCGGGCCGATTTCTCTTCGGGTTTCTTTGCGCCGGGCGGCTACGATGTCCGCCAGCAGACCGCGGGCGCAAAGTCGGTGGAGGAAGCCGTCGGCCAGGCCGTCGCCTCAAAAGCACCAATCGTCGTCGTCTGCTCGACGGACGACACCTATCCGGAAATTGTCCCCGCGTTTGTCCCCGCGCTGAAAGCGAAAATGCCGGGGGTCCAAGTGATTCTCGCGGGATACCCGGCCGACCAGATCGTGGCGCACAAAGCTTCGGGCGTGGACGACTTCATCCACCTCAAAGTCGATTGCCTGGCCTTCCTCACCAACCTCCACAAGGAGCTCGGACTCATCAAATGACCACGACGGTTCGCCCGGAGATCGCCCGGAGCGCACGCTTCCAGCGTGCATCAGACCGGCATCCTGCCGGTCGATCCTCTGAACAACCAACCGTATTTTTCCTGACACCATGAAATGCCCTGACTTCACACAAATCGCCTTCAGCCCGGACCCCGCCGCCAGCGCCGCCGATTGGCAGAACGCGTTCCAGTCGGAAACCGGCAAATCCGCCGCCGACTCGACATGGATGACCAATGAAAACATCGCGGTCAAGCCGGCCTACGGCCCGGCGGACCTGGCGGACTGCAAACACCTCGGCTACACGGCCGGCGTCGCGCCGTTCCTGCGCGGACCGTATGCGACGATGTATGTCCAGCGCCCGTGGACGATCCGCCAATACGCGGGGTTCTCGACGGCGGAGGAGTCGAACGCATTCTACAAACGCAACCTCGCGGCCGGCCAGGCGGGACTCTCGGTCGCCTTCGACCTCGCGACCCATCGCGGCTACGATTCCGACCATCCGCGCGTTGTCGGCGATGTCGGCAAGGCGGGCGTCGCGATTGACTCGATCCTCGACATGAAGATCCTCTTCGGCGGCATCCCGCTCGACCGGATCAGCGTCTCGATGACGATGAACGGCGCGGTGCTTCCCGTCCTCGCGTTCTACATCGTCACCGCTCTGGAGCAGGGCCTCACGCTCGACCAGCTCGCCGGGACAATCCAGAACGACGTCCTGAAGGAGTTCATGGTGCGGAACACCTACATCTACCCGCCGGAACCCTCGATGCGGATCATCGCCGACATTTTCGAGTTCACGTCGCAGAAGATGCCGAAGTGGAACTCGATTTCGATCTCCGGCTACCACATGCAGGAAGCCGGCGCGACCGCCGATCTCGAAATGGCCTACACGCTTGCGAACGGGCTCGAGTATCTCCGCACCGGCATCGCCGCCGGACTCGACATTGACGCCTTCGCGCCCCGGCTCTCGTTCTTCTGGGCGCAGGGGAAAAACCTCTTCATGGAAGTCGCGAAGATGCGCGCCGCGCGCGTCCTCTGGGCAAAAATCGTGAAGGGGTTCCATCCAAAAAACCCGAAGTCCATGGCGCTGCGCACCCACTCGCAGACGAGCGGATGGTCGCTCACCGAGCAGGATCCTTTCAACAACATCGCCCGCACGTGCATCGAGGCGATGGCGGCCGCGATGGGCCACACCCAGAGCCTCCACACGAACTCGCTGGACGAGGCGATCGCCCTCCCGACCGACTTCTCGGCACGCATCGCCCGCAATACCCAGCTCTTCCTCCAAAACGAGACCGGCATCTGCTCGGTCGTGGATCCGTGGGGCGGCAGCTACTACGTCGAGGCACTCACCCACGAACTCCTCGAAAAGGGCTGGGCCCACATCCAGGAGGTCGAAGCCCTCGGCGGCATGTCGAAGGCAATCGAAACCGGCCTGCCAAAAATGCGCATCGAGGAAGCCGCCGCGCGCCGCCAGGCGAAGATTGACTCGGGCACCGAGACAATCGTCGGCGTCAACAAATACCGCCTCGAAAAAGA
>Ga0194054_10000706_pt1 | contig 16547 bp, 16 predicted proteins | sample SepL2210m_MetaG_FD_163628 | JGI IMG/M metagenome (GOLD analysis project Ga0194054, IMG submission 163628) | Anoxic zone freshwater microbial communities from boreal shield lake in IISD Experimental Lakes Area, Ontario, Canada - Sep2016-L227-10m | ecosystem: Environmental > Aquatic > Freshwater... | reverse complement strand
CCTTGGCGGCATCCGGACGCAGGACGCGCCCGGTCCAGCCCGCCGGGGATTCCCTGAGGCCGAGGATCCGGAATGGATCGCAATGCCGGGCTTCGATGAGGGGGTAGAAATCGTCATCTGCAAGCAGGGAGGGATTCATGAAAGAAGACCCTATTCCCGTCGCGTCCGCATGAACAGTTTTTCCTTGTTACTTTCCGATGCAGAACCGTCCGAAAATTTCGCCGAGGATTTCCTCGGTGTCGGCGGAGCCGGTGATCCGGCCGACGGCATCGAGGGCGTCGCGGAGCTCAATGGCGGGAAGCTCGAGGGGCTCGCCGGATTGCAGGAGAGCGGCGGCGGCGGCGAGAGAAGAGGCGGCGGATTCGAGGAGGATTTTGTGGCGGACGTTGACGGCGGCGAGGGACTGTCCGGCCGCGAGGTGTTGCCCGCAGGTTTCCCGGATCATCGCTTCGACGAGTTCGGAAATCCCCTCGCCGGTTTTTGACGAGATGCGGAGGGCGGTGGCGGGGAGGGGACCTGCGGCAGGCAGAAGGTCCATTTTGTTCGCGACGAGGATTTCACGTTCGCGGAGGGCGGGCTCGTGGAAGGCATCCGTGGCATCGAAGATGTGGAGGACGAGGTCCGCCTGCTCGATGGCACGGAGCGCGCGCCCGACGCCTTCGATCTCGACCGGGTCCGAGGTCTCGCGGAGTCCCGCGGTGTCGGTGAGGCGGAAGAGGATCCCGCGCAGGCAGGCGGATTCTTCAATCGTGTCGCGGGTGGTGCCCGGAACCGGGCTCACAATCGCGCGCTCCATCCCGAGCAGGCGGTTCAAGAGGCTGGATTTCCCGGTATTCGGACGCCCGACAATCGCCACGCGAACGCCTTCGCGGAGGACGCGCCCGGTTTCGGCGGTCGCCAGCAGGCGATCAATGCGGGCGGTGACAGCGACGATTTTTTTGAGGAGGTCGGCACCGGTGGCTGGAGCGATCCCTTCTTCTGGAAAATCAATCCACGCTTCGAGGTGGGCGACGGCTTCGAGGATCCCGGCGCGGATGGCATCCGCCTCTTCGCCGATCCGTCCCTGGAGCTGTTCGGCGGCGGCGCGGAGGGCGAGGGGAGTGCGGGCGCTGATCAGATCCATGACCGCCTCGGCGCGTGTGAGGTCGAGCTTGCCGTTCAGGAAGGCGCGCTGGGTGAACTCGCCGGGCTCGGCCGCGCGCGCTCCCTGCCGGAGCACCAGTTCCAAAATGTGCGCCGCCAGCAGGATCCCGCCGTGGCACCCGATCTCGACCATGTCCTCCCCGGTGTAGCTCGCGGGAGCATAAAAAACCGTGACGAGAACCTCGTCCACCAGCGCGCCCGCTTCAACGATCCGACCGCAGGTCGCGCGGCGGGGGATGAGCCGCTTCGAGGTCGGCCCGAAGATTTTTTCCAGGATGGAAGCCGCCTGCGGTCCGGAGATCCGGATCAGGGCGACAGCACCCTCGCCGGGCGGCGTCGAGACGGCCGCGATGGTATCACCCGGCTGCATGGATCAGGCCGCGGTGATTTCCCCCCGCGGGATTCCTCCTGCCGCATCAAGCACCTTGAGCTCGGAGATGAACCGCAGGTTCTGGTCCATCGTTCCGACCGAGACGCGGATCCATGCGGGCATCTTGTAGCTCCGCATCGCGCGGACGATGATGCCGCGACGGAGGAGTGCCTGGAAGACGGCGTCGCCGTCGCCAACGTGGACGAGCACGAAATTGGCGACGCTTGGGACAAACTCGAGCCCCATTTCGGAAAACTCGGCCTGCAGATAATTCCGTCCTTCGTGCGTGAGCTGCCGGGTCCGGCGCATGTGGTCGGTGTCAGCGAGCCCGGCGAGCGCGCCGGCCTGGGCGATGCCGTTCGCGTTGAACGGCTGCCGCGTCTTCTGGAGGACGCCGGCAATTTTCTCGGGTGCGAGCCCGTAGCCGATGCGCAGGTTCGCGAGCCCCTGGATCTTTGAAAACGTGCGCATGACGATGACGTTCCGGCCCTCGCGGACGTAACGGATGACATCCGGCGGGTTGTCGAGAAATTCGTGATACGCCTCGTCGAAGATGACGAGGACGTGTTCCGGCACGCGCGCCATGAAGCGATCCAGCGCCTCCTGCCCGACCATCGTGCCGGTCGGGTTGTTGGGGTTTGCAATGAAGATCTGTCGGGTTCGCGGAGTGATCGCGGCCAGCATGCCGTCGAGGTCGTGGGTGTGGCCGGGGTCGGGAACTTCCACGGTCTTCGCTCCGAAGAGCTGCGCCATCAGGGAATAAACCGCGAACGCGTGCTTCGCGGTCACCACTTCATCGCCGGGCCGCAGGAACGCGTGGCCGATGAACTCGATGATCTCGTTCGACCCGTTGCCAAGGATGACATTCCCCCGGGCGATCCCGAGCTTCTCCGCGATCGCGTTCCGCAATGCCCAGCCGCCGCCGTCCGGGTAAAAATGCGCGCGATCCAGCGTCTCGCGCATCGCGGCCAGCGCCATCGGCGACGGCCCGAGCGGATTTTCGTTCGAGGCGAGCTTGATGATCCGCGAGGGATCGAGACCCATCTCTCGCGCCAGTTCCTCGACCGGCTTGCCCGGCTCGTAGGCGACAAGGTCGAGGATGTGTTGGTGTGCGGAATTCCACATGCGTTTATTGTGGGATTTTTGTCTCCGGCCGTCAAACGCACTCTTCACTTGGGAATCCTGCGTTCCTCGATGGTGGCCGGATCTTCAATCCTGCGGATTTCGAAAGAAGGGCGGCTTTTGCCCGCAGGAGCATCCCGCGCACGGGGATTGTTTCGCCCGTTGGCGGGATTTGCGGATCGCGCGGACGACGAGATAGATGATCGCTGAGGCGATGGCGGCGGCGATGATGAGGGACTCGATCACAGGCGGCTTCCGATCTGGTAGATGAGGACGGCGGCGGCCCACGCGAGCGCGGTCATGGCGGCAAAAGCCCCGGCCGCCCAGGCCCAGTTGAGTTCCTTGGCGATCACCGCGACGGTCGCTCCGCACTGCATGCAGAGCGCGAAAAAAGCCATGAGCGCGAAGACCACGGGCAGCGTGTAAACCGGCTGCCCCGCCCGAGGCCCGTCGTGCCACTTTTCGTTGGCAAGGACCGCACGCAGATCGTCGGTGCCTTTGCCCACATCGGCATCGAGATTGTAGATCACCCCGAGCGTCGAGACAAAGATCTCGCGGGCGGGAAAGCTCGCGAGGACGCCGACCGTGATCTTCCAGTCGAAGCCCGCCAGATCGAAAACCGGCTGGACCGCCCTGCCGAACTGTCCGAGGCAGCTCTGCTCGATGTAGGCGTTGTCAATCCGGCGGGCGAGTTTGACGGAAAGGCCGGATGCCGGATCCTCGAGCGCCCGCGCGACATCGGCGGCGGGCAGTGCGGCGGATTGCGCGGCGATAAATGCCGCGCGCGTCTTTTCCGCGACGGATTCGGGCCGCGGGAAATACAGGAGCGCCCAGAGGATCACGGAGAACGCGAGGATGACGGTGCCCGCCCGAACGACAAACTCGCGTCCGCGTTCCCACATCCGGATGGTGACGTTGCGCAGCGTGGGAACCCGGTACTCGGGCATCTCGAGGATGAACGGCTGCGTCCTGATCCGCAGGACACACCGGTTCATGAACCATGCGAGCGGCATCGCCACGGCCGCGCCGACGAAGTGCATGAAAAAGAGCGTCCAGCCCGCGACGATCGGCCCGTGCGCCGGCTCGACAAAGGCCCCGATGAGCAGGACGTAAACCGGCAGGCGCGCGGAGCAGCTCATGAACGGGGTCATGAGGATCGTGGTGAGGCGTGCTTTGGGATCCTCGAGCGTGCGCGCGGCCATCACGCCGGGGATGGCGCAGGCGTAGCCGGAGAGCAACGGCACGAAACTTTTCCCGTTGAGCCCGCACCAGCCGAAGAGCTTGTCCATGAGGAAGGCGGCCCGTGCCAGGTAGCCGGTATCCTCGAGCACCGCGATGAACAGGAACAAAAGAAGGATTTGCGGCAGGAAGACGAGGATTCCCCCAACTCCCGCGATGATCCCGTCGGAGACGAGGCTTTGGATCATCGGCGTTCCCGCCAGCATCGGCGAGACCGCCGCCTGCAGCCATGTCGAGGCGGCCAGGATGAGTCGCATCAGCGGACTGGCCCAGGCATAGAGGCTTTGGAAGACGACATACATCACCCCGAAAAAAATGAGCGTCCCCCAAAACCGGTTCAGGAGGAGTGCGTCCATCGAGTTCCGGGTGCGTGCGACCATGCCGTCCCCTCCGATCACCCCCTCGAGCAACGCGTCGAGGTGGCGGTAGTGGAGGACGGCCTCGACGGACGCGGGGTTCATGCCATGCGAGCGGATCGTATCGCGCGCCGATTGGAGGATCTCCCTGACCCTGTCCTTGTGGCCGATCTTGTCCGCAAAAGCGCTGTCGGCATCAAAAACCATCCGCAAGGCCTCCGGTCCGGTGACGTCCACGTCGAATTGCGCGAGCCCGTTGCGGACGATGTCGCGCGCGTCGTCAATGAAATCCGGCCACAGGATTCGCGGGATCCGGCGCGGGTCCGCGAGCGTATGGCCGATCGCTTTTTTCAGCTCTTCCAGCCCGCGTCCCCGTTTGGCGATCGTCGGGATGACCGGCACGCCGAGGCGGTCGGCAAGGAGCCCGGCATTGATCCGAAGCCCGTTTCGCTTCGCGGCGTCCCACTGGTTGAGCGCGATAACCATCGGAATTGCGAGCTCCGCGGCCTCGGAGACCAGAAACAGGTTGCGCTTGATGTTTGTGGCATCCACCACGCAGACGATCAGGTCCGGAGCCCGGTGGCCGAGCCGTCCGCACAGCGCGTCCATCACCACCCGCTCGTCGGGCGAAGTGGCGGCGAGGCTGTAGGCTCCCGGCAGGTCGATCAGTTCAACCTGCCGTCCGGCAAGCACCATCGCACCCGTCTTTTTTTCGACGGTGATTCCGGGATAGTTGGCGATGTGCTGGCGCAGGCCGGTGAGGCGGTTGAAGAGAGTGGACTTGCCGGTGTTCGGGTTGCCGAGAAGCGCGATCCGGACCGGACCCGGCGGATCGGCGAAGCTCATTTCACCTCCCGCACGACGATGAGATCCGCCTCCGCGCGGCGAATGCTGATTTCCTGGCCTTCCATCTCGATGGAAATCGGATCCCCGAGCGGGGCGATCCGGGCGATGCGCACCAGACGTCCGGGTAAAAACCCGAGCGCTGCCAAGCGTCCGGCACGCGCGCAGTCGCTGGCAATGGAAACGATTTCCAGCATCCGGTCGTGGTGGGTTTTTCCGAGTTTTTTCATGCTTCTGTGCCCGCTGAGCGTCCGCTGTCCCGCATCAACATGGCTTCTCATCCTGAGCGATGCTTCGCTCAATAATCCCCCCCCGTCAACAGAGGAAGGGAGAAATACGATCAAGGGACCACCCCAAACATTACGATCCCCCGGACTGCGTGGCTGATCGGGTGAATTTGTAGAAGCGGCATCTTGCCACTTGCCGGAAAGCCCCAGGCGGCAGGATGCCGCTTCTAGTTTTTCATCGTAATGATTGGGGAGGGACCCAGGGGCCGGATATTTTTCGTTTGCGGCATCGGGAAATTGGGCGGATAGTATTCCATCGTAATATTCAGCGCATGATATCCAACCGATTCCCAGGCCTCGTTCTGGCCGGCCTTTTGGCAGGCGTGGCCGGTTTGTGTGGCGCCAATTCCCCCGAATTTGAGAATTATGCGATGCTTTTGCGTCAGAACGAGATTCTGAAAGTCGAGCCCCAGGTTGTTGCCCCCACGAATTTCCGGTCCGGCTTCAACCGTTACCCTTGGAAGCAGAGGATTGTTACGACCATCTTCTGGGTTGGGGAACGTCCGACCGCCCGCAATCCGGTCCCGAATTACAAGAGTTCGTGGGATGCCCGCTGGGCGGCGAGCTACGGTGGCTACGACAACCCGGACCCCGGTGCCCGCAGGAATTTTGTCCCGAAGGGGTTCATTCCCCGCCAGAATCCCTTCTACGTCGCACTTCCCTACAACGACGTGACCCATGGGACCACGAAGCCCGAGTCGCGCAAGGCGATCCCCTGGTTCAAGCAGGCGTTCGAGCGTCCGGGGAAATCCGTCTGCAAAGGCCGCTGGCTCGCGATCCGCTACCGAGGCCGGATTGCCTACGCCCAGTGGGAGGACTGCGGGCCGTTTCGCACCGACCACTGGCAGTATGTCTTCGACAAGGCGCTCCCGTTGCCCAACCTCAACAAGGGCGCGGGGCTGGACATTTCTCCCGCCGTCCGCGACTACCTCGGCATGGGCGGAACGGACGTGACCGACTGGAAATTTGTTGATGCCCGAGACGTGCCGCCGGGCCCATGGACGAAATTCGGCGACAACAACACGTTTGTCCTCCAGCGGCGCGGAGCCGACCTCTTCGTCGCCGACCGCAACAACGCCTACGGCGCGCGGAAATAGCGGGGCCTCATCATGGCGATCCGGCCCGTGCGAAAACCCAGAACTGGTCCGTGGCGGGGAATCCTCCGGCACTGTCTATGTGGCTGTTTGCCAAAAACAGACTCAAAAAATCAGGTGAGGGCGCTTCGTCAAAACCTCAGGGCTGGCCGCCCATCTGCAGGCCTTGATCGCCTCGGCCGGGTGGACGAGCATGATGACGTTGAGGCCGTGCTGCAGTTTGCTCCCGGCGCTCAAAAAGCTCCGGCCCGACATCCGCTACACCGGCATCGATCCGAGCCCGTATGCCGTCCGCCGGTTTGGAAAGTGGCGCAATATCCTCTGGGGTTCCTTCGGGGAGTTGCCACGCCTGGCAACCTCCTACGATCTCATCATCTGCAGTGACACTCTCTACTGCGTGCCGGATGACGAGCTGATCATCGGCCTGGAAATTCTCGTCCAACGAGAATTCCGTCATGCGCCGGGATGCGCCCCATAGAAAACAAATACGTTACAAACCGTTTTGTATAAGAAACATTTCAAGGCATGTCGGAAGCCGCAAAATCCATCGTTTCGGAGTGGCTGGAGGAATTTGATCTTCCGGATCTGGTGGAGCGTGAGGCGGCGCATCCCCCGATGGCGGGCCTCCGGGATATTCTGGCCATCGTGGGGCCGAGGCGGGCGGGGAAGACATTTTATTTTTTCCAGTTGATCCGGGAGTTGATGGCGTCTGGGGTGAAGAAGGAGGACATCCTTTTTGTGGATTTCGAGGACTACCGGCTACCGGATCTGGGGCGCGATCCGGTGGATGCGCTGCTGACGGCGCACCACCAGCTCGTCGGCCGGGCGCCCCAATTTCTGTTTTTCGACGAGGTCCAGCAACTGCCCGGATGGAGTCGGGTCATGCATCGCTTCATTTCAAGGAGCTTGGTGGCCGTGAAAACAAGTTCTCTGTGAGGGTTGGCATTCATTCCCATTGGGTCTGATACCCCGAAGCCTGCGCGGCTTTTCATCGTGTCGTGAAATTATATTCTTAAATGCCTCGGGGGCATCGGGGCTTGCCCCGAGGTTCTTACTTGAGTCAATTCGGGACGTTGGCAGAAGAAAAATGAAGAAGAAAAATGAGCCCTTGCCAGCGCCATTCCTTGCTGACACCCTTGTGGAGAGTCTGGCCCGTGGAGAGGACGGATATATCCATGATCTCTGGGGCACGGCGGCCGTCCCTCCCGTGCCCTTGTCTTAACGCCATTCCAGTCTGGACCCGAGAATGAATCCATCACGAGTGATAGCGGATTTGAAGCAGTTGCGCGCGCTCACGGGCGATGAAAACGGAGCCCAGAGGGTCGCGTTCACCCGGGGCTGGGTTCAGGCCAGGGACTTCCTCAAGGAAAAATTGTCGGGCCTCCCGGTCGAAACCCACGAGGACGCCGCGGGAAATCTCTGGACGACACTGGCCGGACAATCAAAAAAATCTCTCCTCATCGGCGGGCACATGGATTCGGTGCCGGATGGCGGATGGCTCGACGGATGTTTGAACACGCTCGCGGGGGTGGAAATTCTGCGCCGGATTTCGGGACAATACGAGGGATGCCCGCCGGCCACCGTGCGGCTTGTGGACTGGGCGGATGAAGAGGGCGCCCGATTCGGCAGGAGTCTGTTCGGCTCATCCGCCTGCGCCGGATGGCTGGACCTCGGCGAGACGCGCGGGCTGCGCGACCGGGATGGAGTGAGCCTGCCCGATGCGCTGCGGGTGGTCGGCCTGGATTTTGAAAACATTCTGGATTCCCGCCGCGAACTCGCGCATGCCGCCGCCTATATCGAGCTCCACATCGAGCAGGGACCGGTGCTTTTGGACGCCGGGCACGCCCTCGGAAGCGTGCTCGGGACATTCGGGGTCGAACGCCATGCGGTCTCGTTCACCGGGCAGGCGGCGCATTCCGGAAGCACGCCCATGAACCGGCGGCACGACGCCTTCCTGGCCGCCGCAAAAATGGCTCCCGAAATCTACCGGATCGCCGAGCGTCACGGCGGAGTCTGTACGATCGGCTCCTGCACGACCGAGCCCGGGATCGCCACCAGCGTGGTGGCCGGATGCCGGATCGCGCTCGACCAGCGGCACATCGAGGCCTCCGCTCTCGCCGCCATGCTTGCGGACGCACGCGCGGCGGCGGACCGGTTTGCGGCGGAAGGCGGGGTCGCCGCGGCATGGCAACCCCTTTGCCGGATTGATCCCCTCCTGTTCGACGAGGACCTTGTCAGCCTCTGCGATGAAGCGATCCTCGAGATCTGCGGCGCGACCCTCCGCATGCCGTCCGGCCCGCTGCACGATGCCTCCGCCATCGCGCGGGCCGGGGTTCCCGCCGCCATGATGTTTGTCCAGAGCCTTCACGGCATCAGCCATAACCGCATCGAAGACACAAAGGAGGAACACCTCGATGCCGCCATCCGCGCCTTCGACCGCCTCGCGTCGAAAGCCCTCGCCCGGCTCTCCTGAAGCTCCCGCCGGATCAACCAGGCTCTCCGCATTTGTCAAATGCAACGCCTTCTGCGATGCTCAACCCATGAAATGGTTCTTCCCCGCCCTCTTCATTTTTGTCGCGGTCGCAAACGCCGTCCCGCCGATCATCCGCGAGTCCGGCGCGATTTATCTCTCGGATTTCGCCATCAAGCCGCTGAATCTCAAAGTCCTCGATGCCGCAAACGCGTATTTTGATACCGCGCAATCCCGTTATGCCGGCACGCTTCGGTTTCCGCAGACCGTGCAGGTCGAAGGCATCGACGCCAACGGACTTCTCCGTATCCGCGGAAACGCGCGGCAGGGCGGGATCGTTGCCTGGGTCTCTCCGAAAGCCCTCGAACCGCTTCCGGAAAAATTCGTGGAGAACCTCCGGAAAAGCGAGGAACGGCGCATCGCCGTCGAAGCCCTCGTCGCCAGGAATGAAGCGGCCATCGGAATGACATCCGACGAAGTCGCCCGCAGCCTCGGAAAACCGCAGAAAAAAACCAGCCGCGCCGACAAATCCGGATCCCAGCAGATCTGGGAATACGTGAAATACCAACTCGTCCCGCAAACGACCTATGCCCCGGTCAACAACCAGACCGTCGTCACCTACCGTCCCACAACGAATTCCCCCGGGGGCACACTCATCCAGAATTCCCCCGGATACGCCGCGAACACAATCTACATCAAAGTCCCGGTCGGCACCCTCACCGTCACGTTCAGGGACAACATCGTCGAAGCCCTCGACCAATCCGAAGGCACCACCACCGGCGGGCAAGTATCAGTTGTCATCCCGCCGCTGAATGTGTATTGGTAGTCGCCTGTAGACGGCGGGGTAGCCAAGTGGTAAGGCACGGCTCTGCAAAAGCTGTATGCGTCGGTTCGATTCCGACCCTCGCCTCTCTTTTTTCAGCAACACAACCTGCGATAATTTTTCAAACCTCCACCACTTGAAACCATGACACCCATTCCCGACAATGTCGAAGGCGCGTTTCTCATCAGCATCATCGACTTCGTTCTGAGCTTCGTGATCATATCGGGCATTGGGGTGGTTCTCGCCCTGCTTCCGCTTGTGAACCGATACTGGGCGATCGATGACAACGACCTGAAAGGCGGGCACTGAGACTGCGCGGAGGGAAATCGCATTCGCACCGGAATAGAAAATGTTGGATCAATTGCTTTCGTTATTTGACTCGCTCCTGAAGCAAACCGGACTCGCCCACCTGTATTGGGGAAATATTGTGATGATCGCCGTGGGTGCCATCATGGTTTATCTGGCCGTGGCGAAGAAATGCGAACCCTTCCTGCTGATCGGGATCGGCTTTGCCTGCATCGTGGTGAACATCCCGGGCTCCGACCTCGCGCTTCCGGGCGGGCTTTTCGATTATGCCTACAAAGGGGTTTCGCTGCTGATCGTTCCGCCGCTGATCTTCCTCGGTGTGGGGGCCATCACCGACTTCGGACCGATGATTGCCAATCCCAAGCTCGTTCTTCTGGGCGCGGGCGCCCACTTGGGGATCTTTGTCGCACTGATTCTGGCGAAGGTATTGGGGTTCAGCCTTTCAGAGGCGGGAGCCATCGGAATCATCGGCGGAGCGGACGGCCCGATGGCGATTTTTGTCACCATGAAGCTCGCACCGCACCTGCTTTCCCCCATTTCCGTGGCCGCGTATTCCTACATGGCGCTGATGCCGATCATCCAGCCGCCCATCATGAGATTGCTGACCACCAAGGCCGAGCGGAATATCCAGATGGCCCAATTGCGCAAGGTCAGCCGCCTAGAAAAGATCATCTTCCCCGTGATCATCGCCGTCATCGTCAACCTGTTCTTCCCGCCCGTGGCGCCCCTGGTGACGATGCTGATGCTCGGGAATCTGTTCCGGGAAGTCCTCATCGTCGGCCGCCTCGCGGATACCGCGGGAGGCACCTTGCTCAACCTTGTTACGATCGTGTTGACCGTGGCGATCGGCTCCACCATGAGCGCAAAAACCTTCCTCAGCGTGCAGACGGTGGAAATCGTCGGCCTGGGTCTCATCGCCTTCGTTTTCGGAACCGCCTCCGGAGTCGTCACCGCGAAAATCATGAATCTTTTCCTGAAGACCAAGATCAACCCCCTCATCGGTTCCGCGGGCATCGCATCCGTGCCCATCGCCGCGCGCGTCTCGCACATCGTCGCGAACAAGGAGAATCCCAGGTTGTATCTCATTTACCACGCCATGGGGCCGAACCTGGCCGGCGTCTTTGGAACGGCGATTTCCGGCGGCATCCTGCTTGCGCTTCTGGGTGTGAAATGATTGCCCCATGTTCCCCGCTTTGTTCCGGCCAACCTGATTATCAAATTCAACAAATATGAAACGATCCCCTGATTCCGACGATACTTGCAGCTGCGTCATGGCGACGCAATATTCCGTGCTGACGGCCGGGATGACCCTCGCCGAATGTCTGCGGGCTCTTGTGAAAAACCAGGTGCTGGCCATGCCGGTGGTCGATGACAACGGCAGATACATTGGACAGTTCAGAAAAAACCTGCTCATCGCGGCGATTCTTCCACAAGTCGCGGTGCATGATCCCCGCTTCGACCGGATCGCGAGAATGATCGATGGCGGAATGTTGACGGAAACCATGGAGGACGTGCGCGAGCGATTTTCTGTCATTGCCGACAAACCGGTGCGCCGCTATCTGGACACCGACACTCCGGTGTTGCGACCTGATCAACCGCTCGTCACCGCCATGTTCTACCTTTTCCACGGCAGGAATTTTCTTCCGGTCGTCGAGCCCAACAGCGGTCTTCTGGTCGGCGTGATCTCGGCATGGGACATCCTGAAAAGCATCGTCAAAAAGGACTGAAAGAGCCCGGGTTCTTCACCTGATCGGGAGGGAAACTTCCGAGCCGCCGGCAAACCCGCCGAGAAGAATCTTGCCGGGAAAAATCCTCATCTTCACCGCCCCGGTGACATCCTGGCGAAGCAGCCGGATCCCCTTTGCCGCGATCATGGCAACCCAGTCCGGATCGGGAGCTTCACTCTCCGGATAATTGGCGGCGGAGGTCACCAGGAGCGCCGGATGCACGGCATCCAGAAACTCCGTGGAAACCGGGATCCCGGAACGGTGGTGCCCCGAGACGAGAACGTCCGATTTGAGCTGATCCCGCGCATGTTCGATCAACCAGCTCTGCGCGGCCGGACCCGCGTCGGATAAAAAGAGAACCCGCGAAGCTCCCGCATCGAGCCGCACGACCAACACCTTGTCATCCGCCACATTTTTTGCGAGCCCGGAGGGAGGGAACAAGATGTGCAGCGAAACGTCCCGGCTGATGGGGAGCCGGTCACCCGCCCGGCACAGCGATTTGGGAAGGCCCAGCTCTTCCAATCTGCGGTGAAGCTTTCCCCGGACGGGAGAACGGTCGTCCAGCACGGAATCCACGATCAGGGGAGGGTGACGGAGTTCGAGCAGGCCGGCCGAACCTCCGATGTGGCGCGCATCTCCGTGGCTGATCACAAGCCCGTCGGGGGATTCCTTTCCCCGGCTGCGCAGCCATGGCACGACGACCCCGCCAAGCGCCCAAGCGGGCCCGCAATCGAGCAGCCAGATTTTCCCGCCGCTTTCGACCGCCGCCGCGCCGCCGGCTTCAAAATCAAAAACCGTGACAGCGACGGGGGCGGGTTCCGGCAGGCCAACGTAGAAGCATGATCCCGGAAGCGACGAGCCGATCTGCACGATGGCGAGAAGAGCCTTTGTGAAAACCCAGTTCGCATTGTTGAAGATCGCCGCCAGCGAGGTGGAGAAGATTCCGGCGGCAAGCGCGAGGCAGGCCGTCACCATGTTCAGGAAGGCGAGGGGAATGATCGCGAGGTTTGCCGGGAGCGCGCTCAGCGAGACGAGATGGAAATAAAGGATGGTCAGGGGAAGAGATCCGATCCACGCCGCGAGCGAGACGGACACCGACGCGCCGAGATATTCGGCGGATCCCGCGCACAGCTTCTGCCACCCGGACCAGAGCTGCCGGGGAACGAAGGGATCCGGGTGAACGTGCTGCCGGATCACACCATGCAGCGGGATCGCCAACAACAGGATCGCCGCCACGACAAGAAACGAAAGCTGGAATCCGGGGTTGAACAATTCGCCGGTCCACTGCACAAGGACAAAAAAGCCCGCGGCACAAAGCGAGTTGAACGGCACCGGCTGGCGCGAAGACGTCACCCCGATCAGAAAGATGGACGACATCACGACCGAGCGCAGGCTGGCGGCCTTCCACCCGGTGATCAGGGCATAAAAGAAGAGCGCGGGAATAATGACCGCGATGGCCCGGCGCCGGCGGACCCCCGCCATTTTCAAAGCCTGCCAGAGGATGAGCCCGATCATTCCCACATGGAGCCCGCTGACGGAGAAAAGGTGGAAGGTTCCCGTGTTGCGGAAATCCTGCTGCAAATCATCCGGAATCGAGGAAGTCACGCCGAGCACCATGCCGGCCAGCAGGTCGCAAACCACCGGGTCTCCGCCGATCCCCACCCTCAGCGTCTTCTCCATCCACGCGCAACAACGCGACGCGACGGAGGGCAGCGAATACCATGGAGCCCTCTGCAAAATCACCACATCGGCGGGAGAGGCGGCCTCGATTTCGCATGTGATCCCGTTCCTGCGCATCCATGCCCGGGCATCGAACGCGGCGGGATTCCGGGGCGGAGGGACCACCGCGATGCCGCCTGTCACGCGGATCCTGTCGCCGCGCGCGGGGGCGGGAGACTTCATCCTCACGGCGGCATCGGCCGCGCAGGGAAACTCTTCTCCCCCGAGTGCAAGCTTTTCCATCCGCAGAGTCACCCGCTCGCGTTCCTTCCCGAAGGGAACGGGATCCGAAACGACCGTGCCGGATGCGGTGCAAAGAACACGGGCGCCGCCAATCCTCTCCGCAAGCCGCCAGGCCGGCGACTCGCGGGTTTGCCAGGCCTGCGCGCAGGCAAACGCGCACCCCACCGCCAGATAGCACGAAAGACTCCGGCGGAAAAACAACCAAACAACCAGGCTGGCAGCGGCTCCAGCGAGAAAAGCGGACGACGGCCATCCCGAAAAATCCGATGTGATGATCCCCGCCATGGCGGCCAGCAGGAGCCCCATGAAGGGGAGCCTCTGACGGAAAATCGTTGGGCGGAAGCTCACGGCTGTCCGCAGAATTTGAAAAGGAGAAGCAGGGTTCCGCTCTCGAAATAGAATTTCAGCGCGCCGTCGCTTCCGGAAATGTCCTCGGGCACGGCGCAGCTTGCCCGTCGCGAATGGACCTGGTGGATCCCCTGCCGGAGGCTTGAATAGGGGGCTCCCCAGACCTCCAGCATCCGCGCCTTCGCGCAACAATCCAGCAGAAGAGCTTCCAGCTTCCCACGTTCATAGTGCTCGAAAAACACATTGGTCGCCGCCTCGATATCCGCGTAGTCCATCCGGAGGCAGACCTCCGCACCCGGCGCGGGCAGCGCCGTCCCTGTTCCCCTGACGATGCCGACGCGGACGCGCGGGTCAAAGCCGGCCAGCCGGTTCCTGATCGAGAGCGTGTTGACCGCCACCCGAATTTCCCCGCCGATATCCATCCGGATCCAGACGTGGTCCACCTCGTCCGGGTTGTCGTATTTTTCGACCTCGGCTCCGAGGATTCTGCCAACGGCACGCACGAGCGGCGCATCCGGAAGGAGCTGCGGAAAATGATGCGGTCGGCGGCTCACGCCCGTTGGCCGCGGCTAGTTGTTGAAGGAAAACGGGCTGTAGAGCGATTCCTCGTAGCCGGAGTCATACCAGTCGTCAATGATCGGCTGGTTGTAGGCGAACGGGGCCTGATCCTGATAATGAGGGCTGTTGTAGTATTCGCCTTTCTGCATCTTCGCCGTCCGCGCCTTCTGCATCGGCGAGTTGTTTCCATAAAAGCCCTGCGTCTCGGTCAGGTAGTTCAGAAGCTGCGCGCTCGCGCCGGCGGACTTCAGGGCGGCCAACTGCGCATAGGGCAAATCATAAACTTTCCGCGTGCTGTTCAAATACCCGACAATCGTATTTGTAGGCACCCCTTTGCTCACGAGGTTGCTGATGTCCTGGTAATCCAGCACCCGTCCATTGCTCATTTTCATAACCGTCCCCGGATCGACTCCGCGCGATGAGGCGGCGGATGTCACCGCCGGGTCCACCTGCGGGGCGGAAGCGCATCCCATGATTAAAAAAACGGCCAGAGCCGGAACGAAGAGACGGAATAGATTCATGATAATGGCCTTTTTGAAACCGCCGGACTGCCGCCGGATGCACGATCCATACCTGCGCCCGCCGCGCATTGCAAAACGAAAATCAATCATTACCGGCGCGGCGGGGGAGCGAGGACGGGGAATTTGCATGGGGAGATTTCGAACCGGCAGGGGAGGACGTCGGCGAGTTCTCCGTCGAGTTCGACCGGCACCCGGGCTTTGCTGTGGACGGTCATCGAGCGGGTTTGGAAATACTCGACGTCCGGGAGTTCGGCGTGGCTGCCGAACGCGATGGCCTGAAAATACCGGACGACATCCCAGTGGCTTTGGTTTTTGAAAACGAGGACATCGAGGAGCCCGTCGTCGGGCCGCGCATTTTTGAAGAGGACGAACGGGCCTCCGTAGAGCCGTCCGTTGCCGACGAGGACGAAGCTTCCCTCGCGGACGGCGGAATCATCGGGCTCGATGATGACGGATGGCGGAGTGACCGCCGCAACCTGCGCCAACGTCAGGAGGTAGCTCACCGGGCCGAGGGATTTTTTTGATTCCGGAGTCGTTTGCCGGACGACCTCGGCATCGAGTCCGATTCCCGCGAGCTGGACGAAAAACGACCGGTTTGCCAGCGGGAGATCCAGCGCGCGGAGGTGCCCGCACTTGATGACTTCCCAGGCGGCACGGAGGTTGTTCTGCGGGATGCCCAGTTCGGTGGAAAAAACATTCATCGTCCCGATGGGGAGGATCCCGAAGCTCACCTCCGAGCCGGCGACTCCGTTGGCGACTTCATTGACCGTGCCGTCGCCGCCCGCCGCGACGATCGCACGGAACCCTTCCCCAACCGCCTCGCGGGCCATCGCCCGCGCGTCGCCGGGAGCCGAGGTCAGGCGCACGACAACCTGAAGCGAAAGGGACTGGATTTTTTCCCGCATGGCACCCGCGCGATCACCCCGCGCGGCCGGATTGAGAATCACGAGAACTTTCTTCACATTCCAAAAGAGTCATAATAGCTTCCCCTCGTGCCGAAGTTTGCCAAGCCAATTCTGGTTGCCGCGGGAATTCTCCTGCTTGCTTACGCATTTGCCGTGCTCGGGCTGAACATTTACCTGCAGTCGCAGGGGCTTCAATTCCGCATCCGGGAAGCGGCCTTCAGCGCCGTCGGGACGCCGGTCACGATCCAGGGAGCGCATTACGCCCCGTGGTCCGGGTTCACGGTCAGCGGCATCACGGTCCCGCAGACGCAGGGCATGCCGCCCTTTTTCGAAGCCGCATCGGTGAACTTCCGCTTCGCTTTTTTACCGCTCCTGCAGGGAAGGCTGGCGGTCAAAGAAGTGACCGTCAACTCCCCTGTGCTGATCTCGAAAAACCCGCCCGCCCGCAAGCCGGCCCCGCCCGCGGAAACCCC
>Ga0194054_10000705_pt1 | contig 16556 bp, 7 predicted proteins | sample SepL2210m_MetaG_FD_163628 | JGI IMG/M metagenome (GOLD analysis project Ga0194054, IMG submission 163628) | Anoxic zone freshwater microbial communities from boreal shield lake in IISD Experimental Lakes Area, Ontario, Canada - Sep2016-L227-10m | ecosystem: Environmental > Aquatic > Freshwater >... | reverse complement strand
CGGCGGAGCAGAACGCCACCCCGCCGGACATCTCGCCCGCAACAAGGGTCGGCACCGGAAAATTTTCCATCCTTCCGTGAGCGGCCGGTAATTCCTCTTGCCTCCCCTTCCCGGCAACTTACGATTCCCAGCTCCGAATCTATCATGTATCTGCAATCTCTGGAAATCATCGGCTTCAAGTCGTTCGCGCCGAAGACGGTTTTAAATTTTCACCGTGGCGTGACGGCGATCGTCGGGCCGAACGGCTGCGGGAAGTCGAACGTGCTGGACTCGATCCGGTGGGTTCTTGGCGAGCAGTCGGCGAAGGCGCTCCGGGGCGGGGAGATGGCGGATGTGATTTTCAGCGGCACCGACAGCCGGCCCGCCCTGGGAATGGCCGAGGTCTCGATGACGTTCTCGGAGTGCGAGAAAGAGCTCGGCGTCGAGTGGAACGAGGTCCGGATCACCCGCCGGGTTTATCGCGACGGCAAGAGCGAGTATTTCCTCAACAAGTCCCCCTGCCGGCTCAAGGATATCCACCAGCTCTTCATGGACACCGGAGTCGGACGCAGCGCCTACTCGATCATGGAGCAGGGGAAGATCGACCAGATCCTCAGCAGCCGCCCGGAGGACCGCCGCGCGATTTTCGAGGAGGCCGCCGGGATCACGAAATACAAGGCCCAAAAAAAGGAGGCGCTCCGGAAGCTCGAATACACGGATGTGAACCTCGTTCGCGTGCAGGATATCATCAAGGAGGTCAAACGACAGATCGGCTCGCTCCAGCGCCAGGCCGGCAAAGCCCGCCGCTACCAGGCTCTGATGCAGGATCTGCGGACGTTCGACGCCCACCTCTCGCACCGCAACTACCGCGGGATGTCGGAAGAGCTCGAATCGCTCCGCCTTCAACACGCGCAGGGCGACGAGTCCCGCGCGAACCACGAACAGGATGTCTCCCGGCACGAAGCCGAACTCGCCGGGTTCCGCCAGCGGATCGAGGAGCTCGACCGCGAGGCCTCGTCGGCACGCGAGGGGCTCCAATCCTTGCGCAACAGGATTTTTTCTTCCCAAAGCCGGATCCAGACAAACGGCGAGCGGGGCGCGGAAGCCGCCGCCATGATCGAACGCCACCGCTCGGACATCGCGCAGGCCGAGGAAAAAATCCGTTCCCAGCAGGAGCAGATCGAGCAGACCGACTCGCTTCTTAACGAGATGATCGAGGCCCTGCGCGGACATGATGAGGCGCTCGGCGTTCACAATGAAAAAGTCCGCTCCGCCCGCGAGGACCGCGTCGCGGTGGAGCACGAAATCCAGGAGGCCGGCGTCGGAATTTCCCGGATCGAAGCCCGCATGGGATCGTTGCACAGCGAGATTTCCACGGCCGCCGGCCGCCGCGAGTCCGGCGAGACCCGCCTCCGCCTGCTCCAGGGCGAGTCCGATTCCGCCACGCGGAACGCCGGCGAGCTCGGCACGACGCTTGAGGATCTCACCCGCAGGTCGGAAGGCTCCCGCCTCGGCCTCGAACGCGGACAGGCGGAAGTCGCGGAGTGCGCCACGGCCCACGATACCGCGCAGCAGGCGCGACAGAGTGCCGAAGCCGTGCTGGCCGTTGCCGGCAAAGAGGCCGCGGGCATCGAGTCCCGGTTGGAGGTGCTTCGCCAGCTTCAGGATCAGGGCGAGGGATTCGACGAGGGCACCCAGGCCGTCCTTCACGGACTCGACAACCCGTCATTTTTCGGCCCGGCCATCCAGGGCGCGCTGGCACAGAGCATCCAGGTCGAGCCCCGATTCATTCCGTGTGTCGAGGCGGCGCTGGGTTCCGCGCTGCAGGCGGTTATTTTCAAGGATCCGGGCGTGGCGGAATCCGCCCTGATGACGCTTTCCCGCAACAAGCTCGGACGCGCGGCGGTCATCCCCGCAGAGTGGATCACCCGCGGGGGGCACATCCCACAGGAGCTGCCTTTCGGAGCGATCGGGCGCGCATCGGAATGTGTCGGCGGCTCCGGTGACGCCGCGGACCTCGCCCGCCACCTGCTTTCGGGCGTCCTCATTGTGGAGGACTTGGAAACCGCATTCCGCCTGCGTCCGCTGGCGGCGGGGTTCGCCTACGCGACTCTCGCCGGAGAGTTCATCTCCCACGACGGGATCATCCAAGGCGGTCTCGCGAGCGAGAACCCCGGCCACTCGATGCTCCAGCGGAAAGCCCAGATTGCCCAGCTCGATGGCGAGCTCACGGCCGCAAGCGCCCGCCTCGAAGCGCTTGCCGCCGAACGTGCCCGCGCGGGCGAAGAACTTGACGCCGCCGCCGAGAGGCTCGGAGCCGCACGCGAGTCCGTCCAGGCGAAGCAGGTGGAATCGGCCTCTCTGGACAACGAGCGCCGCCACGTCGAACGCCAGCTTGCGGACGCGGAAGCGAGACGCGCATCGTTCGCACGCGAGACTGTCGCGATCGGGGAATCGTTGCGGGAGAGCCTCGCCCACCTCGGCGAGCTGGAGTCCACGATTTCTCTCGCCACCGCCGAGCTCGACGCTCTTCGCAATTCACGCGGCGAAGCGGAGGTCCGTGTGCGGGCCGCACGCGAACGCGAAAGCGTGGCCCTCGACGCGCTCAACGAAATCCGCGTCCGCGTCGCCACGGAACGCCAGCAGCAGGAAAACCTCCTCCGCCAGCGCGGTCCGATGTCCGCCCGCCTGATCGAGCTCTCCGAACTCCTCGATGCCCGCCGGAAGGATATCCGGAGCTATGAGACCCGGATCGAATCGCTCGCGGCGGAGAATGCCTCGCTTCAAGTCTCGATCTCGGAGTGGCAGAAATCCTTGTCCGCCGAGGAGGAAAAGGTCGGCGCCCTCACCGCGGCGCGCGCCGGGGTTCACAAAAATGCGGACGGCATCGAGTCCGCGCTCCGCGCCGTCCGCCAACAACTCGTCCGCATCCAGGACGAACAGGGCCGGATCGCCGTGAAATCCGCCCAGACAGAAATGCGGATGGAGAACATCCGGAACCATGTCTCCCAGCGCTTCCAGATAGATCTCGAATCGTTCGAGCCGGACACCTACAACCTGCTCGTCGCATTCCGTGACCGCAACAAACGCAAGCCGGGCTCCGAGGGCGGCGAGGCGGCGGAGCCCGCTCCCGGGGTTGAGCCCGAACCCGCCGCCGCGACCGAGCCTCCGGCCGCGGAGGGAGTGCCGTGGGATCGCATCGAGGAAATTGTCGCGGAGCTCACCGAGCGGATCGAGTCCATGGGGCCGGTGAACGTGGATGCCATCCAGGAATTCGACGAGCTCGAGCAGCGCTACATTTTTCTGGAAAAGCAGAATGCCGACCTCGTCAACTCGAAGGCCGAGCTCCTCGAAGTCATCGGGAAAATCAATCGCACGACCAAGGCGCTCTTCGCCGAGACATTCGAGAAGATCCGCGTGAATTTCCAGGAGATGTTCACCGAGCTTTTCGGCGGCGGGCACGCGAACCTCATGCTGACGGACGACAGCGACCCGCTGGAATCCGGCATCGAGATCATCGCCAAGCCGCCCGGCAAACAGCTCCAGAGCGTGAGCCTCCTCTCCGGTGGCGAACGCACGATGACCGCGGTTTCCCTGCTCTTCGCGATTTACATGGTCAAGCCCAGCCCGTTCTGCGTGCTGGACGAGATGGACGCCCCACTCGACGAATCGAACATCAGCCGGTTCGTCAAAATTCTCGACCGCTTCGTCGCCCAGAGCCAGTTCGTGGTCATCACCCACAACAAACGCACGATCAGCCGCGCCGACATGCTTTACGGCGTCACCATGGAAGAACACGGAGTCAGCAAACTCGTAAGCGTCAAGTTCAGCGGCAAACCGGACGCCGAACACCCGGAGCGCTCGGTCTCGGACTCGTTCGGGAAATCCCGCGGTCTCGCGAGCGAAGATGCGGCCCGCGAAGAATCCGGGGGCCCGGGGCCCGCGGACTTCCTCGAGGAGCCCGCCTCGACCGAGGGGCCGGCCGGGGAATTCGATGCCACTCCCAGCGAGGCGGAAAGCCCCTCCCTGCTTTAGATCGGTTAAAGGGAGTTGACGTATTCGATCAAATCCTTGAGTTCCTGCGGACCGAGCCCGGAGGTGCGTCCGTGGCGGTCCCCGCCGTTATATTTTGTGAACGCTTCCTCGAGCGTCGCCGCCCGCCCGTCGAAAAGATAGGGAGCGGTACGCCAGACCTCACAAAGAGTGGGCGTGACAAAAGGCAGACCTTTATCAATTCCATCGGCCGTTCCGACATCGTATAGCATCGTGTCGGTGTGATATGGACCGCTGTGACAGGCGCTGCATGACGCCTTCTCAAATACCGCCTTGCCTCGCTCGGCCGACGGCGAGAGCCTGCCGTTGACCAGATAGGGGCTGGGAACGGGGCGGAGAGACTTGATGTATTCGTAAACGGGATCGGCCCGCTCGTCGTCCGGATTCATGAACTGGATGAATTTCATCCCCGTGCGCACCGCCTCCTCCGCGCTTTTCCGCACGCCACGGGCCATGACGGGAGACCTTTGAGCGCTCAAAACAAGGCTCTTGGTGCTCTTCGGGTTGCCGATGCCGTCGTTGAGAAGATCCCAGTTGACAGCGTCCATGCGGGCGTCGGGGTGGCAGGTGGAGCAGCTCTGCCACTGCTGGAAGCACATGCCGGAGGCGTCGTTGAAGAGCATCTCCCCCTTGCGCTCCGGTGTCATCGCAGGCTCCCGGCCGAGGGACAGGGATTGAACCGCCGGGCCGCCGGCAGCGAGCGTCACCACACCCAGAGAGCCCGTGAAATACTCCGAGGCATAGACTTTGTCTCCCACTGCGGCCACACCGCGGGGCCCGTTGCCCTTGAGCTTCACGCGCTGGCGGATGCCACTGAGAAAACTGAGGTCGTTGATGGGGTTTCCCGGCAGCGCCTCGTACGCATTGTCGTCGAGCTGGGATTCGTCCCGCCGGGGGACTTTGTCGAGTTTGGCGAGCAAAGCCGCTTGGTCGATCAGGCTGATCTCGTGAGTCGCCGAATGGGCGATGGCAATATATTTCCCATCCGGGCTACAGGCGATCCCCCAAGGGTTGGCGGCCCCGAGATCGACATCGTCGAGCAGGACGGTATGGCGAAGCGTGCGTTTTTCGGCATCAATGAGATTGAGCGCATGAGTATTCATCCAACCCCGTTCGATCTGTGTGGTCGGGACCATGAACCTGGCGAGAATCGAAGGCACATAGACGATCTTCCCATCGGGCGAGAGGCACATCCCGCGAAGATCAATCGCACCGTTGGGCAACGGGATGGAAGTCGCCACCTTGCCGCTGGCCGTGTCGATGACATCGATAAGCGATGTCATCCGGTCCACATTGGCCGCGCCGGTGGGCAGATGGTTGGCGACGAACAGGCTCTTGCCATCCAGCGTGAGCACAGCCGCCACCGGCTCGCGGGTGACCGGGATGCGCGCGATGGTTTTGCCGGTGGCGAGGTCGATCACCTGCACCTCGTTGTTGAATCGGTTGCAGACGTAGAGCGTCTTGCCATCGGGAGAAACCACGGGAGCCATTGGTGTGTGGCCTGCCGGGATCGTGCTCGAAATCGTATTTTTCACGAGGGCGACAATAAAGACCTTGCCGTTTGCCCCGCCCGCCGTGACAACGAGCCGCTTTCCATCCGGCATCAGCGCCAGGCCGGAGGGTTCCAGCGGCAGAGGACAAGCGGCAATCGGCTTGCCGGATTCCAGATTGACCGTGGCCACCTGTTTCGCCGTGGCTTCGGCGACGTAGAGGCGCTTCCCGTCACGCGACGCAACCAAGGCGATGGGGGAAAGGTAATCCGCCGCGTGCGCGTCGGCACCAGCCAACAGCACGAGGCACGCCAGCGCGCGCCTCATTGTTACGAGCAATCGAGCCGGGGGGGGATTTGTGTTCTTCATCGACTCAGTTTTACGGGCGCTCTGGAGTTGGTATTTTTCCATCAAGGCTTGAATACGAATCATGCACCCTGCGATTTGTGACGTGATTCGACAATATTGTTCTGCAAAAAATCATCCCATCGAAACTACTCGAGCGATGGCTTGACAATTTCTCCTCGGGCCTGGGCCTCGACGTTGTCGTAGGAGCCGAAGAAGTCCGAGTTGGAATCGAGCCAGAGGGTGATGCGGCGGAGGTCTTCGGGCGGGAGCTTCAGGTCGTGATGGCCAGCGGCCAGCATCTGGTAAAGCTTGGATGCCCTCGCCCCAAATTTGCCGGGGATCGTCCGCGGGGTCGTCCAAAGATCATAGCCGTCCTGACGCGCCGCGCCGTGGTGAAAAGCAAAGGGGGCGAGGCTGCGGTAAGAGGCGAACCATCGGAACGGATCCTTCATAAAGTCGCCCTTCGTGAGATTGGGAGCTTTGCCGGTCTTGTCTTCTTGATGGCAGGCCACGCAGTTCTTTTCCAAGACCGGCTGCACGAGGCGGGGGAAGCTGAAGGGGTTCGACCCCTCGGGCTCGGGTGTGACCTTTGAAGGCGCGCGCTTGAAGGCCAGCGGTGCCCCGGTGCGGGGAGAGATGGCCTGGGATCGGTTGTCGTGACAGCCCGAGCAGGTGAGCATTTCTCCGGGCTGCGCCCAGGTCTCGCTGCGCATGCCCTGCACGGCGAGGCCGTTCTCGTCGAGAGCCTGGAAGAAGACGGCCTTTCCGGCGGGGATTTCAAAATAGGCGCTGCCGTCTTTTTCCACGGGCACTGTCCCCAGCACCGCGCGGGCCGGGGTTTCGCAGCCGTAGCCGATCTGCGGGGCGTGGTGGACGGGCGTCGTTTTCAAAATCGTGTGCAGAATGCGGAGGGATTTGATTTTCACGCCTTCCGGGAAGGGCAGCCGGGAGTTATACACATTCACGACACCCATCTTCGCCATACCGGGCCGCTCTGGATCGGGAGAAATCTCCGGGATGATCGGCGGCATGGGACGCGGCAATAACGGAATGGGGCTGAGGCAGGAAACGCGGGGATCGCGGTAGAGAAGTTCCTCGTTGCCGAAAACGTCGATGAGATAGATTCCGTACTTCTCGCTTGCGGGCGTGGCGCTGTAAACGGCCAGGAAAAATTCTTCGCTGAGAGGCCATGGTGTCGCGTAGAAATGATGCTCATTAGATCCCACCTCACACTCGGGAAATCTGGCATGCGGGGTGATGCGGCGCACCTGGGCCATCTTGTCGTCGTCGGGAATCGAGGGATCAACCGTGATCAGCGAACCGTAGGCTTGGCCGTGGTGAGCGACCGCCGCCGCCACGAGTTTTCGCGAGCCGGGAATGGCGCGGATGCCCAATTCCATGCACGGACGGTCCTTTGGGTTGGCGGCATAGTTGCCGTGAATGGACCGCGGATCGCGCCCGTCGGGGGTGGTGATCCACGGGTGATGGGCCTGGTTTGCGCCGCGGTCGATGTAGTCCCAGCGCGTGAAGACAATCATGCCATTGTTATCGACTGATGGACCCCATTCGTGGAGTTCGTGAGGGCTTAGGCATACGATGTCGCTGCCGTCGGCTTTCATGGAATGGAGCGTGTAGTTCGGGCAGGGACGAGCCCCGCTGCAGCGCAGAAAGCCGCCTCGGCGCTCGGAGATGAAGGCAATTTTGCCGCTGGGCAGCCAGCACGGATCGAATTCGTTCCACGGGCCGTCGGTCAATTGCGTGAGCGACGATCCGTCGCGGTTGACCTTGAAAATGTGGAACGTGCTTTCCGGGGTCCACTTTCCCTTTTTGGCATCGGCCTCGGTAAAGGCGAAGAGGATTTGCTTGCCATCGAACGAGAGGGAGGGTGAGAGGAACCCTCCATTTTCGAGCTTGCGGTCTTGGAATCGGCCATTGGAGCAGAGAGCGTTTTCGAGGAGATTGACCGCCTGCGGATCTTTTGAAAACGGTGCCTTGAGGACAAAGAGTCCGCCCCCCTTGACCGCACTGAATCCGTAGTATTGGTCGCACATGTGCTCATCGCGGGCGGGATCGCGCTTGAGGAAGAGCAGGTCTTTGATCCCGGCCAGCAGCGGGTTGGCGAAGGCGATCTGGCGGCGGAGCGTCACAGCCTGAGAAAAGAGCGCCTTGCGCGCCCCGGCATCGGCAACATCGGTTTTCGCCGAGAGCTCCTCAAGCGCGCGCAGGCTTTGCGCCTCGGAGGCGAGATCGCGCGCATCTTTCATTCCTTGGAGATATGTGAGCAAGGCTCTCGTGCGGCGCAGAACCACATCGGAAGGATCGCGGTCGGACGGAGCGAGGATCGCTTCTTTATTGGCGGCCTGGGAGAGGAGGACGCCGTGGTCGGCCTGTTTTTTGGCATCCAGCGTTTTGAAAGCGGCGAGGCTGTTTTGCAGCCGTCCATATTCGGCCAGTGACTCCCCCTGAACCAGCGAGAACACAGACGGGGGCTCTTCGGCGGCAATAAAAGTTGCCGCCGACGCGAAGAAGAACAGGCCGAGGAAAAATCCAAGACGCAGCCCATGGAACGTCCGGCACAAAAAGGAACCCCAGGATGGTTTCATAATCAGAACGGGCTGATCGACTCCTTGACCTGCTTGGTTCCCCAAACCGACACTTCTTCAATAAAGCAGTTATCCGGGACATCCACGCAGTGAACCAGCGTGCGTGCGAATTCTTCCGCGCCCGGATAACCCTCCATCCAGGAATCTTCGATGCCCGAAGCTTCGCAGAACCCTGTGCGAGCAGCCCCGGGAATGAAAGCGGTCGCTTTTCCTCCCCATTGCGCCATTTCAAGATGGATGCAGCGGGTGAAGCCGACGAGGCCGGCCTTTGCGGCGGTATAAACCGCCCAGTTCGGCCAGGAATGATGGGCACAAGCGCTGGAGACATTGATAATGTGCCCGCGTCCGCTGGGCTTCATCACCTTGATCGCTTCACGGCATCCCTTGGCGACTGAGACGAGGTTCACGTTAAGCGTTAGCCCGATCTCCGCGTCCTCCATCACCTCGACCGGGGCAATCTTCCCTCCTGCTCCATGGTTGTTAATGAGAACGTCGGGCCTGCCAAATCGTTCGAGCGTGGCTTGCATCAGGCGTTGCCAGTCGGCTGTGGAGGTCGCATCGGCTTGCACCGCCAGAAGGTTCGCGCCCGTTCCGAGCGATGCCTCTGCCTGCTGAAGCTTTACAAGATTGCGCCCGGTAATCACCAGCTTGCCGCCCATCTCAAGTAGCATCCGGGCAGCTTCGAACCCGAACCCGCTGGTGCCGCCTGTGACAATGATTGTTTTGTCTTGGATGTAATGTTTCATAACGTTGCTGGAGCTAATTAGGGCACAGGGACGACCTCGCCCTTCAGCTGTTCAGCCGTGTGCTGGAAATTCCCGAAAAAGTCCGAATTGCAATCGAGCCACAAGGTGATGCGGCGGCGATCTTCCGGCGAAAGCTTCAAACCGTAGTGGTCTCCGTCAATAATCTTCAGCAGCTTGGACGCCTTCGCGCCAAACTCCCCGGGAATCGTTCGCGGAGTTGTAAATCGAACATCGTCGTAGAAAAATGCAAACTTTTCCAAGTTGGCATACGAGGTAAACCATTCGGTTTTGTTTTTTTCCGGATCGCCCATGGAAAGATCCAGCGCATTTTTTTCTGCATGACACGCGACGCATTTGCGATCCAACACCGGCTGCACGAGACGCGGGAAGCTAAAAGGATGCGAGCCCTCCGGCTCCGGCGTGATCTCCGATGGTGCCCGACGGAATGCCGCTGGCGTGCTCTTTTTTGGCGGCGCGGCACGATGGACCGGATTGTGACATCCCTGGCAGGTCAGCATTTCTCCGGAATGCAAATACGTGTCGCTACGCATCGACTGCACCGCGAGGCCGCTCTCATCAAGCGCCTGGAAATAGATCGGCCGGTGTACCGGAACATTGAAAAATGCGCTGCCGTCGGGTTCCACTGGCACGGTTCCGAGAACCGCACGACAATTTTTTTGATGTCCGTACCCGATGCGAGGAGAGTTTCCTCTTGGCGTGGATTTGCTCAGAAGTTCGATCACGCGCAGGGCCTTGATCGAGGTATTCGCGGGCAACGGCTTGAGAGAGTCGTAGACGTTCACCAGGCCGACCCGGGCTGTCTTGCCGGAATCACCTGTTGCTTCATCGCCGGCGGGAACGCCTTCCGTGCTGCGGTTCGGAACCACTGGCGGAACTGGACGCACCTTGAGGGGAATGGGACTCAGACAGGAGATGGCCGGATCTTTGTAAATCAATTCCCGGTTCCCAAAGCTGTCGATCAGGTAAATGCCGAAATTATTGGAAGTTCCGCGACCTGCGCGGCCCTCGGGATCATAGACGCAGAGGAAGAACTGCTCGCTCAGCGGCCATGCGGTGGCGTAACGTTGCCCTAGCGCGGAGGAAGTGGTCGCCTCGGGAAATGCGGTATCGGGCGTAATCACTTTGATCGGCGCCATCTTGTCGTCGTCTTCGACCTGCGGATCAATCATCACCAGCGAACCGTAGGCTTGCCCATGATGCGCAGCCGCCGTGGCAACAAATTTGCGCGAGCCGGGAATGGCGCGAATATCCATCTCCATCATCGGACGGTCTCTCTCGCTGCTTGCGTAATTGCCCTGCAGCGCGCGCGGATCGCATCCGTCGGGCGTGGTAATCCACGGGTGGTGTGCCTGGTTGAAGCCGCGGTCAACATAGTCCCAGCGGGTGTAGATGATCATGCCGTCGTTGGTGACGCTGGGCTGCCATTCGTTGGACTCGTGATAGCTGAGGCAAACAATATCCGAACCATCAGCATTCATGGAGTGGAGCGTATAGACCGGCACGGGCCGCCCGTGGCAGCGCCCGTAGCCGCCGCGCCGCTCGGACATGAAGGCGATCCGGCCGTTGGGCAGCCAGCACGGGTCGATGTCGTCCGTCGGGCCGTCGGTCAGCTGGGCCAGTTTTGAACCATCCACTCCCACTTTAAAAATGTGGAAGGCTCCCTCAGGCGTCCATTCGTAGCAATTCGGCTTGCCAATCTCGGTGTAGGAAAATAGGACGTCTTTTGCGTTGTAAGATAAGCTAGGGGACAGAAACCCGCCTGCCGAAGTCAGCTTTTTCCCGGAGAACCGACCATTGGAGCAGATGCTATCCGACAAGATATTGCGGGCTTTCGGCGCAGGACCAAATGCATCGTCGAGCACAAAGAGCCCGCCGCCCGGCCTCGCGTGGAAGCCGAAATATTGATCGCACATGTGGTTGCCCGATTTTTCTGAGGGGGGGAGAAAGTCGCGTTTGATGAAAAGGATCTTCTGGAAGTCCAGGAGCGGGTTGGCGAAGAGCGCTTCCCTTCGCAAAGCCTGAAATTGTTCCAGCTCGACTCCCGCCTGCTTCATGGTGACATCGTTTGCCGGCAGCGCCGCACAGTCGCGAAGCCTCTTTTCGGCAGCCTCCAACTTGGAGCGGAACCCTTCCCCATTGTATTTGTCGGGATAGGTCTTGCTGAGAAAATCGACCGCAGCCAGTGCCTGGGCCACTTCGGTGGACGCTGCGTTCCTCAATTTCTGGGTGAGCACCGCCTTGATGAACGGCGCCACTTGCCCGTCGTCCAATACCTTGACATGCGACGGCTTCCCCATCTCCTGGTTCTTGCAGGTCCAGAGCACTTTTTTGTCCTGCGAAACCGCAAAGACGGGCACCCCTCCATGGTAGGCGGCCACCACGGTCGTGCCATCTGAAAGACGCTGAGAGCCGGCTGCATAGTTAAACCCCATTTCTGGCACGTCCTCTTTCGTCAGATTCCAGACGACTTTCCCGGCTGGATCGATCTCGGCCAGCGAGGAGTTGTAACCGCCACCTACCAGCAGGTTGCCATTTGCGAGCAGATCGGCGCTATGGAGGCAGTGCCAGTTTAGCCCTTGGTTTTTCATCTCTTTTCCTTCAACCAATCGTACGACCTTTCCCTCCGGATCAAATTCGTAGAGGTTATTCTCCCCCATGCCGCAGACCAGGTAATGTCCGTTGGCCAATTTGCGCACCTGCCGCATTTGCTCATGCGCACTGCCTTTTAGAGGAAGTTTGACTTCTTTCACCTGCTTGCCGGTGCGATCGACCTCAATAATCCGCGCGGTGCCGCCCTCTCCAAATACCGCGCCACCTCCCGGCAGAGGCTGGCAGCTGTGAATCTCGATTGGCTGGCCCGCCAGCCCCACGTACTGCCACACCACAGAGTTATCCGGACGCACGACCTTCACGACATTGCCGCCGGATACCAGCACGTTGCCATCATCAAGCAACCAAGCGTCCTGACACGCGCCCGGCAAATCGGTTTTCCAGACGACCTTGTCGTCGGCGGAAACGATATATGCTGCATTGTTGGTGTAGCTCGACAACAGCAATGGAGGGTGCATGGCTGCCGGAGTTTCAGCGCCTTGAAGGAGGGCTTGGCCAAATGCAAGAACGGAGAGGAGTCCGAGAGTTCTGTTTTTCTTCATGATATTTATGTCGCGCGAATTTTATTTGATCGGCGTGGCGGTGAGTGGAGGGATATTGAGCTTGTTTTCCCGTACCCAGCAGCCGCCGCACGAACAGTGTTGTTCGTCGTGCCCGCAGGTGCCGCTGATATCCTGACCGACCGGGACGATTGTTGCGACGACCATGTCGTGGAATCTCTTGTAATCGGGGTCTTGCTTTGAGGCCCAGCCGTTGGGAATTTGTTCCCAGCCGCCGGCCTTGGTTGCCAGCGGAGCCATCAACAAGCGGCTTTCGTCGGGGTTGGCCGGGTTGACCAGAGCGTGGTAAGGTTGCTTCGCGAAGGACTCGCCGAAACGGGATTTTACCGCCTCGCGGAGCGCCTTTTCCTTCTCCCTATCCACATTGGCAGATTCGATCCGGTTGAACGACGAGTCGCCGTAGGCCACGCTATTCAAGTCCAACCAGTTGATGATGCGCTGAAAGTCTTCGCGTGGCAGGCTGACGTTCTGGTGCCCTGCCAGCAGCATTTTTCCCAAACGCGATCCGTGTGCATAGTAGTCCATCGGCCGGCTGATATTTTTCTCGATCCCCGTTGTGAAGAGAATGTGACCGATCGGGTTTGTGTACCCAACCAGTGCGAGATAGGATTTCGAGAAGGTTCCATTCTTTTCGGCAACAAGGTTTCCGCCTTTTTCCGGCTCCTTCTCGCCGAGTCCGTGGCAGCTGATACAATAATGATCCAGAACCGGCTGAACTGTTTTTTGAAAGCTAAATCCCCCCGGATAATCTGGCCCGGCTGGAGGAATGAGCTCCATCGGCTTGCTCATCATCATTGTTCCTTTGACCGTAGGAGGCGCACCTTTACTGTCGGCATGGCAGCCCACGCATCCGCGGTATTCTCCCGCATGCAGGTAGTGGAAGGATCGTTCGGTCATCACCGCCATGCCATTTTTGTCGAGCGCCTGGATCTGCAGCGGCACGCCAGCGGGCACACGCACGACGACCGAACCGTCGTCCGCGACCGGCACCGTGCCAAGGATGCGCTTGGCCAGACCCACGGAGACGACACTGTTGAGCGGAGCGTTGCTGGCGGCGGGCTTGACGTAGAGCTGATTGAATCGCAGGGCCTTGATCTGGCCTGGCTTGAGAAGACCCTCGGGATCATTCCGCGTGAGGTTCACATTCTGAACCGCGTAGATGCCGGTGTTGCTTTCCTGTGTCTCCGGCAACATCGACGGCAGGATCGGCGCCTGCTTCTGAGGGACAACCGGCGTGGGCGAAAAGCTGCTGCTATCCGGATCGCGGTAAATCGGCTCACGACCACCCAACGTGTCAACCAGCATAATGCAGCGCCCGGTAGAGGGCATGGAGTAGCCCTGCCATATATAACCCGGAGAATAGGACGCAAAATACAGGTTCTCGTTCAACGGAAACGGCGAGCTGAACTGTCCCGGTTTACCGTCGGACTCATTCGATTCGGGGTATTTGACCTCCGGGGTCAGCCGCGTCACGGGCTCCGGGCCGTTCTCCCCCTTTTGCACATCGATCACAATCAGGGTACCAGTTGTAAAGGAATGGTGCGCCTGCGCGGTGGCCACGATCTTTTGCGAGCCGGGGATGGCGTGGGATTCAGCTATCATGAGCGGATAGATGGTATCGTAGCCGTAGTACCCGGCCACGCCGGTGCCGTCGGGACGCGTTGTCCAGAGCTTGTGAAAGAAAATCTGATGCCGATCAACGTATTCCCACCGTGTGTAGATAATGCGGCCGTCGTTGAGCACCGACGGCGTGTTTTCATTCTCGATGCCATAGGAAAGGATGCGGATGTCGTTCCCGTCCTTATCGCAGCGGTAGAGTTCCAGCCCGGGTGCGTAACGTCCACCATGGCAGCGCCCGAAGTCCTGCGCGCGGGTCGAGACAAAGACAATGCCGCCGTCGGGCAGATAACAGGGATCGGCATCTTCGATCATAACAGTCTGGCGATCATCACGCGTTTTTAGCAAGTCGCGCGGGGTGCCGGTGAGCTGCCGCACCCATGATCCGTCGATGGCTGCTTCGTAGAGGAAATAGCGAATGAACTTCCTATTGTTTGGGGAGTGATCGGCATAAGCGAACACAAACTTCGTTCCATCGGGGCTAAGATGAGGACGGGAAAATGCGCCGGGCGGCATCCGGTCTTTGAGGAGAACCCGCTCTTGCGGATGCTCGCCTTGCCAGCCTGTGAGCAAGGTCGGCCCCTCGCCGATCCGGCTGTGGCGGCCAAGGTACTGGTCGCAATCATGGTTAAATCGCGTGGGGGGATTCTTGTTGATGAGCAGGGTTTGGAATTGCAAAGAGGGATGCGCGAAAAGGATTTTACGGCGCAGGCGAAAGACCTCGCCAAAGAGCGCGGAGCCGTCTTGCGTCGAGGCCTCAAGTGAGGAGGAAACCTTGGCCTCCAACGCGTCGATCTCACCTTTTGCCCACGAAACATCGCCTCCATCGCGCGTCACGAGGTCGGCGGTCTTGCGGCAAAGGTCAATCCGTTGTCTGGCTTGGTCGAGGTAGAATAGCGACCTCACATGGGCAAGGTTTTCGGACGGGCTTGAGGAGTTAATCTTCGGCAGCTTCTGGGACAGATCCGGCGGAGAGGCCGCCGAATAGCGCTTGATCATGGTTGGAACATCGAACGGAATACGAATTCCTTCCCCGGCACTCCAGAATCCCTTGGCCCTCTCGAGAAACTGCTCACACATGTCCTGATGGGTATTGAACTTCCGCTCAATCTCCTCGTCGATCTTGCCTTCGGCCTCTTTGCATGAGGCAACCAGTGCGCGTTTTGATTCCAGATCGACAACGAAATGCCCGAAACTGTTGCTCGCGCCGGATATGGCAACCTCTGTTTCAAACCACTCGGTACCCGCTGGAACTTCAAAAAGCGCCTGCGAATTGTCGAAAACAATGCCGAAACTGTATTCTTTGGAACGGACGTTGAACGGCTTCCATGGCTTCCCATCATCAGCATGGAAAGAAATGGCGTTATTCTTAATCGCCATGTCCACATCGTTGGTGGTGGAATCGCCCATGTAAGGCGCCCCAAGAGGATCACTGCGTGGCCCCATTAAAATGACCGAAGGCTGCGCCCCCGTCACCGGCGTTTTGTTCCCATTGGCATCCACCCACACCGGGTTGCCGCAGTAAATGGTGCCGCGATTCAGCGACCCGATCCACACCTTGCGGATCCCACTCATATTCACGCGCACAGGAACCGGCATGTCGCTGCCAACCAGCGGCACCGCCAAAGGCTTGGCCAGTTTTTCGCTGCCAACCAGCGCGACCACCAATGGCTTGAATTCCTTCCAGCCAGGATTGGCGGCGCAAACGGCCTCATGAGCTTTCTCAACCTGCTTGTTATACGTCTCGGATTCTTCAAGTTTGGTCTCCCACCACGTGCCGGCACCCAAGCCGGTTGTAGCAGACAGGCCAAGTGCCAAAAGCAGACAGGCAGATCGTCTGGCACTTTGCTGACAAGTCTTACGAAGGAAGAGGTTCATGGGTGTGACAGTTATGATCACCAGACGCTTTTTCATTAGGTGAGATACTGTATTGTTATTGCGCAGATTTCGGCCGCTTCAGGCGGCTGATGTCGATGACACTGATGGTGTGAAATTTGTCGTAGCGGCTATTTTTCAGTCCGGGGAACGGCATGTCGAAATTGACGATGAGCAAGTCGTTGCCGCGAATCGCCGGCTCGCAAGGCTGATCGAGCAGGCCGTTGGCGCCGTCGGTGTCGCCGTTTTCCCAGAGCGTCGTCAGTTTGCCCTCGGGTAGCCAAACAATGTGGATGGCGTTCTTGGCGGAATCGGTGATGAAGATGCAGTTGCGTTTCGCATCGTAGAAGATGCCGTCGCAGCAGGTCCACCGGCCGTCATAGACAAACACTCCGGACGATTTTTTGGTACCGTCGGGGTTGAAGGTCGCTTTGTAAAGCGTGCCGTCGCCGAAGTTGCCGGAGTAGAGGTTGCCTTCGCTGTCGATGGTCAGGCCGTCGGCCCCGGCCCAGTCGCCGCGGCTGATCAGGCGTTTGGTGTGCATTTCCATGAAGAAATGCGGATCTTTCTCGCATCGGTCCTTGGGAAGAAGCTTGACGACGCCCTTGTTCATTTCGGCAAGTCTGATGCGATAGACGCCGCTATCGCATCAGA
>Ga0194054_10000703_pt1 | contig 16590 bp, 15 predicted proteins | sample SepL2210m_MetaG_FD_163628 | JGI IMG/M metagenome (GOLD analysis project Ga0194054, IMG submission 163628) | Anoxic zone freshwater microbial communities from boreal shield lake in IISD Experimental Lakes Area, Ontario, Canada - Sep2016-L227-10m | ecosystem: Environmental > Aquatic > Freshwater... | reverse complement strand
GCCACGACCCGCGCGGCCCGCACGTCTGTCGTGCGGTCGCCATGCTCCGCCGCACGCAGGAAAGCGACGGGTCGTGGTATGGCCGCTGGGGGGTCAACTACATTTACGGCACCTGGCAGGCGCTCCGCGGGCTCGCGGCGATCGGGACAAACATGGAGGAGGAATGGATCCGCCGTGGCCGCGACTGGCTCGAAAGCTGCCAGAACGACGACGGCGGCTGGGGCGAGACATGCGAGAGCTACAACTTCCCGGCGCTCAAAGGCCGCGGCCCGAGCACACCCAGCCAGACTGCATGGGCATTGATGGGGCTCCGCGCCTGCGGCGACGCCCCGTGCGAAACCATCCGCCGCGGCGTCGAATGGCTTGTGCATGGGCAGAACCCTGACGGCTCATGGACCGAGGACCATACGACCGGCACCGGGTTCCCCTGCGTTTTCTACCTGAAATACGACATGTATCGGAACCACTTCCCGCTTCTCGCTCTGGCGACCTGTGCGAAAAGCGGGGGAAAAAATTGACAGCGGAAAAATGGGCAGTGAGGGGATCGAACCCCCGACCAACGCTGTGTAAAAGCGCCGCTCTACCGCTGAGCTAACTGCCCCGAAAATGTTGTTATCGCCCGACCTCGCGGAACGCAAGAGGATCCCATGTGAGGTTCCACAAACTTTCCGGGGTTCAGGATGCCGGTCGGGTCGAGGGCGGATTTGAGCGTTTTGTGGAGGGCGCGGGTGGAGGGCGGAACGGCCTGATTCCACCACGGCTTCTTGGCGAGGCCGATCCCATGCTCGCCGGTGATCGAACCGTTCCATGCCAGCACCCGGCTGAAAAGCTCGTCGAGCACCGCGCGGGATTTTTTTTTGACGGCGGGATTTTCCGCGTCGGCAACCATGATGTTTGCATGGATGTTTCCGTCTCCGGCATGGCCGAAGCAGGCGATCGGAAATCCGGATTTCTTCCGAAGGCGTTCGGCGAATCGCACGAGGTCCACAAGACGTCCGCGCGGGACGACGATATCCTCATTGAGCTTCTTGAGGCCGGTGGCCTTGAGGGATTGCGAGTATGCCCGGCGGAGTTCCCAGAGCTTGTCACAGGCGCCGGGGGTCGTGGCCTTCCGAACCGCGAGCGCTCCCGCCGACAGGAGGATTTCCTCCAGCGATCCGGCTTCTCCTCGGACGCTCGACGGCTGTCCGTCCACCTCCAGAATCACCTGCGCATTTCCCGGGGGAAATTGTGCGTCCGGTTGGTAACTGCGCGCCGCGTCGAGCGTGAACTTGTCCGCAACCTCGACGGCCGCAGGAAGAAACCCCGCCGCGAAAACCGCCTGGATCGCGGCGGCAGCGGCATCCATCGTGGCGAAGCCGGCGGAAAGCGCCGCCCGCGCCGGAGGCAGCGGAATGAGGCGCATGGTCGCTTCGGTCACAATCCCCAACAACCCCTCGGATCCGGTGAAGAGCCCGACCAGATCGAACCCGGTCTTGTTTTTGTGTGTGCGCCCGCCGCAGCGAACGACCGTCCCGTCGGCCAACACCACTTCGAGCCCGAGGACATAGTTGCGCGTCACGCCGTATTTCAAACAGCGCGGACCGCCGGCATTTGTCGCGATATTTCCGCCGATGCTGCAATCCTTCAGGCTGGCGGGATCAGGCGGATAGAGAAGATTTTTTTCTTTCGCGGCATCCTGCAGATCGCCTGTGATGACTCCCGGCTGGACGACCGCAACGAAATCCTTCGCGTGGATCTCGAGAATTTTGTTCATGCGTTCGAGCGAGAGGACGAACCCCTTGCGGACGGGAGTGCAGCCCCCGACGTACCCGTGGCCCGCGCCACGCGGCGTGACCGGAAGAGAAGCCCGGAACGCTTCCCTCATGATCCAGGAAACCTCGTCGGTCGTGGAGGGAAAAACCACGGCATCGGGCGTGGCTTTTGCGAACCATTTGTCTCCGGAATACTCCGCCCCGGGGGATGTTTGAACGGCGTCCGCGCCGAGTTTTCTCCGCAGTTTGTTGAGCAGGGCGCTTGTCATCGGTGAAAGGATTTCCAGGCTTCGGCAATTCCGTCGGCCGCCGGGAGCTTGGCCACATGCCCGCCGGCCGCCAACACGGTCCGCTTGACCTCGGGAATCGCATTCGACGGACAGCACGGATACGCGGCATAGCGTCCGTCGAGCATCGAAAGATCGTTGAAATGATCGCCCGCCGCCAGGACCGCCGTGCGATCAACCTGTATCATCCGGCAGAGTTCGCCCAGGGAAGATCCCTTGTGGTAGTCCCGGTGGCAGAACCTCAGATAGACGGTGTTCCTCTGGTAGGAAAAATCCGGATGCTCGATGCTCTCGCGTTCGATGAACGCGGCGACTTCATCCATCACTTCCTCGCTCGATGTGACAAGGCCCGCCGGACGCCCGCCTTCCTCGATAATCGTCACATCCGGGGAACGCTCGGCGAGCAGGCAGATCGCGCGGACGACCGGTGCGGCGACTTCAAAAAGTGTGTTGTGCCGCGCCGTGCAGAGGTCATTCCATCCGGCATGAGGCGTCCAGGTGCCGTCGGCGTCCCGCGAAAAAATCTCGCGCTCGCAGGTGAGGAGAAAATCCGGCTCGATCGGAGCGGAAAAAATCGCGAGCCCCTCGACCGCATGTTCCAGGCTTCGTCCGGTGTTCATCGCCCAGAGTCCGCCGGTTTCCCGGTGTCGGCGCAACATCTCGGCAAACGCGGGCACGCAGCGTCCGTCGGACGGATGCCCGATCAACGTGCCATCAAAATCAGTGCTCAAAAGCCTCAGGAATGACATCAGGGCCAGCACTAAACACGGTTGTGCCCCACCCTGCAATTTTTCTGTTGTTTCGTCCGGTTTCCGACAAGATGGAATCCATGAAATCCGCCTACGAACTCGCCATGAGCCGCCTGGAAAAAGCGGCTCCCACGGTCAGTCTTACCGAACCCCAAAAGCGGGCGATCGCCGGGGTGGACAGCAAAATCAACGCGAAGATCGCCGAAAAGAAGATGTTCCTCGAGGACCGGGTGGCGGCGGCACCCCCGGAGGAAAAAGAAGAGATCCGGCGTCAGCTCGTCTCCGAGCTTGCCCGTCTCGAGGAAAAGCGGGAGCGCGAAAAGGAAAAGATCCGCGGCCGTTCTTAAATTTCCCCTTGAAATCACATCGCTTCCCCCTGTAATTCACAGGCTGCCCATCCAGCCCAGGATGACTTATGAGGTGGGGATAACTCAACCCAAGTCAAAAAAGCAAGAAACGCATGATATGATGGCCAAACGAAACAACAATACCGCTGCCGCCTACTCGCTCGCTCAAGAACGCTACGCCGCCCTGGGCGTGGACACCGAAAAAGTTCTCGGGAAACTGGCCAAAGTCCCGGTCTCGCTGCATTGCTGGCAGGGGGACGATGTGGGCGGCTTTGAAAATTTCGGCGGCGCGCTCACCGGCGGCATCATGGCCACCGGCCATTATCCCGGCAAAGCCCGCACGCCCGAAGAACTCCGCGCGGATGCCGCCAAGGCGCTGTCGCTCATTCCCGGCACGCACCGGTTCAACCTTCATGCGTTCTACGGAGAATTCGGCGGCAAAAAAGTGGACCGCAATGAAATCGAGGCGAAGCATTTCAAGAATTGGATTGACTGGGCCAGGTCGCTTGGCATCGGGCTGGATTTCAACCCGACCTGCTTCTCGCATCCGAAGTCGGCCGACGGCTTCACGCTCTCGCATTCGGACAAGGGAATCCGCCAGTTCTGGATCGAGCATTGCCAGGCCAGCCGCGAGATCGGCGCCGCGATGGGCGGGGCGCTCGGTTCCACGACCGTGACCAACGTCTGGATCCCGGACGGCATGAAGGACACGCCGGCGGACCGCCGCGGACCGCGCGAACGTCTCATGACCTCGCTCGACGCCATCTTCGCAAAAAAACTCAACCCGAAGCACCACCTCGACGCCATCGAAGGCAAGCTGTTCGGCATCGGAGCGGAAAGCTACACCGTGGGCATGCATGAATTCTACCTCGGTTACGCGGTGAAGAACCAGAAACTCGTCTGCCTCGACGCGGGTCATTATCACCCGACAGAAAACATGGCCGACAAAATTTCCTCGGTGCTCTGCTTCGTGCCGGAGATTTTGCTGCACGTCAGCCGCGGCGTCCGCTGGGACAGCGATCACGTCGTGACCCTGACCGACGATTTGAACGCCATTGCGCAGGAACTGGTGCGCGGGAATTACCTCGCCCGCACGCACATCGGCCTGGATTTCTTCGATGCCAGCATCAACCGCATCGCGGCCTGGACCATCGGCACGCGCAACATGCTCCGCGCTCTCTGTCTCGCCATGCTGGAACCCCACGCGCAATACAAGAAGCTCGAACTGGCGGGCGACCACACCTCGCGGCTCGCGCTGATGGAGGAAGCCAAGTCGCTGCCGTTCGGCGCGGTTTGGGATTACTACTGCGCGAAGCAGGGCGTGCCCGTGGGTGAAGCCTGGCTCGCCGAGGTGAAGAACCACGAGAAGGACGTCCTGTCGCTCAGAAAATAGCCGTCGCCTCATCCCAACCCTGATCGTTTATATATACTATGGTTCCCAATCCTCTCCTCGGTGTTGTCTTCCACTGGCTCGGCGGCCTGGCCTCGGGCAGTTTTTATGTCCCCTACAAAGCGGTTAAAAAATGGTCGTGGGAAACCTACTGGCTGGTCGGTGGATTTGTCTCATGGATCATCTGCCCGGGGCTGCTGGCCGGGTTGATGACAAGCGATCTGACCGGCGTTTTGAGCCGGCAATCGCCGGGCACGCTCTGGTGGACATATTTTTTCGGCGCGATGTGGGGGCTGGGCGGGCTGACCTTCGGCCTGACGATGCGCTATCTCGGCATGTCGCTCGGCATGGGGGTCGCGCTCGGTTATTGCGCCGCTTTCGGCACCCTGTTGCCGCCGATTTTCAAACTGGTGGCCCCCTCCATTCCCGTGCCGGAAACCATCGTGCAAATCGCCGCGACTCTTCCCGGTCGGATCACGCTCGGCGGTGTGGCGGTTTGTCTGCTGGGCATCGGAATTGCCGCGCTGGCCGGACTGACGAAGGAAAGGGAGATGCCCGAGGCCGAGAAGAAAAAGGCGATCGTCGAGTTTAATTTCCGAAAGGGCCTCCTGGTGGCGACCTTTTCTGGCATCATGAGCGCCTGTTTCGCGTTCGCGCTCACGGCGGGGAATCCGATCGCTGAGGCCTCGGCGGCGGCGGGCACTTCCGTGATCTGGAGCGGCCTGCCGAAATTGGTCGTGGTGCTGCTCGGCGGGTTCACGACAAACTTCATCTGGTGCGTTTTTCTCAACTTCAAAAACAGAACCGGCCACCAGTATTTCAGTTCGGAAATCCGGGAATATCCGGGCCGAAGCGGGGAGACCATCATCGAAACCGCCATTGACGCGCCGGGCGAGGAGATGGCGGAGCAGATCCCCTGCGGCACCGGTCCGGAACGCGCGCCGATGCTGGCGAATTACTTTTTCAGCGCGCTGGCCGGTGCGACCTGGTATTTCCAGTTTTTCTTTTACACGATGGGCGAGACGCAGATGGGCAAGTTCGGCTTCGCGAGCTGGACGCTCCACATGGCGAGCATCATTATTTTCAGCACGATGTGGGGTTGGATTTTCCACGAATGGAAAGGTTCCAGCAAAAAGGCGCACGTCCTTATCGCCGCAGGAATCGTGGCGCTGATTTTTTCCACCGTCATCATCGGATACGGCACCTATTTGAAGGGGCTGATGGGAGGAAACTGACTCAGCCGCCAGTGTTTTTTAAAATCCACTTTAAACAGGGAAGGGGAGGCGGCTATTTTGTCGCGGTGACGAGAAGTGTCTGAAAATGCGGAACCTCGGACTCCCTCGAAACGATCGAGGAATGGATTTTTGAAAACCCCGCCTTTTTGAGCATCTGGAGCAACTCGAGCTCCGCGAATCCGAGCCAGACGTGGGCGTAAAGTTCGCGTGCCTGCTCGTAGCCATGGCTGGCGAGGTCGAGGATCGCGATCCGTCCGCCGGGTTTGAGAATCCGGCAGGAGGCGGTCAGCGCGCGCTGCGGGTTCGGCACATGGTGGAGGACCTGACTGAAAAGCACCAGATCCACCGACTTCGGCTCAACGGGCGGTGCCTCGACGTCCCCCAGCCGGTATTCCAGGTTCCGGAACCCGTGCTCTCGGGCGAGTGCCGAGCCGAACTCGACCATCTTTTCGGAGTTGTCCACGGCGATCACCTTCTTCGCCGTGCGCGCCATCAACTGCGCCAGCGTCCCCTCTCCGGCACCCAGGTCGGCGATCACCATCGGCGGGAGAAGCCCCAGCAGCGCGTGCGCGAGCGCCTGCCAGGACCGCCCCGGCACATACATCCGCCCGAATCGTCCGGCCAGCTTGTTGAAATACTCCGCCGCGCGGTCTTTGCGCTTCCGTATCGTGAGCACGAGCGCCGCGCGGTCACGGGCCGCCTCCGGGAGGTCTTCCCGCGCGGATTCCAGGATCGCCGCAACCACGCCCTCCGCATCTCCCTTCGACGAATAAAAAATATTCTTCCCGACCCGGCGCGCACACGCGAGGCCTTCGCGTTTGAGCGGGCCGAGGCTTGCGGAGATCCTCGATTGCGCCATCCCGAGGATTTCCTGGAGTTCCGCCACCGTGAGCTCTTCCCCCGCCAGCAAAAGCAGCAGGCGCAGGCGCGTCGAATCGGAGAGAGCCCGCAGGGATTTTATTGTTGACGACATGGAACCCATGAATACATTGGCATATCTCAATACGTAAAGCCTCACCTTCAACAAAAAACTCCCTATCATGTCCCGCCGTTATATCTTTTCCTCCGAATCCGTTGGCGAAGGCCATCCCGACAAAGTTTGTGACACCATTTCCGACGCGATCCTCGACGCGTGTCTGAGGCTCGACCGCACGAGCCGGGTCGCCTGCGAGACGTTTGTCAAGAGCAACACCGTTGTTGTCGGCGGCGAAATCACCGTGCCGAAGCTCCGGGGCGCCTCGCTCGACTCCGCGTTGAATGTCGGAAAAATCATCCGCGATGCGATCCGCGAGATCGGCTATGTGAACGACGACGATGTCTTCCACGCCGACAGGGTTTTCATCAACAATCTCCTGACCAGCCAGAGCCCGGACATCGCGCAGGGCGTGGACGCGAAAGCGGCCGAGGGCAAAGGCACCGAGGAACAGGGAGCCGGCGACCAGGGGCTCATGTTCGGATATGCCTGCAACGAGACGCCCGAGCTCATGCCCGCGCCGATCATGTTCGCCCACCGCCTCGGACGCGAGCTCACCCGCATCCGCAAGAGCGGGAAGGTGAAATGGCTGCGCCCGGATGCCAAAAGCCAGGTCTCCGTGCTTTATCAGGACGGCCGCCCGGTTCGCGTGACGAACGTTGTGATTTCGACCCAGCATTCCGCGGATGTCACCAACGACGAGATCCGCCGGTTTATTATCAATAACGTCGTCCGCAAGGTCATCCCGAAGGATTTTCTTGATGCGACGACCGAGTTCCTGATCAACCCGACCGGGCGGTTTGTCGTCGGTGGTCCGCAGGGCGATTCCGGGCTTACCGGACGCAAGATCATCGTGGACACCTACGGCGGCATGGGACGCCACGGCGGCGGGGCATTTTCCGGGAAAGATCCGTCGAAAGTTGACCGCAGCGCCGCCTACATGGGCCGCTGGGTGGCGAAAAATGTCGTGGCCGCCGGCCTGGCTGACCGCTGCGAAGTCCAGTTCGCGTACGCGATCGGCCACCCGAACCCGGTCAGCATCCACATTGACACATTCGGCACAAACAAGATGGAAGAGCAGAAAATCGAGCGGGCGGTGACCTCGGTTTTCAGCTTCAAACCGGCCGACATCATCAAACAACTCAACCTCCTCCGCCCGATCTACTCGCGGACCACGAACTACGGCCACTTCGGAAAAGACGATCCCTACATCACATGGGAACGCACCGACAAAGCCGCCGTACTTAAGAAGAGTATCAAGGGTTAAGCCTTAAGATTTAAGTTTTCCGGCATGGCGTATCGTTCGTTTGAGGATCTTGAGGTCTGGCAGAAAGCCTGTCGGCTTTCGGTCGCGATTTTTGAGGCGTTTCATTTTTGCAAATACCCAAATCTCACCGCCCAGATCGAACGGTCCGGCCTTTCGGTGCCATCAAATATTGCCGAAGGGGCCGAACGCGGAGGGGCGAAAGAGTATGCCCAATTCCTGAAAATTGCCAAAGGATCGGCCGGAGAACTCAGAACCCAACTCTATATCGCCAAAAAACTCAATGCCATCCCGGCAGAAGCCGCTTCGTGCATGCTTGCGGAAAGTTCCGAAATCTCCGCAATGATCGAAGGCCTAAGAAAAGCCATCCTCCGCATAAAACCCCAGCCACTTAAACCTTAATAATTAAACCTTAATACTCGTCCTTATGTCAAAAAAGCCCCGATCCGCTATTAGTTCCGCCAATCCCGCCACCGCGAACCTCGCCCGATATTCCGCCGCCACGCCGGCGGGGAAAGATTACATTGTCTCCGATATCGCGCTGGCCGGGTGGGGGCGCAAGGAGATCGGCGTGGCCGAGCACGAGATGCCGGGCCTGGTATCTGTCCGGAAAAAGCACGCGAAGCAGCAGCCGCTGAAAGGCGTCCGGATCACCGGTTCGCTGCACATGACGATCCAGACGGCCGTGCTCATCGAGACGCTGGTGGCGCTTGGCGCGACCGTCCGATGGGCGAGCTGCAACATCTTTTCGACGCAGGACCACGCCGCCGCCGCCATCGCCGCGACCGGCACGCCGGTTTTCGCATGGAAGGGCGAGACGCTTGAGGAATACTGGGAGCTCACGCTCCAGGCGATCACGTTTCCCGGCAACCTTGGTCCCCAGCTCGTGGTGGACGATGGCGGCGACGTGACCATGCTCATCCACAAAGGCCACGAGCTTGAACAGGGCAGCAAGTGGGCCTACGAGCCCGCCGACAACCATGAGGTCTCGGTCGTCAAAGCCCTTCTCCGCCGGATGGCCAAAGAACGTCCCGGCTTCTGGACAAAGGCCGCCAAAGCCTGGAAGGGAGTCTCCGAGGAGACGACGACCGGCGTCCACCGGCTCTACCAGCTCGCCGAACAGGGCAAGCTCCTCGTCCCCGCGATTAACGTCAACGATTCGGTCACCAAATCGAAATTCGACAACCTCTACGGCTGCCGCGAGTCGCTGGCCGACGGGCTCAAGCGGGCGACCGACGTGATGATCGCGGGCAAAGTCGCGGTCGTTTGCGGATACGGCGACGTCGGCAAGGGGAGCTCCCACTCGCTCCGCGCCTACGGTGCCCGCGTGATCGTCACCGAGATCGATCCCATCAATGCCCTCCAGGCCGCGATGGAAGGCTTCGAGGTCAACACGGTCGAAAGCACGCTCGGCATCGGCGACATCTACGTCACCACCACCGGCAACATGGACATCATCACGCTCGAACACATGCTTGCCATGAAAGACCAGGCGATCGTCTGCAATATCGGGCATTTCGACAATGAGATCCAGGTGGACCGCATCAAAAAGCACAAGGGCGTCCGCATCGAAAACATCAAACCGCAATACGACCGCTACTACCTGCCCGGCGGAAAAAAGAGCATCTACATGCTGGCCGAAGGGCGTCTTGTCAACCTCGGCTGCGCGACCGGCCACCCGAGCTTCGTCATGTCGAATTCGTTCACCAACCAGACGCTCGCCCAACTCGACCTCTGGCAGAACAGGGACAAATACAAAAAGTCGGTTTACCGGCTGTCAAAAAAGCTCGACGAGGAAGTCGCCCGCCTCCACCTCGGTAAGATCGGGGTCAGGCTCACGAAACTTTCCAAGGCCCAGGCCGAATACCTCGGCGTCCCGATCGAAGGCCCTTACAAGCCGGAGCATTACCGGTATTGATTGGCTGGCTTTCCTCTTAGGGATGGAGGTTTCCGTGATCTGACGCGCACTCCAGGTGCGTGGTCACGAACGCGCGGGGTTTGAGGGATTGCTCGATCGCTTTCTCAATCTCGGTTGCGATGCGGTGGGCGTGAGTCAGGGATTCCCCTTCCGCAAACACGAGGTGAACCTCCACGCCATGCGCATCTCCCAGATTCCGGTGCCGCAGGTCGTGATAGGCGATCCCGCGCTGCTGCGTCTCGCGATCCAGAATCCCGATCAATGCCCGATGGGCTTCCGGGTCCGCCTGATCCATCAGCCCAGAAAAGGCGGACTTCACAAGCCCGCCCCCCGACCACAGGATGTTGCAGGCCATCAAAATGCCGCAGATCGGATCGAACGGCAGCCATTTCGTCGTCAGCACAAGAAGCAAGCCGACCAGCACGGCAAGGCTCGTCCAACAGTCGGTGAGCACATGCTTGCCGTTCGCTTCCAGAATGCGGGAATTCCTGCGGCGGCCCAACCACACCAGGTAGGCACCCAACCCGCCGTTGATGATCACCGTGGATGCCGTCAGAAGCGAGCCGGCGCCGAGATTTTCCAGCTCCAGCCCGGTCATCCATTTGTTGACGGACACATAAATGATGTAGATGGCCGCAAGGATGATCATCGCCCCCTCGAACCCGACCGAGAAAAAAGAAATTTTCGCGTGCCCGTATTGGTGCTCCTGATCCGCCGGGCGGAACGACAGGCGCAGGCTGTAGGACGCGAAGATGACCGCCGCGACATGCACCACCGATTCCGCCGCGTCACTCAAAATCGCGGAGGAGCCGGTGAGCAGATACGCGCTCACCTTGATCACAAACATCAGCAGGCCCACGGCCAGGGAGAGGTTCATCGCAAAAAACAAAGCTTTGCGGTCGGAGTCGGAGCTTGCTGAAAGGTTCATATTCTTTGTGGGCTTGGCGGGAGCGCGGTTGGGAGCGCGCATCATTACTCAACAACTTGACAGAATACAATGCCGGGCTCGGCAAAGAGGGGAATCATATTTTCTGAAAACCGAATTTCAGACATCCTGAACTGCGAGGAAATCTTGTGAGACGCGAAAGCTCAGGGGGCACGGGCATCCCGCCCGTGTGGACGCGGATTTTCGTCTCGAATGCGGTCTGCCAGTCGTTGAGTGGGACATCAAGCACCCCGGTGCGATTTGCGGAGGTAATGCGGCAGATCACAGCATCCTGCTGAAGGTTGAAATGAACGAGTGCCGGCCGGACTTTTCCCGAGGCGCCCGAAGTGAACGGAAATTGACAGATGAAAACCTCTCCAAACATGTCAGCGGCAGGAATCGTAAACGGCATCCTCCGGCGAATCCTCACGGAGAAACTGTTGGCAGGAACCCAAGCGCCACTCGGCATCGCCACTCGGTTCCTCGGTGAGGACAATAATCCGGGCCTTTCCTGCCTTGGGAAGCTGCGCGGCAACCGCCTCCGGGATAGGCAGTGCCCGTGAGGAACTCACCTCCGCGATAAATTCAACGGCATGCATGGCGCATGCCTGTCGTCCAATAGCAGGCGGGTCAAATAGGAAGATGGGAATAGGAAGATGGAAGATTTCGCGCCGCCAGGCGCGACCGATCCATAAAAAGTTGCTTTCACGACCACTATCCGGTCGTCGGCTTAGGAAGCTATTACGTCAAGCGCAACCTCGGTTCGGTTCCCGTGGACGAAAATGGCTCGGCCTATTTCACCGCGCCCTCGAATGTCGAGCTCTACTTCGAAGCCCTGGATAGCAGCGGCAAGGAAATCAGCCGTATGGGCTCGGTGACGCAGATCACCACAGGAGAAAATGTCAGCTGTATCGGCTGCCACGAAAACCGCCTCTCGGCTCCCCCTCCCGCGCGTGCGTCGGCGATGGCCCGCCTCAAAAATCCGCCGGACCATCTCCAGCCTCCGCCCTGGGGCGCAGGAAATGTGGATTACGTCAGGCAAGTCCAGCCGGTTCTCGACAAATACTGCGCGCGCTGCCACAGCGGTAAAGCTCCCGCCGGGAAGATCGACCTCTCCGGAGACAAAACGCGCTATTTCAACATGTCCTACGAAACTCTCTGTTACGGCGGCTGGGTAAAATACTACTACATCAACCAAGGCCCGACCGGCGTCTTTCCCGCGATGCAGACCGGCTCCATGGTGAGCAGGCTGACCAAGCTCTTGGAATCCAGGCACCAGGAGGCTGACGTTGATCCGGAAAGCCTGCGACGGATCTACTCCTGGATCGATGCCAACATTCCCTACTACGGCACCTGGGACATGACCCGTCCACACAGCATGGGCGGGCGCGACACCTGGGCGGATAAAGAAGGATTGCTCCCGTGGAGCCGCAAAATCCAAGAGACGATGGCACGGGTTGACCCCTCATTCACCCCCGACAAAATCTACATGCAGCTCGGCAAGCCATACGCCGGCTCCCACCTCGAGATCAATCTCACGCACCCCGAATGGAGCCGAATCCTTCTGGATCACCTCGCAAAATCCGCTGAAGGCACCGCTCCCGACGACAAGGCCCTCTTCAAAACCCAGGACGATCCGAATTACCAAACCATTCTTCATGCCATCGAGGAAGGGAAACGTCTCCTGGAGGCCACGCCCCGAATGGATATGCCCGGAGCCGTGCCGATCCCGCAGGAACGCAACTTCGGGAAAGTCTTTTAACCACCCATATCAAAACAGCAAGAGTTGCCCCGCTCTGCTCTGCGGCCTCATCAATTCGGGATCTTGAATGTTTGAACACAAGTGTGCCCAGCGATTTGAGCCCAATGTCGGCCGGTTCCGCTCAAGAAATCCCTGAATGATCAGGGGCACCACAAGTCCGCAGCCTTGCCGCGTCCTGCCCCGGCGGAACGCTGGGGATATTGCTTGAAACGCTTGGCGGGTTTCCAAAAGCAGAATGGATTTCCCAGATTCCGCAAGCGGAAGAGGGAACGGACGATCCCCCCACAAATCAGAGAAAGAGTTTTTAAAGCCGTCGTAATTTTTAACCGGCTCCGCCCATCGGGCAGGAAAACCATTCAGCGAATGGGCCAACACCCGCCACGCTTCGCCCCCTGCCCCCATCAAAACCCTCCCGGCCAAACAAGGCACCGCCACAGGGCAGGCAGGCGCAAGGTGGAGGGAAGGTGGAGTCTGATGCCGGAGAGTGGATTCAAGAGCGTCGGTTACCCGCTGGCTTCGTGCGGCGGGTTCCAGGCGATCGGCTTCTTCGGAGGGGAGGCGATCCCTGCGGCGAGGAAAACGTCGCGCACGCTGACTCCGGCTGCCTCGGCCGCGGCGCGGCAGGATTCAAATTCCGGGGCCGCCTGCACGAAATCATTGCCAAGAAAGCCGAGCTTGATCCGCACGGTGCCGTAGGGCGTTTCGACGTCGCGGAACTCGCGCCGGAGCTTGTAGCGCCGTGCCGTGTGAATCCTCACGCCGAACGCGCTCGTCTCGGTGAACAGGATCCTCGACATGGCGCCGGTTTTGTCCGGATGGCAAAGCACCGTGAGCACGAAACCCGGACGGTTCTTCTTCATCTGTGCGGAGGTGAAAAAGACATCAAGCGCGCCGGCCTGGAAAAGCCGCCGCATGGCCGCGGCCGCCAGCTCGGGCGTGATGTCGTCGAGGTTCGTTTCGATCTGGGAAATCTCGTCGGTCTCGCCGGTTTCCGGGCCGGCCGACTCGCCGAGCACCGCGCGCAGGACGTTCGGACGCGGCGGCGTGTCGCGCGTGCCCAACCCGTAGCCGGTCTTTGCGATTGTCATTTCTCCCATCGGGCCGAACCGCCCGCAAAACTCCGCGAGGAGCGCGGCGCCGGTCGGCGTGATGAATTCGTTTTCCTCGTCCACCTGCCGGAGCGGAACCCCGGACAAAATCTCCAGCGTCGCGGGCGCGGGAATCGGGAACCGTCCGTGAGCACAGGCGATCCAGCCGGTGCCCTCGACCGGCACCGACGCCTCGACCCGCAGCGGTCCGAGCGCGTGGATCCCAGCGCACGCCGCCACAATGTCCGCGATCGAATCCGCCGCGCCCACCTCGTGGAATCCGACATTTTCCACAGGAATCCCGTGGATCTTACCCTCTGCCACGGCAATCCGGTGAAAGACCGCCAGGGCGCGGGACTTCACCTCCGGCACCAGCGACGAGATTTCCAGCAGCGCGCGGATCTCCCGGTAGTTCCGCCCGTGGTCGTGCGTGTGCTCGTGGAAGCGGGCAGGGGGGGGGGCATCCGGCAGGATGCCGGATGTCCTGCACTCAGGATGCGTGCGCTCCGGATTCTTTTCAACCCGCGATCCGCGATCCGCAATCCGCATTCGATGGGAATGCCCATCGAACTTCACTCCGGAAATATTCTGTTTCGAGCCCCGCGAGAAGCGCGCGTGGATTTCGTCCCCGAGCCCGAGCGAGGCGAGCGCGTCGCGGAAAACTTTTTCCTCCACGCCGAGATCCCGCAGTGCGCCGACCGCCATGTCGCCGCTGATCCCGGAGAAGCAATCAAAATAGAGGATTTTCATGGGAATTCACGTCCGGTATCGTTCCGGCAGGGCGGCGAGGAGGAGGGGCTTGGGAGTGCGCTCGCTGAACTCGCTGAACGTCTCGTCGCCCTGGCGATTGGCCTCGAAGTTCCTGAGCAGCGCGTCAATGACGGCATCCACATCGGCGGCGAGGATTTTCCCCTTGAGCTGCTCGTTGAACCGGCGGTTCCGGCCGAGGCGGCCGCCGGTGAAGAGGTCGAAGGCATCCATGGTTTTCCCGTCCACCTTCGTGCGCGCGCCGCGGAACCCGATGTCCGCGATCTGGTGCTGGCCGCAGGATGACGGGCAGCCGCTGAAGTGGATGCGGATTTTATCCCGATACCATCCGCTGCGCTTTTCGAGCTGCCCGACGAGGGCGAGCATCCGGTTCTTCGTTTCCGCGACCGCGAGGTTGCAGAATTCGATGCCGGTGCATGAGACGCATCCCTTGCGGAAATTCGACGGATCATAGACGAGTCCGGCGGCATCCATCTCGGCTTTCATCGCGGGCAGGCTCACGTCGGGGACGAACGGAATGATCAGGTTCTGCTTGTTCGTGAGCCGGATCGTATCCTTCCCGGGCGCGCAATATTTTTTCGCGAGCGCGCCGACCCTGGCCAGCATGCCGGCGCGGAGCCGTCCGCCGGAGAAACTGATGCCCACCCACGAGAACCCGGACTGTTTCTGCGGGCTGATCCCCATGTGGTCGGTCTCCTGGTCGCGCGGGAAAACAAAATCCGTGTGGCCCGGCAGCTTGAACCCGAGCCGCGCCTCGACCGCCTCGAGAACTTTCCCGGCTCCCCAGTCGGCCACGAGAAATTTGAATCGTGCGTGGCTCCGCTTCGCCCGGCAGCCCTCGTCGCGGAAGATTTCGCAGAGCGCCTTGGTCACCGGCCACACGAGGTCGGGCGCGATCCAGACGGGAAGCACCTGCGCGAGGTGCGGCGCGGTCGAGAGCCCGCCGCCGATCTTCACCCCGTAGCCGATCCCGTGCCCGCTCTTCAATCCGAAGAACCCGACGCAGTTGATGTCCGGCTGGTGGCAGTGGATCGGACACCCGCTGATCGCAACTTTGAATTTCCTGGGAAGGTTGGAAAATTCGCGGTTGTTCGTCAGGTTCCGGTTGATCTCGAGGAGCCGCGGGGTCGCGTCAATGATCTCGTCCGGGTTCAGTCCGGAGACCGGGCAGCCGACAACATTCCGCGTGATGTCACCGCACGCCCCGATCGTCGTCATCCCGATCTTCTCGAGCTGGTCGAAAATATCCGGGACGTCCTGGATCCGGAGCCAGTGGAACTGGATCGTCTGCCGGGTCGTGATGTCGCTGAACCCATGGGCGTATTGGTCCGCCAGCGACGAGAGGACGAGCGCCTGGTCGCCGGTGAGCCGCCCGCCGGGCACCTTCGTGCGCATCAGGAAATACCCGGCGTCTTTCGGCTTCTGCCGATAAACCCCATACCACTTCATCCGGTCAAACTCCTCCTCGGAGATCGCCCCGAAGCCGAGCTTCGCGTAGCGGTAAATATCGTGGATGACGTCGAGCCCGTCCTTGTCCAGCTTCATCCGCTCCTGCGGCGCGACATCGCCAAGACCTTTTTTCACGGACTCAAAATTCGGGGAAATATCGCTCATGCTGGTGGGAATTTGAACGCCGCACGGATTCTTGCAACCCGGAACTGGAGGCAGATGATATTTTTGCTCCCTTTTCTGCCCCCAGGCATCGGGGGACTGATACCCGACCGGGCTACTCGAAGCGCAGCGCTTCAATGGGGTCCAGTTGCGCCATTCCGGAAAGGGCGGTCAGGAATGCGCACGCGACGAAAGTGGTTTTTTTGAACATCCCCGCGCAGACTTTCCGCCCTGGCCTGTCTGTTTGCAAGAATCCTTCAGAGAAAATTCCCGGAGCTTTCGGTTAGCCAGGAAGGTTCATGCCCGGACACGAAAAAGCTTCGCGGCAAGCGACTCCCTCTTGAACGGCTTGGCAAGAAAGTCGTCCATGCCCGCGGCAAGGCAATTTTCGCGGTCGCCCGGCATCACGTTCGCCGTGAGCGCGATGATCGGCACGCGGCCATCCGCAGCCGCCTCGGCCTCGCGGATTTTTCGTGTCGCCTCAAGCCCGTCCATCACCGGCATCGCCATATCCATGAG
>Ga0194054_10000702_pt1 | contig 16599 bp, 13 predicted proteins | sample SepL2210m_MetaG_FD_163628 | JGI IMG/M metagenome (GOLD analysis project Ga0194054, IMG submission 163628) | Anoxic zone freshwater microbial communities from boreal shield lake in IISD Experimental Lakes Area, Ontario, Canada - Sep2016-L227-10m | ecosystem: Environmental > Aquatic > Freshwater... | reverse complement strand
CGGTATCATCCTCCGCACATCATGGCTGTATTCGGCATTTGGCAATAATTTTGTAAAGACCATTATGAAATATGGCAAGGAAAGAGGTAACCTCAACGTGGTATTCGACCAGATCGGCTGTCCTACCTATGCTAAAGACCTGGCTTGGGCTATCCTGGAAATAATACCACAGGTGTTGGACCATGAAGGAATTGAAATATTTCATTTTGCAAATGAAGGAGTGGCATCCTGGTATGATTTTGCAAAGACCATCATTGAATTCTCTGGCATCAAATGCACCATCAATCCTATTGAGACCAAAGACTATCCTTTGCCAGCCGAACGGCCCTTTTATTCAGTTCTTAACAAGACGAAGTTCAAGGAACGTTTCGGACTTGCTATACCTTACTGGAAAGACAGTGTGGGGGATTGTATAAAACGGCTAAAATAAATAGTGAACCGTGAACCGTGAATGGTGAACAGTGAATAGTGAACAGTAGGATCTAACAGTCACCAGTCACCAATAAAGAATTTACATTAAATTATGGACGAACACATATTAGAAAAAGCAAAAGTCTGGACTACCGGCAACTTCGATGAAGAAACAAAGTCCAGGGTGAAGGAATTGATTGAAAAGAACCCCGGCGAAACGGCCGACTCCTTTTACCGTATCCTCGAATTCGGTACCGGCGGGCTTAGGGGAGTTATGGGTGATGGCACCAACCGCATGAATAAATATACTGTAGGCATGGCTACCCAGGGCCTTGCTAATTATGTGATGAAGATGTTTCCGGAAGTACGCCATAAAATGGCAATCGCCCACGACAGCCGTAACAACAGCAGGTATTTCGCAACCATCACTGCTGAAGTCCTCGCAGCCAACGGGTTCATCGTCTACCTTTTTGATGACCTCCGCCCCACCCCTGAGCTTTCTTTTGCGGTCAGGCAGCTCGGCTGCCAGAGCGGGGTCATGATCACAGCTTCTCACAATCCAAAAGAATACAACGGTTACAAAGCATACTGGGATGATGGCGCACAATTCATTGCACCTCATGATGAGAATGTGATCAAAGAAGTGGAAAGCATTTCTTCCATCGACCAGGTCAGGTGGCAGGGGAATCCCGAAAATATTATCAGTATCGGCCGGGAGATTGATGAGGCTTACCTTGCCAAACTCAAGACATTGTCGCTCTCCCCGGATATCATCCGCCGGCAGAAAGACCTTAAAATAGTCTATACTCCATTGCATGGAACCGGGAGGACCCTGGTTCCCGAGATCTTGAAACGCTTTGGATTTGAAAACATCCACACGGTTTCGGAGCAGATGATTGCCGACGGCAATTTCCCTACAATAAAAAGTCCGAACCCCGAAGAACATTCGGCTCTCGATATGGCAATACAACTGGCCGGGAAACTGAATGCCGACCTGGTCATGGCTACTGACCCTGATGCCGACCGAGTTGGGATTGCAGTGCGTGACAACAAGAACCAGATGATCCTACTGAACGGGAATCAAACAGCCGCCCTGCTGTTTTATTATGTTATCACCAAATGGAAGGAGAACGGCAGGCTTAATGGTAAGCAGTTCATTGTAAAAACCATTGTCACTACTGAATTGCTCAAGGATATTGCTGTCTCATTCAACCTGAAGTATTACGATGTGCTCACCGGGTTCAAATATATTGCCGACATCATCAGGCAAACTGAAGGCCGGGAAGAATTCATCATAGGAGGAGAAGAAAGCTATGGTTACCTCGCGGGAGATTTTGTGCGCGACAAGGATGCAGTGGGTGCCTGTGCGCTGATTGCCGAGACCCTTGCCTGGACAGTGTCCCAGGGAAAGTCCCTGTATGAGCTCCTCCTTGAAATCTATGTAAAATACGGCTTTTATAAGGAATCCCTGCTTTCGGTGACCCGCAAAGGGCAGAGCGGGGCTATGGAAATCAAAGAGATGATGATTGGTTACCGCGCCAATCCACCGAAGGTGATCAACGGAAGCCGGGTTGTTAAGATCAAAGACTATGACAGCAGTTTGGAAAAGGATCTGCTGAGCGGAAAGGAAAACAGGATACACCTTCCCAAATCGAATGTCCTTCAGTTTTTTACTGAGGACGGAAGTGTGATCAGTGTGAGGCCTTCGGGAACCGAGCCCAAGATAAAATTCTACTTCGGGATACGCGAGAAGCTAAGCAGCATTTCGGCTTTTGAAGAGACCGATAAATTGCTTAACGAGAAGCTCCAGGGTATCATCACATCCCTCAATTTAATGTAAAGCCGGCATACCGCCATGAGACGCAAGGGCAGGCAAGTACCAGGCTGTTTTTCACTGTCCGTTCTCTTATTATGCTTTCTTTTCCCTCTTACGATTCTCGCCCAGCTCCCTGAAAAAGAAAAGTCCCTCCTGGCTCCGCAGGAAGACAGTCTTTATAACGGAAAAAAATCGAAGGTCCGCACAAAAGTCTTTTACGATTCGGTTTTTCAGAGGTTTAACCGCCATAAATTCACCAAACTTTTATACAGCCTCGCATTTGTCTCTCCCCAGATAAGCACTCTGCCCGACACGGTACAGGCCCTTGCAAGTGAAAATATTTATAAAAAATACGAAGGGAAAATAATCCGCAGGATCCATGTCCTTTCATTAGATCCCTTCGGCCCTACCGTTATCGACACCACCAGGGAACCTACAACAGGCTTTGGCAAATTCCTGAATGTGGTTCATATCCAGAGCGCCCCTTTTGTTATCAGGAAGATGATCCTGATCAGGGAAGGCCAGCCCCTTGACCCCTTTGTGATGGCCGACCAGGAACGCATTCTGAAAGAGCTGAATTATATCGACGATGCAAGGGTAGTAGTCGTTCCTGCCGAAGAAACGGATTCGGTGGATGTGGTCGTGGTAACCAAGGATGTGTGGTCCCTTGGTGTTGTGGTACCTGTCGTTACTACGACAAAAATGAGTATTCGCCTGTTCGACGCCAACTTTGCAGGCCTGGGGGACCGTCTTGCACTGAATTTCTCTTTTGCATCACAGCGTGCCCCCTTTATGAGGTTCGACGGGGTTTCTTATACTTATACAAACATACTGGGAAGCTTCACTGACCTTACGGTTAATTATTATAAGGACGACCTTCAGCAGGCTAATGTTGGTTTTTGGCTGGATCGCCCGTTTATCACAAACCGAACCAAATTAGCAGGGGGCATATCATACCAGTATAACAAACTCGCATACGGGCCTGTTGAAACAAATCCCAGTTACAGTAAAGCAAATTCAGGGTATATCTGGCTGGGACGATCATACCAGATCGCCGAATACAAGGTCCCTACCCGTTTTGTCGCATTATCCTCATTCCAGGCTACATCATACAGCCAGAGACCGCAGATAAGCATTGATTCGAACAGGAGTTATTACGATGTGAGCAATTTCCTTGCAAGCGTGGCTTTTTCTAGGAACAACTACTACCTGATTGATTACTTCCTGAACTTCGGCAAGACCGAGAATATTCCCTATGGCAGGCTGATGCAGCTGACTTTTGGCCCCCAGTTCACCAACTTTTACACCCGTTTGTATACAGGGTTTTCCTATGCCCAGGGAAATTTTATCAAAAATTTCGGGTACCTGCAGGGCCGCCTTGACCTGGGTGTTTTTTATAATCACCGAACCATAGAAGACGGGGTGCTAAACCTGAGGCTGAATTATATGAGTTACCTGTATTTCACACCCGACAAACGGTATAAATTCAGGACATATGTATTCACAACCTACAGGCAGGGTTTCCTGCGGCGCCCCAACAATAATGACTTTGCATATATAAACCAGGATATGCGCATCAGCAATTTCAGTTCCGACACGGTGTTCAAAGGGGTTAACTCGATCAGCTGGTATTTTTCCACAGTAGCCTTCACTCCCTGGTATTTATATGGTTTCAGGTTTGCCTTTACAGGTATGTTTGCTGGCGGGTTCAAAAGCGATGGGGTCTCAAAACTTTTCGAAACCAGGTTTTATACAGGTATTGGGGTGGGCCTGCTGATCAAAAACGATAACCTGATCTTCCCTACTTTTCTAATCAGCGCGATTTTCTATCCCACCCCCGAAGTTGGCGTACCCTGGTTGCAAATGAATTTTTCAGAGACTCCCAATCTTCATATGAAGGATTATAACCCCCTTGCCCCAAATGTTATTTCATTAACACAATAGTTGCTTTCAAAAAAATTTATTACTTATATTTGCATTAAACGATAAGGTATGATTGACCGGCAGAAATTAAACCAGAACTTCCAGTATTTCGACAAGGAAACCATTATCGAGATCATCGATATCTTCTTCAGCGAATATCCTGATCGTGTTGAAAAGATTACAAAGAATATCAAGGAAGGCGATTTCGCTAAACTTAAATTTAACGCCCATAGCCTGAAAGGGGTTGTGGCAAACTTCCAGGATCCTCTAACCATAGAATTGTCGCGCAAACTTGATGAAATGGCTAAGAACCAGCAGTCGGCAGGGTTAAACCAGGTATTTGAAGAGCTTAAATCTGCTTCTGAGAAGCTGCTGGAAGAACTTAATTCATTAAAAACCGAAATGGGCGCAAAATAGCATGTCCCGGCTCACCCGTTCCTGCCTGTTAAGATTCCCCATGGGTCGCGAAGAGTGCAGCTGATTACTTCTTCACCAATTTATCCAACCTGTTCAATCCCTCGACCGCTTTATCGTAATTGACCTTTAGTTTGAGGGTTTGTTGGTAATCATCATAGGCTTTCCTGTATTCTTTCAGCTGTTCATAACTCAGTCCCCTGTTATACCATGCTTCGGCATATGCCGGATCCCTTGCGATAGCCATTGAGAAATACTCAGCAGCTGTTTTGAAATCCTGGAGGTACACGAGGTTTATGTAGCCGATGTTGTAAGGCGCATCTTTAAAAGTCGTATCCACCCTCGAAAGCACCTCGTAAGTACCTATCGCCTTGGGGTATTGACCGCTCTCCTGATAGAACATGCCCAGGTTGTATAAAGCTTCCCTGCTGTTTGGGCGGATCCTCAGCGCATTGGTGAAATAACCTGCAGCCAGTGGATCTTTGTGAGTGGCATACAATTCGCCCAGCAGCATATAGGCATCAAAAAACTGCTGGTTCAGTCTTACAGCTTCCATCAGGTCGCCAATGGCATGGGCCGTATCTCCCGTTTCTATTAAAGCCATTGCGCGTGTAAACCGGGCCGAAGAATTAGCCTTGTCAAGAGTGAGCACCTCCTTCACATACTGATCCACTTTTTTATAATCCTTGACTATAAGATAAAGGTTTGCAAGCTTCAGGTTGGCATTGAGATTCTTCGGATCCACAGAAACGGCCTTCAGCAGGGATTCCTCGCAGTTCTGGGGCTGGCCCATCATCAGGTAGATATCTGAGAGGGTAAGATAATAATCGGCCTTCTTCGGATCCAGCTGCAGGGCTTTGTTGATATCGTTCAGGGCCTGGTTGATTTCCCTCAGCGAGATGTATAGTTTTGCCCTGCTGTGCAGCAGCCCTGCATCCTTTTCATGCCCGGAGATCTGTTTATTCAGGTTCTCAAGTTCCACCCTCAGTGAATCCTCCCTGCTGAGTTTACCGTGTACTCCTCCTCCCCTGCTGCAGGAAAGGCTAAGCATCAGCAACAGGCAAACTGCCCAAAACGCTGAAAATCTCATACTACCTCTGTGTTTTGAGTAATTCCTTGATCTTGACTTCAAGTTCTTCCATCAGTTCGGGATTGTCCTGGATCAGCTTCTTCACTGCATCCCTTCCCTGCCCGAGCTTAGTATCCCCGTAACTGAACCAGGAACCGCTCTTTTTAATTATGTTATTGTCAACTGCAAGGTCAAGGATTTCATAACATTTCGAAATCCCCTCCCCAAAGATGATGTCGAATTCAGCCTTCCTGAAAGGAGGAGCGACCTTATTCTTCACAACTTTTACCCTGACACGGTTCCCAATCGCTTCTTCTCCGTCTTTCAGTTGTGTTTGTTTGCGGATGTCGAGCCTCACGGAGGCATAGAATTTCAGAGCGTTTCCGCCGGTAGTCGTCTCCGGATTGCCGAACATCACACCAATCTTTTCACGCAGTTGGTTGATGAAGATACAGCAGGTTTGGGTTTTGCTGATGGTCGAAGTGAGTTTTCTCAGGGCCTGGGACATCAGGCGTGCCTGCAAACCCATTTTCGAATCGCCCATTTCCCCTTCGATTTCACTTTTTGGCGTCAGGGCGGCAACCGAGTCGATCACTATGATATCGATGGCTCCCGATCTGATCAGGTTCTCGGTGATCTCAAGGGCCTGTTCCCCGTTATCAGGCTGGGAAACAAGCAGGTTCTCCACATCCACACCCAGCTTCTGGGCGTAGAAACGGTCAAAAGCATGTTCAGCATCAATAAATGCAGCAATGCCACCCGTTTTCTGGGCTTCAGCTATGGCGTGCAACGCCAGGGTCGTTTTTCCGGATGATTCCGGACCGTAGATCTCGATTACCCTTCCTTTAGGCAATCCTCCGACACCAAGTGCAATATCCAGGCCGATAGATCCTGTAGAGATCACATCCACAGCTTCGATGGCATTTTCACCAAGCCGCATGATAGTACCTTTTCCATAAGCTTTTTCCAGCTTGTCGAGCGTTAGCTGAAGAGCTTTAACTTTTTCTTTGTTTACTTCCTGTGACATTTTTCCTCCTTTATTTTATAAGCCCATCTCCTCAAGGATCTGCTGCGAATGGTTTTTAGTATCAACTTTGGTAAAGATTTTTTCAATTATTCCATTTTCATCGATTACATAAGTAGTGCGTATGATGCCGTCGTATTCCTTACCGTACAGTTTCTTCCTGCCCCAGGCCCCGTATGCCTTGAGAATGGTTTTCTCTTTATCCGGGATGAGGGTAAAAGGTAATACGTATTTTGCAATAAATTTTTTATGGGCAGCCTCCGAATCGGAGCTTACACCTAACACTTTAAACCCTTTCTTCTTTAATACCTGATAGTTATCTCTCAAGTTACAGGCCTCGGCAGTACAGCCGGGGGTATCATCCTTGGGATAAAAATACAATATCAGCCTGCTACCCCGGAAGTCTTTCAGGCCCAAAGGCGTACCGTCCTGGTCGACTAACTGGAAATCAGGGGCTTTGTCACCAACCTTTAAAGAACCCATACGATTAATTTTTATCCAAAATTATTAAAACCCTTCCGGATTCCCCGACGGAATAGCATTTAGTTTTCAACAAACTGGATTACTGGATTACTGGATTACTGGATTACTGGATATCAAGTTATCCAGCTATCTAGCTATCCAGCTATCCCCTTTCTTTTTTGCCCCTGGTAGTACTTGCATATCCCTTTCAGCCCGCATTCCCCGCATTTGGGTTTGCGCGCCATGCATACATACCTCCCATGCAGGATAAGCCAGTGGTGGGCGATTGGGATAAGGTTTTCGGGGATATTCTTGACAAGCTGCATTTCCGTTTGAAAGGGATTCTTTGCATTTATGGTAAGCCCAATCCTCGCACTCACCCTGTGAACATGGGTATCCACCGCCATTGCCGGCTTATTGAAGATCACAGCAGCCAGCACATTCGCACTCTTGCGGCCGATACCCGGAAGTTTCTGCAATTCATCCACATCCGAAGGCATGATATTGTTAAAATCCCTGACCAGGGCCTGGGCCATACCGATAATATTTTTCGTTTTATTGTTCGGGTAAGAACAGCTCCTGACCAGTTCGAACACCTCCTCATGCTTCGCTTCCGCAAGGCTAAAGGATGTAGGGTATTTTTTAAATAATCCCGGAGTGATCATATTCACCCTTTTATCGGTGCACTGGGCCGAAAGGATCACAGCAACCGCAAGCTGGTATGGGTCTGTATAAACGAGCTCGGTTTCGGCCGTGGGGCGGTGGGCGAGAAAATATTCAATGACTTTAGAGTAGCGTTCCTGCTGGCGCATGAATTTGATTTTTTTGTAAAAGTACAGAAAGTTCGTGAAGGCCCAGTGATCATTGCGGCCGCCTGCCAACCGGGATCGTGATGAGGGAGATATAATTGATAACGGTAACAGGCCGTGTCAGCCGGGCCTTCAGTATTTAACAATCTTTGAAGCAAAGTTCCGGCTCCCCGACCTGAGCTTTAAAAAGTATACGCCGCCCGGCAATTTCCCTATATCAATCAGTGTTTCGGGATCGGTTAAGGAAAGGCTGAGCGCTTCCCGGCCTGTGACATCTGTGAGGCTGGCAAGAAACTGCTGAGTGCTGCCTGTTATCTGTATGCTCAATGTGCCGCTGGTTGGATTCGGGTAAATTAGAATAGGCATGCCCGGCGGCATGGCCGGAACACCCAGGGTATCACAGCCTGCTTTCACTTCAGCCTTGTTGTTGCAGCCAACCTTGTTATCATATATTGTCACACTTCCCCAGGTGACATCAAAGTACTTGCATACGCTGTATACGTCGCAAACCGAGAGGACCTGGTTATTATAAATGGAAATGGCAGGGATCATCCCTGGACGGATGCTGTCAAGCCCGCTAAGTGATTGCAGGGATGGGTTGGAATAAATTAAAAGTTCCTCACCAAGATTCTTCAGGTTCCGGAGTTCACTGAGGCTTTTCAGCGCGGCATTGTCATTGATCTGCAAAAGGCCGCTTATTAACCTGAGGTTGGTAAGAGCTTTCAATGTATCCAGAACGGGATTGGACCCTACCCAGAAATTCCTTCCCACAGTCGACAGGGTATCCAGGCCTTTAAGGTCCCTGAGAATGGGGTTGTCAAATATCTCAAAGTTATCGCCAACCGCCAGCAAGTGCCCCAGCCCTTTCAATGTACGAAGATTGAGATTGGAATAGATTCCAAAATGGCCGCCGACAGATCTCAGGCTGTCAAGCCCTGACAGGTCGCCAAGGAGCTCGGTATGTGAAATGTCGAGGTAGCCCTCGATGGCAACCAACCCCCTAAGGCTGTCAAGGTTCTTGATGTCGCCCCCGCTGATAATGACATCCCCCTGGATCACGGTGCAATTGGGATTATCACGATGAAACAGGTCGACGTCATCCTGAGAATAAAAGCCCCTCCCCTCGTGCAGGCAAGGCTGGGCGGACGCCACCACTGTGAGCAAAAAGCCGGAGAGGAAAATGAAAAACTTTTTCATCTGGTATGCGATTTGAGAAACCGGAACCATGGAGTTATATAAAACATACAAATATAATAACTGAAACCGCTCAAAGCAAGAAAAGGTTCTTAACAGGAATAAGAACAACAGAAACTATCCGGTATCTTCTACTTAAAAAAATCACGTGATTCCCTACCTTTGTATAATACAATTCCAGCCCATGATAAAACTTCATCAATCCCTTATCCCCCATTCTGTATCCTGCATCACCTTTCCTGCAACATTAATAAATTTCCTCTGTTTCGCCCTGTTCTTCTTCCACTCCCCCGGGGCTTTCTCCCAGCCTCTCACTTCCTTTGTCAATCCGTTTATCGGGACAAAAGAGATGGGGCATACCTTTCCGGGGGCATGCCTGCCTTTCGGTTTTGTCCAGCTCAGTCCCGATACCGATACCATCCCATACGATATGGACGGGAAATACAATCCGCCTGTCTACAGGTATTGCGCCGGGTACCAGTATGGCGACAAGACCATCGTCGGCTTCAGCCATACCCATTTCAACGGCACCGGGCATTCCGACCTTGGCGACTTCCTCATCATGCCCCAAACCGGGCCGTTGCAGCTTAACCCGGGAACTGCCGATCATCCTGAGAAGGGGTATCGTTCGGTATTCAGGCATGAAACCGAAAAAGCAGAACCGGGTTATTACCAGGTGCATCTCGACGACCCGAACGTGACAGCAGAGCTCACAGCTACATTGCACTGTGGCTTCCACCGTTACACATACCCGGCCTGCGATTCGTCGCGCATCATCCTCGACATGCTTCACGGCATCTACAATTATGATGGCAAAGTGCTGTGGGCCTATATCCGCGTGGTCAACGACACCCTCATTACCGGTTACAGGATTACCAGCGGCTGGGGCAGAACCAGGTATATGTATTTTGCAATGGCTTTTTCCAGGCCTTTTACTGAATGCGGATGGCGTAACTCGGATAAACCCGTCTACCGTGGTTTCTGGCGCAGGTTCAACCAGTACCGCAATTTTCCGGAGATGGCGGGTAAAAAGATCAGGGCCTGGTTCGGATTCAGTACAGAAAAAGGTGAACAGGTATGCCTTAAAATCGGCCTCTCGGCGGTAAGCATGGAAGGCGCCCTTACGAACCTGAAGGCAGAGATACCGAACTGGGATTTTGAGTGGATATGCCGGCTTGCCCATCAGAACTGGGAGAATGAGCTTTCCCGCATCAGGATTGAAGCGCCGGGTCCAACGCCCGGCAGCCAGCGGTCGCAGATGGCATCGTTCTATACTTCCTTTTACCATGTTCTCATGAACCCTGTGATCTACCAGGATGTTGACGGGAGATACAGGGGGATTGACCAGGAAGTACATACGGCAAAAGGGTTCACCAACTATACAGTATTTTCCCTCTGGGACACGTACCGCGCCCTTCATCCGCTCTATACCTGGCTTTATCCCCGGCAAAGCAGCGACATGATCTCATCCATGCTGGCCCATTTCGACCAGAGCCCCGAAAAGATGCTCCCCGTATGGTCTTTCCACGGGAACGAGGACTGGTGTATGACAGGCTATCACAGCGTTGCGGTGATTGCCGATGCCTGGGTGAAGGGTGTAAGGGGCTTTGATCCGGAAAAAGCCCTGCGTGCCTGTACCGCCACATCCGCAAACAAGTATTATGAAGGAATAAGCGACTATGTCAGGCTGGGGTATGTGCCCCTTGAAAAAAGCGCCAGCGCTGCTTCGGTGACACTGGAGTATGCATACGACGACTTCACTATTGCAAAATTTGCCGATGCGGTTGCCGACGATTCGGCTTCTGGGCCCATGCTGCAGATGTTTGCCGGCGCCGAAATTGCAAGGTACCAGAAACATTCGGAGAATTACAGGAATGTGTTCGACCGCCAGACAGGCTTCATGCGGCCTAAAAATGCCGATGGCACGTTTAAAAAGGTATTCGACCCGCTCAGCACTTCCAACCAGGGTTTCGTGGAAGGGAACTCGTGGAACTATTCCTTTCACGTGCAGCAGGATATACCCGGACTGATCAGCCTGATGGGAGGGGATAAGGCTTTTATTACCCGCCTGGATTCCCTGTTCAGCATGCACCTTGACGATAAATATTTTGCAGAGACCGAGGATGTGACCAGGGAAGGTTTGATCGGGAATTACGTGCACGGCAACGAGCCCAGCCACCATATCCCCTATCTCTACAACTGGACCTCCCAGCCATGGAAAACCCAGGCCATGATCCATAAGATCATCAACTCAATGTATAAAGATGCCGTGGACGGATTATGCGGGAACGATGATTGCGGACAGATGAGCGCCTGGTACATTTTCAGCAGCCTGGGCTTTTATCCCGTCTGCCCCGGCACTGATGCTTATTCCATTGGCAGCCCCTGCGTTTCCAGGGCAGGCATCAGTCTCCCTAACGGGAAAACCCTCACTATCATCGCAAAGAACCTAAGCGAAAGAAATATTTATGTAAAATCTGTAAGTTTACGCGGTAAACCCCTTGACGGGCTTGTAATCCATCATAAAGACCTTATGGAAGGGGGAACACTGATGTTCGATATGTATGACCGTCACTAAGGAGACCCGAAACTGCTGGATCACTGTTATCCAGTTATCCAGCCATCGGCGCGAAGCGCAGTATCCAGCTATCCAGGCTTACTCCTTAAATACCTGGATCGACCCGTGGTGCATGTCATCCCCATACAATCCGTGCCCCTTGAAAACATAGAAGTAGGTGCCATCGGGCAGTTTCCCGATATCCCAGGTGCTGTTCACATAATTGACGGTGTTAAAGATCTTGCGCCCCCAGCGGTCATAGATCCATAATTCGTTACTAAGGTAAACATCGCTGAGCGTGATATCCCTGTAACTCTTTTCCCCTGCAATTTCTTTCAGCGTGAGTTTATCGTTGGGCGGATTGGAGGTCATTGCATTTGGGATGAACAGGTTGATTATTTTAACAGTAAGTGTGTCCTGCAAAGTGGTGTCGCATCCGTTATTGTCGCGGTACCTCATCTGTGTAAGCATTTGCCCGCTGCGGTCGTAGGTATACGATACAGGGTTGACATTTGAGGTAGTAATGGTGCTGTCAACATTAAAATACATATACCATTTCCAGTTGGAAATGTATTTTCTTACAGTATCGCTGAACTGCAGTGTGGCCGTTGGATTTGAGAGATAGATCGTGTCGGACGGAAGGATGGTATAGCGCACCGGCGGAAGCTTGAGCACATCCACGAAATAGATGCTGTCAATGCTGCACCCGAGGGAATCTGTTACGGTAAGCCGGTGCTTACCCGGACAAAGGCCAAAACAGAGCGTATCCTGGCTATGGCCCCCATGCCAGTTGTACATATATGGCGGATAGATACTGAAAGGCGTTCCGCCCGAAACCAGGGCTTTGAATTGTCCCTTGCATTGAAGCGGGCAGGCCAGGGCATTATAACGGTAAAGCTGGTCGAATTGCATCTTTGGATGCATCTTCAGGATAACAGTATTGCTCGTATCGATCATGGCCCACTTGCTTGCTATGCAGCGGTATTCACCGGTATCGGAAGGTTTTGCATGCGGGAAATAAAGTAATGAGGAATCGGCCCCGGGGATATCCACCCCGTTCTTCTGCCAGCGGTATGCCACCTGTGACGTATCCGTCCCTGAAATTTTTGCCGTATAACCAACGCTGTCCCTGTAACACCAGGTGAACGTCCCCGTAGGTGTTACAGTAACTGTCATCTGGGCCATGGAAGCCAGTGAGGGGAAAAAAAACAAGATAAAAACAAGTCGCTTCATCAGGATCAGAAATCGGGTACTAAATTAAGAATATTAACGGAAATTTTGAGGAAATATTACAGATGAAGGATACGGGATACGGGATGCTGGATTACTGGATTACTGGATAACTGGATGACTGGATGACTGGATAACTGGATAACTGGATATCAAGCTATCGGCGCGAAGCGCCTTACCCAGCTATCCAGCTATCGGCGCGAAGCACCGGCATCCTGTTTAATAGAGCTGGTTGGATAACATGATCAGTGTGCAGGCATGGGTCACATGAATTCCTGCATCCCGGAGTTTCTTCTCAAAATCGACATTTTGGGTGCCCGGGTTAAAAATAACCCGCTTTGGCGCCAGACTGATGATATAGTCGTAATATGGCTGCTGGTTTTTCGCCCCTACATAAATGGTTACCGTATGGATATTTTCGAAAGGAGTCCCCGGGAGCTGGATTTTAACTCCGTCTATCTCCCCTTCCCTGAGACCGATGGCACATACAGGGAACCCATACTTAAGCAGTTTTTTCACTGCAAGATAAGAGTACCTTTCCTCGTTGGTGCTGGCACCTAAAACCAATGTCTTTCTCTGATGCAAAGCCTTTTGAAATTACTGTTACAAAATTAACAATTCCGGAGAAACTGGCAGGAATTTTTCCCGGATCTATGACAAATATGCAGATTTATACAAGTGGCAGGGGGTTTGATGACTGGATGACTGGATCGCTGGATAGCTGGATATCCAGTTATCGGCGCGCAGCGCTTTATCAGAAAGGAGAAATAATATATGAATTTTAACAACTTTACATTAAAGGCAGAAGAGGCTGTGCAAAAGGCCCAGGAGATTGCCAATGCCCTTCAAAGCCCGGCTATTGAACCGGATCACATTTTAAAAGCCATGTTCAATGTCGACGAGAACGTCCTCCCATGGCTGTTTAAAAAACTCAATGTTAACCTGGGGGTATTGACCAAAGCCCTCGACAAGATGGTTGAATCCCATCCCAAAGTAACGGGAGGTGAGATCTATCTGTCGAACGAATCCAATAAGGCCTTGCAGAAAGCTACGGCCGTGGCCCAGGAGATGAAAGATGAATTCGTATCCATAGAGCATTTGCTGCTCGGGATACTGGCAGCGGGTGATGCAACTTCCAGGCTGCTCAAAGACTCAGGTGTGACTGAAAAAGAACTCAAATCGGCCATCAAACAGTTAAGGCAGGGAAGTACCGTCAACAGCCAGAATGCCGAGGAGAACTACAACGCCCTTAACCGTTACGCCCGCAACCTTAATGAACTGGCCAGGGACGGAAAGCTGGACCCGGTGATTGGACGGGACGAGGAGATCCGCCGTATACTGCAGATCTTAACCAGGCGAACCAAGAACAACCCCATCCTTATAGGTGAACCGGGCGTGGGAAAAACTGCTATTGCCGAAGGGCTGGCGCACCGCATCATCGACGGGGATGTGCCTGAGAACCTGAAGAGCAAACAGATCTTTTCGCTCGATATGGGAGCATTGATGGCCGGGGCAAAGTACAGGGGAGAATTCGAAGAGAGGCTGAAATCGGTAGTCAAAGAAGTCATCAATGCCAACGGGGAGATCATTCTCTTTATCGACGAGATCCACACTTTAGTTGGAGCCGGCGCAACCGAAGGGGCGATGGATGCGGCCAATATTTTAAAACCCGCCCTGGCCAGGGGTGAATTAAGGGCTATCGGCGCCACCACCCTTAAAGAATACCAGAAATATTTTGAGAAAGACAAGGCGCTGGAGCGCAGGTTCCAGCCTGTGATCGTTGACGAACCCTCGACCCTGGATGCAATTTCAATCCTGAGGGGACTCAAGGAGAAATACGAATCCCATCATAAGGTAAGGATTAAGGATGAAGCCATCATTGCTGCCGTAGAACTCTCGCAAAGGTATATCAGCGAACGCTTCCTCCCTGATAAGGCTATCGACCTCATTGACGAAGCTGCATCAAAACTCAGGCTGGAGATAAATTCCTTACCTGAAGAGCTTGAGATTATTGAACGCAGGATCCGCCAGCTGGAGATCGAACGCGAAGCCATAAAGCGCGAAAATGACGCCGTCAGGCTCAAAAGCCTGAGTGAAGAGATTGCCAATTTAAGTGACGAGCGCAACCAGCTTCGTTCGAAGTGGCAGGCCGAGAAAGAGATAGCCGAACATATACAGACGAGTAAAAAGGAAATCGAGAACCTTAAGCTGGAAGCCGAACAGGCCAACCGCAGCGGGAACCTGGGGCTTGTCGCCGAAATCAGGTATGGAAAAATCCCCCAGGCTGAAAAGGAGATCGAGCAATTCAAGGTCAAACTGCAGGAGATCCAGAAAGACTCCCCCATGGTGAACGAAGAGATCGGGGCAGAGGAGATTGCCGACATCGTTTCCCGCTGGACCGGTATCCCGGTGAGCCGGATGCTTCAGAGTGAACGCCAGAAATTGCTGAACCTCGAGACCGAACTCCATATGCGCGTTGTCGGGCAGGAGGAAGCGATTGCTGCCGTGAGTGATGCCATCCGCCGCAGCCGCGCAGGATTGCAGGACACCAAACGCCCAATAGGTTCATTCATCTTTTTAGGCACTACCGGGGTTGGAAAGACGGAACTTGCCAAGGCCCTGGCCGAATTCCTGTTCAACAACGAGAACAGCATGGTGAGGATCGACATGAGCGAATACCAGGAAAGGCATACCGTTTCGAGGCTGGTTGGCGCACCCCCGGGTTACGTGGGGTACGAAGAAAGCGGGCAGCTCACCGAAGCCGTCCGCCGTAAACCATACAGCGTTGTGCTGCTCGACGAGATCGAGAAAGCCCATCCGGATGTGTTCAACATATTGCTGCAGGTACTCGACGACGGACGGCTTACCGATAACAAAGGCAGGACGGTCGATTTCAAGAACACCATCATCATTATGACCTCTAACATAGGTTCCCACATAATCCAGGAGAACCTCGAAACGGTCAATGAAAAGAACCGCGGGGAACTTCTCAACCGCACCCGTGATGAGGTTTTTGCACTGCTGAAGAAAAGCATAAGGCCTGAATTCCTCAACCGGGTGGATGAGATCATTATGTTCGAACCCCTTACTAAAGAGCAAATCATGAAAGTGGTTGAGCTTCAGCTGAAACAGGTACAGAAGACGCTCGAAAACAATGACATCCACCTGAATGTAGGCCCTAAAGCCATTGACCTTATCGCAACCCTCGGCTTCGACCCTCAGTATGGTGCGCGGCCGATCAAACGGGTGATCCAGCGCGAAGTCCTGAACGAGTTGTCGAAGATGATACTTTCGGGAAATGTGGATAAGGAGGCAGAGATATTGCTTGACGCTAAGAACGGCAAACTCATCTTCCGTAACGAATAATGAAGTATCTTGCGCCCTTTTTCAACAGACAGAAATTCAGGCGCATGAAAATCATAACAACCGCAATCTTATTGGGAATTACCTTGCTGGCAGTTCCCGTGTTCAGTTATTTCTTCGGCACAGCACTCGGTGAGTCGGAGTGGAAAGCTTTGCACACTCTCATCATCATTGCAGCTATCGTTATCGCTTACTCTTTTATCGTTGGTGAACTGACAAGAAACAACAGCCAGGTTGACAAACTCTGGAGCCTCCTGCCTATAGCTTATACATGGATCGTTACCGCATACGGAGATTTTGCACCACGGCTGGTCGTGATGAGCATCC